>OBZC01000958.1_pt1 | contig 24251 bp, 25 predicted proteins | sample 1538231 | NCBI WGS metagenome assembly OBZC01 (sample SAMEA2580225, study PRJEB22360) | human gut metagenome | biome: human gut; feature: human-associated habitat; material: faeces | place: Denmark | collected 2008/2010 | reverse complement strand
CCTGCCAAAGAGATGTTTACGATGCAACCTTTACGGGCGCACACAAATATTTTATATAAGAAGCCATACCTTCCTTGGCGATTGCCTTTCATGCTTCCTTAATCAATATCATCTTACGGATACCCTGCAAACGTCGCATTTTATTTATAAACGTCTCCATAATGATAATCGTGACCACCGGAAAAAGGATGGGATTATCTTTCACTACATCCAGCTCGAATACGATAAATCGTTTGTTGAGCAAATCAAGTTCCTTGTCCGAGTTCAGCAGATAGCCGTATTCACCGTTCTTGTAATAGGGTTCCAGTACGTTCAGAAAACCGTCCACATCGAAATCCTTCTCCCGCACATTTTTGTCAGCCAGCACCTTGCGGTAGTCCTTCTTCACAAAGTCATAGAACGAGTTGAAGTTCGGTTTTATCTTCCGGTTCTTCTTTATCTTCTCGATATACAGGCTGACCGCATTCGAGAGTGCCACCTCTTCCGAACGGCGGGGCGGTTCGTCCTCCCTTTTCCAAAGAGTGAGTATCAATGTCTTGATACTGTCCCGTTTCTCGATGTCATACTGGTAGTCCTCGGTGAAAAACGGATTGAAAGAAATCGGGTCATTTTCCTTGTATGTAAAATAAATTCCGTCGTCCCCTCCGGTCTTCTGATGTATCAGGTCGCAAAGTCCCTTGTACGAATTACCGGTATCCACCAATAGGATATGGGTTCCTTGTTCCCAGTACTGTCTTACAAGATGGTTGGTAAAGAAACTCTTTCCGCTGCCGCTGGGGCCGAGTATGAACTTATTCCGGTTAGTCACCACCCCTTTCTTCATGGGCAAGTCCGATATGTCAAGGAAGACGGGTTTTCCCGTCAGCCTGTCCACCATGCGGATACCGAAGGGAGAGAGCGAGTTCCGGTAACACGTCTCAGCCGTAAAGAAGCAGAGCGCCTGCCCGGTGAAGGTGTAGAATGTTTCTTCGGCCGGAAAGTCCGCCTCGTTTCCCGGTATGCCCGCCCAATAGAGAGCCGGAAGGTCGGTCGTGTTGTGGTGCGGAGTGCATTCCATCAATGCCAGTGCGCTGCCCACGTCGTTCTTCACCCGCCAGAGTTCATCCCCGTTTTCCGCCCATGCGATGATGTTGCAATGGCAACGCACGGACTGCAATCCATTGGTATACGCCTCATTCAGGTATTCGTCCAGCCACTCCTTGTTTATCTGGTTGCTGCGGCTGTACCGGGAAAGCGACTGCATGTTCTTGGCCGCCTTCTCAAAACGGAAAAGGTTCTCGTTGCTGTCGTCTATGAATATCCACTGGTTGTAGATATGGTCGCAGGGCAGCATCACGCCCACGGGGGCGGCATAACTCAGGCGGCAGTCCGAGCGGTCGGTCGATAGGCGTTCGTACCGCCCGTCCGTCCTCACTTTACCCGGAAGGTCGTCAAGGTCGGAAAGTGTATGCAGGCAGAGACGCTTGTCACCGATACGCATCCCGTCCGGGTTCAGCTGCATGTCCTGCAACATGGTGGTTCCATCTGCCGAGAGCGTGAGGTATCTTTCGATAATGCCCGGTTCGTTTTCCGTTCCCGTAATCTCTTCCGTGGTCAGCCGCTCCAGCCTGATAAGCCCGCTGTCATTAATGATACTTTCAAACTGTCCCACCGCTTCCATGAAACGCTCCACCGTTTCCTTGTCCCTGATTTCCTTCGGCACCAGAAAACCACGGCAGAGCGTGTTCCAGTTGCTTTGCTGCCGGGAGCGTTCTTTGGTGGTCTTGGTAAGGAACAGATAGCAGGTGTGGTGCAGGTAGGGCCGTTCGTTGAAATGCCGCTCGAAACTGCGGGAGAGGAAACTCAGTTCGTCCCGGCGGATGTCAGGCTCGTATTTCTCCGTGATAAAAATATCCTGCTTGTGCAGGATTGAATAGTTCGGCAATACCTTGATTGCCTTCGCTCATGTGGCGTGCATCGCCTCATATTCTGCGGAGGATACCGAAAACACTTCCGGCAGTGTGACCCGGAAAGCGATCGTGATGTCAGCGTCCTTGCTGACGATGCAGCCGTGTTCCACCGCCATAATGGGAAACTTGCTTTCAAGTGTGGATGCTTTTAATATACTTCTCATAATTTACGATTGTTGTTTGTTAATCAGACGTGTGATACGTTTTCGTGAGAGGATTCTCCGGGGATGCTGCCGGGCCGCGAACAGTTTCATTAGCCCGTGGCTGCCGTATTTGCGGTTCAGCGTGAAGGTCAGCCATACCAGTACGGTAGCCGCCGACACCCCGAAACCGATACAGATTCACTGCCTGACACCTGCCATATACAGGATGACGAACATCACGAATACGGCAAGCAGGCCGGCGGCGAAAACAAACAGGTATTGTGCCCGGAGTCCTTTAAACTCCACTTCACGCCCCACACCTTTATTTATTTCAAAATCAGCCATAAGTTACTACCTTTCCTACGTTTTTAGAGGAAGAATGACCTCAGGATGGTGGCGGCGACTATCAGAAAGATGCAGGCCCCGAACCAGCTACTGGCAGTTTTACTTGTATCGGGGTCGCCCGAACTGAACTTCTGATAGACCTTAACTCCGCCCACGAGGCCGATTACCGCACCGATTGCATAAATCAGTTTTGTGCCGGGATCAAAGTAGCTTGTCACCATCTGGGTGGCCTCTGTGATACCAGCAGAGCCATTTCCCTGTGCCATTGCCATACTTGCTGCCGCAACAACGGCCAGCATCATAATCAATCTTTTCTTTTTCATTTATTTCCGTGATTTTTAAGTGGATAAAAAGCCACGGACCGCCCTCTTTCACTATCCCCATAAGGCAGCCCGCAGCCGTTTATGTTTTTATTGATTCAGGGGGTAAGTTCCGGCCGGAAATCAGCCGGAGTCATAATATGCCATTTGCATCGTCACTTGATTTGATGGTGAAACATTCTTATTAATTCTCTCTTGAAAGCGGAATGCGAATCATCCCGAATCGTAATATCCCTTCGTTCTCATTGTCTTTAATTTAATTATCAGTTTATTTCAGATATTCCCCGCATTTGAATCCTTTGCGGGGTGTATAGTCCTCAAAGGAAGAGGACTTGAACAGCCACATCCGGTTCGCCCATCGGGCAAGGTCACGCTCGTACCGCGTAGGTGTCCGTTCATTCCCATAATCCCGGAAAGGAATCACAAAGGGAGTAATCCCCAGTTCCCTAAGTACGTTTAACCGGAACAAGTCCTGCTGTACAGTCGAATTGAATCCTATCAGCACGTAGCAGGTAATCTTGTAGGGCTTCACATACTTGACCATCTCCTTCAAACGGTCTGTCAAATCAAGATGCGGCAAATCCCACGCAATATGAATGTTCTGTTTCATTTTCAGTCTGTTCAGATGCCAGGCTTGTTCCTCATCCATTATTCTGACGTCCACACCGTGCAGTTTCACGGGTTGCCGGGCTTTTAGCAGATAATCCACCGCCGACCTTCACTGCGGGTTGGCAAAGAAATTGTTGTCCAATACCTCAATCCATTTCCCTTCAGGGTTCAGTTCCACCGGCTCTACCGCCTGAATATACCCTTCTTTCTCGCGGACGAGGCAGAAAGGGCATTTACGGATACAGCCTCTTGAAAAGAACTGGAGGGAAAAGGGGTATTCGGGGTAAATGGAGTAATCCATCATCCGGCTGTGTTCCACAGCTTCGGGAAGCCTGCCGGCAATATCATATCCGGTTCCGCCCCTGACCACTTCTTTTGTGTCCAGCATGTTGTAATCATAGTCCGGCGTGAAAGTGAACACCTTGCTTGCCAGTACCTTGTCATACCGCCCTGCCGTTGCCGCTCATTCCACTTGATGTCCTTTTGCCTTGTAATAAGCCGAAAGGCGCATCAGCGCAAAATTGGGGAAGTTATGTCCGTCCACATCTACCAGTCCTATATTCATACGGATAAGATTTAATGGTGAATAGTTCTTGTTGCCTTGCCGGGTGAATGCCGCAAGCGGTCTGTCATCCCGAATCGTAATAGCCTTTTGTCATAGCCATGCTGTTTTATAAGTAAGTTACTTCAGGAATTGTCTCTTCTTGGTGGAAATGTCCCCTTATCAGACGGGAACATCAATTTATCATCCCGAATCGAAATAAGTCATATACATGCTTTGTCGGTTTATTCAGTCATTCATGCCATAGCGAATCTCTCTTTACAATGATACGGGCAATCAACCCGTATCAAAATAACCTCTTGCCATCGTTACCTCCTTCTTTAATTGATTAGTCACTGTCCGGAACAGCCTCGCTCAAATGTTCGGCTTCATCCAGAAATTTACTGATACGGCTGTCACTGCCATTGATACTTTCCAGTATCGAGTGTTCAATCCGCGTATCCTTTATATGGTGGATAGCCCTCAGAAGAGCCAGCCGTTTGTTCGTGGGAATCTCCTTGCCGTTACATAAGTCAATAATCAGGTCAATCTCTTCCGGCCCTATGCCGGTTGCGCCACCCTGATAATCGTCACGGCCACAGTTCAAATCTTCCAGTTCCTCATTCAGTTCGTCCGTATCCACGTCGTCACTGTTTTCAGTCCGTTCCTCTTTATCCTCAAGCCTGCCGGAACTGTCGGCTCCGGAAGCCCGCCACTCTTCCACACGCTTGTCCCGGAACAGTTCCGGTATGCGTTCCGGCGGCACTTGTACTGCCTTTTGTGACGCTGTTTCCTCGTTTCCGTCAGCAAATGTAGAGGCATTTTCTTTACCCGCAATAGCCCCGGAACCGGTGGCGTTTGTTGGCGGCTGTTGGCGTGTCCCGTAGCTTTTAGTAACGACAAGGCTGTCCGTTTCAGGCTGTTTTTGAGATGGAATTTCCATATTCCTGCTTTCCGCCTTTTCCTTGACTTCCGCCTTTTCTTTACCCTTCACTTCTGGTTTTACCTTGTCCCTCACTTCTGATTTCACAGCCGGGATGTCCCTCTTTTCAGCTTCGCGCACTATCGGACTCTCTTTCTTTTCCGTTTTTCCTTTCGTGCGTTTGCGTCCTTTCTTCGGTTCCTCTTTCGTCGGGTCGAACCATCCGGCAACGCCCCGCAACGCTTTTGCCATGCGGCGGCGTGCCTTCCCGAAGCAAATCTCGCCAAGCTGTCCTCTAAAAAGAAACTTGTCCATGAACAGATAGGCGAACAGCAGCCAGAACAGAACGATTCCGGCTTCATAGTAACCTGATTGTATATCCATAACCTAAAATATTTTGTTATAACTTTTTTGGAGGTAGGTCTTCACCTCTTCCGAATGTTTCTCGAAATGTTCCTTCAACACATTGTCTATATAGTTGCCGACCGTCAGCTGCCGTTTTCCCGCAATTCCGACAATAACTGATATTTTCTGGTGCAGTTCCTTGTCGATATATACCCCCTGTCTGCCTTCGCATTTATAGGATGTGAGAAATTTACGGATGAAGTCGGTCAGTGCCGTGCGTATCGTTTTCGGTGACGGCTTTTCCGTCACCACTTCCGAAAAACCGGTATCATCCGTAGCGGAAACACCTTTCACTGTTTCGTTCACGCGGTCATCCGCTTTTCCTTTTTCATCGGATAAGGCGGTTTCTCTATTTTCACCACTCTCTCCAGTCAGAGAAGATGTCGGAGATAAGGAAAGCTCCGAAGGAACGCCGGCCATCAGGCTGCGCAGGTACGCTTCATCCACCGGATTTTGTCCGCTTGTTTTCTTCGCCATGACTATTCGGTTTTAAGTATAGATATGATCTCATCCATAAACGTATCGAAACCGCATTCTTTGGTGAATGCCGCATCGGGAGCGAAGAGCGTACTCCGGTAAACGGGGCCGCCCGTAGCGGACAAGTCCTTTGTGAAGTTGCTGCGCACGGGAATGCGTGTTTTCAGGCAGTCCAATCCCAACAGGGAGAAGCCTTGTTGATACACATCATACAACGTGGTACGTTCCCTGCGGTCAACCATGTTCCAGAACAGATGAAGACTTTTCAAAGCGGACACACCGGTTTTTATCAGCCGATCATTAATGGTGGTTGCAAAGTTCAGTGTGCTCTCCAATACAAGGCGGTCTGCCTTGATTGGCACGAACAGATGATCGAGCGCACTGATTGCTGCGATTACCCCGTCGCTGCCCATAGTTCCGGGCAGGTCGAACAGTACAATATCATAGGGTATATCCGCCTTTTCTTCAAATGCCCTTCAGTCCGTCATGCAATTGGCCGGAGTGCTTCCGATGACCGGATAAGCCTTTTTCTTCAACCGCCCGGCCTGCTCTACCAGGAGGTTCTGATAAACGGGTGTGGTCTTCACCACTTCCATATCCCGTTTTTTCTGTTTGATGATTGAGTGCTGCGGATAGTCACAATCCACCACGGCCACATTCAACCCTTTCACATAGTGCAGTCATGATGCCGCATAAATGGTAAATGTTGATTTACCTACGCCACCTTTCTGGGTAGCGAACGAAACGAATACTGTTTTCTTTCTCTTTTCCATTGTTACTAATTTAAGTAAGTGAATAATCTGATTTATTGATAGCTAAGCAGATAGAAATCTGTCCACTTGTCCGTTTTGTTTGATAGCCGGATAGCTATGTAGCTACAAAGCTATCTGTCTATTCAGCTATATACTTATATAGCTACCCAATTATATAGCTATGTATCTATTCAGCTATTTAGCTATCCGGCTGTTTATATAAGCATCCGGATAATAATCCGTTTGCCTGTTCATCTATCCGAATATCTGTTTATCTGAATATCCGTCTGTTTGTCTATCCATCTTTATATATGTATAAGCGGATAAGCAGCCTTATGAATGCTTGTCTGAAAACATACTTAATCAAATGGCTGTCCAGATAGAAAACTGCCCGGATAGCTATTCGGATAAGCGTCTTTTTATCTATCCGGATAAATAGCTGAATAACTATCCGGCTGCAAATAAACCTCAAAAAGAGCATCCGTGAAGTATCCGTGATTTCAAAGTCATTTATTGGCGGCTGTTGGCGTGATGCCTGATAATGCCATACCGAAAAAACTGTCTACCTTTGTCGCCGGGAGAGCGCAGCCCGTTCTCGAAAGAGAACGTCAGACAAATCCTTCAGACCTATAATCCGGCTCAGCCGGATTTTAATATGCGTCAGCATATAGCGAGGTGTACTTTGAGGCCCTCACTTAAAGTTCAGGCCCTCAAAGTCTCGCCCGAAAGGTCTTTCGGGGGCGGCGGTTCTCCCAAGTCGAACCTTCTAAAATATTCATGTTATGAAGAGAAAAATGCTTGTCAGCAATGAAGCGGGGCACAAAGTGCTTGCTGATCCACGGGTGTATCGCCACTCTGTGCGGTTGAACAGTGAGGAAAATGAAAAATTCCTCACGATGTTTGAACAATCCGGTATGAAGAACAAGGCCGAATTTATCTTCGCCCGTATCTTCGGTTGAGAGTTCAAGGTAGTGAAGATTGATAAGGAAGCGCAGGAATACTACGCCCAGCTCACCGCTTTCTATCAGCAGTTCCGACGCATAGGCAACAACTACAACCAATGTGTAAAGACTATCCATACCATTTACGGGGAGAAGAAATCGCTTGCGTTTCTCTACAAACTCGCCGAAGAAACCCGTAAACTGGAAGAAGTATGCAGGCAGGTTATCGAACTTACAAAGCGGTACGAAAAGGAGTATCTTACTAAAAAGGAATAACGTCATGGTACCGAATATCACATCGGGCAGTTCGTTCTACGGAGTGATTGCCTATAATAAAATAAAGGTGGACGACGGTACGGCAAAGGTATTGTGACATCCGAAAATAGCGGCGGACACTTCCGGCAATGTGCCGATTGAAAATTGCGTGCAGGCTTTCGAGCCTTATATCGCACTCAACTCGCACGTCAGGAAACCGGTTATCCACATCTCCCTGAATCCATCCCCGAAAGACATTCTTTCAAAAGAACAAATGACCGTATTGGCGCAGGAGTTCATGGAAAAGTTCGGTTACGGGAACCAGCCCTATATCGTATGGCTACACGAAGACATAGACCGCAAACACATGCACATCGTTTCGGTACGCATCAACGAGAAGGGAGAAAAGATAGACCACAACCGGGAGGCTATCCGGGCACAGAATATCTGTCGGGATATGGAAGTGAAGTATGGCCTTCATCCCACACTCGGAGAACACTGTGAAAGGGAATTACTATCCTTGCAAAAAGTGGATTATCCGAAAGGTGACGTGAAAGCGCAGGTGAAGCATACCGCCCGTACCTTGCTGGAATGTTACAACTGCCATTCGCTTGCCGAATACAACACCCTTCTGAATCTGTATAATGTCACTGTTTACGAAGTCAGGGGAAACGTGGACGGAAAGGAATATCACGGCATCATGTACGGAGCTTTGGACGATGACGGGCAGCAGGTGGGAACGCCTTTCAAGTCCAGCAAGTTCGGAAAGGTATTCGGTTATGAAGCCCTGCAAAAGAAGTTTGCCGCTTCTGCCGAAAAGGTGAAAAGGAACAACCTTACCGAAAGGGCACGGCAAGAAATAGTCAAAGCCATGCAGGACATAAGTACGAAAGAAGCGTTTGCCCGCAAGCTGAAAGATGCGGATATAGAGGTGGTTTACCGTATCAATCCCGAAGGACGCCTGTACGGTATCACTTTCATAGACCATACCAACCGGACAATGTTCAACGGCTCGCGTTTGGGCAAAGCCTTTTCAGCCAATGTATTCAACGAACTGTTCAACAATCCGGATGCGGACCGTACAAGGTTGATACCGTCACCGGAGCAGGATACGCCCCGGAAGGAACGGGAAACGGATGCGGAAAAAAGACAGGAAAGGGAGGAATACCGGCAGCAGGAAAATCGAGGCAACTATCAGAGTGAACCGTCCGGCAGTCTGATTGATACGTCCGCACTCGGTGCCATTGACATTTTCTCCGTACTCATGGAAGATGACCATACGCACGAGTACATCGATCCGGCCTTCCGCTTCGGGCGCAAGAAAAAGAAGAAGCGCAGGCGCAAGTTATAATATAATAATGTATAGAAAAAGAAGTCTAATTTTAATAGTTACAATTATGCAGAATGAAGATGATTTAAGAGGTCTTGCCAAAGTCACGGACTTTATGCGGGCCATCAGTTTTTTATTTTTGGCGATACACATCTATTGGTTTTGTTACGGCTGGCTCCACGAAATGGGCTGAACGCTCGATATAGTGAATAAGATACTGTCCAATTTCCAGCGTACCACCGGATTGTTCTCGTCCCTTCTTTACACCAAACTGTTTTGTGTCCTCTTCCTCGGTCTGTCCTGCATGGGCAACAAGGGAGTAAAGAAGCATGAAATCACATGAAGGCAGATAATTATTGCGCCCATAGCGGGGGCTACACTCTTTTTCCTGAACTGGTGGTTGCTGTCCATTGACGCATCATCCGGCGTATGCGCCATACTTTATACCGCGACATTGGTCGGCGGCTTTTTTAGTCTGTTGGCATCGGGACTGTGGACAAGCCGTCTGTTGAAGAACAATTTATTAGAGGACGTTTTCAACCGGGAGAATGAATCATTCATGCAGGAAACACGCCTTATGGAAAACGAATATTCAGTCAATCTGCCGACCAAATTTTGGTATAGAGGGAAGACTTACAACGGATTTATCAACCTTGTTAATATTTTTCGGGCAACAATGGTATTAGGAACACCGGGCAGCGGCAAGTCCTATGCCATTGTCAACCAGTTTATCAAGCAGACAATCGAGAAGGGTTATGCGTTGTATATATATGATTTTAAGTTTGACGACCTGTCGGTTATCGCTTATAACCATCTGATTAAGTATAGACACCGTTATAAAATACCACCTAAATTTTATGTAATCAACTTCGACAATCCAAGAAAAAGCCACCGCTGTAATCCGCTGGCTCCCGAACTGATGACTGATATTTCGGATGCGTATGAATCCAGTTATACCATCATGTTGAACCTGAATAAAAGTTGGGTGCAAAAGCAGGGAGACTTCTTTGTAGAATCTCCAATTGTATTGTTTACGGCAATAATTTGGTTTTTGAAAATCTATGAAGGCGGCAAGTACTGTACGTTCCCCCATGCCATAGAACTGCTTAATAAAAGGTATGAAGACGTTTTTACTATCTTGACAAGTTATCCCGATTTGGAGAACTATCTAAGTCCGTTTATTGACGCATGGAAAGGTGGAGCGAGCGAACAGCTTCAGGTGCGCCCATAAGGGCATATAATAAATATAGCTTTGGCAAGCTATTAGGTTCGTGTTCTTTGAAATAATAACCTATCACCAGCCGACTTATCCATTCAACGAAAGACGATGGGGAGTGTAGCATGTCGGTAAAGCCACAAGTGGACTAACTGTCAAGTCTTGACCGAGTGGCGAGATGAAACGATAGATATGAGGATAAAACCTATACTGGTTGAACGATAGTCCAAGCGGCTCGATGGTTAAGCCTTAACGGAAGACAGTTACAAACGTTATGCTGTGATACCCAACTTCTCCTTGTAGGTCGATTGGGCAAAAGAACTTATCACAGAGCAACTACATAAATAGTAAAGGACGAAAGTCGTATCCGACAATCTATCAAGCCAAAAAGTTATTATATGTCTAAATGGGGATTGCCTAAGTGGGGTAACCCATATGGCAACAGAGCTTCCGTAGTAGTCCGAGCAAGGGAAAGCCTTGTACATGGCGAAGGGAAGCAGCCATTATCGTTTAATGTTAATTTTGGAAAATGTGAGAGACATGAAAAGAAATCCAGAAAAGATATTAAACAGTCTAACACAACATAGTTCCGACTTGGAGTACAAGTTCGAACGTTTGTATCGGATACTGTTTAATGAACAGATGTACTACATAGCCTACCAGCGCATATATGCCAAACAAGGCAATATGACCAAAGGAGTTGACGGAAAAACCGTTGACGGCTTCAGTATATCCCATATTGAACAGTTGATTGATACGCTCAAAAACGAGACGTATCAGCCTAAACCCTCACAGCGAGTTTACATTCCGAAGAAAAACGGAAAGATGAGACCGCTGGGTATTCCGTCATTTATGGATAAACTTCTGCAAGAGGTTATCAGAATGATTTTGGAAGCTATATATGAGGGCAGTTTTGAAAACACCTCACATGGTTTCAGACCACAACGAAGTCCTCAAACTGCACTCTCAAGTATTCAAAAGTCGTTCAATGGCACTAAGTGGTTTATCGAGGGAGACATTAAAGGCTTCTTCGACAACATAGACCATGAAGTATTGATAGCCATTCTCTCAGAAAGGATTTCCGATAACAGGTTTATCCGACTTATCAGAAAATTCCTGAATGCGGGATATGTTGAAGACTGGGTATTCCACAAATCATACAGTGGAACTCCGCAAGGTGGTATTATAAGCCCTATATTGGCGAACATATACCTTGACAAATTCGATAAGTATATCAAGGAGTACATCACAAAATTCGACAAGGGAAAAAGACGCAAGGATAATCCGATTGCAAAACAACTCGGACATCGTAAAGCCAAGTTAGTTGAAAAACTACGAAACACTGTTGATGAAACGAAACGTAAACAATTGTTTGCAAAAATTAGAGAAATAGTCAAAGAACGACTGAAATATCCTGCCGGTGATGAAATGGATGACAGTATCAAACGACTGAAATACATAAGATATGCAGATGATTTTCTAATTGGAGTAATCGGTAGCAAGCAAGATTGTATCCAAATCAAAGAGGACATAAAGCAATTTATGGCTGATAAATTGAAGTTGGAACTATCTGACGAAAAAACTCTGATTACCAATACAAGAAAACACGCTAAATTTCTTGGTTATGATGTCTTTGTGCGAAAATCCAATGATACACGCAGAGATAAGAACGGTCATTTGACAAGGTCGTTAGACCACAAGATAGTATTATATGTGACTACCGAAACAATGCGAAAGAAACTTCTTGAATATGATGCTGTTAAAATTACCAAGCAGAACGGGAAAGAAGTTTGGAAGCCAAAAGGTCGTCCATATATGAGATGTCTTGATGATTTGGAGATTATAAGTCAATATAACTCTGAAATCATGGGGTTCTACAACTATTACTCGATAGCAAACAACAGCCCCGTTATTGACTCTTTCTACAACATTATGGAGTATAGTATGTACAAGACATACGCCGCAAAATACACTACTTCCAAAAAGAAGATTATTGCGAAGTACAAGAAAAACGGTGTATTCTCCATACCATACACAAACAAGAAAGGGTATGAGGTCAGACGTGAGTTTTATGACAAAGGTTTCAAACGCAAGGAACTACCGAACCGTAATTTAGATGACAGATTACCTAACACAGTCGCTATAACGGGTGGCAGAAATGGATTGATTACAAGACTAAATGCACGTGTATGTGAAAACTGCGGTGCAACCGACAATCTTGAAATGCATCATGTTCGCAAACTCAAAGACTTGAAAGGTAAAAGTGATTGGGAAATAAAAATGATTTCCCGTAACCGTAAAACATTAGCAGTATGTTCAGTATGTCATCACAAAATACATTCGGGAAAGTTAGACTGAATGATAAGGTGGAGAGCCGTGTACGGGGAGACCTGTATGCACGGTTCGGAGGCGAGTGCTTGGAAACCTACCATTGTAACAAATGGAAAGGCGCCGGGTGCTTAGCCTATGGACAAATAGCAAGTGCTAAAATCCCGTTATCCAGATTGATAAGTCCGCAACTCTATTGGGTTATGTCCGGCAGTGACTTTACACTGGATATTAATAATCCCAAAGAACCGAAAGTTCTTTGTGTAGGTAATAATCCTGATAGAATTTCTATTTATGGTGCGGCATTGGGACTTTATAACTCCCGTATCGTCAAGCTAATAAACAAGAAGAAACAGCTGAAAAGTTGTGTGATTATCGACGAGTTGCCAACCATTTTCTTTAAAGGTCTGGATAATCTGATTGCCACGGCACGAAGCAACAAGGTAGCAGTTATGTTAGGATTTCAGGATTTCAGTCAATTAAAGCGCGATTACGGAGATAAGGAGGCCGCCGTTATCATGTCAACTGTGGGCAATGTTTTCAGTGGTCAGGTAGTCGGTGAAACAGCTAAAACGTTATCGGAAAGATTCGGGAAAATTCTACAAAAACGGGAATCCATGAGCATCAATCGCAGTGATACATCAACTTCTATCAATACCCAATTGGATAGTCTTATACCTGCAAGTAAAATCAGCACACTGTCACAAGGTATGTTTGTTGGAGCCGTAGCTGACAATTTTGGTGAAACAATAGACCAGAAAATCTTTCATGCACAGATTGTAGTGGATAATGAAGCTGTACAAAAGGAAACGGCAGCCTATCAGCCTATTCCCGAAATCAGCAGCTTTTTGGATGAGAACGGTAATGATACAATGAAAGAACAGATACAAACGAACTACTGGCAAATTAAACAGGATATTGTGGAGTTGGTGGAAAGGGAGTTGATTCGAATTGAAAATGACCCGAAGCTTAAGCATTTATTAAATAATTAAGTGTTAATAGAGGCTGTCAATGCAGCCTCTATTTTCGTTTAATAAATATAACTAAATCATATAATTATATTGTTTGTAAACTTGTTGAATTATAAAAAACATCAAAGCATTTCTCTCATAAATTCATATAAAAAGCGGGCACTAGCATAAGCACATGTTGTATGATGGTTATCTCCTTTTTTAGAATCAGCAAAGTCTGAAACTCCTTTAATCCATAATGCTTTTTTATCAAGAGTGTGAGCTGTTAAATACAAAGCGAATCCTTCCATATCAAGAGCTTGTAATTTACGTTCATCTTGTTTCAAGGCATTTACAATTGTTTCAGATGTCATAACGAAGGGGCCACATACGGTCTTTGCTATTCTAAAAGAAATATTATCTCGCTCTGCTTTCAAATTCATATCATGAACATTGTCATTAATGCGAGTTACATATTCGCGATTTGCAATAAATTCAGATACTTTTGCTACTAAAGAATGATTCGTTGCTATTTGATTAATTTCTTTAAGTAATCGAATATTTCCATCTGCATCTTCTTTTATTTTTCCCGAAGCATAATCATGAATAGATTCAGCTATAACAATATCATCTAAACGCAAATCGTCATTTTCAATACCGGCAGTCAATCCTGTCATGAATAATGTATCAACATGAAATATATTGTACATTACAGTAGACAAAATACTAGTGGCACAAACACCAGGTTTATCAGCACAAGCCGTAATTATACGTAATTCATGAAATTTACGAGTAGATAGAGTTGCGGTTTTGAAACAATATGGAAGTCCTTCAATTGACAAATCATGCCACTCCAATTTAGAAAAAGCTTTTATCATTTGCTGATATTCCTTACTTAAAGCACATATTATAGCGACATCATACTTATTCTTGCTTTCTATAGCTTCTTTCATCGTTTTTTTAAACTGCCCCAATTGAAGTATTTTAGATTTCAACATCTTTCGCCAATAGGTTTCCGTTCGTGAGTAAAAAAGCAAATACCATAATTTGTCTTTAAAATCCTTTTGCTGTTGGGAAAATTCCTCTTCATATTCTGTAAGACCTATTATCTGAATAGGAACTTTTATACTTTGATTTTCATAAATTTCGTTCAAATACTCAGCTCCGGCAGTACGATTTGCATCCTCCCCGTCATGTTCAGGCATAACCATATCAAGGATTAATAAGTCATAAGTTTTTTTTTGCATCTTGGTTCGGCCTGCAACTAAAGAATGAGCTACTTCTACCACTATTTCTCCATTTTGGAATATAGGAAATATTTCACTTTTGAGAGACTCTATTTTATCACTAGAGTCATCCATAATCAGTATTTCTATCATAATAAAATTGTTTTTATTTGTCTTTTAAGATGTTCTTTCCAATCAGATTTTTGAGATGAATAAAACACATATGATTTGTAATTTTGAGGATATTTAGATTTTAACTCTTCATCAAAGGCAGAAAGTTCTTTTCTGCCAAATACATTATACATGGTTACAACTATAACAGGTGTAGGAATGTTTCTTAAAAACATGCCTTCTAAAATATATTGACCTGCTGAAGGCTCAGGTTGTCCTCCACTTGCATCTGCTGTCAAATCGTATGTAGACATAGACATATCTAACAATATAAGAGCATATTCTTCATAATTATCATAAATTTCTTCTTGTGCAGAATTATAAGAAGTACGCCATTCTACATCCATAAAAGGAAATTCTGTATTTAAAAATATCTTTATATTTTTGGCTTTTTCTTCATAATCCTCCACCAATAGTATCTTCAGCATATTTTATCATATTTTTTAAATTGAATAATATATCTATAAAACACTTTCCAGCTGTAGCTTCAATTTTGAATGAATTTTGAATGTTATTAAAATCATATTTAATAATATTCATTGCTTTAACTAAACCGCTTCCTCCTTCTTTTTGAAGAAGATTGATCGCTTGTTCTTTCTCCTCAAATAATTGATTCAACTCATCCTCGTTCGCATTTTCTGGTAATTCATTTTCAAAATGAAAATGCATAATATCATTATCTATGACAGCTGTGTGAAGTATAAATTGATGTAATGGTTCTTTTCTGCTATACTCAAGCATATTACTAAAGATAATACTAAGCAAATCAAACATTGATGCGCTAAATTCTGATCGAATTAATATTTGGGCAGAAGTTAAATCTCCTTGTAATTCCCAATCAATATCTGGTACGTATTTAGCAGTAGATTCAAGTACCATCTTTATATAATCAGATAAAACAAAGTCTTCAAATTTTGTCTCTTGTCTATAAAACCAATTTTCAACTTTTACGAGTTTGGCTGTTAATTCTTCACGGGCATTTTTAATGGCTTCACACAAGTCTCTATGTAAATGATTCTGTTCTGATAAAGACTCTATATTAGATTCTAAATGTTGTAGATGTTCAAAAAATTTAGGTTTCAAATCATTTTTTATTTTATCTCTAATTATTTCTAATTTTTTTTCTGTTATTTCCCAAAGATAAGCCATTACTTGTAATGAAAATTCATCCACACTCTGTGTCTTTGATTCTATATCTAATAGTCGACTACAAATTTCATCGGTTGATATAATATAATTAAACTCTCCTAAATCCTCTTCTTTTAATTTAATTTGAATAACAGATTCCTTAAAAGAACTAATCAATGTATCAACTTCCATTGAAAATTTAGATAAATGCTTCGCTAAAATTTCATTATATTTAAGATCAAGACTATACTCTTTGCGCCAATAATCTGTTACAACATAGCTATTATTTTCAGTATTTAGTATCAAATTCAATCTTTCCAAGCCAGAACGTAATTCTCCTTCAAATATTCCATGTCGAATACGCGTGCTAATATACGTTCCAAGTCCAAATCGACTTTTTAAAAATGCATATCTTATGATATCAAATAACTGAATTGCCACTTCAGCAATTGCATTGTCAGAATAGGATACCGCATGTTTAATTATGTCCGATGAAGATGAATCTTCTGTAGTAGTAAAATCACTAACTACTAAATAAACTCTATTAGATTTAACAAGGACTGCTTGTTTCTTAAAACGTTCATAAAGATCATCAATATTAAGTTCATATTTTAAAACAGCGTCCTCGTTGACATAAATTTTACTATCATCCATTTTCTTCATCCCACGATATGCTATTAACTCATGCATTAATTCGGTACAGATATCAGAATAGTTTCGATTTTGTGGAAACATAGTTCTTAAAAACGTCACTATTTTTAATTTTTCATCAAGAACTTCAATGGTGCTTTTTAGTTTATAATAATGAAATAATATGTCATCGGTTAATAGGGTTAGAAAAAATATTTCTACTTTTTCTGGTTGCTTGCGTTTAAATACAGTAGTCAATTCTGAGGGATATGTTACACCTTCGTATTTGCAGTAATTTTGAAGAACAAATTCTTTTTGTGGATAGTTTTCTGCATTCAAAAAAATAAAAATTAAGAAATCTATGTCATTACTTAATCCTTCATATCTTGACTGCTTAATTTCTTTCATAAATTTTCGTGTGTCAATCTTTGCCACAAAGGCTTTATTATCAATATACTGTTCTACATAAAAATGTACAGCTTTTTGCCTATAGTCGGGTCCTAATTGACTAAGGGATAGGAAACCATATTCTACTGCCGTTTGAGCAGTCGGAATATAACCTTTATTGCCGGCAAGTATATTTTTCCATTGTTCAAATGCGCCAACATAATCAGCATTATCATATGTGATTTTCGCATTATCGACATTACGTATATACGCAACAACATTAGACTCCTCAGTGATGACTTTTTGTATACGACGCCTTTGATATTCAACTACTTCCGATTTAGGTATTTTACTCTCACCATAATTCAAATATTCGATTTTCTGAAAATCATCATTATATATATTAGTAAAGTAAGGATCAAACTGAATTAGTGAAAAAAGTTTGAGTATATGACTTCTCTTCTCATTTTGTTCTTCTTTAATAAAATAATCTAATCCAGCAGCAATTCTTAACCCGTAAAGATTTTTATTTAATTGATAAAGTCTATCTAAGTATGAATCATTATCTTTTTCTGTCATTGAAAGAAATATATAAAGAGCCATTTGATTAATAGGCGCATCTGTATTAGAACAAATAGGGCTATATCCATTATGCAAGAAAAGAAGGGCACGACTATACAATTTGATAATATCAAAATTTGACGGATTATGCTGTATGTATATTTTGCATAAATCGACTACTTCTCTATATCTACCTGTATAATATTTATCTAAAATTTCGATAAAATCAAATTCAAAATACGAATCAGGTACAGACTCCAAGCTGTCCATTATTAAAAAAGGTGTTAGCTGTTTATCCGAAGATATCTTGTAAAGTCTTTTTGCAAATTTGATTATAGTATCTATCTTTTTAGGTTCTTTGATATAATATGATCGAAGTACATATAATAATAAAATATATCTATCTACAACTGAATTCAACCCTTCCATAATAAGAGTGACTGATAAATCATCAATATCAAAATGTTGATAATAGTTCAATCTGAATAAATAATAGTTATATCTATCATTTTGAAAATCAGTCCTGTTTTTTTTATATCTTGAATATAAAGCACTATCATATTCATATGCGGCAATTTTTCGCTGACTTCTATTAAAAAGACTGGATAATATAGCTGTAACAAAGCCTATTTTATCTTCTTTCTTGCTTTGGTTTACATCACTAACAATACTGATACATTTCTCTAAATTATCTTGATAACCGGATATTGTTAGTTTCATTTCATAATACCATACAGAATACCCTAATTGCTTTAAGGAACTATTAAGATATTTTTCAGCCGTAAGGTAATCACCAACAAGAATAGAACGTTCTACTTCATCCCTCATTTGTACGAAATATAACAATTGTTCTTTGTATGGCTTTAGCTCATGCAAAATCCAATTAATTTCATTATCTAACGACTCAGGTTTAAAGAAATAACAATTTCCTCCAACACCTAATTCTTCTATAGTCTTCGGAAGGACATTGCCCCATATTATTTTTTTCATGTATGGAACTGATTTAAAAAGACGCGGAAGAACTCTACAAATAGCAAGATTATTATTGCTATTTTTAAGCTTAGCTGCCATCCTAGCTATATCTCTTTTTTCTCCTTTTTGTGCAAGAAAATTTGATATTATCTGATAGTCTTGTATCTTATTTTTCATACTTTATATTTTTTGAGCAATAATGCCTTCTACTTAGTTAAAAACAAAGCTTTAGAGCCTTATAGTAGCTTCAAACATACAAAGATAAGAATTAATTGAATAATGAGCAAAGAATGTTTTAATTTATAGAGCTACAAATGAATGTGTTACATATTCTCCATCTTATTCAGTGATAATGTCTATTACATTGAAGTGTTTAATAAAAAAGATTAGAGTAATTAATAATAATATGTGCAATCCAAGACCCAAACAGTTATTCTCCGATGACGTCCGTTTAAACAACAAAAGCAGCAACCTGCTTATTGTTAAAGACGACCACAAGTGCAAACCACAACTTATCGAGAGGAAGGAGAAACAGCTCGCCACCTGGGCTCATGCAAAATGAGATTTAGCGAGAGCAAACTTTCCATTGACTAATCTGCAAACTGTTATCCATACAATATACCCGATTCGCATGAAGCCAATCAGATACATCTTTTTAATCATTCATTCCCAACTTATTAAACAAAGTGCACGTATGAGCAAGAAAAGAAACAATATAAGAGAACTGCCACATTTTGTGACAGTTCTCTTCCTTTTTTAAAATGATAACCACCCCATATTGGTGGGCGACAAGTTTTTGATAACGGTACGTGCTGACGATACGATTAATACTTACGAGTGTATGATACGGGGTGGTTTTCCCGTTGCACAAATATTGGAGCTGGCAAACGCCGTTCTTTATCAAGACATGCGTTTCTCCAAACCTGATACTGTCTTTGAAGTCGTCTCGGAATGGTTACCCAAAGTGGAGCTACGTCAGCGCACCTTTTTCTGCCTGAAAGTATAGATACCCATCAAGGTCGTTTTGGGGAAATATCCCATAGAGATAATTCGGACACAACCTCTTCTCATTTCCAACACACACGCCATTTCCCGCTAGATACCGCCAACCATTCCTGACCTTTACAAATATGCATCAATTTGTCTTTTAATATCATACATTCGCACCGACGGGCTAAAGTTTACCCGGTATTGATTAATTATTGTATCACTTAAATTATTGATTTTATGGCTAAGAAAAAGCAAGAACAACAAGAACAGAGTCAGGACGAGCATGTAATGGCCATCCTTGACAAGCGAACGAACAAAACCGCAGTCGTTTCCAAAATGAACGAGCAGGACGGCAGTCTCGAAATCGTGCCACCCGACAAGAAGAACAGCAGCAGCTTCCTCAAACTGGACCGTACCTCACCGCTGGAACTGTTCTTCACCAATTTCAAGAACCAGTACGAAAATCCCACAAGTTTCAGTTTCTTCCTGATACCTCTCGCCTTATTGGACAAGACGCTGAATGCCGTAGTTCAGATCCGAAAAGGGGAAGACCCCGGAGTGGAAGACAAAAAACTGGTGGAGAACAGCGAACTCAACGATGAAGGACGTATCGCCAAACTTGCCCGCCGGTATAAGTTCGATGAACACCAGCTCCCGTGGAAAGAACTTGCCGCATTGGGAGTTGACAAGCAACTCTTGTTTGATAACCACTGTATGGGTGAGATGCTAAAAGGAAGAATTACCTCTATGGCTTTCCCCATCAGTAAGGAAGTGAACGGTGAAAAGAAGGATATGGGGGAAGCCTGTTTCCTCTGCGTCAAAGGGGAGGACGGCAAGGTGCAACTGAAAACTTTAAGCAGGCTTGACAAACCGCAGTACGACCTGCCTGCCTATAAAGGAGTGTTCACGGACGAGGAAAAGCAGTCGCTTAAAGACACCGGAACTTTGGGGGCAATCAAGGAGATGAAGGATACCCATACAGGAACCGTCTGTAACTGTTATGTATCTTTCCATGAACCGAGCAACCGTATCATTACCATGCCCGTGGATGCCATCAAGATACCCGATTATATCTACGGGAAAAGGCTGGATGACAAACAGAAGCAAATCCTTGCGTCAGGAGGCCGGCTTTCCATCAACGACATACAGCGCAAAAACGATACGCTGCTTTCCGGGGTTGCTTTCGTCGATCCGAGAATAATGGACATCGCATTCAAGCAGTCTGGTGAACAACTGAAGGTCAACGACACTATCATGGGTGCCAAAATCACGCCTGAGCAAAAGAAGATGCTCCAGAACCATGAAATGGTGTTCGTTGAGAATATGCGCTACAAAGGCAGGGTATTTTCCGATGATGTACGTTTCAGCAACAAGAGCAACCAACTGCTGATAGGACGCAATGCCCGTGAATACAAACCGAAGTTGGATGAACCGAAAAAGGGCAAACAACAAGAGACCAGGCAGACACCCCGGCATGCTACTGCCTTCAAGCCTAAAGGCAAGAAAAATAGTTTTTCTGTCGCATAGCCGACAGGGAACCGGCTTACTCTATTATATACCCGATTGTCGTTATGGATGTCGGGTATATATTTAATGTATCATCTAATAACTTAATAATTATGGAATTGAAAAAACAAAAGAATACCCAACCTTCTCCGGGGTATTCCGAATATAAATCCTTTTATAAATCAGTCGGAGGAAATGAAGGAGAAAAATGTAATTATCCGACACGTTTAGACCTTTATGGGAAAGGCTGTTATCATGATTGTTCCTATTGCTATGCAAAATCCTTGTTGAATTTTCGCAAACTATGAGATGCGGAACATCCGGCAGTCTCAGATATTGACAAGGTGTTAAAAGTTATCCGTAAAATTCCATCCGATTCCATTGTCAGGCTTGGAGGTATGACCGATTGTTTCCAGCCCATTGAAAGCCGCTGTCATATAACCTATGAGGCTATAAAAGAACTGAACAAACAAGGTATCGGCTATCTGATAGTCACCAAGTCATCAATGGTGGCGGATGATAAATATATCAGATTAATGGATAAAAAACTTGCACATATCCAAATATCCATAACAACGATGGACGATGACCTGTCACGGACATATGAAAGGGCCTGCGTGCCGTCACAAAGAATAAATGCGCTTGAAAAATTACAGCAATGTAATTTTGACGTATCTTTAAGATTATCACCTTTTATTCCGCAATACATAGATTTCAAGAAATTGAATACAATCAAATGTGACAAAATATTAGTAGAATTTCTACGAGTGAATACCTGAATAAAACAATGGTTCAATATTGACTATTCAGAATATACTTTCAAACAAAGTGGTTATCAGCACCTGCCGCTTGAACTGAAGATTAAATACCTCGGACAAATCAGCGGATTTAAGCAGTTGACTGTTTGTGAAGATGTGACGGAACATTACGAATACTGGAAAAACAAAATAAATCCGAATCCCCTTGATTGTTGCAATCTCAGCAAAAGATAACCTTAATATAGGTATGTTTCCCACGGCACATTGCTGTAACCCCCGGAAGCTACGCAAGCTCCACTTCCGCAGGTTACAGCAAAGAGCCGCTTTTTAGGAACGGACAAAGGCACGGCCGGCGCCCGGATAAATCCGACCTTGCCGGCCGTACCCTTGTCTGTCAGCCGCAAATCACATCATTCCTCTTCCTCGAAGGAAAAGCTTTCCACCTGCCTGTTGATTACCTTCCTGTCAATCGAGTCTTTCAGGTTGATAATGTCCACAATCGAATAATGCTTTGTCCCGTTCTCTTCTTCTGCAAAACGTAGCCTTCCGCTCAAACGCTGTTTCTCAATCTCTGCCGGATCGAGATTTATCAGTTCGCAGACTTCATCGGGCAGCATGGAAAGCGCCACGTCATTTTCCTGACAGATATGTTGCAGGACGGCCAGCATGTTCAACGACTTCTTATAACTTCTCACGAGCGCAGCGAATGAACCGCTTTCAATTTTAATCATCTTCTTCATAACGCTTATTTTTTAGAGTGTTCTTCTTTTTCCAGCAGCATGGCACGGAGTACATCTGAACGGCGGTAATATATCTTCCCCTTGTCTCTGTGAAAGGGGAGTGTCCCGTCATTGCGTCGTCTTAAAAGTGTCCTGTCCGACATCTTGGTGAGCAGGCGCACGCCTTTTGAATCCAGTATCTCACTGTCAGGCAAATTATGTACGGCAGGAGCCAATAACTTTTCAATGTTGGTTACTTTGGCGAGGATGGCACTAAGCATGTGGGTTGTATGTCCACCCGGTGCAGTTCTTCTGTTATTCATAATGACCTTATTTTTATTGTTTATGGTACAATATTACGGAGATATTATAAGGCCATTGGTTACTCAACCGTTGAGCAACCGCCAAAAAAAGACAGAAAACGCCAATTTGGGACAAAAAATAGCCAGGAGATACTATTCCCGGCTATCCAATAATAAATAGGCATCAATAAATTACACCTTAAATTCTTAATATATTAATAATCAGATTTATACAAAAATAAATAGCAGTATATTTTGCTATATTCCAAATATTGCCTACATTTGTACATGAGTTATTTGAAACTATGCAAAGCAGTGTAACCCGAAGCAGGACTTCCATATCCAAATCGTTACCTGCATCTTTTAAACTCTCTATATTTAATTTATTTTCAGAGAGTTACATCAAAATATATTGTTTCCCTATATGAAACTTTTGGTTTCAAGGTATGAAACTATTGTTTCCAATGCTTGAAACTAGAGTTTCTCCTATATGAAACCTTTGTTTTCCCCGCATGAAACTAATCCCTTGCCTGCATCCCCGTATTTCTTTATCGCTATCAGTATACTTTCGGAGTTTCTTCTTTCCTTTCAGCCGCCACTTTCCCATGAACACCCCTTGAATATCTGCGGTAATCTGTTCCCCAAAAAGTGACAATACGCTCACATGCTTTTCCTATTGTCACCCTGTTATCACCTCTATTATCACCTTATTGTCACTCTTAATCCATTGATAAATAACAGTTTGACTTGAAAAGTGACAAGTGACAATAGAAAAACCCTTTTCCATGAGAGTTTCTTCTCCGCTTTTAGTCCATCCATACTGTCTTCATGAATGACTCACCGCTATCCTTCCCTTCCTTCCTGTTGAAATCTGTTCCCTTCGCGCCCGCATCCGCGTGTGTGAATATAATAAGGTGTATCCCTTTCCCCCCTTTCTGCCATCCCCGATAAATTTATGTTCTACAACATCCTTCTGAATCAGCCCCTTAGCATGGATATCCAAAAATAATTCAAAAAAACAGTCCGATAAGTTTGGAGCATAAACTGAAAGCTACTACTTTTGCACCCGCTTTCCAAGAGAAGAAAGCCTTGATAAGTTGACTTAGTGTAAAAGCGTACGGCAGCTTAAAATAAGAACAAAAAAACTTCCGGAAAGTTTTGGATGTTATTGAATAAAGTTCTTATCTTTGCAGTCCGATTCGCAAAGAAACGCGGTTTGTTTTTCTTCTTTACCTTCTTTCCCTTTCGCAAGAGAGCCTGAGAAACGATATAAAAAGAAAAATTAAAAAAAACTTCCGAAAACGTTTGGCAATTAAAATAAAACCCCTTACCTTTGCACCCGCTTTTGAAACGAAAGCAACCAAGTTCTTTGAAATATTGATAAACAATACAAGTAGTACAAGAAAAAATAGAACCGT
>OBZC01000951.1_pt1 | contig 24415 bp, 24 predicted proteins | sample 1538231 | NCBI WGS metagenome assembly OBZC01 (sample SAMEA2580225, study PRJEB22360) | human gut metagenome | biome: human gut; feature: human-associated habitat; material: faeces | place: Denmark | collected 2008/2010 | reverse complement strand
TATAAAATTTTAATGGTTGATGATGATAGAGAATTGCTAAAAATGCTGAATCAATACTTTACATTGAAGAATTATACAGTATTGATTGCAGAAAATGGCATAGAAGCAATGGAAAAGATAAGTGCAAACCCTGATATTATTCTATTGGATGTGAATATGCCGGGAATGGATGGGATTGAAGTATGCAGAAGAATCCGAGACAGGGTTTCCTGTCCGATTATATTTTTGACTGCAAAGGTAGAAGAACAGGATCGGGTAATGGGATTACTGTCTGGCGGAGATGATTATGTTTTGAAACCATTTAGTTTGAAAGAACTCGATGCCAGAATTATTGCCCATTTGAAACGTGAGGAACGCTTACATAGGAAAACAGAACAACGGTTTTATGGGGATTTAGTAATTGACTATGCCAGCAAATGTGTACATATGAAAGAGAAAACTTTAGATCTTACGAAATTAGAGTATGACATTATAGAATTTTTGTCTATGAACCCTGAAATTGTGTTTGATAAAGAACGAATCTATGAAAAGATTGGAGGATATGATGCAGAAGGGGACAGCCGGGTGGTTACAGAGTTGATTCGCAGAATCCGCAAGAAAATGAAAATGTATTCGGAACACGAATATATTGAAACGGTATGGGGGATGGGATATAAATGGGCAAAATAAAAAATCTTTCGTTAAGGAAAACCATTGTTTTGTATATGATAATTAGTTTAATAATTAGTTTTTATCTTTCAGCACTAATTATGCGAATAGCAACCACAGTACAAAACGACATTTGGTGGAAGTATGTAGACCAGGAAGAATATTTTGAAATGTCTGAAGGGGATGGTAGAAGGTATTTGCCAGATGTTCCGAGACCACATTCTTATGAAATGAAAGAATTTGATTATCATGTATCGGAAATATGTGATTTTCTTCAGACATTTACAGTGCTTATCGTATCTGTTGCAGGGAGTATTATAGCGGTATTTCTTTTTTATAAGCATAAATTGAAGTGTCCTATTGAAGAATTAGAACTGGCTTCACAGCAAGTTGGTCGAAATAATTTAGACTTCCATATCACTTATGAAAATGAAGATGAAATGGGCAGATTGTGCAAAGAGTTTGAACGAATGAGAGGACAACTTGCAGAAAATAATCAACAGTTATGGAAAATGCTTGAGGAAGAAAAGGCTTTGCGGGCTGCCATTGCGCATGATATACGTTCTCCGTTATCTGTGCTGGAGGGGTATCAGGAAATGCTTTCAGAATATCTCCCTAAAAAAGAGATAAATATGGAACAAGCCTTAGAAATGGTAAATGAAAGCAAAAAACAGATTGAACGTATGGATATATTTGTGGAAACAATGCGGAAGATGAGCAGTTTAGATGCAAGGGAGTTGGTGGCAGAAGAAATTACAAGCAAGCAGTTGGAAATAGACATACGAGCAGAGATGAATGTGTTTGAGAAAAAATTTGGAAAACTGTATGAATTAAAATGTTTGGAAACAGCAGAAAAATTTTCAGGAGATAAGGAAGTGATTTTAGAGGTTATAGAAAACCTTTTGTCAAATGCCTTTCGTTATGCCAAGACAAAAGTGGAAATGGAAGTGTTTCTTACCAGTTCTGAATTACAAATCAGAATAAAAGATGATGGAGTGGGATTTACAGTAGACAAGCAAAAGGCAACAGAACTTTTTTATCAGCAAAATGTGAAAGATAGTTTAAAACACTCAGGAATGGGTATGTATATCAGTAGATTGTATTGTGAAAAGCATGGCGGACAGTTACTTATAGAAAACGAAAAACTGAGTGGAGCTGTAATAACAGCAGTATTTCATCGGATTGCATGAGCAGTCCGATTTTTTTTTACGCTGTTGTCTTTTTGTTGTGATTTATATTTTATGATGTCTATAACAAAAGAAAGGAGGCAAACGTATGATTGCAATTATTAGAAGGGAGATAAAAAACTATTTTAAGCGACCATTATTTTGGATTGGTGTTTTGTTGGTCATTTATGGAGTTTTTAGCGATACAAGTCCTTATCTGCATACACGTTATCTTGCAGAAGGGGAGAAAATCGCCAATGATAAGCCCGCTATTTCTGATGAGGGTGAAGTGTATGAAGGGTATATACCGGCAGAACCGAAGAAACACCGGGAATTATGGCATGAACAGTTAAAACAAGCCCTGCTTGAAGATGGAGAAACCGATGCAGAGGTGCAAAAAGTTATCGGAAAAATAGAGAATATGGAATTAGAAGAAGCATATGATTATCTTAACGAAAAATATGAATGGTACGGAGCGAGGTATTTATATGAAGATACCTCTTACTTTAAGGGGACGGCAGAAGAAATCAATTCGTATTTAGATCAGAAAATGGAAAAGAAACCATTTTCATATTATTACGCAAGGAAATTTGCTGATTTTACAGGTCTGTATATGGGATTTTTTGCAACGATAATGTTTTCCGTTTTGTTTTTACAAGATACAAAAAGGCATACTTATGAATTACTCCATACAAAACCAATTAGTGCAGGAAAATATGTGCTTGGAAAAGTAAGCGCTGGATTTCTTACTTGTACATTTGTTTTAGCAGTTTTAAACCTACTGTTTTGGATATTATGTATTCTTTATACAAGAGATAGTGGATTTGAAATACATCTGTCAAATTTTATAATATCTACCGTACTTTATATACTGCCAAATATGCTAATGATTGTGAGTGTGTATGCTTTGATTGCACTTATATTTAAAAATCCACTTCCAGGAGTGCCACTTCTGATTCTTTATATGGTGTATTCCAATATGGGGGGAAGAAATGCGGAAGGAGTTTACAGATATGTGGGAAGACCTTTCGCAATTATGGTTCGATTTCCAGGACAGTTTTTTGATACGGCACCGCCGCCAATGGCACTTTTAAATCAGAGTTTTCTTATTTTAGCATCTGTAGCAATTATTTTGATTACGATGCAGATTTGGAAGAGGAGGCGGATGTGAATGAAGAAGGAAATGAAGATTATTTTGCCAGTTTATAAGATGGTTTATGCGTTCGCCTTTGTTGTAATTTTGAGTTTGATACGTGGAGTAGTATTTACAAATGAGATAGGGCTTTCCATAGAGGGACCATTTGCAATATTGATCGCTGTTTTTTGTGCAGATACTTATGTTCAGGAAATTGCAAGCAACCGTTCCGAAGTTCAGAGGTTGTATCAGATAAAAAAGAGAATTTATTCTATTATACAGAGACTGATGATACAGGGAACTTTTTTGCTGCTGCTCGCTGTTCTTGGATATGGATTGTTTTTTGCGTTTCAGAAACCAGTTACACATCCAGTAACAGAAAGTGAAATACTTCAGTTTATTGCATATTTTGGGGCGATTGTAGTAACCATTTTCTTTTGGGGAATATTGGCTAATACATTGTCTATGCTTTTTCGCAATATGTGGATGGGAATTGGAAGTTGTCTTTTGATATGGGTAGCAACAAATTCATCAGGAGCGGACAAGTTTTTAGGTGCATGGAATGTATTTTCTTATTCTTTTAGAGATATAGAAAATGCTACTGATATTACATGGCTGTATGGAAAAGGCTTGTGTATTTGTATCGGACTGATTTTGTTACTGGCATTGCCGAAGATCGTAAGAAAGAGAGGGTAAGTTTATGAGTATTCATATTGAGGATTTAACAGTAAAATTTAAAAATGGTGTGACAGCAATCAATCATGCAGATTTAGATATACCGAATGGAATATTTGGACTGTTGGGAGAAAATGGGGCAGGAAAGACAACTTTGATGAGGATTTTAACTACTGTGCTGAAACCTACAAGCGGAATGGTTACATTAGACGGGATTTTATATAGTGAAAGAAACTATGAAAAAATCCAGAGAAAAATAGGGTATCTACCACAGGAAATCGAACTCTATCCGAACCTGACTGTGCAGGAATGTTTGGAATATATGGGGGATCTGGCAGGTGTCCCAAAAGCAGAATGTAGAAAGCGGATAGAATATTATTTGAAAAAGACCAGTCTCATAGAACATCGAAAGAAAAAAATGAAACAATTATCAGGCGGTATGAAAAGGCGGGTTGGATTGGTGCAGGCACTTTTGAATGAACCAGAATTTCTAATTGTAGATGAACCGACTACCGGATTAGATCCAGAAGAACGTATTCGTATCCGAAATTTATTAGTAGATTTTTCTGAGAACAGAACAGTTTTGTTTTCAACTCATGTGGTAGAAGATTTAGCTGCGACCTGTAACCAACTTGCAATTATGCACAAAGGCAGTTTTTTATATGCGGGGTCTATGAAGAATTTGACTGAAGAAGCACAGGGAAAAATATGGGTTTGCAAAGTACCAGATGAGGAAAAAGCGAGAGAAGTGGAATGTAAATATCGTATTACATCGAAACAGTACGTTGAGGGTGGATTACAGTTAAGAGTGATTTCTGAAATACAGCCAGAATTGGAGTGTATTTCAGTTCCGGCAACATTGGAGGATGCATATATTTATTTTACAAACAGATACAATAAGTAATGCATAGAAAAGAAAATTCTAATTGTCGTTCTGAAAATTTAACTGAAGCGGAGATATTAGATTTTCTTGATATGAGCTATGATTTGACGGACGGTCAAATCGAGGAAAGTATTGAATGATATTTAAAAACGATAAAATCCTCTTGTGAAGAAAGTTGCATAAAAGCTAAGTATATTTTCAATAAAGTTGTGGAATTTGTTTCTCATGGAAGTTCATCTCCTTTCTTTTTACGATGTCATTATAAAACACGAAAGGTTATATTACTTGCCAAAATAAAAAAATAATTGGACAAAAATTGCAAAAAGCAGAGACTTTAATCCTCTGCTTTTTGTTTTATATGTTTTTACGATATTCAGAAGGTGACAGTCCTTTTGCCTTTTGAAAAATCCGGCTGAAATACAGTGGATTATCATAACCGACAATTTGTGCGATCTCATTGATGTTATATTGTGTATTTTGAAGCAGTGCTTCGGCATTATATATTCTTTTTTGCAGAATAAATTGTTTTGGCGTGATTCCGGCATATAATCTGAAATTACGGATAAACCAACTGGCACTGACATGATTTTGTTCGGCATAGTCATCAATACTGATTGGTTCATTGTAGTGCTCGCTGAAATAAGAAATTGCCTTGTCTATTTCCTCGGCAGCACGAGAGTTATCTGCGTTGATAGAAGATTTAAAGTGGCGCTGTAGTTTTATAAAAATTTGTTTTAAATACATTTCAAGCATTTCGGAATAGCTATCCTGACACATTTGTAATTCATTTATCATAGCACGGAAAAGATACTGATATTCCGAACTAGAACCACAATGAAACACCATTTTATCATTTGTCAATCCATAGGAACGGAGCAGATTAGTGACATTGTTTCCTGTAAAATGAACCCAGTAAACTTCAGTCTTGTCTTTGGCATAATATTCATATTTCTGTGGTTCTTTTGGACGGTATAAAACCATATGACCAGCATGAACAATCGTTTCTTCCTCATTATTGTTAAAATGAAAATGAGCTTTCCCGGCAGCAATAAAGATCAACTGAAAATCAACCCTGCCACGTGGTCTCCATGTGGGAAGTTTAGGGCGAGTATATAACTTGTAAGTTCCACACATGGTTACGACGAGTGGCTTAGATTTATCTTTTCTGTCGATTGTTGAGTTATTGAGATATGCATTATTTGTATACATTTGAGTCCCCCATATGATAAATGAAAAAGGTTCATGAATTAATAATCTGAAATATATAAATCTGTGTTCAGTTCATGATGTAATTTTACCATTTTATGCATGTCTTGTCTATTTGGAGTTTGAATATTAAAAATGATGGAATATATTGTACAAATTGACGTGCTAAGCAACGAAAGTTAATAAAAGCATATGTCAAAAATAACAAAAGAAATGAATAAAGAAAAGAATTTTTGTTAATTATACTGTTTTGTGCATGTTTTATGTAATTTATGATATGGTTTTTCGACATCAGTTTTTATATACTATCCGTAACAAAGTTGTGGAAACAAAAATAAAGGTAATCGAAAGGAGCAGTTTCACATGGAAGAAAAGAAGTACCTGAAATGGTATAACAAGGTGGGGTATGGAACCGGAGATCTGGCAGGAAATGTCGTGTATGCATTTCTTTCCTCATTTGTAATGTTGTATCTGACAAATACGGTAGGGTTAAATCCGGGAGTTGTCGGAACTTTGATAATGGTGTCAAAATTGTTTGATGGTGTCAGCGATATGTTTTTTGGAACATTGATTGACAAAACAAAGAGCAGACTTGGAAAAGCAAGACCATGGATGCTTTATGCATATATTGGCTGTGCGGTAACTCTGGTAGCGAACTTTGCAATACCGGAAAGCCTTGGAAAAACAGAACAGTATGCATGGTTTTTTATTGCCTATACTTTGTTGAATGCAGTATTTTTTACTGCAAACAACATTGCTTATGCATCACTGGTTACATTTTGTACTAAAAATAGCAGAGAACGGGTAGAAATGGGATCGTTCCGTTTTATTTTTGCTTTTTCAACGAGTTTGCTCATTCAATCCATTACAGTTCAGTTTGTAAGGGCAGTGGGCGGTGGAGCTGCTGCATGGAGAACCGTAGCAATCGTATATGCAGTAATCGGGCTGATTGTAAACACAATTTCCGTATTTTCAATCAAAGAACTTCCGGAGGAAGAATTAAAGGCAGGCAGAGAACAGACAGAAGAAAAATATGGTCTGGTCGAAGCAGTAAAACTTTTATTTTCCAATAAATATTATCTTATGATTTGTGCAACTTATATTTGCCAGCAGATCTATTCTGCTATGTTAAATATGGGTCTTTTCTATATGATTTATGTTTTGAAAAACGAAGATTTATATTCGGTCTTTTCCTGGGCAATTAATATTCCTGTCATTATCGCAATGTGTATTACACCTATGCTTGTAGAAAAGATGAAGGGATTATATCGAATGAACCTTGCAGGATACATTCTTGGAACAGCCGGCCGTGTCGGTGTTATTTTTGCAGGCTATATGGGAAGTGTTCCGATGATGCTTGCTTTTACCGCAATCGCAGCACTTGGAATGGCACCATGGCAGGGAGATATGGGAGCTGTTGTGGCAAGGTGTTCAGAATATACTTACCTTACAAAGCATAAACACATTGATGGAACCATGTATTCATGTACATCCTTTGGAACCAAAATCGGAGGTGGAATCGGAGTTGCCATTTGTGGATGGCTGCTTGATGCAAGTGGTTTTGTTAAGGAAGCGACCGTGCAGCCTGCATCCTGTATGAATATGCTTCATATTATGTATTTATGGATTCCAATGATTCTGTCATTAGTAATTACATTTATTATGTCAAGAATGAATGTGGAAGCAGCTAACCGGAAACTTAGAGAACAGATGGAGGAGTGTTGACATGGAATATAGAGGGATGAAAGAAGATGAGCGTTTGGTTTCGGTTAAACCGAGTCAACGGCAGATTGCTTATCAGAATATGGAATATTTTTGCTGCTTTTTGCCTCTGGCCGAGCAAGTATACGGAAAACAGCATTAAAAATTCACCATACAAAAATGGAAAAGGTGATATTGTCCGCGAAACAGCAGACGCATGTAAGGAATTTGGTCTGAAATTTGGTGAATTTGGTGTTTACCTTTCGCCATGGGATAGAAATAATGAAGCTTTGAAAATCTGAAACAGATTTACTTGAAATTCATATTGATGATTCAAGAGTTGCTCCTGTCATGTCTTTTGTAGGTGTATATTAAAAAAATAGGATAATTACAACATGCAGCCACTGAAATATTATTTTATGGGCTGTATGGAAAGTGAGGAAAATTATGAACGCTGATATGAAATGGTTGGACAATCCGGAAGTGTTCCGTGTAAACCGGTTGGACGCACATAGCGACCATTGTTACTATAAAGATTATGCAGATATAGAAAGAAATGAAAATTCACTGTTACAGTCCTTAAATGGTCAATGGGAGTTTGCTTTTAGCAAAAATGTAATGAGCAGACCGGAAAAATTTTATGAGGAAAGTTTTGATGCATCTGGTTTTGATAAAATTATGGTTCCGGGACATATTGAACTAGCTGGCTATGATAAAATCCGTTATATCAATACGATGTATCCGTGGGAAGGAAAAGAGTATCATAGAGGAGCCTACAGCATGGAGAGCACTGGGAAAGAAGCGGGGATGTTTTCAGAGGCAGAATATAATCCTGTAGGCTCTTATATTAAACGTTTTGACTTAAATGAAACGATGTGTGGAAAAAGAATTCACATCTGTTTTGAGGGTGTAGAAGAGGCGATGTATCTGTGGCTGAATGGTCAGTTTGTAGGGTATGCAGAGGACAGCTTCACACTATCTGAATTTGATCTGACACCATTTATCAGGGAAAAAGAAAATGTGCTGGCAGTTCAGGTTCACAAGATGAGCACGGCAGCATTTTTAGAGGATCAGGATTTTTTCCGTTTCTTTGGAATTTTCAGGAATGTCACTTTGAAAGCACTGCCTGATGCCCATATGGAGGATGTATGGTTTCAGCCGGTATTAAATCAGGATAATTCAAGTGGAAAAGTATCTGTGATTATGAAAGTAACTGCACCAGAAAAACAGAATGTGGATGCAAGGTTTGTCTTGACCGACAGAGAAGGAACAGTGATAACGGAGAAATGCTTGCAATTACAGGGAAGAGATGGAATATTTACAGGTACAATCCATACAGATGTGCAAAATATCAAACTGTGGGATAATCATAGTCCGTATCTTTATCATGCCTGTGTGGAATTAATAGAGGAAAATGGAGGGGTGCTGGAGGTAGTTCCTTATGATATTGGCTTTAGAAGGTTAGAAGTAATTGATAAGGTGATTTATCTGAACGGAAAACGTCTGGTTATCACGGGAGTAAACCGTCATGAGTGGAATCCGAAAACCGGAAGATGCATTGGAATGCAAGAGATGACAGCAGACATTGATTGTATGCTTAGAAACAATATCAATGCAGTACGCACCTGCCACTATCCAGATCAGATTCCATGGTATTACTTGTGTGATAAAGCAGGTATTTATGTGATGGCAGAAACGAATCTGGAAAGCCATGGGACATTCCAGAAACTTGGTGCGATTGAACCGTCATGCAATGTACCAGGTTCCATTCCACAGTGGAGAGAGGTGGTACTTGACCGGGCAATAAGTAATTTTGAAACCTTCAAAAATCATACATCCGTTTTATTCTGGTCTCTTGGAAATGAATCCTATGCAGGTGATGATCTTGAAGCGATGAATACCTACTTCAAGGAAAAGAGGGATGGCAGATTGGTTCATTATGAAAGTTCCTTTTATAACAGAGCATATGAGGATACCATTTCTGATGTGGAAAGCAGAATGTACGCAAAGCCGAAAGAAGTGGAAGAATATTTAAACAATAATCCAAAGAAACCATATCTTTTGTGTGAGTTTATGCATGATATGGGAAATTCTATGGGTGGACTTGGTTCTTATATGAAACTGATCGATCAGTACGAAATGTATCACGGAGGATTTATATGGGACTTTATTGATCAGGCAATTTTGGTAAGAGATCCAGTAACCGGAAAAGAAGTTTTACGTTATGGTGGCGATTTTGATGATAGACCGGCAGATTATGAATTTTCCGCAAATGGAATCGTATTTGCAGACCGTAAAGAAAAACCGGCAATGCAGGAAGTGAGGTATTACTATGGCTTATACAGATAAGAATAAACTAAGAGTTGTATATGGTGATTATGTGCTTGGCGTGCACGGAGAAGGGTTCGATTATATATTTTCCTATGCGCAGGGTGGTCTGGAATCTGTAGTAAAAAATGGATATGAATGGTTGTATCGCTGTCCGAAACCTACCTTTTGGAGAGCTTTGACAGATAATGACAGAGGAAGTAAGTTTCATATTAAAAGTGGGGGCTGGCTTGCAGCAGATATGTTTATTGACTGTCAGGAAATTGAAGTCATTATGGATGGTGAAGTGCAGGAACCATATGCACCGGATAATAATAGCTATGGTGGTGATGTGGCTGCTGATGAAATAATCGTAAAGTATACTTATGAGACAATCAATCATCCGTCTACAACTGTCATTGTGACCTATACGGTTGGTGTATCTGGAAAAATCCGTGTGGATGTTCATTATAATGGTGTAAAAGGACTTCCAGAATTTCCGGTATTTGGAATGCGGTTTATCATGCCGACTCTGGCAGATAAGTATTTATATAAAGGTTTGTCTGGAGAAACCTATCCCGATAGAAAAGCAGGAGCAAAAGAAGGAATTTATGAGGTTTCTGATTTAAGTCTGACACCATATCTTGTTCCGCAGGAATGCGGCATGAGAATGGATACCGAGTGGCTTGAAGTAACAAGACACACAGGTCTTGATAACAGCAGACCAGACAGTTCAAACCAGACACTCCGTATTGAAAAGACCGACAGAAAATTTGCTTTTTCATGCCTGCCTTATACGGCATCCGAGATAGAAAATGCATTACATCATGAAGAACTGCCGCAAGCAAGAAGAACTGTTCTTTGTGTATATGGGGCTGTTCGAGGTGTCGGTGGTATTGATAGTTGGGGAAGTGATGTGGAAGATGATTATCGTATCAGTGCAGAAGAAGATATAGATTATTCGTTTACTATCTGCTGATTATGATAAGAGAATTTAAATGTGGGATAAATTATGAAATTTGAGATTACCAGAGATTGGTTAAAAAGTTTTTTTGTGATGATCATTGCGGTTATCGTTATGGGAATGTGTGTATCACTTCTAGTAATGTGTGATATGGGAACAGATACCTGTTTCACTGTAATTTTAGTAAATATGTGAATGGAGTCCGGTTAAATTATGCGGTTGCGGCACTGGAAAACACAATGGATTCCATTACAAATATATGTCTTGATTGTGGTTTTGAAAGTCAAAGAACTTTTAACCGTGTTTTTAAGGATAGATACAAGATTACACCAAGAGAGTACAGAAAAAGGATGGAACACAATAATAGAAAAGACAGCTTGGAGGTACGCAGATGATTAAATATGTTACAATGACGATTGGAAAACAAAAAAACATAGCTTTGATAGCCCATGACGGGAAAAAACAGGATATGTTGAAATGGTGTATGGATAATAAAGAAATTTTACAGCAACATAATCTGTCAGGAACCGGAACAACTGCTAGAATGATAGCAGATCATGTAGGATTAAAGATAAAAGGATATAACAGTGGCCCATTAGGTGGAGATCAGCAGATAGGGGCAAAAATTGTAGAGGGAAATATCGACATGGTTATTTTCTTCTCCGATCCACTGGCAGCACAGCCACATGATCCGGATGTCAAGGCACTTCTTAGAATTGCACAGGTGTATGATATACCGATTGCAAATAATATTGCAACTGCGGATTTTATGATTCATTCCACGCTTATGAATGAACAGTATTCACATCAGATTGAAAATTTTAAAAACACTGTGGATGTCAGAGTAAAAGAAATGCAGTGATGGATATGATAAATAGCCAAAAAAACGTCCGCTAATAGAATTTACAACAGAATATAACCTTCAAACGAGTAGCAGACCAGCGTAAGTCCAGTTTTGCTGCTCGTTTTTTATTTTTATATACAATGCATTTAAAAGTGTGCAGCTTATCAATGTAAGTCCGGCTTATGAGGTAAGCACGCACTTTTTTTTATGCAGAAAAAGGAGGACAAATTGACTATTATGACAAGGCTGTTATTGGACAGATTGCGAAAAGTCAAGATTGTCACCGGAGTATATTAGGGAAAATGCTGAATAAAAGCTTATAAAAGATGATACTGCTTTGACGGTATCATCTTTTTGGTTGTGAATGGAATTATAATGTTTATTTGAACAATGAAGTTACATATTTTAACGGTGATTGAGAATAATAAGCAATAATGTCCGGATTGTATATATTGTTTTTAAAGACATCAGACTTTGATATTGTGGGTGTGAATGATTGTGATTGAAATGAATGTAATACATGGATGAAAATGACAAAAAAACAAGCTATACATCTTAAAACGTGCATAAAACGTCAAAACGCACAAAAAATGATTGCATTTTTGTGAATTAGCACGATTGAATTTGATTGAATATGATTGTAAAATAAAGTCATCAAAAACGGAGAGAGGAGGAAGACAGATGATATATACTGTGACCTTCAATCCTTCACTTGACTATATAGTGGGGGTGGACGATTTTAAGCTTGGTGTGACGAACCGTACCTCATACGAACAGATGCTTGCAGGCGGCAAGGGAATCAATGTCTCGTATGTGCTCAAGAATCTTGGCTTTGAGAGCACGGCGCTTGGATTTCTGGCAGGCTTTGTCGGAGAAGAATTGAGAAAGAGACTTACAGAGGACGGAATCAGGACAGATTTTCTTGAACTTGAGGATGGAATATCGCGAATCAATGTCAAGCTAAAGAGCATTGACGGCACTGAGATTAACGGCATGGGACCGAATATAGCACCGGACAAGGTCAAGGCACTCAGGGACAAGATTAATGAACTGAAGGCAGGGGACATTCTTATACTTGCCGGAAGTATTCCGCAGACGATGCCTGATACCATCTACATGGATATCATGGCAGATTTACAGGGTAAGGGAGTTGATATAGTGGTCGACGCGACCAGGGATCTGCTCATGAACGTTCTTTCATATAAGCCGTTCCTTATCAAGCCTAACAATCACGAGCTTGGCGAGATATTCGGAGTGGAGCTTAAAAAGAGAGAAGATGTGGTTCCTTATGCAAGGAAGCTTCAGGAGAAGGGAGCACGCAATGTTCTTGTATCAATGGCAGGTGAGGGAGCCGTGCTTATAGACGAGAACGGTGAGGAATACATGAGCGAGGCTCCGAAGGGCAAGGTTGTAAATGCCGTGGGCGCCGGAGATTCGATGGTTGCAGGCTTCGTTGCAGGCTGTCTTGAAAAGAAAAATTATGAGTATGCATTCCACAAGGGGCTTGCGGCGGGAAGCGCCAGTGCATTTTCAGAACAGCTTGCGACCAAGGAAGAGGTGGAGGCACTTCTTAGGAAGATAGAAGGCAGATAGGCTGACTGATTACAGGTGTCAGGAATAAAAGCATTTGACGGTTAAGCTGCTGAAGCAGTGAAGGTTATATAAAGGTATTAAAAGGTGAATGAAACAATAAGGCTATAACTATACATCATGCAGCGAAGGCATGGTGGGAAACGGAGCAGTTATGAGGATTACGGATTTACTTGATGCGCGAAGCGTGATGCTTGGGGCAGCACCCTCGGACAAGAAGCAGACGCTTGAGCAGGCAGTCGCACTCATGGTCAAGAGTGGAAAGATTGCAGATGAGGAAGCCTACAAAAAGCAGGTTTTTGCCAGAGAAGAGGAGTCTACAACAGGAATCGGCGAAGGAATAGCCATTCCTCACGGAAAATGTGACGCGGTGACCAAGCCGGGACTTGCGGCGATGGTCATTCCGGGAGGAGTTGATTTTGAATCGCTTGATGATGAGCCGGTCACACTTCTTTTTCTTATAGCAGCGCCGAATACCAAGGATAATGTACATCTTGATGTGCTCAGCAAGCTGTCGGTCATGCTTATGGATGAGGAGTTTACGGCGAGGCTGCGTGCAGCTAAGAGCGTTGATGAGTTTATGCGGATAATAGATGATGCGGATTCGGAGAAGGCAGGCATTGATGAGAGGCTTAGGAATGATGAAGGAAACGTAAGCAGAATCCTTGCAGTAACCTCCTGCCCGACCGGTATCGCACATACCTACATGGCGGCGGAGGGACTTGAGAAGGCTGCGGCTAAGGCAGGCTGCACAATCAAGATTGAGACAAGAGGCTCAGGCGGTGCAAAGAATGTTCTCACGGAGCAGGAGATAGCGGACGCGGATTGTATTATCGTGGCGGCGGATGCGAAGGTTCCGATGGAGAGATTTGACGGAAAGCATGTTATACAGTGTCAGGTTTCGGACGGTATCAGCAAGGCTGATGAGCTAATTGAGAGGGCGCTTAAGCAGGATGCACCGGTATTCAAGGCGGGAACCCATTCGGAGGAGACAGTGCAGAGTAAGGGAAAGAAGGACAGCTTCGCCCACAGAATATATATGCAGCTTATGAACGGCGTGTCACATATGCTTCCGTTCGTTGTCGGCGGCGGTATCCTTATAGCAATAGCTTTTCTGATAGATGGACAGTGTGTTGACATCAATCTTTTGTCAGCGGCAGAGCGACAGAACTTCGGTACGATTACACCGGCAGCGGCATTTTTTAAGGGAATAGGCGGCGTGGCCTTCGGACTTATGCTTCCGGTTCTGGCGGGATTCATAGCGGAGGCGATAGCAGACAGACCGGGACTTGCGTTGGGCTTCGTTGGCGGTATGATTGCGGCAGGCGGAAAATCGGGATTTCTTGGAGCGCTTGCTGCAGGCTTCATTGCAGGCTATGTGATTCTGCTTTTGAAAAAGGTATGCGATAAGCTTCCGGAGAGTCTTGAGAAGCTTGCACCTGTGCTTTTTTACCCGGTATTCGGTATACTGATTATGGGTGCCGGCATGAACTTTGTGGTTGAGCCTGTCATGGGTGCAATCAACACGGCACTTAATTCGGGTCTTGCGAGCATGAATGAAACCAGCAGGATTTTACTTGGCTTCATATTAGGAGCAATGATGTCGGTTGACATGGGTGGTCCCTTCAATAAGGCGGCGTATGTGTTCGGAACAGCTTCAATTGTTGCCGGCAACTATGATATAATGGCAGCGGTTATGATAGGCGGTATGGTTCCTCCATGTGCCATCGCATTTGCAACAATTATTTTCAAGGACAAGTTCACAAAGGAGGAGAGACAGTCGGGGCCTGTCAACTTCATTATGGGACTTGCGTTCATTACGGAGGGAGCTATTCCGTATGCAGCCTCCGACCCACTGCATGTACTGCCTGCCTGTATAATAGGTGCGGGAATATCGGGTGCGTTGTCAGAGCTGTTCAATTGTACACTCATGGCTCCGCACGGCGGAATCTTCGTATTCCCTGTTGTAGGCAATGCACTCATGTACCTTGTTGCACTCGCAATCGGAACAGCAGTGTCAACGGTATTGCTCGGACTTTTCAAGAAAAAGGCAGCATAACCTAAATATAATTACAGATGATTTAAAAAAATTACATTATAAATTATGATTTTGCCGACGGATAATTGCAGGATATAGCAGCCTGCAATGCCGTGGCAGCACCGGAAGGAGAAAAAAATATGAAGACATTTTCTTACACAATCAAGGACGCACAGGGAATCCACGCAAGACCGGCAGGGGAGCTTGTAAAGGCGGCAAAGGGCTTTTCGAGTGAGATTAAGATAAAAAAGGGCGGCATGAGTGTTGATGCAAAGAAGATTTTCGGCATCATGGGACTTGGAGCAAAACAGGGCGATACCGTAGAGTTTTGCATAAGCGGTGAGGATGAGGATATTGCCTGTGCAGCTATCGCAGCTTTTATGGAGTCTAATCTGTAAAATTATTTACTGCTTATTAGCGGCATATTGCAGGCGGTGTCCGTGATATGCAAAAAGAGAAAACGGAGGGCTGTAGTGCGAAAGTAAGCTTGACAGCATATTTTTCACACATGCAATTTGTTTTTGAGCGAAAACAAATTGCTTTGATGGCAGATGGGAAACCGCCTGTGCGGATTTCTCATCGCCTTCTCGCGATAAATCGCTCGGAAATGAGGATTAGTATGCAGGTTTATCATGGTAAAAGTGTTTTCGGTGGGATAGCCATAGGAAAAATCAGTGTTTTTTCAAAAAAAGAGCATAAAATTGTCCGGATTAAGATAAATGATACAGATGTGGAGCTTGCACGTTTTGAGGAGGCGAGACAGATGGTGTTCACACAGCTTGCAGCCCTTTATGATAAGGCCTGCAAGGAGGTAGGTGAAGCGAATGCGGCTATATTTGAGGTTCACCGGATGATGCTTGAGGATGACGATTTCACGGATTCGGTTAATAACATCATTACAACGCAGCAGGTAAATGCAGAGTATGCTGTCGGTGTCACAGCGGATAATTTTGCCAACATGTTTTCTGCAATGGATGATGAATATATGCGCGGAAGAGCTGCTGATGTAAAGGATATATCAGAGCGTCTTATATCTATCCTTAAAGGCGGAAGGCAGGGGCAGGTTAATGTCGATGAACCGGTGATAATCCTTGCAGATGACCTCGCACCTTCTGAGACAGTCCAGATGGATAAGGACAAGATTCTTTCATTTGTGACGGTTCACGGCTCGGTGAATTCACACACAGCTATACTTGCGAGAACCATGGGCATTCCGGCACTTGTTGATACAGGACTTACTCTTACGGAGAATTTAGATGGAATGGAAGCCATAGTGGATGGCTTTGACGGAGCTATATATGTTGAGCCGGATAGGGAGACCTATGACAGGCTTTCAAAGCGTAAGAGGGAGGAGGATGAGAAGAAGGAGCTGCTTCTCACGCTTAAGGGAAAAGAGGATGTGACACTGGACGGACAGCATGTTATGTTGTATGCTAACATAGGCAGTACCGGTGACCTTGCTATGGTTCTAAAGAATGATGCGAGCGGAATAGGGCTTTTCAGAAGTGAATTCATATACCTTGGAAGGGATGATTTTCCGACGGAAAATGAGCAGTTCCAGATTTATAAGTCGGTGGCGGAGACTATGGCGGGCAAGCGCGTCATCATAAGAACTCTTGATATCGGTGCCGATAAGAAGGTTGACTACTTTAATCTCGGCGAGGAGGAAAATCCGGCTCTGGGCTACAGAGCGATAAGAATATGCCTTTCACAGCCTGAGATTTTTAAGACACAGCTTCGAGCAATTCTGCGTGCCGGTGTATATGGGAATATTGCAATAATGTATCCTATGGTTACTTCTGTAAAGGAAGTGAGACGAATTAAGGACATCATGCAGGAGGTTAAGGCAGAGCTTAAGGAGCAGGGAATAGCCTATGCTGATGTGCTTGAGGGCATTATGATTGAGACTCCGGCTGCGGTCATGGTCAGCGACGAGCTGGCAAAGGAGGTTGATTTTTTCAGTATCGGAACAAATGACCTTACGCAGTATACACTCGCCATCGACAGGCAGAATCCGAAGCTTGACGATTTCTACGACCCGCATCACCCGGCAGTATTAAAGATGATCCGGATGACTGTAGAGAATGCACATAAGGCAGGAATATGGGCAGGAATCTGCGGAGAGCTGGGAGCGGACACAACACTTACTGAGGAATTTATAAGGATGGGTGTTGATGAGCTTTCGGTTTCACCGGGAAGAGTATTGCCTATCAGAAAAATTATAAGAGAGACATCGCTGAAAAAATAGTTTCTTAGCTTACAGTGAATCCACGATGTGAACGCAGAATAAGCACTTCCCCGCTTCAAGTGTGTAGAGCACTAAGCGGTGGGTAAGGGGGATGCGAACTGCGTTCATGAGCAGGTAGCAAAAGCGGATTGCGAATGTCCGCTTTACGGCAGTAATGGACAGCAAAAAACGGATTTGCGGATTTCGCAGAGGTACATGTCCGGCGGTTGGAGGTAAAATAAATGTTGACAGAACGACGTCAGGAAGAGATTGTAAGATTGGTATATGAGAGGGAGAGCATAACGGTTGCGGAGCTCAAGGAAATCCTTAATACTTCTGAGTCAACAATCAGACGTGACATAATTACGCTTGACAAGGAGGGAAGGCTTACCAAGGTGTTCGGGGGAGCGATAGCACTTCACCCTGCACAGATTGTAAATAAAGAACTCTCCATGGTGCAGAAGCAGGAGCTGCAGACCACTGAGAAGCAGACGATTGCGCGCTATGCCGCCTCACTCATCGAGCCGGATGACTGTGTGTATCTAGATGCAGGAACCACCACGGGCTGGATGATTGAGTATATCAGGCAGGAGAAGGCAACCTATATTACTAACGCACTTTCCCATGCTAAAAGACTTGCGGATAAGGGCTTCAACGTCATCCTGATTGGTGGGGAACCTAAAAGCTCTACCGATGCCATAGTAGGCGGCGAGGCTGTTCTGAATCTTCAGAAATATCATTTCAGTAAAGGCTTTTTCGGTGTTAACGGCATTGACAGGCTGAGCGGCTTTACTACACCGGACGTAAAAGAAGCCGTGGTAAAGCAGGCCGCCGTAAAGAATACCCAGCCTGCACACAGATACTTTCTGACAACCTCTTCTAAGTTCGGCGAGGTCTACGCCGTCACATTCGCAGGCTTCGAGGGCGGCACGATACTCACGGAGGACAATGTGAGTGAGGCGCTTCCTAAGAGTATTGAAATCATAAATGTTACACAGCAATAAATCTGGGACAGGGGTCAGACCCCTGTCCCAGAAAATAATATGCACCACGGAATTATTCATGCGCCACATAGAAACGGCGTCTGATGGGTTTCGTGGTGTTTTTTATAAGTTTCGCCACCGTTGCAAAATCAGCCCTCCGTGGCTGTTTGCAACTAAAACAGCCTCCATGCTGACTGTGGCTGGATAGTAAACAAAGTCCTAAGAACAACTAAGCTTCTCACAAAAGTCGCGATATGCATAAATATGACAAGTTATGCACAACTGAATTTGCAGAGCATGTTTTGACACCCTAATCATAGAATATAAAATTATTTGAAAAGCATATTGCAAACATGCGTTCGATGATATATAATATTAAATACAGAGTGACTGTGTAAAATCAATTTGAGGTAGGATGGGGAAGTGTATGACGAAGGAAGAATTATTTGCACCTATAAGGGAGTGTTATGGTGAACTGCGTGAGGCATTAAAGGGGAGCGATTTGGACAGGATAAGACAGCTTACATTGGAGGTTCATGCGATGGTTCATCCGGCGGAGATTTCCGGCAGGAAGGAAAAGACTATTGCGGATTATGTTCTGGAATATATGATGGATGGCAACAGGGATACGCTGGTTCCGCGTGAGGATTATGATGTCGATTTGCACTATGCAGGTACAAGAACTGTGCCGATGTGCTGGCAGTTCTGGCATACATACAGAATAGAGGATTTGGTGAGCAATATTCTGATGGTCAACCGGAATCAGATTTTTAACTCCGAATGGCAGAGGAAGATTGGCTCACCGATTACCGATACAGGGAATGCGCTGGAGCTTGATGAGGCTGTGGCTTTCGGAAAGGCTCTGAACGTGGATGCACTTTATGAGTATATGATTACTGTAGGGAAGAATACACGGAAGATATTGGCAGGGTTAACCTTGGAACAGATTAATTCGATGGTTCCGGCTGAGTGGGTTATGCGGATACTTGAGGAGGGCGGCGTGACAACGGATTTCCGTTCAGTGTGGCTTCTGGTCTACTGGGGAAGACTTACAAGGGGAGGCATGATTTTAACACCGATGACGGATCATCATATGATGCATTTGCCGCCGTGTATAAATAATCTTCCTATTTTAGACTGATGGATTTATTGTTGATGCTATCGAATATTTTGCGTGGCCGGATGAAAAAGAAGAGAAGAGACGTGTTTTTTATCTCAGCAGGAAATAGCTTGCAAAGACATAGCTCTACGGAGCGTGGAATCCGCACAAATTCACCATTTTCTACGCTTTGTGGGTGTGATGTTTAAGGAATTTGAATGATAATTGACTCAGGAAGGAGGTAAACCGATGGATCAGATTATGATTGGAAAGTTCATTGCGAGTGAAAGAAAGAGAAAAGCTTATACGCAGAAGCAGCTTTCCGAAAAGCTTGGAATCAGTGATAAGACGATTTCAAAATGGGAGCGCGGAAATGGGTTTCCCGAGGTGTCATTGCTTTTACCGTTATGCAATGAGCTTGATATTACGGTAAATGAGCTTTTGTCCGGGGAGAGAGTTTCTGAGGAAGATTATCGAAAGAAAGCGGAGGAAAATATGGTGAATTTAATGAGAGAGGCTCAGGAGAGCAAAAAGAAAATAATTATGTCGGCTATGGTTGCGCTGCTGGTGCTTGTGGCTGCGGTACCGTTGTTTGTCATTTCAGGAGCTATTGAGATGGACAATTGGATAAGGATTGTACTTATTGTCATAGGAACTGTGGTGGTTGTTTTTGGAATAGCGATTGCATGTGTGCTTGACAGGGACGCCGGTGCTTATGAATGTCCGGAATGTAATACAAGATTTGTGCCGGAGCTGAAGGACTATATTATGGGAGCACACACAATCACGAAGCGTAAGCTCACATGTCCTCATTGTGGGGCACATAGATATTGTAGGAAAGTATTGACAAGATGATGTGACGGGAGCGTTTTAGGACAAGGAAGTGTCCTTGTCCCATATATTGTGCGGGTGAAGGGAGATACACAGTTTATATGCTTGAGTACATAAGAAATGAATTGCTTGGATTGTCGGATAAGGGAAATTATGCCGCCTTTACGTCAGCGCTTATACCGGGCTGTGATAATGTTATAGGCGTGCGGCAGCCTGTTTTAAAGAAATATGCGCGGCAGCTGGTCAAGGATAATGAAGATTTCAGGGCATTGCTCACTGAACCGGACATTTATCACGAGGAGACACTTTTGCGCGGCTATGTGATTGGATATGGCACGGCAAAGGAAAAGAATTTTGACAGGGCATTGCAGGATTTAAAAGACTATGTTCCGCTTGTCAATAACTGGGCCGTGAATGATGGATTCTGTATAGAATTTAGGGTGATTGACAGCTTCAGGGACGAATTTCTGCCGTATATCAGGGAGTGTGTGTTGTCGGGTGATGAGTACAGGGCAAGGGTAGGGCTTATCATGCTGTTAGACCACTATCTCAAGGTTGATGAAGCTGGCAGCCGCAAGCCCAGAATGAGGAAGGTAACTTCTGCCGATATAAATATCGGAGATGAAAAGTTTATCAGAGACATACAGTATCAAGATAATAGGAAAGATATCCCTTCGAATACGGGAAATGATTATGGGATTCGCAATCAGGTAATCACGGGAAAATATTTAGATGAGATATTATCACTTGTTAACAGGGATTTTTCCGCCAACGGATATTATACCCAGATGGCGGCAGGATGGCTGCTTGCTGAGTGCTTTGTGACATTTCCGCAAAGAATATGGGAATTTCTTACGGACAAAGAAAATCTTAGACTTGATGCTGTATCATATAAAAAAGCGATTAATAAGATATGTGAGTCATTGACACCGGACAAGGAGGTCAAGGAGATGATGAGGAAGATATAAAATTATAGTAGCTGTTCAGAACCAACCTCGAAAATGCTATGCATTTCCTCGGTGTGGCGTATCCGCCAAATAGATTTTCATATAAAAGCGTTCATTTGTGCAAGCACAACTCACGCTTTTATATAAAAATCTGCTTGGCTCTGAACAGTTACAAATTATATATGAAAATCGGATTGTTTATTGGTTGCAGCGGCTTAGGCGGTGTCTGCACCACATGGAGGTTTAGAGATGGAGCTTGATATAGTTGGTCTTGTTGGTGCCTGTTCATACGCGCTTGACTGCATAGAGGCGGAGCTTGTGCATGTCACTAACAGACATGGCAAGAGAGTTGCCTACATCAGCGTATGTATGGCAGAAAGGTTGGGAATAGAAGGAAGTGCATTGCAGGATTTGGCAATCTGTGCAATGCTTCATGATAATGCATTGACGCAGTATATCTCTGAGGAAATACAGGAAAATAACATTTCCAACATATCTCTTGGCGGTAGCACGCAGGGAGATAAAAATACAGTCGTTGAAGGCGGAGGTATGTTCAATGAAAGCGAAGATATAATAAGTGAAAATGGGATGGCATACAGTCCTGAGATAATAAAAAGTATAGTCGGCTCCATACATAAAAAGATAGGGCTGCATTGTACATATGGTGAACAGAATATAAAAAAGCTTCCTTTTTATACAGATGTTTCAGGAGCTGTTTTATATCATCACGAAAATGCCGACGGTACAGGAACATTCGGAAAAAGGTGGGATGAGATTCCGCTCTTTGCGCGAATAATTCATCTGTGTGATATGGTTGATGTCATGGGTAATTCCTGTGATTTCAGCGGTGAGAGCTGGATAAGGGCAAAGGAATATGTGTGCAGGAACAGAAATATTCTGTTTGACAGCGAGTGTGCCGATGCTTTCCTTGAGGTATTTTCAGAAGAAAATTTTGTGAGCATGTCGCAGGACAGGTTTGAGGATGAGTTATGGAAAAAGATACCAAGGGACAAGAGGGACTGTGATTTTGAGACCTGTAAGGGTATCGCAGATTTTTTTGCCGGGATTGTCGATTATAAGTCGGAGTTTACAGGAAAGCATTCGCTCGGTGTGGCCAAGAAGGCGGCAGAGCTGGCAGAATACATGGGATATTCACAGGCTGATATTGAAAAATTCTATATGGCAGGTGCTCTTCATGACATTGGAAAGATGGCTATAGGCAATGAGATTTTGGAGAAACCGGGACGGCTTACGGATGAGGAATTTTCAAGGATGAAAAATCATGCCGGATATACATATATGATACTTTCTGAGGTCAAGGATTTTGATGAGGTGCGCGACTGGGCGGCACTTCACCATGAGAAGCTTGACGGAACAGGTTATCCCTTCGGGAAAAAGGCTGAAGAGCTGAATGAACCGGAGAGGCTTATGGCATGTGTTGACATTTATCAGGCGCTCACAGAGGCAAGGCCATATAAGCTGGGGATGTCTCATGATAAGGCATGCAGCATACTTGAAGATATGGTACAGAAAGGCTGGATTGATGCGGCTGTTACCGACAAGCTAAGAAGCTGCTTTGAGGTTGGCGGAAGGGATATGGTGTGAAGAAGTATGAATAATATACAGAATAAAGACGAGGGTCTTATTGGAAATGAAAAAATAGAGGAGGCGGTTTTGGCACTTCAGAATGAACCTTCAGGCGAAAGGCTTGCACATGCGCTGACGGTTATCCGCAGACGTATGAAGGAGGGGGGACAGCTCATTGTCGCAGTTGAACCGTCACTTGAGAACATGCAGATGAGACTTCAGATAGTTAAGACTGAGGACGGAGGAATATGGTGGTCTGCTTTTACAAGCTTTGATGAGGAACTCAAAGGAGCTGACAGCATAAAGTCTGCTTTTTTGACTGATATAGGGAGACTTTTTCATACCGCTCTTGAAGCTGCTGAGATAAAGGGAATTATTATAAACCCGTGGAACAGGACGATAATGCTTGATAGAGAGCTTATAAATATTATTCTGGGACAGGAGAGCTGACCTGTGCTGCGGAGCGGTTTCCGTATATCAAATGAGGGGCAAAATACCTTTTGCCCCTCATTTGATATATATCCTTATACAGCTTATATAACTTATTTGTTGCTGCTGTCTGCGGCAACAACGGCATTAATCTGCTCTAAGAGCTGGTCATAATTATCCTGATTATCTATACCTCCGAGAAATGGTTCGCCAACAATATTACCGTTTCTGTCGATAAGTATGGTAGTAGGGAAGGCCATGATATTGCCTGCATATCTGCCTGCTTCCGTGTCAGAGTCAAAATAGATATTGCGGTAGGATGCACCTTGGCTTTCAAGAAGCTTTAAGGCTTCCTCAATACCTGACTTATTTCCGTCAAGTGTTTCCGTGTTGATACCGATGAGTTCGCCGCCCATGCCCTTAAGGGTTTCATTGAGTTCATTAAGCTTGGAAAGCTCGGCAACACAAGGCTTACATCCATTGAACCAGAAGTTGACTACAGTTACTGCATTTGCGGAGAAGATGCTGTCATCAACATCATTGCCCTCAAGATCTTTTCCTGTGAAGCCTGGAAATGGATTTGAGTTTTCTTTGACAGATGTACCATCAGCGGATGCTCCGGCAGATGAAAGCTGGTTCTGGAGTTCTGTTATTTCCTTTTCTATACCACGTATCGTTTCTATGTCGGCACTTACAACAGCAAGCTCCTCCTCCGTGAAGGATGCCTTGTTGGCTTCAAGAGTACTTGAAAGGAAGTCGGCATATTCCATTTCCTGATTTTCACCGGTATTGTCCTTGCTCATGAATCCGAACATCTTGTTCCATACATCGCTGTGATCGCTAAACAACACATTTTCCTGCTGATAGAGGTCATTCATACGCTCTGTAAGTTCATCTGTGCTCATAGAGGTGCCTGTATTGGCTGAGCTGCTTTCGGTGGAGCCGGATATGCTGCTGCTTGTAGTAGTGTTTATGTCCGTGCCGTTATTGCCTTTTCCCGAGCATGCTGTTATTGCAAGTGCTATTGACATGGTTGTTAATGCGGTGACTAATTTTCTTGTTCTCATAATAAAAATCTCCTTATAAATAAAATATTTTTTTAGGCGTTTGCGAAACGCCAAAAGCCGCATAAATACGGCATTTTTTTGTTGTTAA
>OBZC01000946.1_pt1 | contig 24541 bp, 22 predicted proteins | sample 1538231 | NCBI WGS metagenome assembly OBZC01 (sample SAMEA2580225, study PRJEB22360) | human gut metagenome | biome: human gut; feature: human-associated habitat; material: faeces | place: Denmark | collected 2008/2010 | reverse complement strand
GGCCAGGCAGGCCCTGCCGGTGCGACCGGCCCGCAAGGCCCGAGAGGCCAGACGGGCGCGGCGGGAAAGACGGTGGAGGTGGATGCCACCCTCGCTGTGTCAGGCGCGGCGGCAGATGCCAAGGCCGTCGGCAGCGCGTTGGCCGGGAAGGCCGCTGCCAGCCATACTCACAGCTACGCCGGTTCTTCCTCGGCGGGCGGTACGGCCAACAGTGTCAACGGATTCACCTTTGCGGCCCAGACGGCCGACCCCGGTGCAGGCAGCAGCCTTGCCACCAATAAGGTGCTCATCGTGTATGCGTAAAGGGGGCAGAAGATGGCAAAGGGAATCTATGCGGGTGCGGGCGGCGTCGCCCGCAGGATGAAAAAAGCCTATGTCGGGGTGGCGGGCAAGGCCCGTGCAGTCCGGAAGATGTACGTCGGCGTCGGGAACAGGGCGCGGCTGTGCTACAGCGCAGAGCCGGAGTATGCCGGGACGGGTGTGCCTCTCGCGGACCCGAAGTACGGCGCAAAGGCCGCGACGGCGGGGAACTGCGCGCTCATCGGGGGCGGACGCTTCGCTGGCACGGCCTCGAATGCGGTCTGCAATACGGTGGACGCTTACGACACCTCCCTCACCCGGACGGCCTCGGCGGCGCTGGGGGACAAGAGGTATCTGCATTCCGCCCTGCCGCTCGGGGCGTATGCTCTGTTTGCGGGCGGGACTGCTACGCCGACCGCCCGAGGGGGCCATAACACGGTGGATGCCTACGACGCCTCCCTCACCCGGACGTCAGCCGCCGCGCTGAGCAGGATGCGGACGAGGATGGGCTGCACGGTGCTTGGCTCCCGTGCACTCTTTGCCGGAGGCGGTCAGGGCGGCCTTACCACGGGCGGCGCTTTCACGACCGTGGACGTCTACGATGAGGCCCTCACCCGGACGGCGGGCACGCCACTGTCCACCAAACGGTTCTTCCCGGCGGGCGCGACCGTCGGGGGCCATGCCCTCTTTGCAGGCGGCACCCCCAAGGATGGCAGTCTTGTGGTAGACGCCTACGATGCTTCCCTGACCCTCACGGCAGCGGCAGACCTGAGCAGTGCCCAGAACAGCTATGCCGCGGCGGCGGTGGGCGGATATGCCCTCTTTGCGGGCGATACGGCCGATGCGGATGTCTACGACGCCTCCCTCACCAAAACAACGGTCAGCATCCTCAGCGCGGCAAGACAGCCGGATGCGGTGACGGCCGGTGGGTATGCATTTTTCGCAGGCGGCGATGAGTCCAGCACGGTGGATGTCTGTGACGCCTCGCTGACCAGAACGACTCTCACTGCTCTGAGCGAGGCGAGGGACAGCATGGCCGCTGCCGCCGTCGGGGACTATGTGCTGTTCGCGGGCGGCAGGAACACGGAAAGCCTCTACCATGACACCGTTGACGTTTATACCATATAAGGAATAAGGAGGAAACTCAGAATGGCACGTTACAAGATCTACGACAACAGCTCCGATGTGATCACCCCGGTGGGCGAGGTGCTCACCGCCGAACAGTGGCTCGACCGCTACCCGTGGGGCCGCTTTGCGAAGATGATCGTGGGCGGCGGCGTCATCAACGGCAGCGTGGCCCTCATCTTCGACGAGGCCGTGGAGCGCTGCCGCAGGGCAGGCTGTGACTTCAGCGGCTGCACCACCGACGAGGACTACCTCGCCGCCATGGAGGCCTTTGAGGATGCCCCGCCTGCGGACACCGGCATCTCCGACCAGACCCGCATTGCGGACGCGCTGGAAGACATGGTGGCCCTGAGCCTGCCGGATGCAGAATAAGAAAGGAGACGAAAACATGAGCAACAAGGAAAAACTGGCCGAACGCTGGGAGCAGGGCCGCATCTCGGAGGCCATGCTGCGGGTGTATGTCCGCAAGGGCATCCTCTCCAAGGCGGAGTTTGAAGAGATCTGCGGGGAGAAGGGCGGAGCGGAGGACTGAAGATGTCGATTTGTGAATACAGCCTCCGCCGGGACTCCACCCGGCAGCTCTCGCCCAGCTTCAAGGTGCGGGAGTTCGGCTGCAAGGGCAGCGACGTCGTGCTCCTCGACGAGGAGCTTGTGGTGCTGCTCCAGTGCATCCGGGAGCACTTCGGAAAGCCCCTGCATATCACCAGCGGCTACCGCACCGCTACCCACAATGCCGCCGTCGGCGGCAGCAAGTCCAGCCAGCACCTGCTGGGCCGGGCGGCGGACTTCTGGGTGGAGGATACCCCGGTGGCCTCGGTCGCCGCCTACGCCGAGACCCTGCTGCCCGCCCGGGGCGGCATCGGGCGCTACCCGAAGGACGCTGTCCACCCGAAGCGCCGCACCGGCTGGGTGCACATCGACACCCGGGCGGATAAGAGCCGGTGGAGTATGTGAGGACAATAACATTATAATATAACAGAAAAGCGGCCCTCTCCCTGTTTTTCGGGGAAAGGGCCGCTTTTGGGTCTCCGGAATGGAATATGGCCAAAAGTGGGGCCAGAGGATAAAGAAAGACGCTGATTCTTTACGAACCAGCGTCTAAAAAGGATGGAGCGGGCAATGGGAATCGAACCCACCTCCTCAGCTTGGAAGGCTGATATACTAGCCGATGTACGATGCCCGCATATTCGATTTTGCCGGGATGCAAGCAGTATTATAGCATGTTCCGGGGCAAATGTCCAGTCTTTTTTTGCGCAAAGAGGGCCGGGGGGAGAAACCTTTGCCGAAGAGCTGGCGTTTGCCTGTTTACTTTGGAGCAGTTTTATTGTAAAATAGACAGGAGATAAAAACGGCAGCGCACAGCGCGGCCAAATCTGATACAGGTGGTGTATGTTATTATGGCATTGAAATATCAGCGTATCCTTCTGAAGATCAGCGGCGAGGCACTCGGCGGCGAAAAGGGCACCGGCTTCGACGAGCCGACCATGGACGCGATCTGCGGCGGCGTGAAGAAGGCCCATGAGCTGGGCGTCCAGATCGGCATCGTCGTGGGCGGCGGCAACTTCTGGCGCGGCCGTTCCAGCGGCAAGATGGAGCGCACGCTGGCCGATAAGATCGGTATGCTGGCAACGGTGATGAACGCACTGGCCGTCTCCGACAAGCTGGAGCAGCTGGGCGTGCCGACGGAGGTGTTCACCTCCATCACCATGCCGCAGGTGGCCCCGGCCTTCACCCGCAAGGATGCGCTCCGTGCGATGGACGCGGGCAAGATCGCCATCTTCGGCGGCGGCACCGGCAACCCCTTCTTCTCCACCGACACGACCACGGCCCTGCGCGCCGTTGAGGTCAGCGCCGACATCATGTTCAAGGCCACGATGGTGGACGGCGTCTACGACAAGGACCCCCACAAGTACCCCGACGCCAAGAAGTACGAGACCCTCACCTTCACCAAAGTGCTGGAAGACCGTCTGGCGGTCATGGACGGCACCGCAGCCACCCTCTGCCGGGACAACAAGCTTCCCATCCTCGTGTTCGATCTGGCCGACCCCGACAACATCGCCCGCGCTGTGCAGGGCGAGAATGTGGGCACGCTGGTCTACGAGGGCTGAGCATACCGCCCCGCTTCCGACAATAGAATGAACCAGACGCGTCCTGCGGCTGGTGAAAATTGATAACAAACAGGAGACTAGGACAATGAGCAGCAACACCAAGGCATTTGAAGACAAGATGAAGAGCGCAGTCGAGCATCTGGAGCGCGAGCTGAAGACGGTGCGCGCAGGCCGTGCCAACCCCGGCGTTCTGGACAAAGTGACCGTGGATTACTACGGCTCTCCCACCCCCATCCAGCAGGTGGCTTCTGTGGCTGTCAGCGAGGCCCGCACCCTGACCATCACCCCGTGGGACCGCACGCTTCTGCGTGCCATCAGCAAGGCGATCCTCGCCAGCGATGTGGGCATCAACCCCATCGACGACGGCCAGACCATCCGCCTGAACTTCCCGGCCCCCAACGAGGAGCGCCGCAAGCAGCTGGCAAAGGAAGTCTCCAAGATGGGTGAGGAGGCAAAGGTCGCCGTCCGCAACGTCCGCCGCGACGCGATGGATAAGGCCAAGGCCATGAAGAAGGCCGGTGAGCTGACCGAGGACACCCAGAAGACCATGGAAGAGGATGTCCAGAAGCTGACCGACAAGTATGTGAAGAACATCGACGCTGCCGTGGAAGAGAAGCAGAAGGAGATCATGTCCGTCTGAGCCTGACCGCTGTAAGCAGGAAGGTGCCGTGCGCTGAGAGAAGGTGCGCGGCACTTTTTGCCAGACGAATCGTAGAGGAAGAAGAGCATGGAACATCCAAAGGATTTTGCAAAGGGACTGTCCATCGGCATCATCATGGACGGCAATGGCCGCTGGGCCAAGAGCCGCGGCCTGCCCCGCACCGCCGGGCACAAGAAGGGCGCACAGGTCTTTCAGGACATTGCGGACTACTGCGATGAGCTGGGCGTGGAGTCGGTGTATTTTTACGCATTCTCGACCGAAAACTGGAAGCGCCCCGCCGAAGAGGTGGGCGCGATCATGCGGCTGTTCGGCGAATACCTCATCAAGGGCTTCGACTACGAGAACCGGAACGTCCGCATCTGCTTCATGGGCGACCGCACGGTGCTGGAGCCTAAGCTGCAGGAGCTGATGAACAAGCTGGAGCGGGACTCTGCCTGCAAGACCGGCCTGACCATCAACATCGCCATCAACTACGGCGGTCGGCCGGAGATCGTCCGCGCAGCTCAGCGCCTCGCGGCCAAGGCGGCTGCGGGCGAGCTGAAGCCGGAGGACATCACGGAAGATGCCCTCTCGGCCCAGATGTACACGGCCGGCCAGAAGGACCCCGACTTCATCCTCCGCCCCAGCGGGGAGAAGCGGCTCTCCAACTTCATGCTCTGGCAGGCGGCCTATTCGGAGCTGGTGGAAATGGACGTCCTGTGGCCCGATTTCACCCGCAGCGACCTCGACGCCGCCATCACGGAGTTCAACCGGCGCTCCCGCCGTTTCGGCGGCCTGTAAGGCGTTTCACACCCAGATGCCGCGCAGCCTGCGCGGCCCCCGGCGGGCGTCCGGTATTTCCTCGGGCGCTGATGCCGCTGCCTCTGCCGCAGCAGGGGAGCGGCTCCCGGACGAAACAAAGGAGAACATGAAACTATGAAAACACGAGTCATCACAGCCGTGGTGGGCCTGTTCGTCCTTGCGGGCGTCCTGTTCACCTTCAATACGCTGGTGTTCAATCTGGTCATTGCGGCCATCACCCTCATCGCCCTCCATGAGATCTACTCTGCGCTGGGCTTCGAAAAACGGGACTGGCCGCTGCTGGGCATTCTGGTGCCCTACACCCTGCTCATCATGCTGTCGAGCTACAGCATCTGCCGGGCGATGGTGATGCCTGCCTCCTTCTTGGTGGTGCTGTTCTACGCCATCTATCTTGTGGTGCGCAACGGCGTCATCAGCTACCAGAAAGCCAGCGGCCTTGCAATGTTTTCGGGCATCGTCATCTTCTGCTTTTACTCCTTCATCCGGCTCAAGGAGCTGCTGCCGGTAGAGAAGTTCGGCTACGACGCCATCTTCTTCATCCTGCTCATCCTCTGCTTCGCATGGGGCGGCGACACCTGCGCCTACTTTGCGGGCCGCGCCTTCGGCAAGCATAAGCTCTGCCCGGTGGTCAGCCCCAAAAAGACGGTGGAGGGCGCTGTGGGCGGTGTGCTGGGCACGATGGTGTTCGGCGTGCTGGTCACGGTCATCTACTCGGTGGCGGCAGACCGGATGGAGGCGTTCACCCGCTCCAACATCGGCGTGTCCATGTATATCATCATCGCGCTGCTGGCCTGCGTGGCCGCAGTGCTGGGCATTTACGGCGATCTGTTTGCCAGCGTGGTCAAGCGCCAGTGCGGCATCAAGGACTATGGCACCATCTTCCCGGGGCACGGCGGCATCCTCGACCGCTTTGACAGCGTGATGTTCATCGCGCCCTTTGTCACGATGGTGGTCATCGCAGTGTTCTACCACTAAAAAAGAACAGGAGGTAGTGCTTTATGGCTAAAAAAATCACGCTGCTGGGTTCCACCGGCTCCATCGGCACCCAGAGCCTCGACGTTATCCGCGCCCAAGGGTATGAGGTGTTCGGTCTGTCGGCCCACAGCCAGACGGATAAACTCTTACAGCAGATCGAAGAGTTCCACCCCAAGTATGTCTGCATGACCAGCGAGGCCGGGGCAGAGAAGCTCTCAGCTGCACTGGCGGGCCGCGCCGACGCGCCCAAGCTCCTGACCGGCCCCGAGGGGCTGAAGACCCTCGCCGCCATGGATGGCCCGGACGTGGTGTTGAACAGCGTGGTGGGCATCGCGGGCCTCGGCGCCAGCCTTGCCGCCATCGAGAGCGGCCATGACCTCGCCCTCGCCAACAAAGAGAGCCTCGTCACCGGCGGACATCTCGTGACGCAGGCGGTGGCGAAGCACGGCGTCAGGCTGCTGCCGGTGGACAGCGAGCACTCGGCCATCTTCCAGTGCTTGCAGGACAGGGAGAGCGCCAAGAGCCTGACGAAGATCCTGCTGACGGCCTCCGGCGGCCCCTTCTTCGGGATGAAGACCGAGGAGCTGCGGGGCAAGACCAAGGCCGACGCCCTCCGGCACCCCAACTGGAACATGGGCGCGAAGATCACCATCGACAGCGCCACCCTGATGAACAAGGGCCTTGAGCTGATCGAGGCAGTGTGGCTGTTCGGCCTCCCCCCCGAGAAGATCCAGATCGTCGTCCAGCGCCAGAGCATCGTTCACTCGGCGGTGCAGTACAGCGACAACTCCATCATCGCCCAGCTGGGCGTGCCGGATATGCGCATCCCCATCCAGTATGCGCTGACCTACCCGGCCCGTGTGCCGGGCGTCGTGCCGGAGCTGGACTTCACCACACTCAAGCTGCTGACCTTCGATGTGGCCGACGAGGAGACCTTCCGCTGCCTTGCCGCCTGTAAAAAGGCCATCAAGAAGGGCGGTCTCGGCCCCTGCGCTGCCAACGGTGCCAACGAGGAGGCCGTCAGGCTCTTCCTTGAGGACAAGATCGGTTTCCTCGACATCGGCCGTCTGGTGGAGGCCGTCGTGGACAGCGACAGCTTCGGCGGCAGCTACAGCCTCGCGGATGTGTACGAGTGCGACCGCATGGCCCGCGCCTTTGTGAGAGCACACCTGTGAGATAGGAGAAAGAATGTCAGTTTTCATCACCTTTGCGGCTGCGCTGCTCATCTTCGGCGCAGTCATCGCCATCCATGAGTTCGGCCATTTTGCGATGGCGAAGCTCTGCGGCGTCCAAGTCAACGAGTTCTCCATCGGCATGGGGCCGGCCCTCATCAAGACCTACCGTAAGGGCACCCAGTACACCCTGAGGCTCCTGCCCGTGGGCGGCTTCGTGGCGCTGGAAGGGGAGGAAAGCCCCGAGAGCACGCAGGCCGAGGGCGGGAACGAGGACGCCGCCCCGGCCATCCCGCCGGAGGTGCTGGCACAGCGGACGGGCAAGCCTCTGAACGAGGCCGCCGTCTGGCAGCGGATGCTGGTGATGGCAGCAGGCGCGGTGATGAACTTCGTGCTGGGCTTTGTGGTGCTGCTGCTCCTCATCTCGCTGCGCAGTGAACCCATCACCAGCAAGGTCATCTATGCCGTGGAGGACAATGCCCTCTGCGGCCAGACCGGCCTGCAGGCCGGGGACGAGATCGTGGCCGTCAACGGGCGGCACTGCTTCGTGGCCAACGATATGCTCTACGAGCTGATGCGCACCGAGAGCTACCGTGCGGCCTTCACCGTCCGCCGGGACGGGAAGCTGGTGGAGCTGCCCGACGTCCAGTTCGACACATGGCAGGATGCGCAGGGCCAGACCCATATGACGCTGGGCTTCACGGTCTACGGACTCAAAAAAACACCGAAGAACGTCTTAAAGGAGTCGGCCAACAGCGTCATCTACTATGGCCGGATCATCTACACCTCGCTGGCCGACCTGCTGCGGGGCCGCGAGAGCATCAACGACCTGTCCGGCCCGGTGGGCATCGTGACCGCCATCGGGCAGGCCGCCAGCTACGGCTGGGAGGATGTTTTCGAGCTGCTGGCGCTCATCACCATCAACCTCGGCGTCTTAAATCTGCTGCCGTTCCCGGCGCTGGACGGCGGCAAGATCGTCTTCCTGCTCATCGAGGCAGTCACCGGCCATGCTGTGCCGGAAAAAATTCAGGGCAGTCTGACCGTCGCCGCTTTCGCGCTGCTGTTCGGCCTGATGCTCTTTGCAACGTACAATGACATCGTCCGGCTCGTGACCGGAGTGATCTGAAAGGGGAAGTACCATGCGGCAGCTGAAGCGTGAAGTCAAGATCGGAAATGTGACCATCGGCGGCAAGAATCCCATCGCCGTGCAGACCATGCTGAACGTCCCGGTGGAGGACATCGAGGGCAATGTGGCACAGGCCAAGCGCTGCGAGGCGGCGGGCTGTCAGATCCTGCGGGTGACCTGCCCCAGCGCGGCGGACGCCAAATGCATCGAGGCCGTCAAGAACGCCGTCAATATCCCCATCGTGGCAGACATCCACTTCGACTACAAGGCGGCTCTCGCCTGCGCCGACGTGGGCGTGGACAAGATCCGCATCAATCCGGGCAACATCGGCGACGACGACCGGGTGAAGGCGGTGGTGGACGCCTGCCAGCAGAAGAACATCCCCATCCGCATCGGCGTCAACGGCGGAAGTCTGGAAAAGCACATCCTTGCTAAATATGGTGCGCCTGTGCCCGAAGCGATGGTGGAGAGCGCGCTGTACCACGTCCGCCTGCTGGAAAGGTTCGATTTCAACAACATCGTGATCTCCATCAAGAACTCCAACGTCCCCCGCATGATGGAGGCCTACCGCCAGCTCAGCGCCGTGACGGACTACCCGCTCCATGTGGGCGTCACTGAGGCGGGCACCTACCAGATGGGCCTGCTCAAGAGCGGCATGGGCATCGGCGGGATGCTGCTGGAGGGCATCGGCGACACCATCCGCGTCTCGCTGGCGGCCGACCCCGAGAAGGAAGTGGAAGCGGGCTACAACATCCTGCGCGCCGTCGGCTTCCCGGTGGCCGGCCCGGAGGTCATCACCTGCCCCACCTGCGGTCGCACCCAGTACCCCTGCACCGAGATCGCAAACGAAGTGGAGCGGCGGCTTCAGGGCTGCAAGAAGTCCATCAAGGTGGCCGTCATGGGCTGTGTCGTCAACGGCCCCGGCGAGGCCCGGGAGGCCGACATCGGCATTGCCGGCGGCAAGGGCGAGGCGGTGCTTTTCGTCCACGGCGAACCCGTCCGGAAGCTGACGGGGGAGAATATCCTCGACCAGTTCATGGAGGAGATTTATAAACTGTAAGCGCAAGATCAACTTACTGCCACGCCCATCCCGGGCGCGGCAGTTTGTGCTGTTATCTGATAGAAAAAAGGAGTACCACTGTGACACCACTTGTTTCCCAGCTATGGCCGCAGTTTATGGCGGACCCGGACTTTGCGGCCTGTTTTGGCCGCGTGGTCGTCGAGCACGCCCAGATGCTGCGGCAGGAGCGGCAGGTCATTTTCACGCTGCGCAGTTCTGCCCCGCTGGACAAGGGGCTGTGCGCACGGCTGCTGGCCTCCCTCGCGCCCGACTATGAGGGCTTTGAGCTTCGCATCCACAACCTCTTCGGCTACGCCGCGCTGGACGAGAGCGGACTGCGGGAGCTGATGGAGGAGATGAAGCGGGACGGCGTGCCCATCAACGGCTTCCTCGACCGATGCCGCATCGCCATCACCGGCCAGAACATCACCATCGGCGTCTGCCATGGCACGAAGTTTTTGCAGGAGATGCAGTTCGAGCGGCTGCTGGCGGAGCGTATCGCCGCCCACACCGGCGTGAAGCCCAAGGTGATGCTGGAAAGCAGCGTGGGCGAGGCCGAGCAGCGCCAGATGGAAGAAAAGCTGGAGCGTAAAATTGCTCCTCCTGTCGTCAAATTCGAGCGGAAGAATACGGCGCCCTCCATCAAGGTGGAGGGCCTCGACCTCACGGACAAGCCTGTTACCATCTTCCACGGCAAGATGTTCGCCCCCAAGAACCTCACCCCCCTCAAGGACTTGGGCGGCGAGGGTGGAAAGTGCATGATCTGGGGCGATGTTTTCTTCACCGAGGTGAAGGGCAGCTTCCGTAAGATCTATACCGTCTCCATCACCGACTACACCGGCTCCATCAACCTGAAGATCCGTGCGCAGGAAGGGGAGGACTGCTCCAAGTGGGAGTCCATCCCCAAGGGCACGACGGTCGTGGTGCGGGGCGACTGCTCCTACGACAAGTACGAGCATGACTATATCGTCTGGCCTTACGATGTCCTCTTCGTCGAGCGCAAAAAGCGGGAGGACAATGCTCCCGTCAAGCGGGTGGAGCTGCATCTGCATACCAAGCTGTCCAGCATGGACGCCTTCTGCGACCCCGGCGGCATCGTCAAGCTGGCCCATCGGATGGGCCACCCGGCCATCGCCATCACTGACCACGGCGTCTGTCAGGGCTATCCCGAAGCCATGCTGGCGGCGGACGCCATCCACAAGACCGACCCGGACTTCAAGCTCATCTACGGCTGTGAGGCCTACTTCGTCGATGACATGATCCCCTGCGTCTACGGCGTGAAGGACGAGCCGCTGAACGGCGAGTTCTGCGTCTTCGACACCGAGACGACGGGCCTCGACCCGGGCGTGGAGTACCTGACCGAGATCGGTGCAGTCATCGTGCGGGACGGCGAGGTGGTGGAGGAATTCGACACCTTCGTCAAACCCGGCAAGCCCATCACGCCCAAGATCACGGAGCTGACCGGCATCACCAACGAGATGGTGGCCAATGCCCCCGGCGAGGCCGAGGCGCTGGAAGCCTTCCTCAAATTCGTGGATGGCCGCATCCTCGTGGCCCACAACGCCCACTCCTTCGACATCCGGTTCCTCCGCGCTGCCGCCAAGCGGAGCGGCATCGAGTTCGAACCGACTTATATCGACACCCTGACCATGGCGCAGGCCATGTACCCCGGCCTCCACAACTACAAGCAGGGAACCATCAACAAGCATCTCGAGCTGCCCGCCTACGAAGCCCATCGCGCCTGCGAGGACTCTGCCGCGCTGGGCCGCATCTTCTGCGTCATGCTGAAAGATCTGGAGGAAAAGCAGGTCACGGCCGTCAGCGGCATCAACACCGGACTCGGCGGCAACCGCGAGGTACTGAAAAAGAAGTATTACCACCTCATCATCCTCGTGCGCAACCAGATGGGCCTGAAGAACCTCTATAAAATCGTCAGCGAGGCCCATGTCAACTACTTCTTCAAGAAGCCCCGCGTGCCCCGCAGCCTCCTCAACAAATACCGCGACGGCCTGATTTTGACCTCGGCCTGCGAGGCGGGCGAGCTGTACCGCGCCATCGTGGAGGGCCGCTCCTACGAGGAGCTGAAGAAGATCGCCTCCTATTACGATGTTCTGGAAGTCCAGCCGCTGGGCAACAACGCCTATATGGTGCGGGACGGCAAGGTGGAGAGCGAAGAGGTCATCAAGGACTTCAACCGCACCGTCATCCAGCTGGGCGAAGACCTCCATAAGCCCGTCATCGCCACCGGCGACGTCCATTTCACCGAGCCGGAGGACGCCATCTACCGCTCTGTTTTACAGGCAGGCAACGGCTTCAAGGACGCGGACAATCAGCCGCCCCTGTTCTACCGCACGACGGAGGATATGCTGGACCAGTTCCGCTATCTGCCCAAGGAGAAGGCCTACGAGATCGTCGTGACCAACCCCCGCAAGATCGCGGCCAGCATCGACGGCAGCGTCCGCGCCATCCCGCGCGGCACCTATCCGCCCAGCATCGAGGGCGCAGAGCAGCAGCTCCGGGACGCCACATGGGCGCACGCCAAGCGGGATTACGGCGACCCGCTGCCCGAGATCGTGGAAAAGCGGCTGCAAAAAGAGCTGGACTCCATCTGCGGCCACGGCTACGCCGTCCTGTACGTCATCGCGGTCAAGCTGGTGGCCTACTCCAACGCGGGCGGCTATCAGGTGGGCAGCCGCGGCTCGGTCGGCTCGTCGGCTGTGGCCCACTTCTCCGGCATCTCGGAGGTCAACAGTCTGCCGCCCCATTACCGCTGCCCCAAGTGCAGGCACAGCGAGTTCATCACCGACGGCAGCGTGGAGGACGGCTTCGACCTGCCCGACAAAAACTGCCCCGCGTGCGGCACCCGGATGCTGGTGGACGGCCACGACATCCCCTTCGAGACCTTCCTCGGCTTCTACGGCGACAAGGAGCCGGATATTGACCTGAATTTCTCGGGCGAATATCAGTCCAACGTCCACCGCTACACCGAGGAGCTGTTCGGCAAGGCCAACGTCTTCAAGGCGGGCACGGTCTCCGGCATTCAGGACAAAACAGCTTATGGCTACGTCAAAAAATATCTGGATGAGCGGGGGAGAACGGTCAACCACGCCGAGGAAAACCGCCTGACGCTGGGCTGCACCGGCGTCAAGCGCACCACCGGCCAGCACCCCGGCGGCATGGTCGTCGTGCCCGACACCTACGAGATCTACGACTTCTGCCCCATCCAGCACCCGGCGGATGATGTGGCGGGCGGTCTGCTGACCACCCACTTCGAGTTCAAATACCTTCACGACACCCTGCTCAAGCTGGATGAGCTGGGCCACGATATGCCCACCTTCTACAAGTATTTCGAGGAATATACCGGCATCCCGGTGGACAGCATCCCCATGAACGACCCCAAGGTCTACAGCCTGCTCACCAGCCCGGAGGAGCTGGGCGTCACGCCGGAGCAGATCGACAGCCAGACCGGCACCTTCGGCATCCCCGAGATGGGCACGAACTTCGTGCGCGGGATGCTGGTGGAGGCCCGGCCCAAGAATTTCTCCGAGCTGATCCAGATCTCGGGACTGTCTCACGGCACCGACGTCTGGACGGGCAACGCCGATGAACTCATCCGCAGCGGCACCTGCCCCATTGCGGGGGCCATCGGCTGCCGCGACAGCATCATGCTCTACCTGCTGCGCAAGGGCCTCGAGCCGAAGATGGCCTTCGACATCATGGAGGCCGTCCGTAAGGGCAAGGTGGCTAAGGGCGGCTTCGCGCCCGGCTGGGAGGAGGCCATGCGGGAGCACGAGGTGCCGGACTGGTACATCGAGAGCTGCCGCAAGATCAAGTATATGTTCCCGAAAGCCCATGCCGTGGCCTACCTGATGTCGGCCATCCGTCTCATGTGGTTCAAGCTCTACCATCCGCAGGCGTTCTATGCGGTCTATTTCACTGTCCGCGGCGACGACATCGACTACGAAGCCGCCGTGGGCGGTGCGGCGGTGGCCCGCGCCCACATGAACGAGGTCAAGCGCCGCCTGAAGGAGGAGAAAAACGCCAAGGACGAGGACGTCCTCGTCTCGCTCCAGCTGGTCAACGAGATGCTGGTGCGGGGCTACGAATTCCTGCCCATCGAGCTGGGCAAGAGCCGCGGCTCGAAGTATGTGGTGGAGGACGGCAAGGTGCGCCTACCCTTCTGCTCCCTGAAGGGTCTGGGCGGTGCCGCCGCCGATGCGCTGGAAAATGTGACCATCCACGGCGAAGAATATCTCTCCATCGAGGAGCTGCAGCAGGCCTCCGGCGTCGGCAGCAGCATCATCGACCGCCTGCGTCAAGTGGGCGCTCTGGGCGACCTGCCCGAGAGCAGTCAGGTGAGCTTCTTCTAAAAAGATGTTGACACCATATGCGACACCATATATAATGGAAATAGGAGAATCAGGATGTCAAAATGGGATAAACTGTTGGCAAGGATATGCTCTTTGAGCAAAGACCTCCGGTTCGACGAACTGCGCAGGGTCTTGGAAAGCTATGGCTATGAGATGAGCGCACCCCGGAGCGGCAGCAGTCATTACACCTTCCGCAAGGCAGGCTGCTATCCCATTACGATCCCGAAGCATGAACCGATCAAGAAAGTCTATGTCGAAATGGTGAGACAGATCGTAGAGAGCGAGGCGAAGAACGATGAAGACGCTGAATGATTATCTGGCGCTGTCCTATCGGATGGAAATCGTCAAGGACAGTGACGAGGGCGGTTTTGTGGCCTCTTATCCGGACCTCCCGGGCTGCATCACCTGCGGAGAGACGGAGGAAGAGGCGCTGAAAAACGCTTTGGACGCCAAAAAGGCATGGCTGGAGGCCGCGCTGGAAGAGAACATTGAAATTCCTGAGCCGGACAGTCTGGAGGCGTACTCCGGGCAGTTCAAGCTGCGCCTGCCCCGAAGCCTGCACCGCGCTCTCGCAGAGCATTCGCAGCGGGAGGGCATCAGCATGAACCAGTACTGCGTGTACCTTCTGGCGAAGAATGACGCCCTTCACGCCGGGTAAAAATCAGTATAACTATAGCAAACCAATTTTTTAATGCAACGGCAACAACATTGGTTTGCATATCGCAGATATACTGTTACTGTTGCGCTAATTTCTAGCCTTGCGATAAAAAACGACCTCTGCGACCGGATGACCGGAAGCAGAGGTCGTTTTGTGTTGCGGGTATTGCTTTGAACAGGGGAGAGGCTTACTCCACGCTGATCATATAATAGTAGACCGGCTGACCGCCGCGGATATGGCTGACCTCAACGTGGTTGGGGCACTTGGCCTTGACGATCTCGGTCACCTTCTCGGCATCCTCGTCGGAGACGTCACAGCCGGAGATGATGGTGACGAAGCTGGAATCCTTCTTGCACATACCGCGGGCCAGACGATAGGTGGCCTTGGTGATGTCGTTGGAGGTGGAGACGATCTTGCCGTTCTCCAGTGCCATGATCTCGCCCTTCCGGATGCGCTTGCCGTCGTACTCGCTGTCGCGGGCGGCGTAGGTGATGAGGCCGGTGGATACCTTGTCGGCGGCGGACATCATGTTGATGGTGTTGGCCTCGACGGTGGCGGAGGGGTCAAAGTTCAGCAGAGCCGTGATGCCCATGGGGACGGTGCGGGTGGGCAGGACGACCACCTGACGGTCGGCCAGCTTCTGGGCCTGCTCAGCAGCCATGATGATGTTCTTGTTGTTGGGCAGGACGAAGACGGTCTTGGCCGGGACGCTCTGGACGGCGGCGAGGATGTCCTCGGTGGCGGGGTTCATGGTCTGACCGCCGGAGACGACCGCGTCAGCGGACAGGTCGGTAAAGACGGCCTTCAGGCCCTCACCAGCGGCGACGGCAACAAAGCCGTAGTCGCGGCTGGGGTCAACGGCAGCGTAGATGAACTCGCTGGCCGGGTCGGGCTTCTTCTCGGCAGAAGCCTGCTTCTCAAGGCTCTTGCCCTGCTTCTGGCGGGCAAGGAACTGCTCGTGCATATTCTCGATCTTGAAGTTGGTGAGGTAGCCGTACTTGATGGCCTCGCTCAGGATCTTGCCGGGGTCGGCGGTGTGGACATGGAGGTTGATGACGTCATCGTCCTCGATGCAGACCACGCTGTCGCCGTTGGACTCGGCGAAGGCACGCATCTTTGCAGCGCTTGCGCCCTCGTTCTTGTTGATGAGGAACTGGGTGCAGTAGCCGTTCTTGATGTCCTCGACCTTCATCAGGTCATCGGTAAAGACGCCCTTGCCCGCGTTCGCGGTGGAGAGCTTGGCCTTGTTGGGGGCAGCCTCGCCGCCGGCCACGATGTCCTCCCCGTGGAAGACCTTGCCCATGCCCTCAAAGATGATCATGATGCCCTGACCGCCGGCATCCACGACACCGGCTTTTTTCAGGACGGGCAGCAGGTTGGGGGTGTCCTCCAGAGCCTTCTGGCCCGCAGCGAGGACGACATCCCACAGCTCGGCCACATCCTCCTTGCCGCAGGCGGCAGCTTCCTCCGAAGCCACGCGGGCCACGGTCAGGATGGTGCCCTCGGTGGGCTTCATGACGGCCTTGTAAGCGCCCTCGACGCCCTTCTTGAGCGCAGAGACGATGTCGGCGGCGTCGGCCTCCTTCTTGCCCTCCAGAGCCTTGGAGAAGCCGCGGAACAGCAGGCTGGTGATGACGCCGGAGTTGCCGCGGGCGCCGCGCAGCATGGCGGAGGCGGCGGTCTTTGCGGCCTCGCCCACGGTGCAGCTGTCGTCCATGGCCTGCAGCTCACGGACGGCTGCGCCGACGGTCATGCCCATGTTGGTGCCGGTGTCGCCATCGGGGACAGGGAAGACATTCAGCTCGTCCACGCGGGAGCGCTGATTGTTGATGTTGTTTGCGCCGGAAATGATGGCGTCGCGCAGGATCTTACCAGAAATCATTGCTTTTTACTCCTTATATCTTCCCGGTATCCCCCGGGCGGGCTTTGTCTCGTCAGGCAACCACGTCATCGACCGATACGACCACGCGGGCGACCTTCAGGCCGGTGGCCTGCTCCACCTCGTCCTTCACGCGGTGCGAGATGGCACGCGCGGCGGTGGAGATGTTCAGCCCGTAGCTGACGGCAATGTGCAGCTCGATCACGAGACGGCCCTCTTCCTGTGTGACACGGACGCCCTTAGCCGAGTCGTCCACGCCGCGCACGGCGCAGCGGACGCGGTCGGTCAGATCACGGGGGGCCATTGCGGCCACGCCGTAGCATTGTTTGGTTGCTTCGCCCACGAGCGTGGAAAAATACTCGGCTGAGAAGCTGACATCTCCCAGCGGAAAACGGGAAGTGATCATAGTCGCTCTGCTCCTTTTATTCATAATTGTACCCCTGTCCGCACGGCGGCGGGGCGGCGCGCAGGCCCAAAGGGCGGCGTACCGCTCTTATTATACAACTTTCTTCGGAAGCTGTACAGCACATAATTGCAGACGCAAAGGGGAAAAGTCTGGCACGGATCGCCGGCTTCGGCCTGTTTCGACACCGCGAGCCGGTATACTGGAAGACAGACGAAGCCGCCAAGGGCCGTATTCCTAGTGTTAGTATAGCACAAAATCCTTCGCTGTGCATCCATTTCGTGAATATTTATCCGACGAAACAAAAGGTGATTGTGAATAAAATATAAAACATGGCGCAGGCATCTTTATCTTACTATGAAAAAGTGCTAAAATCTAAAGTGGAAAGAGTAGGACTGTATCCGGCGCAGGATACAGGAATATTTGATCAAGGTGATGAAGACAGGAATTTGCTGCGGCTGCACAGGAGCTGCGGCCCCGGCGGCGGAAAAAGTTCATAATAGGAGTTGTTTTCATGAATATTCTGTTTTTCCTTTCCCCCAAGCAGGACCTGATGTATGTGTACGATGACTTCACCCTTCGCCAGACGCTGGAAAAATGGGAGAACAACCGCTACGCATCCATCCCGGTGCTCAACCGCAAGGGCGAGTATGTGGGTACCCTGACGGAGGGGGACATCCTGTGGGGGCTGAAGAAGTTCCATGGCCTTGACCTTGAGGCGGCGGAGGATGTGCCCATCCGGGACTTCGCCCATAAACGGGACTACAAGGCCGTCACCGTCACGACGAGCATGGACCAGCTCATCGAGGCGGCCATGAACCAGAATTTCGTCCCCGTGGTGGACGACCGGGGGATGTTCATCGGCATCGTCCGCCGTCAGGCCATCATCCGCTATTGCTACGACCGCTCCCGCGCTGCCGCCTCAGAGCAGCGCAGAAAGCCCGAAAAGCGTGTCCCGGCTGCGGCTGGGGTGCAGTAAACACAGGAAAAAAGACCCCGCCGCTCTGCATGAACTGTGCAGGGCGGCGGGGCTTTTCTATGCCTGTGGGAAGGGGAGCGTGGCGCCTCAGCCCACGGTGAGGCTGGAAGCGGTGAGCCGGTGGGTCAGGACAGCCTCGGCGTCCTCGCCGCCCATGGCCAGCAGCTCGTCCACCGAGAGGGTGGTGGAGCAGAGGATGGTCTGGAAGGTGATGGTGTCGATGCCCTCAGCCCGCAGCTGACGCAGGGTGGCCAGCGAGGCCCGGAGGGAGGCCGTGAACCGCCCGACGCGGATAGAGAGGACGTTGTTGCCCCGGATGCTGGTGTAGGAGATGCGCTGGCCGTCCTTGTCGGTGACAGTCAGGCCGGGGAGGAAAGAGGCGGGTGCGGACGGGGCGGCAGAGCCGCCGTCAGAAGAGGAAGAAGACTCCTCGGGGATAACAGGCTCAGGCTCTTCCGGCTCCACAGGACGGGGGATGGGGCTAGAGACCTGCTTGGTTTCGCCATTAGCGTCGGTGGCGGTGACTTTTGCGCCCGGGCCCAGCTTGTCCTTGATGGTGTCGAGGTCAAGCTCATGGCCGGCCCACGAGATGGCCTTGCCGTTGGGCCTACCGGCCTTGGCGGTCAGCTCGAGGCTGCCCGACAAATCGATATCGTTGCTGATGATGCCGTCGCTGCCGCCGTTGCTGTTTTTGCCGTTACCGCCAGCGGCGTTGACCGTACCGCCGGAGATGGCGACACGGGCGAAGCTGCAGATGCCGTAGCCGCCGACTTTGCCGCCGTTGCCGCCAGCGGCGTTGACCGTACCGCCGGCTGCGGATGCCGTCGCCGCCGTAGCCGTCTTTGCTGTCGCCGCCAGCGGCTTTGACCGTACCGCCGGAAATGGTGACGTCGCCGCTGTCGCTGCGGATGCCGTCGCCGCTCACATTGCCGCCGTTGCCGCCGTTGGCAGTGACCGTACTACCGCCGGAAATGGTGACGTCGCCGCTGTCGCTGCGGATGCCGTCGCCGCCGTAGTCGTCTTTGCCGTCGCCGCCGTTGGCAGTGACCGTACTACCGCCGGAGATGGTGACGCCGCCGCTGCTCCAGATGCCGTCGCCGCCGTCGCCGCCGCCGCCGCTGCCGCCGTTGGCAGTGACCGTACCGCCGGAGATGGTGAGGCTGCCGCTGCTATAGATGCCGTCTGCGCCGCTGCCGCCTTGGGCCGTCAGGCTGTCATTTTCGCCGCCGGAGATGGTGAGGCTGCCGCTGCTGGAGATGCCGCTGCTGTAGATGTCGCTCTTCAGCGCGTTGTCGCCATCCAGCTCGATATTGGTATTGCCCTCGCCAGTCACGCTCACGGCGGCTTCGCTCCCGCTGCTGGCGTCGATGTTCAAATCCTTGAGCGTGACCTCTACCTTATCGTCCTTATCTTTGGCCTCGATGGTCACGGTGTTCCTGTCTGATTTGCCGGTGATGACGGTGCCGGTGTCCTCCACATCCTTCTGCTCGCCCTGTGAGACCATGTTCGTCCCTTCGGTCTTGCCCGCCCTCACGGTGATGTCACCTTTTTCGATGTCCCATGTCTCGGCAAAAGCCGGGGCGGTCAAGGCGGTGAGCATTGCGGCGGTCAGAACAAGCGCCGCTGCCCGCTGAGAGGCCGGACGGGGTGAATCGTTACCCCCCGTATGAAGAGGCCGACCCAGAACACGCATCGCAAGCTTACGATAAGACAGCATACAAAAACCTCCTTTGAATGGTGAAAATAAATGGTGAAAACAGAGAGCATCTGACTGACCTGAATGTACCACATCTGCGGGGGAAAAATCAAGAAAACCTGCGCGAATCGCCCGGTTTCCTGCGTGAACGAAGGAGTTCGGACAGATTTTGGCTCTCCCAAAGAACCTGCTTATCGCTGTGCGGCGGCTCTCGGGAGATGGGCTTGCCCTCTCAGTCTCGCTCCGCTCGCCAGCTCTCCCATAGGGAGAGCCATTGGCAGGCCGGGCCACTTTCCGCTGACCGCTGAAAGCTCAATATGGCATAAAATATAGTGCCCTGCTACAGAGATTCACAACAGCTTGACAAGGGATATTGTCCCGAGGCTGCTGCCCTCTGTAGCAGGGCACTACTGTTTTCGGATAGAGTAAGCTTTGCTCGTCCCGCGTGGGCCTGCCCGGCACGCCAGAGGCTCCCCCTTTGGGGGAGCTGGCACCGAAGGTGACTGAGAGGGCAAGGACGCCGACAAAGAGCTTTTCTGCGCTTTTTTGTTCAAAAAACCGCCTAAAAATACATTTTATTGGACTTTTATTCTGCTATACTCCTGTCAGAACAAAAAGACACAGGAGGGAAGAGGAATGAAAGACGTAGAGCTGCGATATGTAGGCGGTCATGTGGAGGTGTACACGGAGGCGGGGGCGTTCCTGTTCTCGGCGGACACCCTGCGGGAGGCGATGGAAGAGCTGGACGCTGCCTGACACATTCCCGGGAATACCGGACGGCAGGTTAGAAAACACTAACGTAAAATCGAAGTAAAATCAAAGAAAAGAACGGTGCAAAAGAGGGCGGGAATTTTAAAATTCCAGTCAAAAAGGTGATTTTCCTGTAAAATAATGCTTGTTGAGCCGGGGGGTTCGATGATATAATAAAAAGGACGGCGTTTTGCATACGGAGAGCTGGGCGAAGCCGTCTTGTGCAATGGAGCAATAGGAAGATTTTAGGAGCATTGTTTTATGGACATTACACACATCACCTCTCTGCTGGGCGGTATTGCGCTGTTCCTGTATGGTATGTCGATCATGGGCGCCGGCCTTGAGAAGCTGGCCGGCGGCAAGATGCAGGGCGTATTACAGAAGCTGACCTCCTCCACCATCAAGGGCGTTATTTTCGGTACGCTCATCACCGGCGTGATCCAGTCGTCCGCCGGTACGGTCGTCATCTGTGTCGGCCTTGTCAACTCCGGCATCATGACCCTTACGCAGTCGGTAGGCGTTATCATGGGTGCAAACATTGGTACGACGGTCACGGGCCAGCTCATCCGCATGGCGGATATTTCGGGCGACAGCCTCATCCTGACCCTCATCCAGCCCAAGACGTTTGCGCCGGTGGTGGCGTTTATCGGCTGCATTTTTTATGTCTTCATCCGCAGCGCGAAAAAGAAGAACATCGGCCAGATCATGCTGGGCTTCGGCATCCTGTTCACCGGCATGAGCCTGATGGACACCGGCGTGTCCCCTCTGCGGGAGAGCGCCATGTTTCAGGAGCTGTTCGTCACCATGACCAACCCCATCCTCGGCGTTCTCGTGGGTGTGGTGGTCACGGTCATCATCCAGTCGTCCTCGGCGTCGGTGGGTATCCTGCAGGCTCTGTCCAGCACCGGCCTCGTCACCTTCAGTTCGGCCATCCCCATCGTGCTGGGTGCCCACATCGGCACCGCGTTCACCCCGCTGCTGACCATCGGCGGCTCCTCCAAGGACGGCAAGCGCGCCGCCCTCATCCACCTGTACTTCAATATCATCGGCAGCGTCATCCTGCTGGCACTGGTCTATGCGCTCCAGTTCACCATCGGCATCCCCATGTGGGGCGATGTGATGAACAAGAGCAGCATCGCAAACATCCACACCATGACCAGCGTCATTGCGATGCTGTTCTTCCTGCCCTGCAGCGGTGTGCTGTCCAAGTTGGCCATGATGACCGTGCCCAGCAGCGCCGAGGAGGCGCAGGAGATGAGTATGCCTGTGCTGGATGAGCGTCTGTTCAAGAGTCCGGCCGTGGCTTTGCAGCAGGCCAAGAATGCCGTCGTCAAGATGTCCCGCCGTGCGGCCCGCAACGTCAGCCTTTCCACCCCGCTGCTGCTCAAGATGGACGAGGACGTGGTGAGCGCCATTGATGTCCGCGAGAACCTCATCGACCGGATGGAGGTCGAGATCTCCAACTACCTCATCAAGCTGGCCGATCAGGAGCTGGGCGACGCGGAGAGCCACGAGGTGACAGAGCTGCTCAACTTCGTCACCGAGTGTGAGCGCATCGGCGACTACGCCGTGAACATCAAGGAAAAGGCACAGGAACTGGCCGATAAGGAAGTTACCTTCAGCGAGATGGCCCAGCAGGAGCTGAAGCTTCTGGACAAGGCGCTGGAAAAGATCCTGACCCTTACGGCGGATGCATTCGAGGCGGACGATGGCCGGATGGCCAGTCAGGTGGAGCCGCTGGAGCAGGTCATCGACATCCTTGTGGAGAAGCTCCGCGCCCAGCACATCAAGCGCCTGAAAGACGGCATCTGCTCCATCGATACCGGTGTCGTCTTCCTCGATGTGCTGAACAACGCCGAGCGTATCTCCGACCACTGCTCCAACATTGCCGCCCGTCTGGTGGGCATGGAGGCAGGCGAGGACTACGACTCCCACACCCTCAAGAATATGATGCACCACAACCCCACCAAGGAATATATGCTCAACTACGAGCAGTGCCGCAAGGATTATCTCATCCCGCTGGAACAGCTCGAAGCCTGATAAAAGACGCAAAAAGCCTGACCGTCCGCAAGCGGTCAGGCTTTTTGCTTATCCGCCGAGGTCCTCCAGCTGCGCCCGCAGGGCGGTCTCCCCGGAGACGTAGAAGCCCTGCTTGAGCCGGATGGCGTCGGCCTCGGGCAGGAGGTTGACGTAGATGCCGGTGCGCAGGAGGCGCTTGTCGGGCAGACCATTCTCCGTGCAGGTGTAGACTACCACCCGTCCGCCCTCGTCGCAGAGGTAAAAATCCGTGCTGCCCTGCCCGGCGCGGCCCTGTGCAGCCAGCCCCGGCTCGGAGGCAGGCGTTTCTGTTCCGGAGTCGGCAGGGAAGGGGAGCTTGGGCAGGGCCATCCAGAACAGGCTGAACACGATGGTGAAGATGCAGACGGCATAAAAAACGCAGAGCCAGACCTTGCGCATGGCAGTGGACTCCTTTCGGGGCAGAATGATGTTTCAGACGGTAGTATGTGCAAAAAACAACAGCCTCAGACAGAGGTGCAGAATTTTCACACCCGGGTGCTGTACTTTGGCGGGGCAGATGTGCTATACTAATATCGTATCCGGTCGATTTGCCCCTTGCAGAAGAGGATGGCGAGGACTATAATGTATTATTATGGCTGCGGGCGGACTCGTCCGCAGCAGGATGAACAGCGAACAGCACCCTTCGGCGGTGCTTTGATGCGAAAATTGCGATAGGAGGGGATCCTTATCTCAAACAACGAAAGACGAAAGATCCGCAGCGACGGTGCTCTCCGGGAGAGACGCTCCGCCGAGGAGACGCCCCGCCGCAGCCGTGCGCCGCGGGAGCCGGAGGAAAAGAGCGGCCACCCCGTCCTGCGGTTTCTGGGCCGCACCCTCGTCACCCTCGTCTGTCTGGGCATCATGGCAGGCAGTCTGGCGGCGGTGGGCGCAGTCTACTATGTGGTGCAGGTCACGGCCAACGACGGCGACCTGCTGGACCTCGACAACATCGAGCTGAGCCAGTCGAGCCTTGTGGTGGCCACCGACCCGGACACCGGTGCACAGGTGGAGTACGCCACCCTGCGCTCCTCGAACAGCCACCGCGTCTGGGCCGACCTCGAGCAGATCCCGACCAACCTACAGTATGCATTCATCTGCACCGAGGATAAGGACTTCTACACCGAGCCGGGCGTCAACTTCAAGCGCACCATCGGCGCGATGATCAACGAGTACCTGCTGCCCATCTACAGTTCCAAGCAGGGCGCTTCCACGCTGGAGCAGCAGCTCATCAAGAACCTGACCAGCGACAAGAGCGCCAGCGGCATCGAGGGCGCACTGCGCAAGCTGCGTGAGATCTACCGCGCCCTCATCCTGAGCCGCAGCTATTCCAAGGAGACCATTCTGGAAGCGTATCTCAACACCATCAGCTTCACGGGCACCATTCAGGGCGTCCAGACGGCGGCCAACGAGTACTTCAACAAGGATGTCAGCCAGCTGACCCTCTGGGAGTGCGCGTCCATCGCTTCCATCACCAAGAATCCGACCAACTACAACCCCTACACCAACCCCGAAAACCTCATCCACCGCCGCAACTTCCTGCTCTACAATATGTGGCAGCAGGGCGTCATCTCGGAGGATGATTACCGCAACGCAGCGGCGCAGCCGCTGATGCTGGCGGAGGAGGATGGCAGCAAGAAGAGCAGCTCCACCACCTCCTACTTCACCGACGCCCTCTTCAACGAGGTGGTGAAGGACATCATGGCCAAGGAGGGCGTGGACGAGTCCACCGCCCAGAGTATGCTCTACACCGGCGGCTACACCATCGAGGCCACCGTGAACCCCAAGCTCCAGACCGCGATGGAGAATCTGATGCTCAACGCCGACGACGCCTACTTCCCGGCCGGCTGGCATGAGGAAGAAGTGACCAGCATCTCGGACGACGATGTGCAGGTGTACAACGAGGACGGCACCCCCAAGACCCGCACCGGCGAGGACGGCACCCCCAAGACCCGCACCGGCGAGGACGGCACGGTCTACTACTACCGCAACGTCCGCACACAGGCCGCGATGGTCACGCTGGACTACGACGGCAATGTGCTGGCCATGGTGGGCGGTCTGGGCGAAAAGACCAAGAGCCTCTCCCTGAACCGCGCCTACGGCGTCACCCGGCAGACCGGCTCCACCATCAAGCCCATCGGTGCGTATGCGCTGGGCATCGAGTATGGTCTGGTCAACTGGTCCACCATGCTCAACAACTCGCCCCTCTACCTCAAACAGGATATGGTCATCCGCGACGAGGACTACTGCCGGAAGAACGGCCTGATGGGCCTGACCGACAAGCAGCTGAAAGCCTATCCCAACGCATGGCGCAGCTGGCCCCGCAACTACGGCGGCAACTACGGCGACAACAGTGATGTGCCGCTGTGGAACGGTCTGGCCCGCTCGCTGAACACCATTGCGGTGCGTGTGGGTGATCTGGT
>OBZC01000940.1_pt1 | contig 24724 bp, 22 predicted proteins | sample 1538231 | NCBI WGS metagenome assembly OBZC01 (sample SAMEA2580225, study PRJEB22360) | human gut metagenome | biome: human gut; feature: human-associated habitat; material: faeces | place: Denmark | collected 2008/2010 | reverse complement strand
CAACAGAACTCCACAAGGGCCGGGGGGCAGTGGCCCCCCGCCGTATCGGACGGCGCGGTAGCCGTCCATTATGCAGAGGAATATCTGGCGGAGAGCCGGTAAGGGAGGCTGTCTTGAGAACATACGAGGATAAAGAAGATCTCAAAAACGAGATCCGTCAGAGCTTTGAAAGGTACATTTCCGAGTTTGATACGATCCCGGAAGCCCTGAAGGATAAAAGAGTTCCCGAGGTGGACAGAACACCGGCAGAGAATCTTGCGTATCAGGTGGGGTGGACGACACTGCTCTTGAAATGGGAGGCTGACGAGAAGCGTGGAATGGACGTGAAAACACCGTCGGAGCAATTCAAGTGGAACCAGCTGGGCGATCTGTATCAATGGTTCACGGACACCTACGCCCATTTGTCCTTGGCGGAATTGAAGGACAAATTAAATGAAAATATCGCCGCGATCCAGACCATGATCGATTCCATGAGCGAGGAGGAGCTGTTCCAGCCGCACATGAGAAGGTGGGCGGATGACGCCACCAAAACAGCGGTGTGGGAGGTGTACAAATTCATCCATGTCAATACCGTCGCGCCCTTCGGAACGTTTCGGACGAAGATCAGGAAGTGGAAAAAGGCAGTGCTGATGGTAAGGAAATAAACATCGAACCCAGTCGAGCCTGTCGGCGGTCAAGATGAACGGCGCAAAAGCACCATCACTGATAGTCCCGCCCGCCTTTGCTGTTCGGGACTCAAGAGGGCGGCAGCACACATGCTGCCGCCCTCTGATATTGTTTAGAATGAGGGGACTTTACGTCCATGAGCTTGTCATTCTCCATGATAAAGGGGCTCGCCGTATCCTGTCCCCATGAGGTGTCATATTTCCCCATAAGGTAATCACTCAGCGCCGTTCGATCCGCAAAGCGCAGCATCCGGTACGGCTCCTGAAAGGCAACCTTTTCTACAAAGTACAGCGTCCCGTCCTCCGCCGTCAAAAGTACGCCGACATGCCCAACAAACAGCAGAGATTCCTCCTCGGTCGGCTTATCATGGAAGAATACCGTGATGAGGCGGATTCTTTCATTCTCCCTAAAGATAACGCCGCGGGATGCCCATTCCTCTTGTACGGCTTGTACATGACGCTTGATCTCCGTGGTATGCTCCGTCTTCATAGAGGAATACAGTGCGCAGAAATCCGCAAGGCTGCTTCCTCCCAGCGCATTGGGATCTGTTTTCAGTGTCTCCTTGTCCACAAACAACACATCCTCGCCGGCATGGATTTGAGAGTCTGCGCTCACGGAGAGGAAATCCCCAAACAGGCTCATGGCGGTGATCCGGCAGTTATAGCCCGGAAACGTCCCGTTCTTCGCCGTCCATTCGTCCTGCATTGTATAAGGGTCATATTTCGTATACAGCAGCCCTGCTTCCTCAAAGCCATCCGTAAGCCATTCCTGCTTCACGTTGTCATTAAAGTGGCCCACACGGCAGAAAAAGCCCTGAATACGCCCATCTGACACGCCTGCATCGGAGAGCAGCTCCTGCAAAAGCTCCCTCGAAGCTCTGTCGTTCAAGTTCGTGTACTCTATCCTATCCAATGCCGGTCGCTGCTCGGCCACGCCGCAGCCCGCAAATATAGAAACGCCAAGAAGCGTGCATAACACAAGCGCCGTTATCTGTTGGTTCAATTTCATCTATTTTGATCTTCCTTTCTTCGTCTGCAAAACTCTTCATCCTGCTTAGAATACCTCTTAACGTATAATATCTTTGTTAAGAGAGCGCAGTTTGCGGAGATGCCTTCACCGGAATAGCAACTGGCATGCTGTTAGTTTCGTAATGACGAAGAAAAATATCTGCCCTCGGCCGTACTTGTCATCGCCCACATCGCAGAGGTCTTCTATCATTGCCACCGCATTGAAGGCATCGACATAGCGAAGGGATTCTTAACGCATCCGCGCATTTGTTCTCATTGCTCTCCATCCATCGGTGCAGCGCGGTCGCTGTAACGGGCGCAGATGGCGCATTCGTGCAGACCTCCTTCGCCATGACTTTGACAGCGCGCTTTTCCCGCAGGAGCATCTGCGTATAGTCTCTCCCGACATTCGACCGTCCCATACCTTTGCCCGCCATAATAATTCACAAGAGCAGGCAGCATTTCCCCCATGATGACGCTTCGCTTTCAGCCTTACCCTGCGTTTTCTCAAAGTGTCGACATATTCCGAGAAGAATTTTCGGAGTATTTCTTTATGCGGAAGAAGTAGCTACGGTCTGTAGAGATTGACAGGACAGCGTCAGCTCGTACAATCTGATTTGATCATACCCACAGCCGCTTCGGCTGTGGGTATTTTCTGTTTGAACGCTAAAAGCTTTGCAGAACTCAAGGAATCTAATGCCAAATTCAGTATGTCACCAACTATGAGGAAAACATCTTTTAGAGAAAGGTCAAAATTCAAATGGTTTGGCAGGGAAGATAAACGGTGTCCTTTTGCGATGCCGCTTCCGAAAGATTACAGCTTCGCCCCTCCTTAACGAAGACTTTAAGTTAAATCTGTTATACTGCAACAGTACCCTCAAAAATACAGACAGGAGAAAAATTGACCCTATGATGAAAAAAAAATATTTCGCTATTCCCATTCTTGCAATCGCACTGCATTTTTTGCTGTCCAATCTATTGTATTTCCTTGTGGAAAGACTCGTTTTGGATGTTTTTCATATCCCCCCGCAACAATTTATGAAATACTCATATTGGGGCGAGATTTTGATCTACTCTGTTCTTATCCTCGTATTCTTCACGCTCTACAAGCTGCTTTGGAAGAAAGAGGTAAGAGAGTCACGCACAATGACAAATTTTAAAGACGTGCTCGGCAGTCTGGTCGTGGGATTTGGCATTTGCGGGATCTCCGGCCTTTGGATCATGCTGGCAGAACAGCTTCCCTCGCTTCAAAAAAGCGTTGAGGCAATGAACGCCGGTGCTGAAAATATTGCCGGCGGAAATGCATTTGGAACATTTATGATTGCGGTGATTGCTGCACCTGTTGTAGAAGAGATTCTATTCCGCGGCATTGTGCTTCGCTCCATGCGGAAATTTACCCCCGCATGGGCCGCGATTTTAATATCATCTGTACTCTTCGGCGTTTATCACCTGAATATCGTGCAGGCTGCCTATGCCACCCTTATGGGCATTGCCGCAGGAATCCTTTACGAGAAGAAAAGGAACCTGTTGTTTCCCATCCTCGTGCATTTCGCAAACAACCTCATTACTATGCTGCAGGGCTTTGCGCCATCCGAAGTGAATGAACTGATCAGCATTTTTATTCTGATCATGATCGCTCCGGCAGGGTATATCGTCTGCCGCTCACTCCGACAGGACAAAAGAGCAGATAGCATGTAAGTTTTTATGCAATGTATAAAGCATACAGCGGCACAGAGCAAACTCTCTGTGCCGTTGTTTTTTTAATCTCCTTCGTAATAGAGCAGCATGGGAAAAGAAACCGAGGCACAGTAAGCAGCGCCAAAGTTGCGGCAGTCCTTCTTATCTGATCAGGTATTCCCGCAGGAATCTATTTCATGTCCAGGACGACTATCCATTATGACTGCAAAAAGCAGAAGCCACGTTGGCAGATCAAAACCACATCTTTGCAGATACTCGATCACGCGCCCCCCTTATCTGCTGTTATGGCAGTCGCCTATGCTCTGTACGGTCATAGTTCCAATCCCATGTGACGAATTGAACGCTGTATTTGCTTGGATTACCTGCCAGCACAGTGCCGCCAAAGTCAGCGAGGATGCGGTGGTCGCCATCCAGTCCGCTGGCTTTGAGCTGCGGAGCGGCTTCCATAGCGGTCATATACTCCAGCGCCCTTTTAGAAATTGAAAAAGGGCGCTGGAGGTTGGAAACTGTCCGAGACATGAGATTCTCCGGTTCAAATCCGGTCAGTTGCTTCGAAACCTCCATAAAAATCTATGGTTCAAAAGAAGAAATCCGGGCTCGAAAAAGCCCGGAAACGGTTGATGCGCCTGGCTTTGCGCCAGACGCATCTATACCGATAACTCTTTATGATGCAGAAAGAGGGACTTGAACCCTCATGGTATCACTACCACACGGACCTGAACCGTGCGCGTCTGCCAATTCCGCCATTTCTGCGAACAAGATGTATCTTACAGTATTTTGTTATAAATGTCAACACCATTTTTCAAATAATTTGAAAAAATAATCCCAAAAGTCCGGGAACAAAAAATGTTGGGAAAAACAAAAGCGGTAATCTTATGATCACCGCTTTGCAATGCAGAAAGAGGGACTTGAACCCTCATGGTATCACTACCACACGGACCTGAACCGTGCGCGTCTGCCAATTCCGCCATTTCTGCGAACAAGTGTATATTACACCACTCTGCACCAAATGTCAACATTATTTTTCAAATAATTTAAAAAATATATAAAATAGTGAATATATTGATGTCGGGGTCAAAAGCCCCCGACTTTGATGCCTGCGAATTGTTCCGTGCTACGCACTCCCACAATTCTACCCAATATTCGCATATCGTGGGATTATCATCCCACTTTTATGCTCATATCGGGGCGGGTCCTAAGGTCTTTCACTCACCTATGAGCAAGCTCATGTGGGTTTAGACCTTTTGACCCTGGCATCATATATTACATATAAGAGCTGAACAGGTTACCTGCATTATAAAGACCGGTATATCCTGCGCTTCCGGTGTACAGACTGCTTCTGGCAGATGCATGATCTGCTGCAAAATTGATCATGGAGCTCTGTGCGGATACACGGTAGCCGTAGGAACCATTTCCCTGAAACAGGCTCTTTACCGTAGACATATCCGCTTTCATAAAAGCATCCTTATCCAGTGATAAGGTGCCGTCGTTTTTCATGGTGATACCAATCTTCGCCAGCTGTTTACTGTTGGCAATGGTAGTGTTCCCAAGAGATTCCGTGCGGTTATTTACTGTGGTATCGCTCACATCATCCACAGCAGCCATCACGCTATTGTAATTTGTCACAAAGCTGTTCACCGCACTGTAGATTGCGTCAGTGTCGTACCCCTTGGCAGAAGTCTCTACACCGTTCTCATCCTTAGTGATGATGTCTTTCTGCGCGAACAGATCCTTTTTCCCGATAGCCAACAATACATCTGCGGATTCCTTCAGAGCATCTGTTGTGGTCTCTACCTTCGCCAGCGCCTTCTTCTGTGCCTCTGTGGATGTCGTCCTGTTTGCTATATTGGATGCTGCGGTCTTGCTATCGCCGCTGTCTTTGGCATAATATGCCTTCATCAGTTTCCTATAGCTGCCGTTCTTAATACTAGCATAATCTGCCAGCCAGTTGCCGCTTACCGCATTGGATGCAGAGGAACTCAGTCCGGAAAACAGAAAAGAATAATTCGTTTTTGCCTGAATATTAATACTCATCACAGTCACCTCCGTGTTAACTGTTTTGAATCAGCCTTTTGGCCATAAGCTCTTTGCTACTAATTACAGTATACTACTTACTTCGGATGATTCCAAGATTTATTAACTCCTTTTTTGATCGTTTTTGAAAAACATCCTATTCATCCAGTATTTTTTCCAACATAGCCACCCGATTGAAGGGGAAAGAGAAATAATAGCCGTCCGCGAAATCTTGCGTCATGGCAATCACTTCCTTCGCCAGCTGTACGCCGGCCTGCTCTCCCTCTTCTCTGGTCATATCCGCACGGTATCTCGCCAGCACTTCGTCCGTCACATCGATGCCAGCCATCTCATTTTTCATAAATGTGGCATTTTTAAGGCTCACAAACGGCATGATGCCACAGAGTATCCTGGCTCCGGTCTCCTCTTTGATCCGGCGCACTCTGTCCGCGCTCTCCTTCGTGGATATGGGCTGCGTCAGGAAAAATGTGGCTCCTGCCGCCATTTTCTTCTTCACTCTGCCAATCTCCACTTCCAGATTCCGCCTGCCCTGATTGATGGCACCGCCGTAGCTTACCGGTGCCTGTGCAAATTGCTCTTCGTTCATGTCCGCAAGGATCTGCATGAGACCTACGGAGTCAAAATTGAACACACTCTTTACCGTGGTACGCACCATGGAGGGGATCGGATCACCGGTGATCACAAGGAAATTGTGAATCCCATTGATATAAGCTCCTAATAGCTGGGAGCGCATAGCGATGGCATTTTTATCACGGCAGCAGATATGAGGCATGACACACATACCGGTCTCCCGCGCTACCTTTTCCGCCATGAGAATAGAATCCGCCCTGGTACGTCCTGAGGGGGAATCCGGAAAAGTCAGTACATCCACACCGCTTCTCTGCAACAGATGTGCGGCATCCATCAGCTTTTCATCGTCAATCCCCATAGGAGGTGCCAGTTCGACGGCGATCAGTTTCTTCCCGCCTTCTGCTTCCTTTTTATGGTAAAAAGAGTGATCCTCTGTGCCCGCTTGTTTTTTCTCCGGTTCTGCATTGGTTTTTGCCTGCGGATACTGGGTAAAGTCCAGCTTTCCGGCAAGATCTGCGATATATTCCGGTGTCGTACCGCAGCAGCCGCCTGCCATATCCACACCAAGAGCTATCATCTGCTGCATTCTGTCTACAAAATATTCTCTGTTATCCCCGGTGAAGATCATGCGTCCGGTGACCATCTGCGGGTAACCGGCATTCGGAAGGGCTGTGAGGAATTTATCTGCGGGCTTATAAAGTGTCTGCAGGATCCGGTACATATGAGAAGGTCCCACACCGCAGTTAAAGCCCACGGCATCGATCTCTTTGATTGCTCCCGCTCTCTGCAACAGCTTTCTGGCACTTAAACCTGCATTGCTGTAACCGAACTGATTCACAGAAAATTGTACCGTAATAAATGCCTGTTCACCGATCATTTTGATCGCAGGCAGGATCTCTTCCATCTCGGAAAATGTTTCAAAGACAAAAAAGTCCACACCCTCTTCCAGAAAAATACGACAGATCTCTTCATATTCGCGGCATAAGGTATCCTTCTGCGCCAGCGCATCCCCGGGAATCTGTCCGATATCTCCGGCGATATAGACTTCTTTCGTCTCACCGGTGCGTTCTCTCCACGCAGCCACCGCCTCTCTCGCCAGGCGTACGCCGCTTCGCAGAGTCTCCTCGATCTGTTCTTTGGACATATCCATGCAGAAGCTGTTGGCTGCAAAGGTGTTGGTACGCAGAATCTGCGCTCCCGCCTCAAGGTACTCCGTATGAATCTCCTTCACCCGTTCCGGGGCTTCCAGATTCGCCAGCTCCGGCAGTTGTTTCGTGTCATATTTTCCTCCATAATAGGTCCCGAAGGCTCCGTCAAAGAGGAGTTTTTTGCGTTGGATCCTTTCACGGATCTGCTCTTTGGTATGTTTTGTATTGCCCATTATTGTTTCCTTTGTCCTGTTGCTTTCATCCATTTTTCTTTTAAAAACGAGCAGGTCTGCTCTCGCAAGCCTGCTCGTTATCCAGCATGCCGTAACTATTCAGAATAGTTACAGCATACCATATTATTTTTCAGAAAAACAGTAGCAAATTTAATGATTACATTAACTTGCGGAATAATGCGGTCAGATCCTCTACACTTGCATCCTTGGGGTTACCGGGTGCGCAGGCATCTGCATGTGCGGACTCTGCCAGGAAAGGAAGATCCTCTTCCTTCAGTGCTTCCAGCTTGGAAGGAATACCTACATCCTCGGACAGCTTGCGAACTGCGTCAACAGCAGCCTTACGGTAGGTAGCCTGGTCCATCTGATCTACACCTTCCACACCCATAGCACGGGCGATCTCACGATACTTTTCACCGGTGCAGTCAGCATTGTATTCCATAACGATAGGAAGCATCATTGCGCAGGCAACACCATGAGGGGTATCATAGACAGCACCCAGGGTATGCGCCATGGAATGAGCGATACCAAGACCTACGTTGGAGAAGCCCATACCGGCAATGTACTGACCCAGAGCCATGCCTTCACGACCTTCCTTAGTATTAGCTACCGCGCCGCGCAGGGACTTGGAAATGATCTCGATGGCTTTCAGATGGAACATATCGGTCATCTCCCAGGCTGCCTTGGTGGTATAACCTTCGATTGCATGGGTCAGTGCATCCATACCGGTGGAAGCGGTCAGACCCTTCGGCATAGAAGACATCATCTCGGGATCTACAACAGCAATGATAGGCATATCATGAGGGTCTACGCATACGAACTTACGCTTGCGCTCTACATCGGTGATAACGTAGTTAATCGTAACCTCTGCTGCGGTACCTGCTGTGGTGGGCACTGCGATGATGGGAATGCAGGGCTTCTTGGTAGGTGCTACGCCTTCCAGGCTGCGTACATCTTCGAATTCAGGGTTGGCAATGATGATGCCGATGGCTTTGGAGGTATCCATGGAGGAACCGCCGCCGATGGCGATGATATAATCTGCGCCGGATGCCTTGAAAGCAGCCACACCATTTTTCACATTGTCAATGGTGGGGTTCGCCTTAATATCGGAATAAATTTCATAAGCAAGACCTTCCTTGTCCAGCAGATCGGTTACCTTTCCGGTCACACCGAACTTGATCAGATCCGGATCGGAACATACGAATGCTTTTTGGAAAGCATGAGCCTTTGCTTCGGTTACAATTTCTGCGATTGCTCCTGCGCCGTGATAAGATGTCTGGTTGAGCATAATTCTGTTTGACATGATACATAATCTCCTTTCGACATAAAAACGATCTTATTGATAATTTTATTCTAACTGCAAACATCGCATAAAGAAAGTGACAGTTTGCCCCGACTGTCACTTTTTACAGAAATTTCATATTTCGCCAATTGCTTTTGGTCATTTTTCACAAATGTTTTTGGTCATTTTTTCTTAACGCAATACGCCCAACTGCTGAAATAATTCTGTCACCGGTGCCGGAAATGCACTGACTAACAGCGCTGCCATCTCCTCCGGAGTTCTCTCCTTCGGAGCGAAGATCCATTCCACGGTCATATCAATGGAACCTCTGCAATAGAGCCGCAGAGGGAATAAAATATTCTCTTCGGGCTGTCTGCCGGTCTTACGCCTGATCAGTTGTGTATAGAACTCCAGGATCAGTTCGTAGTCATGTTCCCTCAGGGAATTGTGGTCGTCCGAGCGGAATGCTCCCGCGAAAAAGACCCTCTCCTTCTGAATAAATTCAAACTTCCTGGTTAAACCTTCGTATACGGTAAGCCCATCCCCCATCTGTGCAAAAGATTCCAGTAAGAGCTTATCAAAATACCAGTTGATCAGGTCATATTTGTCCTGGAAGTTCCGATAAAAAGTCTGTCTCGTCACACCGCAGGTCTGCACGATCTGTGTCACGGTCATGGCATCGGTGCCGGAAGCCGCCATACACTTTTTCGCCGCTTCCGCCAGGCGGTATTTTGTTTTATCCGCTGAAGTTTCTTTTGTATTCATTTCGTCTTACCTCTAATCTACTACCGTTCCCGGCTTTACATAGTTTTCCGGTAATTCCGCTTCCAGAAAAGCCGCAGCATCCCTGACGCAGTCCAGGCATTCTCTCTTCACCACACCGTCGGTAATGCCCTTTAATTCCTTACAGATCACTGTCCCGTTCTGTTCCTTGAAACGGTTGATGATCTTCCGGGAACCCTGCATTGTCCGCTGCGGATTCTTGTTGATCAGTCCCAGAATATTGACCGCACCGATGACGGCTCCACAGGTAGCTTCCATGCTGCCACCAACGCCTGCCGCGAAGCCCTGGGTAAGGTTCCTCGCTGTCTCCTCGTCAATTCCCGCCAGATCACAGTACGTGCACGCCACTGCCTGCGCACAGTTGTAACCACACATTTTTCTCTCTGCTGCCTGTTCCACTCTTGATTCCATAATTGTTGTTCCTTTTCGTTTGTATTTTCCGATAGCAGTCTATGATATATTTCTTATTGATTATTATAGCAGAAATTAAAAAATGGTAAAAGGAAAATAATACTCATTATTCCAAACTGTTTTAAGTGTATAAAAAATTCCTACAAATTTTAAAATCATGTTGACATTGCCGTGGGAAGATGTTATTATCATTCTTGCGTGATGCGAGATGATTATTATTTTGTATCGCTATGCGGAAGTGTCGGAATTGGCAGACGAGCAAGACTAAGGATCTTGTGGTAGCAATACCGTGTGGGTTCAAGTCCCATCTTCCGCATTACTTAATAGAATGGGAAGCCTGATAAATCAAGGCTTCCTGTTTTTTGGTTTGTAGCCAGTTTTTGGGGACAACTTTTTACTGCTTACGAATCAAGTAATCTTGCAAATTCATTTCCATAATATATTTTAAACACCTTCTTGTTTTTATTCAGTTTCGTTTTCTTCCTCTAATAGCTTTAATAATGCAGAAGGTTCACACACCTTAACAGGAGATTTCATATAATCTTTTACATTTCTGGTTACTATACAATCCATTTCTGAACGAATTGCTGTTTCCACCATAATAGCATCTTCATAATCACCAATTTCAGAAGATATTGCTTTCCGGCAATCTAAAGAAGTGGTATCCAACAAATGAAATAAAGTAAAAAGCTTGCTCAAAATCTTTCGTGTTTCTGCGTCGTTATGTGTTAAACGGTGTGTCAGATAATAGATATCTGTAACTGACTTTGCTGTAATATAACCCTCAAATTGCTTATTTGCAGAATATATAAAGAGCTTTTGCGCTGCTTCTGAAAATGGAACACGAGACTGTAATGCATCGATGATAACACAAGTATCAACTAATACTCTCATATTGTATTCAACCTTTCTTCCCGTGCTTCTTCCAGAGTCATATCATTTGAAAGAACACCAAACAATGATTTAGCAACATCTACTCTGTCCTGATATGGATTAGACAATTTTGCAACAACTTTTCCGTTACGAGTAATATAAATATCCTCTGTTTCTGCCAGCATAAGATATTTGCCAAGATTACTTTTCAATTCAGTTGCAGTAATAGACATATCATCATCACCTTTCTTGAAGAATAACTATTTATCGCCTCATAAAGAGAATTTCTCTTTTCAATTATATTATATACAAATCGAACGATTTTATCAACAAAATCGTTCGAAAATCGACTATGGAATGCCGGGCGGAGCACTACTCCGCCAGATACATCTTCAGGCTTCCTTCCACAGCATCCATGGCTTCCTCCACACTCGCCTGCCCGTTTAGGTATGCCTGTAAGCTCTCGGTCAGGGAGGTCTCGATCTGAGTGTCTTCCTTGAGGCACAGTGCGGCTGCACGGCACAGCTCCATCAGATGGTTCGCGGTCTCCTCAGAGTAGGATTTAATGGCGAACTCTACGGTGCTGCCGTCGATATCATAGGTGGTATAGGCTTCCGCCATGCTGCGGTCTGCTGCAGCCTGCGCCTCCAACGCTTTTGCATTGACAGGGAATCCCTCATAGGTATCCACGCTCTGTAATTCTTCGGACAGAGCAAAACGCAGGAAGTCTTTTGCAGTCTCCACATGCTCACTCCGACTGTTGATTCCAATGACCATCTTCGGATAAAATGCATTTTCCACGGAGACCACATTGGCATTCAAAAGCTCCGCCACAGCATATGGCATCATTGCCTCATTAAAGCCGTCGGTCTCCTGAAGTACCAGCTTCACATCAGATCCCAGATCCCAGATATTCGCTGCACGACCTTCTTTTCTGGAAGGCAGGATGCCGCAGTTATCTGCAATCTTCTTCAAATCTTCCAGCCAGGGACGTAAGATATCACGATTCACCTGACGGTTCTGTAAAATATCATCCACGATCAACGGATAGCACTCTTCCACCAGTTCGCCGCAGGTACGGTCTCCCAGATAGCTCTCCGTCTTTCCGGATACCGTCTTTGCAATAGCGTCCATGCTGCTCATTTCCTCCGGCTGCACATCCCTGCCGACAGCTAACAATAATCCGAATTGCAGCGGCACCGCATACCGGGTTCCATCCGTCTCTTCATAGGCTGTTGTAATGTTGGAAAGCAGGGTTCCATCCTCTTCCATGGGCTGCAATATCTCCTGCAGATTAAACAGCAAGCCCTTAGAGACATACGTGTCCAGTTTCAGATGATCCATCACCATGAGATCCGGTCCGTTGCCGGAGGTCAGGGAAGTGTTCAGATCCTGATAGATCTGCTGATAATCCGCATTTCCGCTGTATTTATCCGTCATGGAGATTGCCGCATCCACATGGATCAGTACCTCCGGATGCTGCTTATGATACTGCACCGCAGCCTGCTGTAAAAAGAAGCTCTCCTCCACGGTATACAGCGTCAGTTCTTCGGTCACCTCTATCACCGCATCGGGATCATATCGATAAATCATTATTTTATCCCCGCTCTCACTTCCAAACCACGCGTATACACTGCCATCCGACAGTGCCACAATCTCCCTGCACCACTGATCCGACAGAGAAAAACCGGTATCGACTCCCTGAAGCAGCTTCTGCCAGTTGGTATCGCCCACGTCACAGCGGAAGAATCCGTCTGCATCCGCCGCATAGACTGTACCGTCTTCCAGCACGCTGAAATAAGCAGAACTGTAACTGTCCTGGGAAAAGGGAATCTCTCCCTTAGATTTTGCCCCATTGCTTCCGTCCAGCTGCATCTGCAACAGACCGTTCACGTTCCCCTGTTCATCCGCCTGTGCCAGATACAACGTATCTCCCACAGCACTGACCCACTTATTATCCGACAGACTGCCACTGTCTGTCAGGCTGTCGCTCTCCTGGCTGCTCACCAGGCTTCCGTCCTGTGCCAATACAACATCCAGGGAAAAATAAGACAGTCCCACTAACAATCCGTCCTCTGTCAGTGTCACATACTGCGGCGTATCATAGAACCGATAGCCATCCATATCCATAGGCTCCAGCCACTTCTGTGGTGTAATATCCAGCGCATTGCCGTCCACTTCCTTCCACAGATGTGCGGAAGAGCTCTCCTCATCCCGGTAACAGTTGCCGTACAGGTACTGATTCCCCTCCGCATCCTGCAACAGTGTAAAACTGTCACTGTTCTCCAGATCCTTTCCCTCGGGAAGCGCCTTCAGCCAGTCCTTCGTCACTTCCGTCAGAGTATCTCCTTTTCCCAGCTTCCATTCCTCTAAAGAGACCTGACCTTCTGCGCCTCCTGCCACAAGAAAATGGAGTTCGTCATCCGAACGGAAAATCTGACTGATACTCTTGTCCTTCCATTCCTCCGGCAGCGAAAGTTCCGTCTCCACATAACGTCCCTTCTGCGCTTCTTCCGGAGATGTTTGGATCTTCTGATCATTCTTGTTCCCGCAGCCGGTGAGCAGTCCCATGACGATTGCCATACAGGTCGCCAGTGCAATTCCTTTCTGCATGTTATTGTTATTAAAGTAGTTTCTGTTTCGCATCTTAATATCCAGTCCTTTCCCGTAATCTGCAAATTTGCCATTCCACAGCTTTTTCTTACAGGAAAAGTATAGCGGTTTCTTTCTTAAGATAACAGCAGGCACGGGTTAAGATGCCTTTACCATATGATTAAGATTTTCTTAACGCAAAACGGAACCGGCACAAACGCCGATTCCGTCTTCTCCGGGAACCCTTTTAGGAATTCAATATCTTCATAAATTCTTCTCCGGTAATGGTCTCTTTTTCATATAAATACTGGGACAGTTCATCCAGTTTAGCACGATTTTCCAACAGGATCTGTCCTGCCTTCTCATGCTGTTTTTTCACCAGCTCCACGACTTCTCTGTCGATGGCAGTCTGGGTCTCCATGGAACAGGTCAGGGAGGAATCTCCACCCAGATACTGGTTCGTCACAGTCTCCATGGCTACCATGTCAAAATCCTTGCTCATACCGTAGCGGGTGATCATGCCTCTGGCAAGCTTGGTAGCCTGTTCGATATCGTTGGAAGCTCCGGTGGTCACAGACCCGAAGGCGATCTCTTCCGCGGCACGTCCGCCGGTCAGTGTAGCGATCTTATTCTCCATCTCTTCCTTGCTCATGAGGTAATGGTTACCTTCCTCTTCCACCTGCATGGTATAACCCAGTGCACCGGAGGTACGGGGCACAATGGTGATCTTCTGCACCGGTGCGGAATTGGTCTGCTTCGCTGCCACCAGTGCGTGTCCGATCTCATGGTATGCCACGATCCGCTTTTCCTTATCTGTAAGAATGGCATTCTTTTTCTGATAACCGGCAATGACTACTTCAATACTCTCTTCTAAGTCTGCCTGGGTTGCGAACTTACGTCCATCTCTGACTGCACGAAGAGCTGCCTCATTGACGATATTGGCAAGCTCCGCACCGGAGGCTCCGGAAGCCATACGTGCGATCTTGTTGAAGTCTACATTATCTGCGACTTTGATCTTGCGGGCATGCACTTTCAGGATTTCTTCTCTTCCTTTCAGGTCAGGAAGCTCTACCGGCACACGTCTGTCAAAACGACCGGGACGTAACAGTGCAGGATCCAGACTCTCCGGACGGTTGGTGGCCGCCAGGATGATGACACCGTTGTTGCCTTCAAAGCCATCCATCTCCGTTAACAGCTGGTTCAGGGTCTGTTCTCTCTCATCGTTACCGCCCACCTGTCCGTCACGCTTTTTACCAATAGCATCGATCTCATCGATAAATACGATGCAGGGAGCCTTTTCCTTCGCCTGTTTGAACAGGTCTCTTACTTTGGAGGCACCCATACCTACGAACATCTCCACGAATTCCGAACCCGACATAGAGAAAAAGGGAACATTGGCTTCTCCGGCTACCGCCTTGGCTAACATCGTCTTACCGGTTCCGGGAGGGCCTACTAAGAGGATGCCCTTCGGCATGGAAGCACCGATCTCTTTGTATTTGTCGGGGTCATGCAGGTATTCCACGATCTCTGTCAGATTTTCCTTCGCCTCGTCCTCTCCTGCCACATCGGTGAACTTGATACCGTTGGAAGACTTCACATAGACCTTCGCATTGCTCTTGCCCATACCGCCCATACCAAACATCATAGAGTCACCGCCGGCTTTTTTCGTCATCTGACGGTACATCAATTGTCCGAAAGCAATAATGATGATCAAAGGCAGCAGCCAGCTGATCAGAAAACTCAAGAGTGGTGAAGCTTCCTCCACGATCTCACTGGAGAATTTGGCCCCGCTGTCATACAATCTCTGCGTTCTGTCCGGATCATCCATCAGACCGGTCTTGTAGATGGTCTTATCATCTTTTGCGGTAAACACGATCTGATTATCCTGGACCTGTACCTCATCGATCTGTTTATCATAAGTCATCTGCATAAAAGTATTGTAATCCACTTCTTTCACTGCCCGCTGTACGATCTGCGGTACCAGAAGGCTGTTGATCAGGATAATCACGATCAGCGCAATCATATAATAGAATATGAACGGTTTTTTGTTTGGTTGTTTGACTTCCTGCATACATTTTCCCTTTCTCATTCTTGTATTATTGTCCAAATCTGTTGTAATAAATCAATCATAGCCACTTTTTGCCACACAATCAATGGATATTCTCTTACCTTATTCTAAAAAAAGAATAAACTTATGCGGTGAAAAGACTACGTTTTTCAAAATCTGTTTCTTTCCATTTTCAGGCAAAAGAGAGACAATCAAAATAGATTTTTACTTGCCAAAAGATTCAAAAAGGAGGAAACATCCGTGTCTGATACTACCAAAAAGAGATTAAAATTCGCAGGAAAGCTTCTGTTTGTCTGTCTATTATTAGGCATCCTGTATTACAGCTTCCGTGATTCCATGGGGGATATGCTGACGGAGCTTGCCGGTGTGTCCCCACAGGTGGTCTTGTCCCTGTTTGTGACTGTGATCCTCTACCATATCTGTGAAGGGCACATCACCTGGCTGATCGTGCATAAAACACACCCGGAATATCCCCGCTGGAAGGGATTCTGTAATGCTTTCTACTGCTCTTTCTATAAGACAGCCACGCTGGGCAACGGCTCCGGCATCGCAGGAATCTATTACCTGAACAAAGCCGGCATCCCGGTCCCCAATGCCACCGGCATGTACTTTTTCCAATATATTGTCCACAAGGTCTCTATGGCAGTCTTTAGTCTGCTATTGTTTTTGGTAACCTACGGATTTATTCATGCTTCATTTGCCGATTATCAAGGTTATATTCTGCTGGGATTTGCAGGCGTCTGTGTGATTGCCGGAGTTCTGTTAGCAGTTGCTACCGTTCCCTGGATGCAGACTGCCTGTAATCTGCTGGCCAATCGCCTCCGCGCAAAGCATCCCTCCTGGGAGGAAAGGCTCACCGGTGCCGGACATAAGCTTGCCCAGCTGCAGGCGGAAAGCCGGTCTCTGTTAAAGGCCCCTCTGCTGCTCCTCCGCCTATTCCTGTGTAATCTGCTAAAATTCACTACCTGGTACCTCATCCCCTGGATGGTCTTTCGCAGCTCCACCACAGAGGATCTGCCTTTCACGGCTTTGCAATGTTTTTCGCTGACCGCCTTAAGCCAGTCCCTCGCCGGCATCATTCCCACACCTGCCGGCATCGGCTCCGTGGAAGCTGTCTTCGTCCTGTTGTTCCGTCGGCTTCTGCCCGAAGCCAAAGCCTTGTCCGCCGTGGTGTTATACCGTTTCGACACCATGCTTTTACCCTGTGCCATCGGCGCCTTCTTCGTACTGGGTGAGAGAATCGTTTCCCTGCACAGGAAAAAGAGAATTACAGACTAATACGCTTTCCTAAAATCTCCACGCAAAACAAGCCACAACACAGTATTCTGTGTCGTGGCTCTTATTATGTTCCGTTATGATAAAAACAAATACTAAGTATTACTTTCTCTGTAAGAAATCAGGAATCTTCAAAGATTTCTCTTCTACGGAGCTTCTGATATCTGCCGGCTTATGAATACCGGGTACGGGCTGTACGGGTCTCGGAGCCTGTCCTCCCTGTGCTGCGGGGGTAGCAGGCACGGTGGGCTGCAGTCCCTTCAGAGAAGTCGGAGTCATATGGGAAGCGGGCTGTCTGAATGCAGCACCTCCACCTAAGCGGCTCTGTACCGCACTGTTTGTCTTATCTTCCAGACCGGTAGCAATCACAGTAATAGTACAGCTATCGGACTTGGACTCATCGTACATGGCACCGAAGATAATATTCACATCGTCGCCTGCCAGCTCCTGTACATAGCTTGCCGCATCGGATGCGTCTGCCAGAGTAATGTCTCCGGAGATATTGATAATGACATGAGAAGCACCGGAAATAGTGGTCTCTAACAGAGGGCTCTCCACTGCCATCTTGACAGCTTCCATAGCCTTGTCATCACCCTTGCCTTCGCCGATACCGATGTGGGCGATACCCTTGTCCTTCATAACAGTCTGTACATCTGCGAAATCCAGATTGATGACTGCGGGAACATTGATCAGATCAGTGATTCCCTGTACTGCCTGCTGCAGTACTTCATCCGCCTTCTTCAGCGCTTCGGGCATGGTGGTACGTCTGTCCACGATCTCCAACAGCTTATCATTGGGTATTACGATCAGGGTATCCACGTTCTCTTTGATACGCTCGATACCGTTTAAAGCATTTACCATACGGGCCTTTGCCTCAAAACGGAAAGGCTTCGTCACAACGCCGACGGTTAAGATGCCCATTTCCTTTGCCAGCTTGGCCACCACCGGAGCTGCTCCGGTTCCGGTACCGCCACCCATACCACAGGTTACGAATACCATATCTGCACCCTTCAGAGCAGCGGAAATCTCCTCCGTACTCTCCTCAGCTGCCTTCTCACCGATCTCAGGCTTGGCTCCCGCACCGAGTCCCTTGGTCAGCTTCTCACCGATCTGTAATAACTTCGGAGCTTTGCAGAGCTGTAATGCCTGCTTATCAGTATTCACACCGATAAAATCCACTCCGGTAATTTTCTCATCTACCATTCTATTTACAGCGTTGTTACCCGCACCGCCTACACCGACTACGATGATCTTGGCAGCTACATCCGCGTCATTCGTCTTAATTTCCAGCAAGGTTAGTTCCTCCTTTTAACCTTTTTCAACTTCACATAGACTATCATATAATCATTTTACAAATTTAGCAACCTATTTTTTCAAAATGTTTCACAAATGTTTCACGCATCCGGCTTGAATGTAAATTTCCCCTTTCCTTCCTCATAATTTTCCATCTGCAGAGTTCCGCTTTTTCCTTCCAGTTTCTCCAAAAATCCAGGCAAAAGCTGCAGCTTGTCCTCCAGATGGCTGCTGTCACTGCCCATGGCTACCTTGATCTGTCCAAAGTAGATCGTAACCTCTCCGGAAGAGTGAAGGTAGATCTTGTCCGCAGCCAGTGAATATTTATTTAACAGCTTGGTCAGATCCATGATTCTGGCAAATACCTGCGGATCTTCTACCGGCAGCTGCTCCCCCAGCACGATATGATTGAAGGACAGTCCTGTGATCTGTGGAATCCCCTGGGTACGGATCCCGGAGCTTTCCACCACATAGCCGTCCTTGTCAAAATACATATAGGTATCCAGATATTTCACATATCCCGCCAGTGCTTTTTCGTATACGGTGATCTTGATGGTGTCGGGAGCCAGAATGGATACGTTCATCACATCCACAAAAGGAATGTCCTGAATACCCCTGTCTCTGTATTTTAACGAAAGATACAGGGAATTGTCCCCTAACGGTCCCGCCATTACGATCTCTTTGATCTCGTCTTCTGTATAATGTACATTGCCCTCCACATACACGGTACGGACCGTATACACGGAGTGCAATGCAACGGCTCCCCCGCCCAGTGCAAGCAGCAGGATGCCTATGATCACTATTTTTCTGATAATTCTGCTTCGGTCTCTATACACTGATGATCCGTGCTCCTAATTCTCTGAAATCTCTGCAGATATTCTCATATCCGCGTTCTATAAAGTGCTGTCCCGTCACGAAACTCTCACCCTCCGCCGCAAGGCCGGCTAAGACCAGTGCTGCCCCACCGCGGAGTTCACAGGCGTCCAGCTGCTCTCCATGAAGGTGTTCCACTCCGGTGATCACCGCGTGCTGTCCGTCTTTTAAGACGATCTGTGCCCCCATACATTTTAAGGGTTCTGCAATTCGAAAACGGTTCTCGAAAATATTCTCTTCAATACAACTGATTCCCTCTGCCATGGTCAGTACCGCCATCGCCGCCGACTGCAGATCCGTAGGGAATCCCGGGTACGGTCCGGTCTGCAGATGCCCGATACTCTTCGGTCTTCCCGGTGCCTGTACGAACAATCCCTCTTCGGAGACAGTACATTGTGCTCCCATTCTCTCCGCAGCCACAGTCACTGCTTCCATCTGTCTCCAGGGTGCCTGATTTAACAGTACACTCCCGCCGCAGCCGATACAGCCGAACAGATACGTTCCTGCTACGATCCGGTCCGTCGGAACCGTATACCGGGTTCCGTGAAGATCTTCGCCGCCATGGATGATAAGTTCCGGACTTCCGATTCCTTCGATTGAAGCCCCGCATGCCGTCAGGAATTCACAAAGTGCAATCACTTCCGGCTCTAAAGCTGCACCGGTGATCACAGTGTCTCCGGTGGCTTTTACCGCTGCCAACAAAATATTCTCCGTGGCGCCAACACTGGGGAATTTCAGTGTGATCCGGGCACCGTGCAGATTTTTTGCCCGTGCGGACAAAAGTCCATCCTCTTCGAGGAATTCAACACCCATCTGTTCCAGTGCATGAATATGCAGATCAATGGGTCTGTCGCCGATGACACATCCTCCCGGATGTTCCATGGTCAAATAACCGCACCTGCCGAGCAATGCTCCCAGCAGACACAGCGATGAGCGCATACCGGTAATGGCTTCTCCGCGCATTCTTCTTGCCTCTGCTCTCTCACAGGGCAGGTCATCTCTGCCTCCCGGCTGTACCCGGATCCCATTCTCCTGCCAGTGTACCATACATCCCAGTTCCCGCAGCAGATGTACGAACCGATGCACATCCTCGATCCTCGGGCAGTTCTGAATATAGGATACTTCATTGGTAAGAAGCGTTGCCGCCAGGATCGGAAGTGTCGCATTTTTAGACCCTTGTATGCGTACCTTTCCCTGCAGCGGCATGCCGCCCTGTATGCGGATTCCCTTCATACAGCACCATCCCCATTTTTATGATAATCTTATTTTATGTAGGAAGGCACTGTTTCGTACCATGTCTTCTAAATATGCATTTCTACAACTCTTTTAGCTGGATCCTCCGCGCCACACTTAAGACCAGACCGATCTCCGACAAAAGGAACAGTGCCGAAGAGCCGCCGTAACTGATAAACGGCAGGGAGATTCCGGTGTTCGGAATGGAGTTAGTCACAACCGCAATGTTCAGGATTGCCTGAATCGCGATGTGGCCCATAACACCTACTACCAGCATGGCGCCGAACAGATCCGGTGCATTGTTGGCAATGACCATCATCCGCCACAGCAGCATAATGAACATCAGAATAATGGCAACCGCTCCGAACAATCCCAGTTCCTCACAGATAATGGAGAAGATCATATCGTTCTGTGCCTCGGGCAGAAAGCTTAACTTCTGCATGCTTTGTCCCAGTCCCTTGCCCCAGATGCCGCCACTTCCGATGGCATACAGTGCCTGTAATGTCTGGAAGCCTTTGTCCTGCGCCTGACTCTCCGGATTCAGCCACGCCTGGATTCTCGCCAGACGGAAACCTTCTATTTTATCGCCCATCTGTACTACTAAAAATACCAGCAGCGCGGCGGCGGCTATCACACTTAATCCCATAATGATAAATTTCTTGTAATCCGGGCTTGCCACAAATACCATCAGGATGGAAATCCCCATAATAATGATTGCAGAGCTTAAGTTATCCGTAATGAGATATACGCATGCCGCGATCGGCAGAGGTGCTGCCATCATAATGAAAAATCCCTTCATGGTGCGGACGCTTTTTCCCATCTTACATACCAGACTTGCCAGGAACAGGATCATGCACAGCTTTGCCACCTCTGCCGGCTGTAAGTTAAAGCCGGTATGTGGAATACCGATCCATCGTCTTGCACCGTGGGAGCTGATACCTAACGGTGTCAGCACCAGGAAGATCAGCACCATGGAAACCACATAGCCCAGTGTTGCGAACCTCTCCCAAAACGTATACGGGATATTGGCAATGACGATCATGAATACCAGTCCGATGATATTGGCGATCAGCTGTTTTTTCATATAATAAGCTGCATCCCCATAAGTGTCATATGCCTCATAGGAGCTGGCGGAATAGATCATGATCAGACCAAATCCCAACAAAAACAGTACAATGAAAAGCAGACTGTAATCAAAAAAGTATTCAGATTGTTGTTTCCTTTTACGTTTTCTGCGAGCTTCTGCCATGCCTGCTTTTACTCCTTTATTTCTATACATTATTACTTTTTATTACTATTTATTCTGCCAGACCATGCACATACTCTTTGAAAAGCTGTCCTCTGACTTCATAGTTCGGGAACATGCCCCAGCTTGCACATGCCGGAGACAGAAGAACCGCATCTCCCGGCTCTGCCAGTTCGGTACACAGCTTCAGACATTCCTCATAGGTATCCGCGAAACGGATCTTATCAAAGCCGTGCTTTCTGGCGCACTCGGCAATCTTCTCTCTGGTCTGTCCGATGAGAACGAGGTATTTTACCTTGCCATCAAAGCTTTCGATCCACTCGTCATATTCGCTCTGCTTGTCATAACCGCCACCGATGAGAACCGTAGGCTTGCTCATGGCTTTGATGCCCTGAATAGCCGCATCGGGATTGGTTCCCTTGGAATCGTTGTAATAATCCACACCGCCCTTGGTGGCCACGAACTCAATTCTGTGCTCCACTGCGTGGAAACCGCGGATCACAGTAAGGATCGTCTCCATGGGTACCTGCATACCCTCTGCGATAGCAATGGCTGCCATAACATTTTCCACATTGCACAGTCCTACCAGGTTCATATCTTTATGAATATCCATCAGCTCGTGCTCTTCGCCGTTTACGCTCTTGATGATCTTGTCACCACGCAGGAAATAACCATTTTCCAGTTCATGATGGGAGGAAAACAGTACCGGGGTGGCAGGACATCTGTCGGCAAAATCTCTGGTATAATCATTGTCATAATTCAGCACACAGATATCTGCCTTCGTCTGATGGGAGGCCACTGCTTCCTTAGCTGCCACATAGACTTCCATGGTGTGATGTCTGTTCAGGTGATCCGGTGTGATGTTCAGAATTGCGGATACCACCGGATGGAAGGTATGTATGGTCTCTAACTGGAAAGAACTGATCTCTCCCACAGTAACACTGTCCTTCGAAGTCTTATCCACTTCCAGGGTATAGGGATTACCGATGTTACCCACCACGAAAGTCTTATCCTCACCGAAGTGTGCCTTCATGATCTCACCGGTGAGTGTGGTGGTCGTCGTCTTCCCATTGGTACCGGTAATGGCGATCACTCTGCCTTGCTCCGCAAGGAATCCCAGTTCGATCTCGCCCAAGATCTGTACACCGCGGTCTCTCATACGGTTCACCAACGGAATATCCGTAGGTACTCCGGGACTTAATACTGCTGCCTGAATACTCAACTCCACATTTTCAGGAAGCTCTCCGGCGATACATACCGCCTGGCTGCCCTCCGGAAGCTTTGCCTTCAGATCTTCCCCTGTCAATTTATCACTGCTGTCATACAGAACTACGTCTGCATTGTATTTTTCCAATAAAGCCACTGCACCGATCCCGCTGATGCCGGAGCCGATGACCAGACATTTTTGTCCTTCTAACATCTTCCTTACCATACCTTTCTGTAAAAGTCCATTAGTTCATTATAACGCATTCCCGGCGAATGGGGAAGAGAAAAATAGAAGCCCTCCAACATATATATGTCAGAGAGCTCCGGTTCATTCCGTTATTTCTGTAATTTTATAACACCTATTCCGAGTTCCCCGCCTATGTTCTGTTCCACGATCACATAGGGACCTCTCATTCCGTAAACATAATCAAATACCGGTTCCAGCCGCTCTTCCCCGTGAAGTCCCATCAATCCGTATTTTCTGACTGTCATCCGGTCGTCGATATATACATACCCGGGGATTGCGTCGTATTCCTTATTATATTCCGTCACACTAATAAAAAAGCGTGAGTCCCCGGAGAAGATCATCTCTCCCTTCGTATCCATAATACAGTACAATCCCTTGGATACAAAAGCCATGCCGTCATGGAATTCCCCTGCAAGTACTCTTCTGCCTTCCGTCGCTTCATAGGGGTAAAAATCAATCTGGATTTCTCCTTTTGTATCAATGTATGCCCACTGCTCTCCTTTTCCGTTGTGATCCGCATCCTTCACCGCGGCGAGTCCCTCGCTGAAATCCCCCACTTCATCGTATTGGCACGGGATCACACATTGCCCTGCTTCGTCAACAAAACCCCATTTTCCGTCTTTTTGAACTGCGGCATACCCTTCCGAATAATATCTGGCAGCATCGTTAGGAATATTGTTGTACTTGCAGGATGTAACCAATATCTCCTTCTCCAGATCCCACACTCCCCATTTGTCGCTCCCATTCTGTACAGCAACCATGTTGTCATTCACAAAACGAATATCTTCGTATTGTCCCGGTTCCAATACCCATGACCATTGCAGGCTTCCCACGTCTCCATTATCAAAAAATTCTTTGTAAATGGCTTCCATATTTTCATTTTTCAAAGCGCATCCGGTCAATGTATTCATCAGAAAAATAATTGCCGCCATGCACAGATATCTTTTTTTCATAGGATTGTTGTTCCTTCCGTTTTTTCACAGAATAGCACAACATTACATCAAAGTTGCATCATAACAAAAAGACCCCCGGGAACCGTTATCTGTTCCCGGGGATCTTTCGTCTGTCATTGTTTACGCTTCTACGATCAGGTATCTGCCGTCTCCGATATCGAAGACTTCATCGGCTTCCAGAATCTCATCATCCACAGCGCCGTCCACGTCCATGCCGGCTTCATCGAAATACTCGATGACATCATCCACGGAATCTACCACGACTGCCATGCACTCTTCCAGAAAATCTTCTGCTTCATCCAGAGTCTCTGCCACGGCTTCCGGAAAAAGCTGGAGCTGTTTGTCCAGGAAGCATTCCAGTACCGCATCATCATATTCACGCATACTATTACCTCCAAATTCTTACGAAAATGTCTTATTTATTCTCATCATAATATGGATATGTAGTTACGTCAATTAGTAATTCGTTGTGGATGTAAATTGAGAGTTTACGCGAGCAATGAGCCGCGCATAGGCATAGTTAAAGACAGCGATGGGCGCTTGCACACAAATCGCTGTCTTTACTTATGCCGTGATGCGGCGAACGCCGCGATATGAAATAAGATTGGCAGCGCCTTTTGCTGACAATCTTATGAATAGCGTGGCTCATTGCGGAGAACTGCCAATAAATGTGGAGCGCCCTTTGCGACACATTTATGAATTGGGGGCATGGCTCGTAACGTAGGATTGCCGTAGACCGGACAAGTTCCGCCTGTACCCATTCTTTTGCCTCAGTGTGGGCACAGGAGATAGAATCAAGCTTCTCTGTACCCTTCTCCCGCCTCAGTGTGGGCAGCGGAGATAGGATCAAGCTTCTCTGTACCCTTCTCCCGCCTCAACGTGGGCACAGGAGATAGGATCAAGCTTCTCTGTGCCCTTCTTCTGCCTCAACGTGGGCACAGGAGATAGGATCAAGCTTCTCTGTGCCCTTCTTCTGCCTAAACTACTACCCGTGTCAAGGACAGTCAGCTCTTTCTATGCCCAATTTTAACGA
>OBZC01000911.1_pt1 | contig 25346 bp, 20 predicted proteins | sample 1538231 | NCBI WGS metagenome assembly OBZC01 (sample SAMEA2580225, study PRJEB22360) | human gut metagenome | biome: human gut; feature: human-associated habitat; material: faeces | place: Denmark | collected 2008/2010 | reverse complement strand
AAAAGCCTGTGTTGGCGATTGAGGTTGACGGATATGAATACCATAAAGAGGATACTGTTCAGGCTTCAAGAGATTTGTTGAAAAATCATATTATGGAGTTGTATGAAATTCCATTACTGAGATTTATGACCAATGGTAGTGGCGAAAGAGAAAAGATTGTAGAGATGCTAGATAAGTTTGTTTGATAGCGTGAAAAGAAAAAGGAGAAATTACCATGGCTGTATCTTATAAAAGATTATGGAAATTATTAGTGGATAAAGAAATGAGCAAATCGGATTTGCGTAAGAAGGCAGAAATTGCTCCTAATACAATGACAAAGCTTCGCCGTGATGAAGAGGTGAGCCTAACGATTCTTAGCAAAATCTGCAAAACTTTACATGCAGATTTTGGGGATATTGTGGAGTATGTGCCGGATGCAGAAATATGGGATTTGTATAATGAGAACAGAGAGCTTCTGGGAAAAGACCATGTAAGAGGAGAGCAGCTACCGATAGATGGATATCATTTGGTGGTGCATGTATGGATTCGTAATTCAAAGGGAGAGTACCTTATTTCGCAGCGTTCTGCAAATAGGCCAACATATCCTTTGATGTGGGAATGTGTAGGTGGTTCGGTTGTGAAGGGAGAAGATAGTTTACAGGGAGCAATCCGAGAGGCAAAGGAAGAGGTTGGCGTTGATTTAATACCGGAAAATGGACAAGTTCTTTTTACAAAGACACGAAAAATCATTGATGGAAAAATTTATAATGATATTATGGATGTTTGGCTATTTGAATATGACGGAGAAGTTGATTTAGGCAATGCCACAACAGATGAAGTGGCGCAGGTTGCATGGATGAATCGGGAACAGATAAAAGAACTGTTTGATGCAAATATGTTTGTGGATACATTGGAATACTTCTTTACGGAAGTGGATAAGTAGTAATTTAGAAAGTTGGTGAATAAATATATGAAGGAAAAAGAACATCAATCCATAGAATAGAAGGAATCATGGCAGGATGAGTATTTAAAATGGATTTGTGGATATGCCAATGCCTACGGTGGAACAATATACATAGGTACGGATGACGATGGTAATGTTGTAGGTATTGATAATGCAAGAGATTTATTAGAGCGAATTCCTAATAAGATTACAGATACAATGGGAATCATTGCAGATGTGAATTTGTTATATAAAGGTGAACTTGAGTATCTGCAGATAATTGTTGATAAATACCCATCCTTAATAAGTTTTCGCGGAAAATATTATTATCGTTCCGGAAGTACCATGCGTGAGATTACCGGAAAGGAATTAGAAAGAGCTTTGTTAAAAACGCAGGGAGAACATAGGATGGTGTGCCTCTGCCAAAACTGTCAGTAGCTGATTTGAAGCAGGATGCAATACAGTTATTTAAAGATAAGGCAGTGAAAAGAGGAAGGCTTACAAAGGAAGAAGTCGGTGTGGAAGATACTATCTTGATGGATAATCTGCACCTAATTGATGAAGATTGATATTTGATAAGAGCAGCAATGCTTGCGTTTTATAAAGATCCAGAGAAATAGAAGAAATAATGAATATGAAAATATGACTTGTAGTGGCTTTGATGAAAAAATTTTAAATTCATTTAAGGTTTCTTTGATATACTTTCCTATTATGGAGGTAAGGAACAATGAAAAGAAAAACAAGTGGATTTATATACTATATAATTTTCTTCACTGCATTGTTGTCATTCAGCGTTTATGTATTGCTGGATACATTTGTGATACCACATTCGATATCGCAGGTGCAGACTGAGAAAGATAGCGGGGACGGAGTATCAGATAGTACAGATTACTCCGGAAAAGCTGACGAATCCCAATATTCCGATATATTTGAAGAGGATAGTCAGCCTGGAAGCAATAGTCAGTCTGGAAGCAATAGTCAGCCCGGAAGCAATAGTCAGCCTGGGAGCGGTAGCCAGCCAAATAGTTACAGTCAGTCCGGTGATAACACTCAATCCAGTGATAGCAGCCAATCAGGCGGAACATACACTTCAACTTCCTACCAGGACGAAAACATATCAATAAATATCGCCACACAGAGAGTTGATGACACGACGATATATATAGCTGATGTAGTGCTTTTGGATGCTGCATTGTTTAAAACGGCATTTGCACAGGATACTTTTGGCACGAATATAACGGAGACGACATCAGCGCAGGCGAAGTCTAAGAATGCAATTTTGGCGATAAACGGTGATTTTTATGGGGCGGATAAGAAAGGCTATGTCATAAAAAAAGGGGTTATTTATAGGGACAGTGTGAGAGCGGATTCGGAGTATGACGATTTGGTTGTGTATGAGAATGGTGAATTTGGGATAATCAATGAGAAGGATATCTCTGCACAACAGCTTGCGGAAAATAGTGTGGTGCAGTTGTTCGCCTTCGGACCGGTACTTGTGGAGAACGGTGAGGTTGTTGTCGATGAGGACACGGAGGTTGGCAAGGCGATGGCAAGCAATCCGCGGACGGCAATCGGTATTGTTGATAAACTCCATTATGTGTTTGTTGTGGCGGACGGAAGAAGCAGTGAGAGTGAAGGGCTTTCGATATATGAGCTTGCACAGCTTATGAAGTCCTACGGCTGTGAGACGGCGTACAACTTGGACGGCGGAGGTTCATCGACAATGTATTTTAACGGTCAGGTAATTAACAGGCCGACAACCAATGGGCGCAGTTTTAAGGAGAGAGAGGTGAGCGACATTGTCTGCATCGGATATTAGAATCGGAAGAAAAAACATGTTTTTGTATATCAGCATTTCATTGTTTTGTATACTGTTTACAGTGATTTATGAGCGTTGCAGCTATGGAGAGTATTCATGGTACATGAGAGGAATGTTCCTGTATCCGCTGCTGGGTGGAGTGGGCGCGTCCCTTATCTTCTTTAAGAAAAATGTAAATTACTGGAGCGTAAGGCTGTGGAACAGTGCTTTGGCGGTTTTGACGTGCGGCAGTCTGCTTCATGGCATTATCGCAGTTTCAGGAAGAAGCAGTGAGTATGATTGGTGCTACTATGCCATGGGAGCTGCATTTGCGGTAAGTGCCGTGATTAATTATGTGCGGTCTGAATTGCAGGCGGGTAAGCCTTTTTATAGATAAATAGGGCATGGCCTATAGAAAATAAAGCAAAAAAATCAACAATCTAAATCCTAACAGCTTGTTTTCACTGCAATAGATGGGTATAATGTTTTATGTTATGAGTGGGGGCAAAACATATGAAGAAGATTACATTACCTCCGGAGGAGATTGCAATGAAACTACTATTTGGCACGGGAAACGCGGCAAAGCTTTCTGTTATGCGTAACAGACTCAAAAAGATAGATATAGAGCTTATTGGTCTGAATGATTTGAGGGCGGAGGGAATGGACATTCCGGAGATTGCGGAGACAGGCAGCACTCCTCTTGAAAACGCGCGGATAAAAGCTCTGGCTTACTATAGGGCTTTTGATATGCCGGTATTTTCCTGTGATTCGGGGCTGTATTTTGACAATGTGCCGGATGAGCTTCAGCCGGGTGTGCATGTGCGCAATGTGAACGGTAAATGTCTTTCGGATGATGAGATGGTGGAATACTATTCGGGGCTTGCAAAAAAATATGGAAACCTCACGGCCAGGTACAGGAATGCAATATGTTTCGTGCAGGACGGGGAGCATATCTATGAGTCAATGGCACCTTCGATGGCGAGTGAGCCTTTTATTATTGCGGATACACAGCACAGCGCTATAAGAAAGAAGGGCTTTCCACTTGATAGTCTTTCTATACACATAAGAACCAACAAGTATTATTATGATTTGTCAAAGGAGGAGCTTGAGCAGTTTGCGGTTGAGGATGGGGTTCTGCAGTTTTTTGAAAATATTTATAAACGATAGTAAGTCATAAAAATGATTCGGGTGTCAAAACATGCTAATCTGATTTATGAGTGTATAACGTATTATATTTATGTATATCAGCTCCATTGTCCGAAGCAAGATGTTCTAAGAACTCTGATAAAGTGTTCTATATGTTCGCCACCGAAGCAGGCATACATCCTTGTATGCATTGCTTCTGAACCGGCATCCGTGTCGGTTCTGGCTAGGGTGTGAACAGAGCTCTAAGAACATCTAAGCTTCTCCCAAAAGTCGTGATATGCATAAATATAATACGTTATACACAGCTAGGGATATACAGCATGTTTTGACACCCGAATCATAAAAATACAATATTACACAGAAAGAAGGAAATTAAGTTGGGGACATTTACATTGGAAGACGGCAGACCGAAGGATGTTACAGGCAGGCTTGAAAAGGAGATTCGCGTCTATGATTTGCTTGACAGGCTGGGGATTGAGTATCAGCGTGTTGACCATGAGGAGGTTAACACAATGGAAGCATGCGCTGCAATTGATGAGTTGTTGGAACCGGCGGTTATATGTAAGAATTTGTTTCTGACTAATTCGGCTAAAACAGAGTACTATCTGTTGATGCTCTGTGCTGACAAGAAATTTAGGACAGCGGAGGTATCTAAGCAGATTGGTGCATCACGTCTGTCATTTGCGGATTCGGATAAGATGCTTGAATTTCTTGATATAACGCCTGGCTCGGTGAGTGTTATGGGACTGATGAATGACCATGAGCATAGAGTACATCTTATTGTTGATGAGGATGTTTTTAGGTCGGAATATTTTGGATGTCATCCATGTATAAATACATCAAGTCTCAGAATTAAGACGAAGGATGTGTTTGAAAAAGTACTGCCGGAGCTTGGGGTTGAGTACAGAACAGTCAGCGTGTAACAGCCTTACGTTATACACGCTAGGTTTATAGCGGATGTTTTGACCAAACATCATATTATATAACTGAAATATATTTTAAGGAGGCTATTCACATGGAAAAGTATATTTTGAGCTGCTGCTCCACGGCTGATTTGACAAAGGAGCATTTTGAGGCGATTGATGTAAAGTATATATGTTTCCACTATGAGCTTGACGGTGTTGAGTACCCGGATGATTTAGGGCAGACGATTGGCTTTGAGGATTTTTACAGGAGAATGGCAGCGGGCGCTGACACGAAGACCTCACAGGTCAATGCAGATGAGTTTGAGGCGTATTTTGAGCCGTTTTTGCGGGAGGGATACGATATTCTGCATGTGTGTCTCTCGTCGGGAATATCGGGCGTAATCAATTCCGCCAATATAGCGAAGGCTGCACTCGAGGAAAAGTATCCGGACAGGAAGATATATGTTGTGGACTCGCTTGGAGCCTCATCGGGGTATGGACTGATTATGGATACACTGTCGACTCTGCGCGCTGAGGGAAGGAGCATAGATGAACTCCATGAGTGGATTGAGGAGAACAAGCTCAGACTCAATCACTGGTTCTTTTCAACCGACCTCTCATTCTACATCAAGGGCGGCAGAATTTCTAAGACAGCGGGTGCGATAGGCAAGGTACTTAACATCTGTCCGCTGCTTAATATGGATAATCTGGGGCGTCTTATTCCGAGATATAAGATAAGGACGAAGAAAAAGGTGATTCAGGCTATCGTTGACAGAATGGCTGAGAATGCACGGGATGGCCTTGACTATTCGGGAAAGTGTTATATCTCCCAGTCGGGCTGCGTTGAGGACGCGAAGGAGGTCGCAAGGCTTGTCGAGGAAAAGTTTCCTAAGCTTGATGGAGCTGTGGAGATTAACTATGTGGGGACAACGATAGGAAGCCACACGGGACCGGGAACGGTAGCGCTGTTCTTCTGGGGAAAAGAGCGCACAGAGTAGAGCAAAAAAGCTGGACCTTATAAGTCCAGCTTTAAATCATTCTCCTTGATCCAGCCGATTTTTCTAAAGAACAATCCGAATGCCCATGCGAGGACACCGGGAAGTATGAAGCTTATGAGTATAAGTCCCAGCCAGTCAAAGCCTGTGATGGCAGTTCTGGTTCCGGCTGCTATATCATTGAGCCATCCGGTGTAAACACCAATCTGACCTACCAGACCGCAGGTACCCATTCCTGAAGCTACGGCGGCACCGTTCATCTGAAGCTTGAATATGCAGGTGGCAATCGGACCTGTGATGGCGGAGGTGAGTATGGCAGGGAGCCATATACGAGGATTGCGAACGATGTTTCCCATCTGGAGCATGCTCGTTCCGATGCCCTGCGCGAACAGACCGCCCCACCTGTTTTCCCTAAAGCTGAGCACTGCAAAGCCTACCATGTTGGCACAGCAGCCGGCGAGTGCGGCACCGCCTGCGAGTCCTGTAAGGCTTAATGCGGCACAGATTGCGGCACTGCTTATAGGCAGGGTGAGTGCGATACCGACTATCACGGAAATGATTATTCCCATAAAGAATGGCTGCAGCTCAGTTGCCCACATGATTGCGGCACCGACACTGCTGGCAGCTTTTCCGATTGCAGGTGCGAGAAGCATTGCAAGAAGGCTTCCTATAACGATAGTCACAAACGGAGTGACGATAATATCAATCTTGGTTTCCTTTGAGACTGCCTTTCCGAATTCAGCAGCGAGTACTGTTATGATAAGAACAGCAAGCGGGCCGCCGGCACCTCCAAGCGTGTTAGCTGCCGAACCGACAGCTACCAGTGAGAACAGAACAAGCGGAGGACAGTGGAGGGCATATCCAATGGCGACAGCCATTGCGGGACCGGTTGCAGCCTTGGCATATCCGCCGATTGTCACCAGCAGGGCAATGCCGAGCTGTTCGCCAAGCGTGGCTATGATTGTTCCAATTAATAATGAAGCAAATAGTCCCTGTGCCATTGCACCAAGGGCATCAATACCGTATCTCTTTGCAGAGATTTCGATATCTTTTCGTTTAAGAAATTCTTTAAACTTTTTCATTGGTATCTCCTTTTTAAAATATATCTGATGATGTGCACAGTCAAAAAATGCCGGCTTATAATGTGTTATAATTATGCGTATCAGTTGTTGTATCAGCAATATGATGTGCAGAACGGCTTTTGACCTTGTACTATTATATATTCATGAAAACAATATGTCAAATTTTCCGGTAATCCCTTACAGGCTGATATTGTAATAAGACGAAATTAATTGTTATTCCATAAAATCTTCGGATATCAGCTTCAATAGCTGCCAAAATCCTCTTGCAGGTAAGCTTATATCGGACTTGTGCCCTCAGGTCCTGATATTATAGTATGTCATATCAGGCGTGGCAGTTTTAAATGTTTGAACGCAGAATAAGCAATCCCCCGCATTAAGTGTGTAGAACACTAAGCGGTGGGTAAGGGGGATGCGGACTGCGTTCATGAGCAAGTAGCGAAAGCGGATTGCGAATGTCCGCTTCACTATTCTTCTACAATCATAAAAATTATTGCACTGCATTTTCACTTGGATTATAATGTGGTATGTAATTCCGGAACTTATTAAAATACAAGGGAGAGAAAATAATATGAGAATTTTTTTAAAGAAAGTGACGGTATTAGTTATGGCATGCATGCTGCTTTCGGGATGTTCGAAGGATACTCAGCTTGATGATTATGCGACGAATCTCACCGGGAACAGCAGCAGGCAGTCAGCGCGGGAGGCGGCTGTGGATAAGGAGCAGACTGAGACTGTAAAGAAGGGTATATCCAAGGATGAAATTAAGGTTGGAGTGCTGCATTTATCAGACCCGGCGGAGGGCAGCGGATATACCTATACGCATGATCTTGGTATTCAGGGAATGCAGCAGAATCTTGGCTTGTCGGACAGTCAGATAGTGAGAAAAATCAATGTTGATGATTCGGACGAGGAGGCAACGCAAAAGGCTATAAAGGAGTGTATTGACGCGGGTTGTAATATAATCTTCACCACAAGCTGGGGGTACATGGAGACAACAGCTAAGCTGGCAGAGGAGTACCCTGATGTGTATTTTTCTAATGGAACGGGGTATATGAGCAATGGCAGAAATTTTAACAATTATTTTGGCAGAATCTATCAGGCAAGGTACTTAAGCGGAATTGTTGCCGGGATGAATACAAAGACCGATAAGATTGGATATGTTGCGGCGATGGATTCAAGCAACTCAGAGGTTACAGGCGGAATTGATGCATTTGCATTGGGAGTATATTCTGTGAATACGGACGCTAAGGTTTATGTGAAGGTTACGAACAGCTGGTATGCTCCGGAAGCAGAGAAGGAGGCGGCAGAGGTTCTTCTTGATATGGGCTGCGATGTCATAACACAGCATTGTGATACTTCATATCCGCAGACCCTTGCAGAGGAGAGAGGTGTGTATGGCATAGGTTATAATTCGGATATGAGCAAGGAGGCTCCTGATGCATGTCTGTGCAGTGTAATCTGGAACTGGAGTGCATACTATACGGCTGCAGTTCAGAGCGTTATAGATGGAACATGGGATGGAAGCAATTATTACGGAGGTATGAGCGAGAACCTTGTGGGAATTACAGAGCTTGCAGATTTCTGTGCGGATGGCACGGCTGAGAAGGTGAATGAGGCTAAGAAAAAAATATTGTCGGGTGAGCTGGGTGTGTTTGACGGAGTGATAGAAACCAATACAGGCGAGACAGTCGGTGAAGCAGGCAGGACTTTGGATGATGCTGAAATAACAGGAGCGATTAACTGGTATTTTAAGACCGTGGACGTGGTAGAGTAGGAGGGTAAGGATGAATATTAAGAAAAAAATATTGATGATAGCTGTTGGCCCGGTGCTTATGCTCGGTGTGATATCGATTTTTTTCATCAATACTCAGGTACGAAAAGCGGTGACAAGTGAGATTGAGGAGGCTCTGAAGGGAACGGCGGCAGCAACGCTTGCAGCTTATGACCAGAATGCCGGAGATTATATTCAGAGCACAAATGGTGATATATGGAAGGGCAGCTATAATATATCCAAATCGGAGAGTCTGGTTGATAAGATAAAGAGCAACAGCGGAATGGATGTAACCTTTTTCTACGGAGACGAAAGAATTATGACATCCGCGAAGGATGCCAACGGTGACCGTGTGTTAGGCTCAAGAGCAGGAGATAAGATTGTCGAGAAGGTACTAAAAGGCGGAGAGGAGTACTTCAGCAGTGCAGTTTCGATTGAGGGGGAATTAAATTACGGCTATTTTATGCCTGTACACCAGAATAATTCGGATAATCAGATTATAGGAATGATTTTTGTGGGTACTAATTTAAAGGAAAAGGAAGCGGTTGTTAAACGTATTCTAAGCTCAATATGTTCATCGGTAATCGTTGTCATGCTTATATGTATCGCAGTTGGAATCAGGCTCGCAGGCAGTATGAGCAGAAATATCAAGACAAGTATTCAGCTGGTTGGCAGACTGGCTGAAGGAAATCTGGATGTGTGGGTTGATGATAAGCTTCTTAAGAAGAAGGATGAGATAGGTGAGCTTTCAAGAGTTACCATAACGCTTCGTGACACTATGAGGTCTACAATAAAGGAAATAACCGATAACGCGAAGGCTCTTCTTGAAGCTTCACAGCTCCTTGGAACGGCAGCGGACAACACTAACGGAACCATGAATGATGTCCGCACGGCGGTAAGCCAGGTTGTTGATAATTCGCAGCTTCAGGCGGAAAATTCACAGAGTACGTCTGAGCAGATGAAGATTATGGGAGATAATATAACAGAGACATCAAATGAAGCAGAGTTGTTGAGCGGTAACGCTGCTTCAATGCAGCGTTCAAGTGAGAAGGCGTCTAAAACACTTTTAAGCCTCAGACAGATAAATGAGGATGTCAAAAAGATAATTGGTGAGGTGCAGGAGCAGACTAACAGGACAAATGAGTCGGTTAAAAAGATTCAGGCGGCTACGACCTTTATCAATTCGATTGCGGAGGACACCGGTCTTTTAAGTCTCAATGCTTCAATAGAAGCGGCAAGAGCAGGAGACAGCGGACGAGGTTTTGCAGTTGTTGCAGAGCAGATTAAGAATCTGTCGGAGCAGTCTAATGAGTCAAGCAAGGAGATTGAAGCTACGGCAGAGGTGCTTAGAGCTGACTCGGAGAAGGCAGTACAGGCAATGCAGCAGATGCAGGAAATTATAGCCAGTCAGAGCGAGAGCATGCAGGAAACACAGCAGGTTGTCGCAGAGGTTATAGAGGAGATTGCAAGCTCCATGAAGAGCATTGCACAGATAAAGGAGAGCTCAGGAAGACTTGAAGGTGCCAGGAATGAAGTGCTTCAGGCAGTTGAACATCTTTCAGAAATATCTGCCGAGAATCTTGACAGCACAAAAAGTACTTATGAGCAGACAGAAATTGTTGCAGATACCTTTAAGCAGGTGTACAATAGTGCGGACGAGCTGAAGACGATTGCTGATAAGCTCGTTAAAAGTATTGAATATTTTAAGATGTAGTGCACCGGAATATTCCGGCAGTCTGCCCTGATTGAGATTGCACTTCATTTTAGGAAAACGGAAGAATTATGTTATGAAATTAAGTGAATTACAGATTGGTAAAAGCGGTGTTATTAAGGATGTAGGGGGTAGTGGTGCACTCAGACAGCATTTCCTTGATATGGGAATGATACCCGGTGCAGAGGTTACTGTAGTAAAGCTTGCACCGATGGGAGATCCGATGGAGCTTCAGGTTCATGGCTATGAGCTTACACTGCGTCTTGCCGAGGCGGCACAGATAGAGATTGACAGTATTGAGAAGAGAAGCAACCCACATGCTAGGGTGGAGAACGGAAAGGAATCTGAGCATCCGGGACTGGGCGAGGATGGAAGGTACCATTCGAAGAAGGATGAGAACCCGCTTCCGGAGGGAACGAAGCTTACTTATGCCCTGGTGGGTAATCAGAATTGCGGAAAAACTACACTTTTCAACCAGCTTACCGGTTCTAACCAGCATGTTGGCAACTTCCCGGGTGTCACCGTCGACAGGAAGGATGGCTCTATTAAAGGGTATCCCAACACTAACATTACGGATTTACCCGGAATATATTCGATGTCGCCATACAGCAGTGAGGAGATTGTATCGCGTAACTTTGTGCTCAATGAACACCCAAAGGCAATCATCAACATAGTTGATGCCACGAATATAGAGAGAAATCTGTATCTTACCATGCAGCTTCTTGAGATGGACATTCCTATGGTAGTGGCTCTGAATATGATGGATGAGGTGACAGGAAATCATGGCTCCATTGATGTCAACACCATAGAGGGAATGCTTGGCGTACCGGTTATACCGATATCTGCCGCAAAAAATGAGGGCGTTGATGAGCTTGTAAAGCATGCACTGCATATTGCAAAATATCAGGAGCACCCTTTAAGACAGGATTTCTGCGATAAACAGGATCATGGCGGTGCGGTTCATAGATGTATACATGCTGTTGAACACCTTATTGAGGATCATGCAGAGAGTGCAGATATTCCGGTACGTTTCGCAGCTACAAAGGCTATAGAAGGCGACCACCTCATAATTGAAAAGCTTAAGCTTGACCAGAATGAGACAGAGACGCTTTTACATATTGTGAAGCAGATGGAGACAGAGAGAGGTCTTGACAGAAGTGCAGCGATAGCAGACATGCGCTTTGACTTTATCGAGAAACTGTGTGAGCAGACCGTTGTTAAACCTAAGGAGAGCAGGGAACGAATAAGAAGCGAGAAAATAGACAGAATCCTTACCGGAAAATATACCGGAATCCCATGCTTTATAGCGATAATGGCGTTGGTATTTTATCTCACCTTCAATGTCGTAGGAGCGGCTCTTCAGAAGCTTCTTGAACTTGGAATAGATAAGCTTGCACAGGTCACCGATGCTGCAATGGCTGCCGCTAAGGTCAATGGTGTGCTCAGAAGCCTTGTGATTGATGGTATATTTACAGGAGTCGGAAGTGTCTTAAGCTTCCTCCCGATTATAGTCACACTGTTCTTCTTCCTGTCACTCATGGAGGACAGCGGTTACATAGCAAGAGTTGCGTTTATGATGGACAAGCTTCTTCGTAAGATTGGTCTTTCGGGAAGAAGCATAGTGCCTATGCTTATCGGTTTCGGCTGCACGGTTCCGGCTGTCATGGCTACAAGAACTCTCACCAGTGAGAGAGACCGTAAGATGACGATACTCCTCACACCATTCATGAGCTGTACGGCTAAGCTTCCGATATATGCTTTCTTTGTGAGTGTATTCTTCCCTAAGCAGGGAGGAATTATTATGACGGGACTGTATCTTTTGGGAATACTTGTGGGAATACTCGTGGCATTTCTCTACAAGGGGACACTCTTTAAGGGAGAACCGGTTCCGTTTGTCATGGAGCTTCCTAATTACAGACTGCCAAGTCCTAAGAATGTAGGACAGCTTCTGTGGGAGAAAGCAAAGGATTTCCTTCAGAAGGCATTCTCGGTAATTCTTATTGCAACTATAGTCGTGTGGCTTTTACAGAGCTTTGACATTCATTTCAACATGGTTGAGGACTCGGGCGAGAGCATACTTGCGGGAATATCGGGGCTGCTGGTTCCGTTATTTAAGCCGCTTGGTCTTGGCGACTGGCGTATATGTACATCACTTATCAGCGGCTTCATGGCAAAGGAGAGTGTTGTATCTACGCTCGAGGTACTTTTCGGCGCAGGTATCGGTACAGTATTATCGCCGGTGGCAGCGGCAGCGCTTCTCACGTTCAGTCTTTTGTACACACCTTGTGTAGCGGCGATAGCGGCAATAAAGAGAGAGCTTGGAATGAAGTGGGCGGTAGGAGTTGTAATATGGCAGTGTGCGATAGCGTGGGCTGCGGCGCTCATTGTGAAGCTGGTGGTTGGAATTTTTGTGTAGAAATATCAAAGTGCAAAGCTTGAAAGTTCCACTCTAAAACTGCTTACTGTTGGCAGTACTTGCGGGCAATGCCTGAAGGCAATGTTTGAAGGCAATGTCAGCAGGCATTGCCTGCAGTACGCATGGGTATAAAATCAATAAAATACGGCTGTATGCCCTTTTTCACTCTGATTATGGGTGGTGCGTGGGCATAAAGCCGTATTTTTGCTTCCTATGCCCACAAATTGCCTTATTTTGAGCATTTTAAGGGTAAGAAAATGAAAAAAGTGGCTTTTATACCCACGAGAGATGGCAGCTTGGCAGCGTGAAGGGTTTTTTGAAGGAAAATGAGAGGAATAAACCCATGGAGGGTAAGCGGGTTTTATGCTGGACAGTAATAAAAAAGGAGAAGATGGGGATAAAATATATAATGGGGCATAGAGGAAAATAAAACATACATACTAATGGCAAAATATACTTTGCAGTATCTGCATATAGTAATATAATGAGTTAGGTGACAAAAGTATGTCTCATTTGTTGTTTAATCCATAAAGTAATGAAGAAAAGAGGTACAGTCCATGTGCACAGCAGCGACCTATAAGACAAAAGATTTTTACTTCGGAAGAACCTTAGACTATGAATTTTCATACGGGGATGATGTGACGGTTACTCCCCGCAATTATGTGTTTGATTTCAGGCATGAGGGAAAGCTTGAGAGTCATTATGCCATAGTCGGCATGGCTCATGTTGCGGACGGATATCCGCTTTATTATGATGCGGTAAATGAGAAGGGGCTTGGAATGGCAGGTCTTAACTTTGTCGGAAATGCGAAGTATCAGGAGGTATCGGAGGGGCGCGAGAATGTGGCTCAGTTTGAGTTTATTCCGTGGATACTCGCGCAGTGCGGCAGCGTGGCGCAGGCGAGGGAGCGCCTTGGAAGAATGAACCTTGTGGGGACAACCTTTAACGAGCATTTTCCGGCGGCACAGCTTCACTGGCTGATTGCGGATAAGGAGGAGGCAGTCACTGTTGAATGCACAGCTTCGGGGCTTCAGGTTTATGACAATCCGGTCGGAGTGCTCACGAACAATCCGCCGTTTGAGCTGCAGATGTTCATGCTGAACAATTATATGGCACTCTCGCCGGAGCAGCCGCAGAACACATTCTCTGACAAGATTGGGCTTAAAACCTACAGCAGGGGAATGGGAGCACTGGGACTTCCCGGAGATTTATCGTCTGCGTCGAGATTTGCGAGGGTGGCATACACGAAGCTCAATTCCGTCTCGGGAGATGGCGAGGAGGAGAGCGTGAGCCAGTTTTTCCATATTCTCGGAAGTGTTGACCAGCAGAGAGGCTGCTGTAAGGTGGCTGAGGGCAAGTATGAGATAACGATATACACCTCATGCTGTAATGCGACGAAGGGCATCTATTATTACACGACCTACGACAATCACAGCATAAATGCTGTTGACCTGAATAGGGAGAAGCTTGATGGAAGAGAGCTTGTCAGATATCCTCTTGATGAGAAGATGAAGGTAAATTATGTAAATTAATTTGGTAATAGGTAGTTGCATGCCGATGTTATGCGATTACCTATTATTTTTACATAAAAGGGTTTAGACTGAAATTTCAAAAAAATTCCGTTTTGTAAATTAATACTACACATTCGGACGAAAAAGTAGTATAATCAGATTATACTTGCAAAAGCATGAAATAATAAAAAAATACAAAAGGAGTGGACTGTAGTGATGAAAAACTTAAGTGTACGTGTTAAGATGATATTGCTTGCATTAATTACCCTTGTAGGCACGCTTGCTATTGTATTTCTGGCAGAAACGAACATCTCAGAGATGGAGAAGGACTCAGAAATGGTTCTTCGTGCGAGCATTGAATCGGACTATGATGAGAATATCAAGAATCAGGTTGACTGTGCGATTTCTCTTCTGAATGAGGTATACGAGGGCTATGAGAGAGGAGAGTATTCTCTTGACAAGGCAAAGGAGATGGGTGCGAGCCTTCTTCGTGATTTAAGATATGGTGACGGCGGTTATTTCTGGGCAGATACCTATGAGGGTGTTAATGTGGTTCTTCTTGGAAATACAACTGAGGGCACTAACCGTATGGATGCCAAGGATACCAACGGTAATTCATATATGAAGGACATTATAAGTGCCGGAAGGAATCCGGATGGAGGATATTCTGACTATGTGTTCCCTAAGGCAGGTGAGACGGAACCATCTCCTAAGAGAGCATACAGTAAATCCTTTGAACCGTTTGAGTGGGTAATCGGAACAGGTAATTATATTGATTATATTAATACCACAGTAGCCCATGAGACACAGGCTGTGAAGGCAAATGCCAGATCTGCGATGAACAAGATTGCAGGCATGGGCGGAGCGCTTGCGGTGATTGTACTTGCAGTCTGCGTATATATGGCTGTAGAGCTAAGCAGATCATTTAAGCACACACTTGGATATATCGGGAATATCGCAAGGGGTGATTTTACACAGGAGCTTCCTAAGCAGCTTCAGAACAGAAGGGATGACTTCGGAATACTAAGTGAGAACCTTGAGAATATGAAGAAGCAGGTCAGCGGCCTTATACTGGAGGTGAAGGAGCAGAGCAATACCATCGACGAGGTTGTGGATTCTGTTAAGACGAATGTATTATCACTCACCGGAAATATTGAGGATGTATCAGCTACGACACAGGAGCTTGCGGCAGGCATGGAGGAGACAGCTGCTTCATCGGATACAGTCAAGAGCATGGCTAACGAGATTGAGGGAGCCGCAAAGAATATTGCAACACGTTCACAGGAAGGAGCACAGCAGGCGGCAGACATTCACAAACGCGCTTCCGAGGCACAGACTACTGCGAGAAAGCAGCGTGAGCATGTCGCAGAGGTACACAGAAGTATAAGAGAGGGTCTTACAAAGGCACTTGAGGATGCCGGAGTTGTTAAGCAGATAGAGGTGCTGTCATCCTCAATCATGGAGATTACAAGCCAGACAAATCTTCTTGCACTTAACGCTTCAATAGAAGCTGCGCGTGCAGGCGATGCAGGCAGGGGCTTTGCGGTTGTAGCTACAGAGATTGGTGGTCTTGCAGAGCAGTCGAAGGAGGCTGTTGTTAAGATTCAGCAGGTTACTGAGGCGGTTACGGCTTCGGTTGAGAGACTTTCAGAGGATGCCGGCCAGCTCCTTGAGTTTGTAGGTGGGGATGTTGTTGCAAGCTATGATATGTTTGATAAGATTGTGGATGCATATAATCAGGATGCCAAGTATATTGATATGCTTATCGGTGATTTCAGCGCTACATCGGAGGAGCTTTTAGCCTCTATTGATGGTGTGCTTTCCTCAATGGACGGAATCGCCACGGCGACCAACGAAGGTGCTAAGGGCACAACAGATATTGCACAGAAGACGATTGATGTCAAGGCTGAGGCTGATAGTGTTACTGCCGAGGTGGAAAGATGTGACGAGACAGCGAAGAAGCTCATGGAGGAGATTGGGGTATTTAAAATTTAACTGACTGCGCCAAAAGCATGGCTTAAGAAAATAAGCATAAAAACAAAATGCTTTGGATGCGGAAATAAAATAACTTAATAATAAGGAAAGTATCTGTGGAAAATGCCTGTTCATTGTCCATAGATACTTTCCTTTTCTGATTAAATCAGTGTCTTGACATTAGAATACAACAAGCGCGGCTGCATAAAAAAATATTGACAAAACGCACAATAGTTCTATAATCATGACGTTAAGGTCAAAATCCTCATGCGGGCAGGTTCGCATCGGATTTCCGCTTTTTGGGCATGGAATCATAATAATACTGTAATGCTTGGTTATGAAACGGAAAGGATTTTTATGGGAAACAATAGTAAAAGATATGAGATAGATATGTGCAACGGCACTTTGCTTGATAAGCTGATATCGTTTTCACTTCCGCTCATGTTGTCCGGAATATTACAGCTTATGTTCAATGCGGTCGATATAATTGTAGTTGGAAAATTTACCGGAAGCCAGGCACTTGCCGCTGTGGGTTCCACAACCTCCCTGATTAACTTATTTATCAACCTTTTTATAGGTATATCACTGGGGGCTAATGTAATTGCAGCCCGCTTTTATGCAGCAGGGCGCGATAAGGAGATGTCTGAGACAGTGCACAGTGCGATGGCACTGGCACTCATAAGCGGAGTGGTCATGGTGTTCGTCGGGCTTATATTTGCAAGAGGTGCGCTGGAGCTGATGGATACACCCGATGATGTCATAGACCAGTCAACACTTTATATGAGAATATATTTTGTAGGAATGCCTTTTTTCATGATGTATAACTATGGAGCTTCCATATTGAGAGCCGTGGGCGATACGAAAAGACCTCTTTTCTTTCTTGTCATAGCGGGAGTTGTAAATGCGGGTCTTAATATCTTTCTTGTAACGGTATTTCATCTTGGCGTGGCAGGAGTTGCCATCGCGACGGTGGTATCGCAGATAATCTCATGTGTTCTTGTGCTTATCTGTCTATACAGGACGGACAGCAGCTATCAGCTCAGGTTCTCCAAGCTTAAGCTGAGATGGGTGTATATTAAGCAGATCTGTCAGGTGGGAATACCTGCGGGAATACAGAGCATGGTAATCAATTTTTCCAATGTGCTCTTGCAGTCATCGGTAAATTCGTTCGGCTCAATAGCGATGGCGGGGTACACTGCGGCTAATAATATATTCGGTTTTCTGTTTGCATCGGTCAATTCCGTTACACAGGCATGCATGAGCTTCACAAGCCAGAATTTCGGTGTCGGAAATTATAAGAGGATGACAAGGGTTCTGTTAGAGTGCATTGGTCTGTCAATGACGGTAGCGCTCACGTTAGGCTGCAGCGCTTATTTTTTTGGAAATAAGCTTCTGTGGATATATACGGATGAAGCTGAGGTTGTTAAGGCGGGTATGGAGGTTCTGAGATTTACGACCATTACATATTTTATGTGCGGCATAATGGATCTTTTCCCGGGGGCGCTCCGTGGCATGGGATATTCTACTGTTCCGATGCTTCTTTCGGTTGCAGGAACGGTCGGAACAAGGCTGGTATGGATATATGGAGTATTTCCGTTTCATCGCTCAATTGACATACTGTTCATATCCTACCCGGCATCATGGTTTGTTACCATAGTTTTTCAGGTCATGTGCTATATTATTGTCAGGAAGAAGCTTGGCATTGCTGCCTGGAAAAGTGCTGTGCGGAAACAGGCAAATAATCAGTAAAAAAAATGAGGAAGATTTATAAAAGTTCTGGAAAAAGGATTAAGTTTGAATTATAATCTACAATGTAACAAAAGTACTATAAAAATAAGACACTATAAAATATAACTTGGGAGGGTTTGCGATGGAAGTTAAGAAGTACAGGTATAATGACATGACAGAGAGATACAGAAGGATGAACAGGTTCTATATTATTGCAACAGTAGTTCTTGGCGGCTCATTTATTGTATATCTGTGGCTTAAGATGGTTATGAGCAGTATTTCAGCCATGACTGTATATGGTAATACCGTGGTGATGGCAGCATTCACAATTGCTAATACAGTTATTTACATGCGTAACAGGGCAACGAAGCAGCTTAAGATAATTGCAACTTATGAAGTAGGGATTGAGTTCCTTCTTGTAGGAGTTCAGTCGGATGCACATTTTATAAGCTTTGCAATCATTGCAATATTTTTGCTTCAGATTCCATATTTTGATAAGAAGGGGCTTACAAAAACGGCAGTGGGAATGGCGGTTCTGTATGCCATCGTGACTGCGGTACAGATAAAAAAAGGCATATTTGTCATGAATGTCAGCGGCTTTTGTGAAATCATATTAACTGTATTTATCGGTATAGCCATTCTCAATGTAGGGAAGATAATAATTGCTTTTAATGATGATGCCATGGGTGCCACGAAGGAGGAGCAGAACAATCTTCAGAGCTTTTTAAACAAGGTTATGGACATATCAAAGAGTGTCAATGCGGATACAGCTAAGAGTACCGAGCTTATGGATGAGCTTTTAGAAAGCACACAGAGCGTCGCCGGCAGCATGAAGGACATCACTGCAGCAACGAATAATACTGCCGCAAGCATTCAGGAGCAGAATAACATGACATCCATCATCAATGCTGCAATAACACAGACGGGCAGGACCTCTGAGGAGATGGTGAAGCTTGCAGAGGATTCTAATAAGAGCGTGAAGATGAACATGGAGCTTATGGAGGAGCTTAAGACACAGTCGGCAGATATTGCTGTTACCAACGAGACGGTCAGCGAGGCTATGCGTAAGCTTCAGGAGAGAACGGAAGAGGTGGGAAAGATTGCGGGAATGATTCTTAACATTTCGGGCCAGACCAACCTTCTTGCACTCAATGCATCTATTGAGAGCGCCCGTGCCGGGGATGCCGGAAGGGGCTTTGCGGTTGTCGCAGAGCAGATAAGACAGCTGGCGGAGCAGACCAAAAAATCGACCGAGGACATTACAAGAATTGCCAATGAGCTGAGCACTGATGCCAATGAGGTCGCTGAGTCGGTTAAGGGAACAATAGCAGCGGCAGGTGTGCAGAGCGGGAAGATTGAGACAGCAAGTGAATCATTTAAGAGTCTTAATGAGAATATGGAGAAGCTTATAGGTCATGTCGATGATGTCAACAAGCAGGTGAACGGGCTTTCTGAGTCTAACAATAAGATTGTCGAGAATATATCCCAGTTGTCGGCTGTCACCGAGGAGGTTACGGTGAGTGCTGAGCAGGTATATGAGCAGAGCCAGAAGAATCTTGAATTTGTACAGCAGGTTAAGGCTGCTGTAAATCATATAAAAAATACATCAGATGAAGCTGAAGAATTAATGTAAAAGGGTATTTATTGTAAATTAAGGAGATTTTTGAGATGACGAAGGATATGACAAAGGGAAATCCAATGAAGCTGATTGTGGGTTTTGCTCTGCCTCTTCTTTGTGGATTTTTATTTCAGCAGTTTTATAATCTGGTGGACACGGTTATTGTGGGACGCTTTTTGGGCGTTGACGAGCTTGCAGGTGTAGGCGCTACGGGTTCAGTCAATTTCCTTGTTATCGGCTTCTGTATGGGTGTGTGCAATGGCTTTTCGATTCCGGTTGCACACAAATTCGGCGCAGGTGACTATAAGGGAATGAGAAAATATGTGGCCAACTGTGCATGGCTTGGAATAGCTTTTTCGGTGGTTCTCACATTAGTGACCGTAGTGTTGTGCAGACAGATATTGGAGCTTATGAGGACACCTGATGATATAATTGATTTTTCATATCAGTATATTGTGATTATATTTGCCGCAATACCGTTTACGTTCCTGTACAATATTGTGTCCGGAGTTATAAGAGCGCTTGGCGACAGCAGGACACCGGTTATCTTTCTTGTCATTTCTTCGATTGTCAATATAGGACTTGACCTGTTCTTTATAATTGTACTGAAGCTGGGGGTTGCCGGAGCTGCGTGGGCAACCGCGATAGCGCAGGTAGTGGCAGGTGTGGGCTGTCTGTGGTACATGATAAAGAAGTTCGATATACTCCATATCCGGAAGGATGAGTGGGCTGTCAATGCCCACATGATGGGTTCGCTCTGCGCGATGGGTGTGCCGATGGGACTTCAGTATTCCATAACAGCGATAGGAAGCGTTATATTGCAGACGGCAACGAATACTCTTGGTTCATCAGCGGTTGCGGCGGTTACGGCAGCCGGAAAGGTATGTAATTTCCTTGCATGCCCTTATGATGCGATGGGGTCAACGATGGCAACCTACGGAGGACAGAATGTCGGTGCAGGAAAGCTTGACCGCCTTGATAATGGACTTGCTTCATGCGTGCTGTTAGGTGCGGTATATGCTGTTATAGCGGTATTGACAGCGGTATTCGGAGGCGGTCTTCTGGCACAGCTCTTTGTCGATGGCGGCGAACAGGAGATAATATATCAGGTAAGACAGTTCCTTATATGGAATACGGCGTTCTATTTTCCGCTTGCGCTTGTAAACATTGTGAGATTCCTTATTCAGGGAATGGGCTTCGCCTCGTTTGCGATATTGGCGGGGGTGCTTGAGATGGTTGCAAGGTCGCTTGCGGGCTTCGTTCTTGTTCCTATGATAGGCTTTACCGGAGTATGCCTCGGAAGCCCGATTGCCTGGATATTCGCGGATGCATTCCTTATACCGGCATATTTCCATGTAAAAAAAGTATTAAAAAATAGAAGAACACAGTATTATTCAACAGATAATTTATAGTGGGAAGGTGGAAATACCAGTATAGGAACATATAGTTAATTTAGCCTAATTATAAGTAAATAGTTGCCATGTTTTTGTATAAATGGCATAATAACACCCATGCGATTATTTTGAAAGAGGCATGGCTATGAATGACTTAATTGAACAGTACAATTTAGAATTGAGATATCAGGAGAAAAAATCCAATGTGTGTACACTCAGAAGCTTTCTATAGTTTTTTATAGCCATGGTTGTAACCTGGGGGCTCAATGACAGATATGGACATTCGGAGGGGGACGCGCTTATAGATAAGATGTCCGGTATTCTCCACGAATTTGTGCATGGCGGCTGCAGGGTATACCGTGTAGGAGGCGATGAATTCGTTATGATAATAGATAATGCAGGTGATGAGCAGGCGAAGGATATGGTCGCAGCGGTGAGAAAGAGAATGTCTGAGGTGAGAACAGATAATGCATTCAGAATTTCAAGTGCCGTAGGCTATTCCAGTGGTAAAGGCAGGAATGTAAGGGAGATAGTAAAGCAGGCGGACGAGAACATGTACATTGACAAGGCAAGGTGTAAACAGAGTGGGAATGAGATATCAAGACGTGAATAGAAGTAATTTATCTTTTTTTTATTTGTATTTTGTCTCATATTTTCATATAATGTAACTGATATGATGTTGGGGTCAAAACATGCCAACTTAATGTACGAGTGTATAACGTATTATATTTATGCATATCAGCTCCGTTGTACGAAGCAAGATGTTCTAAGAACATCTAAGCTTCTTCCAAAAGTCGTGATATGCATAAATATAATACGTTATACATGCTAAGTTTATAGCACATGTTTTGACCCCAACATCACTGATATAATATTAAGAAGATGGAGGTATTGCCAATGCATGAATTAAGCAGATCAGCGATTGAAGATTTTTTTGTACAGACTTTTGATGTGGATAAGGTATTCAGTTCGGTTAAGCGTGCTGACTACCTTTTCTTGTATTATATCGAGCATTGCAGTAAGAGCTCGCAGCATGAGAGCGGGGCTTATCTGTGGGAGCTTGCCGAGATGATGAATATGTCAATCCAGGACATCTCGAAGGCGGTTCAGAAGCTTCAGGATAAGGGATATATTGATTGGAAAACTAATGCGGAGAAGAGCAAGACCTATGTAGAGCTTACCAAGACAGCACACAGACTTATGGAGGAGGAACGCGATTACATGAAGCGCTGCTTCGACGATATAGAGGAACAGGTTGATGCCGACGAACTTTCAGCAATGATAAATACAATGCATAAGGTTGTCGGCATCATTAAGAAGAACAGAAATTAGAGCTGTTTATCTGTTATCAGTCAGCTTTATAAGCTCCTGCATTTTAGAATCAATACGCTTAAGAATCTCAGTGTTTTCGTTCTCCTGATTGAGTGTCTGGCTTGAGTGTGCAGATACCTCTTCGGAGACGGCTGAGATTGTCTGTATGGAATCGGATATTGCAGTGTTGGCAGCCTTGAGCTCCATTACATTGTCAGTGAGCTCATCAAGCTGTTCGCGGACGGATACACTGTTGGATTTGATGAGATCAAATATTCCGGCTGTATTGCTTGTGGATTGCTTCTCTGTATTTATTCCGTCAATCATGCGGGTGATTACTCGGACCACTTCGGTTATGGTTGCCGCAAAGTTATTTATTATGTCTGTGATATGCTCAGTTGCTTCACTGGTCTGTCCCGCCATGTGGGAGATTTCGGATGCGACAACTGAAAAACCGCGGCCGGCATCACCGGCACGGGCAGCCTCAATGCTCGCGTTCAGGGCGAGGAGGCTCGTCTGTGAGGTGATGTCACTGATGAGGTCGATGATGGAGTTCATCTCCTTTATGTGGTGGTCAAGCTCTTTGAGTTTTTCACTGACATCAACACCGTTATGAACCGAATCATCTACCTGTGACACAAGTGTATTCACATCGTTTAGTCCGTCATCAATCACGGAGATGGTATGTTCCATGCTGGAATGTATGTTTTCTGAGATACTGCTTACTGTGCTGACCTGCTTCTGAATAGATTCTGTCTGGAGAAGCTGTTTCTGAACGGCATTTGCAGTATCCATAGCTCCGGCAGATACATCCTGCATGGCAGACACGGTGACAGAGGAACCATTGTTGAGAAGTGAGAGCTCATTGTGGATATATTCTATTCCCTCCTGCATTTTTGTGGAGAGATTGGAAATATCCGAAAGAAGCTTCTCTGTATCATTCTTTGAGGCGGTGATTGCGTCGAGCTTCTGTTTCTCATTCGTGTTCAAGGTGGCAGAGGTGATATAGGAATAGACTGCTACAAGTATGACGAAGATAACATGTATTATTGCGGTGTCTGAATCGGGATATGCATATTTCCCTGATTGGATGCCTATGACAGCCAGAATTATTGTTTCAATCACAACGCCGGTATTTACGAGAAGGGAGAATTTTTTGTTGTTGTACAGCGATATCACAACAATCATCGGTATTACGAATACAGAAGCCATGAAGGTTGTGGAGGTGTATATGTAGAATGTGAAAAACACCGCAAAGCCGTTTCCGACGAGATGGCGGATGGCGGTTGTCTCATGGTTTTTCTTCCAGTAAAGCAGCTCCGCAGCTACGGGAGCTATTCCGAGAATACATGAGATGGTTAACACGGCAGGATTAATCCCGCGAGTGGCAGCCTGTAAAAACAGGAGAAGGAGCATAACGCCGGCTGTGGCAGTATGTGCAATCATACATGTTCTGTTGTTGCGTGCTAATGCAGTTAAATTAGAATCAGGATTCATTTAGAGCACCACCTTTATATTATTTTTATCGTTTGTATACAGTATAACATTGTATGAAAGTATTTTCCATAGCAAAGTTTAGTTTTAAACTGGTAAATTACCAAAATACTTTGTGAAAATATTAACTTCTGAACAAACTCTTGAAAGCACTTACATTTTTATGCTATAATACGAATAACGTATGCCGCAGGGCGGCGTAATAACTTACAAAAACAATTATTCATGACCTTTCAGGTCAGAAAATGGAGGCAGAGCGATGAATTTAAATTTAAGACCAGCTAGCGAGTGCAAGTATGACGCTGTATCATTAGGCGAGGTTATGTTACGTCTTGATCCGGGTGAGGGAAGAATCCGTACAGCAAGACAGTTCCGTGCTTGGGAAGGCGGCGGAGAGTACAATGTAGTTCGTGGACTTCATAAGTGCTTCGGTTTAAGATCAGGTGTCATCACAGCTTTCGCTGACAATGAGGTAGGTGCTTTAATGATAGACTTCATTGAGCAGGGCGGCGTTGCTACAGATCTTATTTACATGAAGAAGACAGACGGTATCGGAAGATTATGCCGTAACGGTATCAACTTCACAGAGCGTGGATTCGGTATCCGTGGCGCTAAGGGCTGCTCTGACAGAGCTAACACAGCTATAGCACAGGCTACTCCTGAGGATTTCGATTTCGATTACATCTTCGGAACACTTGGAGTAAGATGGTTACATACAGGCGGTATCTACGCAGCATTATCCGAGCAGTCATGTGAGACAGTTCTTGCAGCTATCAAGACAGCTAAGAAGTACGGAACAATCGTTTCCTACGACCTTAACTACAGACCATCTATGTGGGATGCTATCGGAGGACAGGCTAAGGCTCAGGAAGTTAACAAGGAGATCGCTAAGTACGTTGACGTTATGATCGGTAACGAGGAGGACTTCACAGCATGTCTCGGTTTCGAGATCGAGGGAAATGATGCAGACCTCAAGGAGCTCAACCTTGACGGCTATAAGAAGATGATCAACGAGGCAGCTAAGACATATCCTAACTTCAAGGCTGTTGCTACAACTCTTCGTACAGTTAAGACTGCTACAGTTAATGACTGGAGCGCAATCTGCTGGGCAGACGGTGAGATCTACAAGGCTAAGGATTACAAGGGTCTTGAGATTATGGACCGTGTTGGTGGCGGAGATTCATTCGCATCAGGTCTTGTATATGGTCTTATGACTACAGGCGATGCTGAGTTAGCTGTTAACTACGGTGCAGCTCACGGTGCACTTGCCATGACAACACCTGGCGATACAACAATGGCTACTAAGAAGGAAGTTGAAGCTATCATGGGTGGCGCAGGCGCAAGAGTACAGAGATAATCTGCTTGCGGTAGATTTCCAATACATCAATAAAAACGTATGTCCGGATGTAAACGGACATACGTTTTTTGATTAATTAGGTATTTATATTCTGCTATATAGATTCTGTGTCAAAACATGCTGTATATACCTAGCTGTGTATAACGTATTATATTTATGCATATCACGACTTTTGGGAGAAGCTTAGATGTTCTTAGAACTCTGCTAAGTCCC
>OBZC01000910.1_pt1 | contig 25364 bp, 21 predicted proteins | sample 1538231 | NCBI WGS metagenome assembly OBZC01 (sample SAMEA2580225, study PRJEB22360) | human gut metagenome | biome: human gut; feature: human-associated habitat; material: faeces | place: Denmark | collected 2008/2010 | reverse complement strand
TGAACTCATTAGGTATCCTCTAATCATTTCATCACCACAATATGGACATTTCATGTAGATTCACCTCCTATAAATTCTGATTTTGTATAACAGTAGTCTAACACATGTTGATAAAAAACACTACAGCCAAACTAATGCCTGTGATTTGCTTTCCATAAAATGTTCCTTTCAAAAATAAATTATATTTTCTATATTGAGGTGTTGAAAAAATGGTTCATAGACATTACCTAAGATGTGTATTCATTGCCTTAAATGTACAACTACATGAAGTATAGACATTATAATATTTATAGACACAAGAACAAAATAATAACTTAACGTTTCTAAAAATATAAAAAGGCTCTCCAGATTATCTGAAAAGCCTCTTAGGATTGTATTTGAATTTGGACTACTTGATTTTCTAATTGCATACGCAATTCGTGAAATGTATAATTATACTGTCTTGATATTAGACACACAAAGGTAAATAGGGACAAATATAATAAGTTATGATGATATTGAAATAGAAACAGGTAAAAAATATATTTTACCTACAATAGCTAAAACCAGGAGGGGAATATGTTATTATCATATCATGAATGTCTGGAAAAATATGGTACAGATTATCAAATTAAAAAAACATACAGGAAGGTCATCTATTTATAATAGAAAAGGGTCTCTATTCAGAGGATAGGTATGTGCCGGAATTAGAGATCATCATGAAAAAATATCCGAATGCAATACTGACACTTAACAGCGCATTTTATTATTATGGACTGACCGACACCATACCGGATCATTATTATGTCGCAACGCCCAAAAGTAATAGAAAAATTGAAGATGTACGGGTGAAGCAGATTTATGAGAACAGTAATGCTTTTGAAATGGGGAAGACAACGATAGAGTATGATGGAGTGGATATAACAATTTGTAATGAAGAGAGACTGCTGATTGAATTAATACGTAATAAGCGCAAATTTTCTTTTGATCTATACAAAGAAATAATAAGTAACTATAGAAAGCTGATCCATAAAATGGACATGACATAAATTATGGAATATGCATATGAACTGCCAAAGACAAACATGGTGATGGAAACCATTAGATTGGAGATTTTATAAAGCGCACAGATGCAGATGGTCTGTGCGCTTTATTGATGTGCCGGGAAAATTATCCGATAGCATTAGAAGCAACCAATACCCAGGTAGACCAGAGAATTCCACTGAAAAGTCCGGCATAGATGCTGTTGGTCTTGTTAGTAACGTAACAGTTGATAGTGTTACCTATGGCAAAAGAAGGCAGCATGGAGAACACTGCTCCAGCATAAATATAGCCTCTGTTCTTAGGGAATAAAACGGTTCCGGTAGTACGGAAGACAATATTAAATACCAAATATATAATAAATAATCCCAAAGTACCGATCAATAGGCTGACAATCAGGGAATTTCTCATTCCGTGACCTTCAGAACGATCTCCGTTGTTCAGGCTGATGCTTCGACCGGCGATAGTGCCGGCAAAATAGAAGGGAGCCTGTAAAAGTAAATAGAGAGGAATATATTTAATACGGATAAAGGTAACCGGTCGTAAGGTGGCAAGCCAAATATGGATATCGCCGGAAGTGATTTCATACATGAACATATATGGAATATAGGTGCCGCCGATAATAATAAATGCGAAAGCGAGAGCTTTGCAGATATAAGAAATGGAAACTCTGTTTTCGGCAGCCTCTGTAGATAAACCGTAATTCATTAAGCAGCCATGATGCTTTTTCCCGTACGTATAATGATAGAACAGGAAGAAAGCAAACAACAGAATAGAGGATAATACGGCCCAAATCGCAATACCGTTAGCAGTAGCATCCAACTTCATAAAACTGCTGACATTGACCTTTTGTGCGAGTGTAGAGAATGGAATGAAACATACTGCAGGTACGAAGAACAGGAAAATCATTGCAACATACCACATAGGACTTTTAACTTTATATCCAACGGGTTCTCTTTCCGGTAAAATCAGGGACTCGAATGCTTTGGAATTTAACAGAGCGCTTGCCATTGCAAATAACAGAGTAACTAAACCAGCAAATTGGAGAAGCATACCAAAATCTTTCCACATCCAGACTTGATTAGAACCGGGCATAGGATTAGGCGCGGTAAGAGCAGTCTGGATAGTATCTAAGTATACTTCCAACAGAGCATGATTAATCATTGCGCCGGAGTGAGAACTGTTTGGCATATAGAAAACACGTGCAGTACCGTCCTCAAAACTTCCATAGACTTTGTTTACTTCAATTGTTTCATCGTCCGGGATCTGGAATAAAGCATGGTAAGGAGCGGAATTTGCCATGTTTACAATGTTACCATTGCATCTGACAAGGTTACTTTCATCTTTACTTCCGATAATACAAGCATAATTGGTTCCAAAATAGGAAGTGTCATTCATGCCCGGATTCATACCAACGGGAATTTCCACTTTGATATTTTCGGGATGATTTTGGGCTACCATATAGGAATATACACCACCCATGGAGTGACCGGATGCCGCCAGATGCGTGTGATCAACATATTCCAGAGACTGCAGGAATTTATAAGTGGCTTCTCCACCATGTGTTTCATCTGAACTTTTTTCGGAACTGCCACAGTTGCTTGCATCCCAACTGAGGACGACAAAACCACGTCGAGCCAGTTCGACATTATAGGAGCTTTGTGCTTCACTGGAATTACCACCTCCGTGATTGGTCATAACTGCTGGAGCCGGACTATCAACGGTCGCGGTCTTCGGAATATACAGCTGCCCACTGATAATATTTCCGAGATCATCAGAATAGGTGACTCTGGTTACTTTGACGTTTCCGTGATTTGTTGTGAAGGATACATTAAAAATAGTACCGACAACCATCAATGCGATTGCACAGACAAATGCAATCCAACGTCTGCTACATTTACTGTTTTTTGTTTTCATAAGAAATCCTCCTTTTCTTGATGATTCCATTGAAACATAGCGTATTTGAGGGAACAATTCTAAAGAAACAATATGAATTGAAATATTTTGATAAAAGAATGGCATTTTTTTAAAGTTCATTGCACTATTTAGTAAAACCGTTGCTAAAAGGCTGTCGGATAGATAAAATAAATCATGTAGAACTGTAACAAAAGGTGATGGAATATGCAGAATAAAAAGAAAAAACTCATATATTTAATTTTTCCATTTTTAATATGCGGATCCGTGGGAACGATTATTCTGGCAATTATTATGAATGTTGTTTTACAGGGAAACATTTCTAACAGTAGATATGAACAAACCTACAATGATATGACTAAAAACACTGTTTTATATGAAAATATGCAAAATTATATGGATGCAGAGGAGAGTATGAAACAGCTGGGAGAGTATAGTGGGAATAGTGTCTATAAAGATTATTTTTTTCTGGTCAAGGGGAATACAGTAATGATCGGAAACGACAGCCTGTCGGAGGGAACAGACATCAGGAAAGTGTCTGAAACAGAAAATAAAAAATGGAAACTTTTGAAAAAAGAAAAAAGTACATATTATTTTTGCATGGTTTCTGTGAAAAATACCGAATGGGCATTGGGAATATTTTGCCCGACAGAAGTGCTGATGCAGGAATATCATAGTGCGGAAAATATAATTATATCTGTGGCATTGCTTATATTTTCCATATCCTTTTTGCTATGTTTTTTACTGGCAATGATTCCGATGAAAAATATGATAGACCAGAATAAAAGCCTGACAGCACAAAACTATGATAACAGTAAGAAACTGGCAGAAGAATACATTGAAAAAATACTGCATGGGAAGTCAAAGATTCGAGATGAAACGAAATATCTGACGGAGATGTCATTACCAGTGGATTTTCAAAAATCATTTTTCCTTACATTATTTGTTCCTGACTGGAAATGGAATATGGAGAATAGGAGGGAGGAAATTCCGGAAAACATAAACTGGCTGAATGCGGAAATACGCGAATTTATTGATAATTTTGGAATATGGATGAATGATGAAAATGTTTTTGCATATTGTCTGCAGAGTCAGGAAAAAACAAGTTGGAATGATATACACGCAGATTTGATGATCCTGCAGAAAAATTATATAAAGAAATATGGGAAAAGCATATCTGTAGTCATGCAGAGAGATCCGATTTTTGCAGAGGATATGAGGTATGCTTTTGAAAAGGAATTGAAGGTGATTCCTTATCGGCTGTTCAGGGGATTTAACTGTTTTCTTACTGTGGAAGATATTCTTGAAGAAAATGACAGATTACCGGATTTGATGGAAATTCAAAACCAGATTAATGAATGGACAAAGGAAATTTGTTCCGGCAGAGAGGATATTAGGGATAGCTATCTGCAACTTTTGAAATCATTGGAAGGAAACTGGGAGACATATCATACCGTGCTGCTTATGATGAAGGCTAGTTTCGAGCAGGGGAACCTTATCATAGGAGGAAATGCAGAGCATGACTATAGGTTGGAAGAAGTGTTGAACTTTGCAGATTGTTTGAGAAAAGAAGAGATAGAAGAAAAGATTGTTCAGACGATAGAATGCCTGGTACGGCAGAAAAAGGACATGTCTCTCAACCGACAATATGAATATGTAGAAAAGATAAATCATTATATTGAACAAAGGTATGACGATGTGGATTTCGGTATTTTACAAATAGCGGAGGAAATAGGGGTTTCGGCATCTTATCTTTCCAAAATATATAAACAGATTACGAATATCAATATCGTAGACAGGGTGACAGATAAGAGAATGGAGACTGCAGCCCGATTATTAGAAGAAGGAGAGACCACAACAAATACAGTATATGCAAAAGTAGGATATGCAAGTAACAATTATTTTTATCGTGTGTTTAAAAAGTATTATGGTGTAACGCCCAGACTCTATCGGGAAATGGATAACGTGGGAAGAAGCAATCTGAAAACAAGAAAGAAGATAGTAGAAAATGAGAGACACTAAAAAGCATAGGGCAGGAGTTGTTGCAATCCTTGCATTAATAGTGACATCAATACTTATTTATGGATGCCAAACAGATTTTTTCAAAATTAAAATAAAAATCATCAACATCTTAACAACAGAGGGAAACAGTATTAATGCAAAAGTTTACATTCCTGAAGATGCTTCACCGGAGAACCGCAAGGCAACAATAATAACTACGGGCGGTGGAGACAATGAATATGTGATGGTTGATATGATCAACACAGAACTCTCACGCAGAGGTTATGTAGTGGTTTCCTACAGCCCATACAATCATGGAACTTCGGACATCATTGCAACAGATGACTATGGAGCCTCCGAAGTAATACAATATGTAAAGACTTTAGGATTTGTGGATAGTAGTAATATAGGGGTAATGGGACATTCCAGAGCAGCAGCAAATACGCTTAAAACGGTATATCCAGGGTGCCAGGTAAAAGCTGTTCTAAGCATAGAATATGTCCCAGAATTAAATGCACTGCATGATTATGATTCAGATACCGCAATAAATATAGGACTGATCGGTAACAGGTACAATGAGTATGTGACGGATCCATTGGGCTTTCTGACTTCAGAGGAATTGATGAAAACATTTGGAACGACAGAGATTATACCTGATACCGAATATGGAAATATAGCAAAAAGCACTTTTCGTAAAGTGTACCTTGTAAACAGCACAGATACAGGCTATGCATTTTCACAGAAGGTGATAGAAGACATCATAGATTTCTTTGATACAACGTTGCAAAGTCCGGAGGTCACTGAATCTAGGGGATATATTTGGAAATACATAGAGATACTTTCTCTGATTGCATTATTATCCATGTTTGTAATGGTACTTGAGTTGATGAATTGGTTGACGAAGAGAATTATCGGGAAGATAACCCAGGCATCATCCCTAAATGTGCTATACAGTAATGAAGAAAAGCGGCATAGCAGGTTATTGATGTATGGTGGAATTCTGACAGGAGCAGTAAGCTATATTCCGCTATATATGTTGGGAAAGAGAATTCTGTCGGCAAATATAATTTTTCCGCAGAACAGTACGAACGGACAGTTGATCTGGGCATTTTTTATGTCTCTGACAGAAGCGGGAATTATTCTTTTTTTTAGAAAGAAAAAGAACTTATCACCGATTCCGTTGGATGAAATGATTTTGGCACAGACAAAAGAAATTATTAAATACTTTTGTATTGCGGCATTAACATTTGTGAGTGTATATATTACATTATTGATTAAAAGAGGTTTCTGGGGGCAGACTTATAATTTTTTAGGTCTGAATCTGTCAGTAATAAACTGCAGAAAACTGCTGGCGGGAACAACCTACTGGCCGGTATTTGCAGTGTATTTTATGATAAGTGGAATATACCAGATCAGGTTTTGCTCTTTTGATACAGAAAATAAAGGAAGAGATATCTGGAACGGAATCCTCTTTCAAACCCTGGGAATGCTGGGATTATTATTGGTAAAGCTGAGCGGCTTTTTGTTCTGTGGCAGGGCACTTTTCCATTGGGGAAGATTTGCATTCGGACCGATTAATTATATGATTTTTATGCTACCTTTTGTAGGAATTGTTAATAGCATTAGTTATAGGAGAACGGGTAAAATATATTTGGGAGCGTTTATGAATGCTTTTTTATTCACATGGCTCTTCCTGAGTTGTAATGCATTCTATTATTCATAATAAAATAGTTTCAACAGAGCCTTTCTTTATCGGGGATGATATACCGATAAAGAAAGGCTTTTCAACTACATTTTACACAGAGTGTTGCTAGTTTTCAGTCGTGTTTTCCTGTGGGATATGGTAAAATAAAAAGAGACACAGACGGAGGGAAACCTATGGATAGAGATCCTTTTAAAGAATATATCAGACAGGTGGAACCGGATAAAAGAGATAAGGGATATGCCTGGAGTACGGCAATAGGACTGCAGGCGGTAGATGGATTAAAACCGTCAGACTATCTTCTGGAGACAGCAGTAAAAAATATCGATGGACTTATTACGCTGGAAGAGGCCGGAGATCTTTTAAATAGTTATTATCGGGAAAACCCGAAGCAGAACCGGAATGACCGAACGGAGGAAGCAGACAAGGTTTCTGTGAGAATTGCGCAGATTTTGTCGGAGAGAGCCTTTAGCTTTACACCGAATGAATATCTGTCGATTCATCGAAAGCTTTTTACCGGAATCTATAAACATGCAGGTAAAATCAGGGATTACAATATTACAAAAAAAGAATGGGTGCTGGATGGAGCATCGGTAGTATATGGGAGTGCTTCTGAACTTCGGGCAACGTTGGAATATGATTTTTCGGAAGAAAAAGCATTTAGCTATAAGGGACTGAACATAGGGGAAATGATCAGGCATCTGGCGGTATTTGTCTCCAGACTGTGGCAGATCCATGCTTTTGCAGAAGGAAATACCAGAACTACGGCAGTGTTTTTCATTAAGTATATCCGAACGTTGGGCTTTGAAGCCAGTAATGATATATTTGCAGAAAACGCATGGTATTTTCGCAATGCGTTGGTCAGGGCGAATTATAATGATCTAAAAATGGGGGTTCATGAAACAACGGAGTATTTGGAACTTTTTTTGCGTAATCTGCTTCTAGAGGAGAAAAATGAACTCCGTAACCGGGATATGCATATCAGCGGGATTTTTTCTAAGACGGAAAAAGCGGACATTCAAGAAGAAACGGACATTCAAGAAGAAAAAGCGGACATTCATATAAAATTACAACAACGTTTACCGCAAATTACGGAAAAAACTCTAAATAATATTATTTTATTATGGGAAAAATGTGGCACCACAGAAATTTTCGGAAGAAGCATTGTGGAAACAGTAACGGGATTAAAGTCATCCAGAGCCTCAGAACTATTGAAATTACTAGTGGAATCGGAAATTATTGAACCTGTAAAAGGATACGGAAAAGGAAAATACAAATTTGTATGATGCTAGGGTCAAAAGGTCTAAACCCGCATGAGCTTGCTCATAAGCGGGTGAAAGACCTTGGGATCCGCCCCGATATGAGCATAAAAGTGGGATGATAATCCCACGATATGCGAATATTGGGTAGAATTGTGGGAGTGCGTAGCACGAAACAATTCGTAGGCATCAAAGGCGGGGACTTTTGTCCGACATCATATAAATATAGGAAAGGCAGGGCGAGGTTATGAAGGATTATGATGTGATCATTATCGGCGCCGGAGTCAGTGGATGCGCCATCGCCAGGGAACTGGCGAAGGGAAAGCTGAGGATCGCTGTATTGGAGGCGAAAAGCGATGTCTGCGAAGGCACTTCCAAGGCAAATAGCGGCATTGTGCATGCGGGGTATGATGCGGTACCGGGAACCCTCAAGGCAAAATTAAATGTCCGGGGCAACGAAATGATGGAGGAACTGTCGAAGAAGCTGGACTTCCCGTTTCGCAGGAACGGTTCCCTGGTACTGTGTTTTGAAGAAGACGGCATGTCGGGACTGGAAGAACTGTATAGACGCGGCATAGAGAATGGGGTCAAGGAATTGAAGCTTCTGTCTCCGGAAGAAGTATGGGCGATGGAGCCGGCGGTTTCCCGGAATATCGTGGGAGCATTGTATGCACCCACCGGCGGCATCGTATGTCCCTTCGGACTGAATATTGCCCTGGCGGAAAATGCGGCGGAAAACGGCGTAGAGTTCTATCGTGACCACAAGGTGACAGCTATCGTGGAACAGAGACCGGTATGGACCGAGACCCCGCCTGCGAAGGAAGGACGGATGTATCAGGTGCAGGTGGATGGTGAAATATTCGAGGCTCCCATCGTCATCAATGCGGCAGGTGTCTATGCGGATGAAATCCACAATATGATCTGTGAAGAGAAGATCCGCATCGTGCCTCGCAGAGGCGAGTATCGTCTGATGGACAAGAATTGTGGCGATCTGGTAAATTCCACTATTTTTCAACAGCCCTCTAAAATGGGTAAAGGTATCCTTGTAACTCCTACTGTCCATGGAAATCTGCTGGTAGGTCCGACAGCGGAGGACATTCCGGACAAGCAGGATGTGGACACCACGGCAGAGGGACTGGCGAAGGTTTTGAACCTGGGAAGCAACAGTGTGGATGCCCTGGACGGCAGACAGACGATCACTTCTTTTGCCGGACTGCGTGCTCATCTGGTGCACGCAGATACTGCGGAAAAATCGGATTTCCTCATCGAAGAGGCAGCAGGGCATCCAGGCTTTATCGATGTAGCGGGAATCGAATCCCCGGGACTGACCAGTGCCCCCGCCATCGGTGAGTATGTGGCACAGATTGTTGAAAATATTTATCCCGCAGAACGTAAAGCGGATTTCATTGACACCAGAAAAGGAATCCCCAGCATGGCACTTGCCACGGAAGAGGAGAGAGAAGCTCTGATCCGGGAAAATCCTGCTTTTGCCAATGTGATCTGCCGTTGTGAACTGGTGACGGAGGGAGAGATTCTGTCAGCCATTCACCGCCTAGTGGGAGCAACGACCTTGGATGGCGTCAAGCGCCGCACCAGAGCCGGCATGGGAAGATGCCAGGCGGGCTTCTGTTCCCCGAAGACATTGGAGATATTGTCCAGAGAACTGCACCTCGATCCGGCACAGATTACTAAGGAAGGAACCGGCTCAGAGATTCTGGTCGGTAAAAATAAAGACACCGCACCCGGAGAGGGCGGAACATGGAAGAGGACAAAGGAGCCTGTCGGAAAGGAGGCACTCCATGAGTAAACGTACAGAAGACATCGTCATCATCGGAGGAGGTCCCGCAGGACTGGCAGCAGCGCTGTCTGCGAGAAAAGCAGGCTGTGAAAAAGTGCTGATCTTAGAGCGTGACAGAGAACTGGGAGGTATCCTGAACCAGTGTATCCACAACGGTTTCGGCCTGCATACTTTCAAGGAGGAGCTGACCGGACCGGAATACGCGGAACGCTATATTGACATGGCAGAAGAAACAAAAATCCCTTATTTGCTGAATACCATGGTAACAAATATTTCCTTGCTTTCTGATGGACGCAAGAAAGTCACTGCCATGAACAAAGAGGACGGCCTGTTGGAGATCGAGACAGAGACCGTGATCCTGGCGATGGGCTGCAGAGAGCGTTCCCGCGGTGCGTTAAACATCCCCGGCAGCAGACCGGCAGGTATTTACAGCGCCGGAACTGCACAGTATTATGTAAACATCCGCGGACGTATGCCCGGTAAAAATGTAGTCATCCTGGGTTCCGGTGATATCGGACTCATCATGGCGAGACGCATGGTGTTAGAAGGTGCCAAAGTACAGTGCGTGGCGGAGCTTCGTCCCCAAAGCGGCGGATTGAAGCGTAATATTGTCCAGTGCCTGGACGATTTCAACATCCCGCTGTATCTGAATACTACCGTGGCACAGATTCACGGCAGAGACCGTGTAGAGGGAGTGACCCTGACAAAAGTGGACGATAATGGAAAACCCATCCCCGGATCCGAGTGGGAGGTTCCCTGTGATACGCTGTTGTTATCCTGTGGGCTGATCCCGGAGAACGAACTGACCAGGGGCTTAGGAGCAGATATGGACGGCAAGACCGGAGGACCGATAGTGGGAGAGAATCTGGAGTGCAGTATCCCCGGCGTCTTCGCCTGCGGCAATGTGCTCCATGTCCATGAACTGGTAGACCATGTATCCGCAGAAGCGGAAAAGGCTGGAAACTATGCAGTGGAATATATCCGACAGAAAAGAGGGTGAGACGATGGCAGAGAAGAATACAACACAAAAAGAATTGACCTGCATCTGCTGTCCGGTAGGGTGTGCTCTGACCGTGACTATCGCAGCTGACAGTAGTGTCACAGTGACCGGTAACCGTTGTCCCAGAGGCGCAGCCTACGGAGAGAAGGAAGTGACCAACCCTACGCGTATTGTGACATCCACCGTACGCGTGACAGGATATCCGGATGCTGTGGTATCCGTGAAGACCGCATCGGATATTCCGAAAGGGAAGATTGACGATTGCATGAAAGCACTGGCAGAGGTCACTGTAGCGGCACCCATCCATGTAGGAGATATCATCTTGGAAAATGTGGCTGACACAGGTGTCAATATAGTGGCAACCCGGTCGTTTCGTGGGTGACAGAGGGTGAATATTATAGGATATAGTATATTGGGGCAATGGACGCAATATATTCCAATGATACAATTGGGATGTGTTATGGACACAGCCCAGAACGAACAACGGGAGGTTACATAACAGAATGGGAGATATACAGAACACACAGAAGAAAACATACATCATGGCGTTGGATCAGGGAACCACCAGTTCCCGCTGCATCCTGTTTGACAAGCAGGGTAACATCTGCTCTATGGCACAGAAGGAATTCACACAGATCTATCCCCAGCCCGGCTGGGTAGAACATAACCCCATGGAGATCTGGTCCTCCCAGCTGGGAGTGGCGATCGAGAGCATGGCAGTCCTGGGTATCACGGATGACCAGATTGAAGCCATCGGCATCACGAACCAGCGTGAGACTACGATCCTTTGGGATAAAAATACCGGAGAACCGGTATACAATGCCATTGTATGGCAGTGCCGCCGGACTTCCGATATGATCGAGGAATTGAAAAAAGACGGTTTTGACAAAATCATCCGGGAGAAGACCGGACTGATTCCCGATGCCTACTTCAGTGCATCGAAGATCGCCTGGATTCTGAATAATGTTCCCGGAGCCAGAGAACGCGCAGAGAGAGGAGAGTTACTCTTCGGTACAGTGGATACCTGGCTGATCTGGAATCTGACCAAGGGCGCCGTACATGTGACGGATTATACCAATGCTTCCCGAACCATGCTTTTCGATATTCATAACCTCTGCTGGGATCAGGAAATCCTGAAGCGCTTCAACATCCCGGAGAGTCTGTTGCCGAAGGTGTGCTGTTCCAGTGAGATCTACGGCAAGACCGACGCGTCTGTTCTGGGCGGCGAGATTTCTATTGCCGGTGCGGCGGGAGACCAACAGGCGGCGCTGTTCGGACAGTGCTGCTTTGAGCAGGGAGAAGTGAAAAACACTTACGGAACCGGCTGCTTCTTATTAATGAACACCGGACACGAAGCCATTACTTCCCGTTCCGGTCTGCTGACCACCATTGCCGCCAGTACGAGCAAAAACGTAGAGTATGCCCTGGAGGGCAGCGTGTTCGTGGCCGGTGCCGGGATCCAGTGGCTTCGTGACAGTATGCGTATGCTTAAGACCTCCGCACAGTCCCAGGAGTATGCGGAGCATGTACCGGATACCGCAGGGGTCTATATCGTTCCGGCATTTGCAGGCATGGGAGCTCCCTACTGGGATCAGTATGCCAGAGGTACGATTGTTGGCATTACCAGAGGCTGTACCAAGGAGCATTTCATCCGCGCCACGCTGGAGTCCATTGCATACCAGACCGCAGATGTGCTGGAAGCCATGGAGAAGGACAGCGGCATTGATTTAAAGAGCCTGAAAGTGGACGGCGGCGCCAGCGCCAATGACTTCCTTATGCAGTTCCAGGCGGACATCGTCAACACCCAGGTACGCCGTCCGGCATGTATCGAGACGACGGCTCTGGGAGCGGCTTATCTGGCAGGACTTGCGGTAGGCTATTGGAAGAATCGTGATGAGATCCGTGAGAACTGGCAGATCGGAGCTTCTTTTGCACCGCAGATGGAGGAACAACAACGGCGACAGTTATTAAAGGGCTGGCATCGTGCAGTGAAATGTGCTCTTGCATGGGCAGAGGATGAGGAATAAATTTTATATGACCATGGTATTTTTTGACAAAGCAAACTTGTAATGTAATAAAGTACTGTGGTATTATGATGTCTGGGTGAAAGGTTATCTTGCAACCCAGACATTATATTTTTACGGAATGAATTGCAGTAAGGGGTTAAGGGGAATTCACGGAAAGGAAACAGGATGGATTTAAACGGCTTACCACAGACCGTGCAGAACTTCATAAACAATACTATCCAATATAGAGAAACAGGCAACTGTCTGGACTATGACACCTGCCAGAAAATATTAGAGTATGCGGCAGATACCGGATCACAGAAGCTGACAGGGCTTGGACTCTATTATCTGGCGGAGTGTTATTGGCAGAAGGGCGAGTATGAGAACACCATGCAATGCCTTACAGAGAGTGTCGGCTGCCTGGAAAATGCCCGGATGTATGAGCTGTTGGCCAAAGCCCATAATATGATGGGAGCGGTGTCCGATCGGAAGAATAACCGGATGTTAGCGCTCAGCTCCTACTATAACAGCCTGAAATATGCAGAAAAATATCATTATTATTATATACAGGGCATGGCGGAGAGCAATATTGCCTATACCCTGGTCAGGATGCGCCTGAGGCAGGAGGCGATACAGCATTACCGTATAGCGATCGCCTGCTATGATAAGTCAGAAAAAACATATCATTTGAATTATAACAGGATCAACTGTATGATCGAGTGCGGCTGCTGTCACATGTACCTGGGAGAAATGGAAGAAGCCCTGCAGCTTTGGAATGAAATAGAGCAGATCCTCAGAGAAGCACCGGAAAGCTATTATTCGAAAATAACATTAGAAATGTATCGTATTCCCTGCGAATTATTAAAAGGGCATGAGGAAGAGGCTTTAAAACTTGCGTCAGATCTTCTGGAGCAATTGTCAGACCGGGATGTTTTTGAAGAGATCATGGATGAACTGGTGATCCTGGCGGGAATCCTGACTATCCTGCCCGATGGAAAATATCTGGAGGAACTGATCCGGATCATCGATGAAAAACATATTGAAGTGTATTACAATATCTTCCTGGATCTGTATCCTTTTAAAGTGCAGAGCATATTACGCAAAGGAGACATGGAGGAATATGTGAAATATACCCGGCAATATTTAGAAACATATGAAAAATTCCGGCAGGAAAATCACCGCGCCTTGGTCGGTGTTATGGAATTACAGGACCGGTTGAGAAATGTAACGCTTGACAGAGAGAATATGCAGGCTTCTAACCGTGTACTGGAGGATCTTGCTATGCATGACGAACTGACGGGATTGGCTAATCGTACTTATTTACATGAATATCTGACCGGCTGCTTCGAACACGCCTATGCGGAAGAAAAGCTTCTGGGCGTGGAGCTTATGGATATTGATTTTTTCAAAGAGTACAATGATCACTACGGTCATCTGATGGGGGACCGGTGTCTGAAAGCCATTGCCGGAGTTCTGCAAAAGATACAGATTCCGGGACAGGTATTTTGTGCCAGATACGGTGGCGATGAATTTATGATCGTATATACCGGGATGACAGTGGAGCAGATCCGGAGAATTTCAGAGGACATTCTCAGAGAGGTCCGTATGTTAAAAATACCTCATGAGTGCAGCAGGTGCAGTAAATATGTATCCATCAGCCAGGGAGTCTTTGCAAGAATCCCGATGGAAAATAACAGAGAGTGGGATTTCACTTCCAGAGCGGATGAGCTTCTCTATAAGGCAAAAAACTGTGGAAGAGACGGCATCTGTCTGTCCACGGAAAAGTCCAGAGATAAGTTTATAGAGATCAAATAAACAGCGCAGAATCAAATTTGAAATTTGATTCGCGATTCCTCCGACGAAAGGAATCGCCTGCGGAAAGGAGATTGGTGTGTTAGTTCAGAAATACAAAGACATGCTGTCTGGAAAATCAGTGATCCGGCAGCTTTCGGAATTCGCTACGGCAAGAGGACAGGAGATCGGATACGAGAACGTATTTGATTACAGCCTGGGGAATCCTTCCGTTCCGGTTCCCAGAGAATTTACCGACCGCATGATCCATATGCTGGCAACGAAGGAACCATTGGAACTGCACGGCTACAGTCCCAGCCTCGGTATTACAAGTGTCAGGGAGGCAATTGCGGAGAACCTGGAGAAGAGATTCGGCCTGCCCTATCGCAAAGAGCACATTTTTATGGCGTCTGGGGCGGCGGGAGCGCTGGCACATGCTTTTCGCCTGGTGACGGAGCCGGGAGATGAGATCCTGACGTTTGCACCGTTTTTCCCGGAATATCATCCTTATGTGGATCTCACCGGGGCAGTACTGAAGGTGGTTCCGCCCAATCTGGAGAACTTCCAGATCAACTTCGAGGCGTTTGAAGAGATGCTGACAGAGAAGGTCAAGGCAGTACTGATCAATACTCCCAACAACCCCTCCGGTGTGGTATATTCCACCCCGACATTGCAGAGACTGGCAGATATCCTGAGAGAAAAGTCCCGGGAATACGGTCATATTATTTATCTGATCTCTGATGAACCTTATCGTGAGATCGTGTTTGAAGGTGTGGACAGCCCCTGCGTATCCTATTTTTATGACAATACCATCATGTGCTATTCCTTCTCCAAATCCTTGTCCCTGCCGGGAGAACGTATCGGCTATGTGGCAGTGAACCCGGCATGTGAGGATGCGGAGACCATGATCAATATGTGCGGACAGATCTCCCGCGGTATCGGACATAACTGCCCTCCTTCCATTATCCAGCTGGCAGTAGCACAGGTACTGGACAAGACAGCGGATCTGTCGGTGTATGAGACGAATATGAACATCCTCTATAAAGAACTGCTAGACCTGGGATTCACCTGTGTGAAGCCCGGCGGAACTTTCTACATTTTCCCGAAGGCGCTGGAAGAGGATGCTAAGGTATTCAGTCAGAAAGCATTGAAATATGATCTCGTTCTGGTACCGGGTGATAGCTTTGGTGCACCCGGATATTTCCGCATGGCATACTGTGTGGACACGGAGAAGGTAGAGAGATCCCTGGAAGCTTTACGAAAGTTCGTGAAGAATGAGTATGCAACTATGCAACTATCTAGATAGTTGCATGGAGTGAATGCGAAAAACGAATCGTGCTTGCACGAATGAGCCTTTCGATATGCTGATGGGGTTCTGGATCGTTGCAGAAGCAGAAAGGAGAGTAATGCGAATGTATCAGGCAGGACTGGTATTGGAAGGCGGTGGCATGAAGGGTGTCTATACCGCCGGAGTGTTGGACTTTTTTACCGAAAAAGGAATTGACTTCTCCCATATCTATGGGGTATCTGCCGGAGCGTGTCATATGTGCAGCTATCTGTCCAGACAAAAGGGGCGGGCGCTGAGTGTCAGCGTGGATTATCTGGATACGAGACGGTATTGCAGCCTGGAGAGCTTATTGACCAGCGGAGATCTGTTCAATGTGGATTTCTGTTATCACCTGATCCCGGAATATCTGTATCCGTATGACTATGAAACATTTGAAAAATATCCCGGCAAGGCTTACAGCGTGGTGACCAACATCGAGACGGGACAGCCGGAGTATCTTCGTGTCCGTGATATCCGCAAAGATATTGACAAGATCCGTGCTTCCGCATCCCTGCCGTTAGTGGCACGGAATGTAAAAATAGATGGGAAGCTGTATCTGGACGGTGGCATCAGCGATGCGATTCCTCTGGAGAAATCGATCCTGGACGGCAACCGTAAAAACATCGTTGTCATGACCAAGGAAGTGGGATTCGTGAGAAAACCCGCCTCCGCATCGCAGTTAGGACTCATAAAACTCAGATATCTGAAATATCCTAAAGTATATGAACTGATGGCGGACAGACATATCCGTTATAATGAGAGCCTGGACTACATCGAAAGACAGGAGAAATGTGGTCAGGCATTCGTCATCCGTCCTCATAAAAAGAGTGATGTGGGACGGATCGAGAAAGACAAGGACAAACTGATCGCCTTATACGAAGAAGGTTATCGGGAAGCAGAAGCCTGCTACGAGGATCTGCTGGCATATCTGGAAAAGTAAGTACTAAAAATATAAGAAAGTAAAGAGAGAAAAGAAATGTTAGAAATCATCAAAGCAATTATTTACGGTATTGTAGAAGGTGTTACTGAATGGCTGCCGATCAGCAGCACGGGACATCTGATCCTGGTGGAACGTCTGATCCCTTTTAAACAGACCAGTGAAGGCTTTTTCGATATGTTCGATGTAGTCATTCAGCTGGGAGCTATTTTAGCGGTGGTTGTATTGTTCTGGAACAAGATCTGGCCTTTTTACCTGAAGAAAAATAAGCAGCCGAAAAAGGGAGGCATTGTAAAATCCGCAAAAGATCCTGCAGTGGGAAATGTGGCACTGAGCATGGATGCATTCTGGATGTGGGTGAAGATCGTTGTGGCATGTATCCCGGCAGTCGTATACGGTCTGTTATTTGATGATGCGGTGGGAGAAGCCTTCAAAAAAGAGATCGGAAGCAGTGGCGTTACAATTCAGGTCATAGTGGTAGCTGTAATGCTGGTATTGGTCGGCGTACTGTTTATCGTGATCGAAAATTGGAATAAGAACCGCGTACCTACCACAACAAAATTGTCCCAGCTGACTTACAGAGATGCACTGATCATCGGTCTGTGCCAGCTGGTAGCGGCGGCACTGCCCGGAACCTCCCGCTCCGGAGCTACGATCCTGGGAGCCATTATGATTGGTATATCGAGAACAGTAGCGGCAGAATTCACCTTCTTTTTGGCAATTCCCGTTATGTTTGGAGCGAGTCTTCTGAAGGTATTGAAGTTTGGATTTGCATTCACGGGAATGGAGCTTGCCTGCTTGTTGGTCGGTACGGTGATATCCTTTATTGTATCCCTGTTCGTACTTCGCTTCCTGATGGGATATATCAAAAAGCATGACTTTAAGGTCTTCGGATGGTACCGGATCGTACTGGGGATTATCGTATTACTGTACTTCCTTGTATTCGCATAACAGTTGACAATTATAAGGAAATGGAATACACTACCCTTATCGAGCGCCGGAATACGGTACTTGTGAGGAGAATGAAAATGTTTTTTGTACATGATTCGTACAGAAGGGAGACGGTAACATGGCAATAGTTAAGAAAACTGTAGCACCAGTAGCAGCAGCGAAAGTGGAAGCGCCTAAGGCAGAAGTGAAGAAAGCAGCACCGACAACTCCAGTTAAGACAGAAACTAAGACCGCTGTGAAGGAAGCTGAGAAGGCACCCGTAGCAAAGGCCGAAGTAAAAGCACCTGTAAAGGCAGAGGTTAAAAAGCCCGCAGCTAAGAAAGAGACAGCAAAAAAGGAAACCGCTAAGAAAGCACCCGCTAAGAAACCCGCAGCAAAAAAGGCAGAGTTAAAGAGCGAGATCAGTGTTCAGTTCAGCGGCAAGTCCTATTCTCAGGAAGATCTGCTGAAGATTGCAAAGGATGTATGGAAATACGACCTGAAGCAGAAGGCAGCTGATCTGACCAGCATAGAATTATATGTAAAGCCCGAAGAGAACATGGTTTACTATGTAATGAACAAAGAGACCACCGGAAGCTTCTACATATAATTATCCAGAGTCAGATAAAATGAGCAAAGTATACGTCGAATGCTTGCATTCGTAAGAATACTTGCTCATTTTTATATGACGACGTAACCTTATGAGCAAAAGAAAAGCACCGCAGGTGCGGTTTTGCGAATAAGGTTCTGGATAATTATATGGGTGGTGATCTACCAGGCCCCAAAGTTGAATAATCACTTTGGGGTTTTTGTATCATTATTATGATCAAAATGTTAAAGGATGACAGAATGCAGAAAAAATCAGAAAAGATTATTTTTACATTATATCTGCTGGGTTTTCTGGCACTGGCGCTTACCATCGCCCTGCTGCAGCCCCTCGCCAATACACCGCCCCTATTCGGCAACCCGCCCGATGAGCATGCGAGATATCTGATCCCGCAGTTTATCTGCAAATACGGCAGAATCCCCACGGGACTGGAGGAAGAAGTGCGGATTCCGGCGTATGGATTTTCTTATGCACTGTATAACGTATTTCCATATATTGTACAGGGGTATATCATGCGTTTTGTCAGCCTGTTCACGGAATCCGAGATCGCGTTGCTGTACACTGCACGCCTGGTGAATGTGACTTTCGGACTGCTGATGGCAGTCGTTGTATACTTTATCGGGAAGAGAGTATTTCAGGATGACAGATTCCGCTGGCTGTTCTGCTTTGCGGTGACCTACCTGCCGGAAGGACTGTTTATGCATACCTATGTGAATACGGATTCCTGTTGCATGTTGTCCACGGCGATGATGGTGTATGCACTGATCTGTGTTTACCGGGACGGCATCAATGTCCGAAACAGTCTGTGGATGAGCGGAGGCATTATTTTATGCGCACTTTCTTATTATAATGCCTATGGATATATCGTAAGCTGCATTTTGCTGTTTGTTATGTTCTTTTTACAGAAAAAGGAGAGCGGCGGCTATTCTTATGACTGGAAGAAGATGTTAAAATACGGATGCTTTATTGCGGCGGTGGTCCTGATAGGAATCGGCTGGTGGTTCATTCGAAGTTATATTGTACTGGACGGAGATCTGTTAGGGCTTGCCACCCGGGAAAAAATGGCAATACAGTATGCGATAGAGAGCGTGAATCCTCTGACGATGCAGACCTATCAGTCCATGGGATATACAGTATTCGAAATGTTCCGGGAACGTTATACCTTGTCCGGACTGTTTCACAGTTTTGTAGGGGCATTCGGTTCTATGTCCATATATGGTTCCATCTGGTTGTATCGGGCATATAAAGTTTTTTTTGCCGCAGGCATTGTGGGAGCGCTTCTGTATCTGATCCGCTATAAAGTGAGGAGGAAGATATCCGGAAGAGAATGGTTTTTTCATATAAATATGTTGTATTGCATTTTCATGCCGGTTTTTCTGACGATTTATTATGCATATACCACGGATTATCAGAACCAGGGACGTTACCTGCTCCCGGCACTGCTTCCGTTAATGTATTACATGATAAAAGGGATTCAGAAGCTTTCGGAAATCAGCTTCAGAGGCAGGACTTTTCCGAGATGGCTGGTAAATGCAGGCATTGCGGTATGCTTCCTGATCATTATCGGAGGCACAATAGATATGGTATATGTACGGGCTCTTCCCGTATATTTAGAGACAGGACTGGTACTGGAATAGTGCCGGTTCTGTCTTTATATTTTATTAATAATCTTTAGAATTATTTTCCGGAAAATCGGTTGACAATAATACCTGGTAGTGATATTTTAGGGTAAGAAGATGTTAGCACTCCTTTTAGATGAGTGCTAATAATCCCAAAGGGAGTGATGGAATGCAATTGGATGACAGAAAAACAATTATATTGCAAGCCATTATCCGGAACTACTTGGAAACGGGAGAGCCGGTAGGCAGCAGAACCATTTCGAAATATACGGATCTGAATTTAAGCTCGGCAACCATTCGGAACGAGATGTCAGATCTGGAGGAGATGGGTTATATCATACAGCCCCACACTTCCGCAGGAAGAATTCCGTCCGATAAGGGATATCGCTTCTATGTGGATACCATGATGGCGACCAGAGAGCAGGAAGTCAATGAGATGAAGGATATGCTCTTAGAGAGACAGGATAAGCTGGAGAACCTGTTAAAGCAGGTAGTTAAGACTCTGGCTCAGAACACACAGTACGCCACCATGATCAGCGCTCCGCAGGTACATCACAACAAGTTGAAGTTCATCCAGCTGTCCCAGGTAGATGCCGGACAGATTTTGGCAGTCATCGTTGCCGAAGGTAATGTGATCAAGAACAATATCCTGGCGGTGAATCAGGAACTGGATGATGAGACAATGCTGAAGCTGAATATCCTGTTGAACACACACCTCAATGGATTGTCCATGGAGGAGATCAACTTAGGGATGATCGCAGCGATGAAGCAGCAGGCCGGAATCCACAGTGAGATCGTCAGTGAGGTGATCGATGCCGTGGCAGATGCCATCAAGGCAGATGAAGACCTGGAGATCTACACCAGCGGCGCGAACAACATTTTCCGGTATCCGGAACTGGCAGATCAGTCCAAGGCAAGTGAACTGATCAATGCTTTCGAGGAGAAGCAGCAGTTAGGCGGTCTGATCCAGGAATCCCTGGCAGACGAAGGCAGCACAGGTATTCAGGTGTACATCGGAGACGAGACACCGGTGCAGGGCATGAAGGACTGCAGTGTTGTGACAGCTACTTATGAATTAGGCGAAGGCATGAAGGGAACCATAGGAATCATAGGTCCCAAGAGAATGGATTATGACAAGGTCATCGGAACGCTGAGAACCGTACAGAACCAGTTGGATGACCTTTACCGCAAAGAATAGACAGATTCCAGAAAGGAAAGTAAGAATGGCAGATCAGGAAAAAGAAATATTAGAGGAAGAAATGGAACAGGATCTTTCAGATGCCGAAGAGCTGAAGGAAGAAGAGACAGAAAATGAGGAGCCCGTGAGCAGAGAAGACAAAAAGGCAGCAAAGAAGCAGGCGAAGTTCAGCAAAAAGGAAGATTCCTACAAGGAGAAGATCGATCAGCTGGAAGACAGAGTAAAGCGTCAGATGGCAGAGTTCGAGAACTTCCGTAAGAGAACCGATAAAGAGAAACAGGCAATGTTCGATACCGGTGCCAAGAGTGTGATCGAGAAGATCCTTCCGGTAGTAGATAATTTTGAAAGAGGTCTGGCAACGGTTCCCGAGGAATCCAAAGAAGATCCTTTTGTAGACGGTATGAACCGTATCTACAAACAGCTGATGACAGAGCTTGAGAACATCGGTGTAAAACCCATCGAGGCAGTCGGACAGGAATTCGACCCGAATCTTCACAACGCAGTGATGCAGGTGGAGAGCGATGAGTATGAATCCGGTGTGGTAGCCCAGGAACTTCAGAAGGGTTACACATACCATGACATGGTCGTAAGACACAGCATGGTAGGCGTTGTTCAATAATTTGATTATCACATTTTTTTGAAAATAGAAACTATAAAATGAAAACAGAGAATAAAAACAGGAGGAAAATATTATGAGTAAGATTATTGGTATTGACTTAGGTACAACCAACAGCTGTGTAGCTGTTATGGAAGGTGGTAAACCCACCGTTATCGCTAATACAGAAGGCGCAAGAACCACACCCTCTGTTGTAGCATTTACCAAGACCGGTGAGAGACTGGTCGGTGAGCCTGCAAAGCGTCAGGCAGTTACCAACGCAGAGAAGACCATCTCCTCTATTAAGAGAGATATGGGTACTGATCGTGGCCGTACCATCGACGGCAAGAAGTACTCTCCTCAGCAGATTTCCGCTATGATCCTGCAGAAGCTGAAAGCAGATGCAGAGAGCTATCTGGGTGAGAAAGTTACCGAGGCAGTTATTACAGTTCCCGCATACTTCAATGATGCTCAGCGTCAGGCTACCAAGGATGCAGGTAAGATCGCAGGCCTGGATGTAAAGCGTATCATCAACGAGCCTACCGCAGCAGCACTTGCTTATGGTCTGGACAATGAGAAAGAGCAGAAGATCATGGTATACGACCTTGGTGGTGGTACCTTCGATGTATCTATCATCGAGATCGGTGACGGTGTCATCGAAGTACTGGCTACCAACGGTGATACACACCTTGGCGGTGATGATTTCGATAACAAGATCATTCAGTGGATGCTGGATGAATTCAAGAAGGCAGAAGGTGTAGATCTGTCCGGTGATAAGATGGCTATGCAGAGACTGAAGGAAGCAGCTGAGAAGGCTAAGAAAGAGTTGTCCAGCGCAATGACCACCAACATTAACCTTCCTTTCATTACCGCAACCGCAGAAGGACCTAAGCACTTTGATATGAACTTAACCCGTGCTAAGTTCGATGAACTGACCAGAGATCTGGTTGACAAGACCGCCATCCCCGTACAGAACGCTATGAAGGATGCAGGCCTGAATTATTCTGATCTGGGCCAGGTACTGTTAGTAGGTGGTTCCACACGTATCCCTGCTGTACAGGATAAGGTAAGAGCATTGACCGGTAAAGAGCCCAGCAAGTCTCTGAATCCTGATGAGTGCGTAGCAATCGGTGCTTCTATCCAGGGTGGTAAGCTTGCCGGTGATGCAGGTGCCGGTGATATTCTGTTACTGGATGTAACTCCTCTGTCTCTGTCCATCGAGACCATGGGTGGTGTTGCAACCAGACTGATCGAGAGAAATACAACCATTCCTACCAAGAAGAGCCAGATCTTCTCTACCGCTGCTGATAATCAGACCGCAGTAGATATCAACGTAGTACAGGGTGAGCGTCAGTTCGCCAAGGATAATAAGTCCCTCGGACAGTTCCGTCTGGACGGCATTGCTCCCGCTCCCAGAGGAATCCCTCAGATCGAGGTTACCTTCGATATTGATGCCAATGGTATCGTAAATGTATCCGCTAAGGATCTGGGTACCGGCAAGGAGCAGCACATCACCATTACCGCAGGCTCCAACATGTCCGATTCCGATATCGAGAAGGCTGTCAAGGAAGCAGCTGAATTCGAAGCACAGGATAAGAAGCGTAAGGAAGCTATCGAGGCAAGAAACGAAGCAGACTCCTTCGTATTCCAGACCGAGAAGGCTCTGAACGAAGTAGGTGACAAGGTGCCCGAGAGTGACAAGACTCAGGTACAGGCTGATCTGGAAGCTGTTAAGGCTATCCTGGAGAGAACCAAGGATCAGGAAATGAGCGACAGCGATGTAGATGAGCTGAAGGCTGCAAAAGAGAAACTGACCCAGAGTGCACAGTCTGTATTCACCAAGATGTATGAGCAGGCTGCACAGGCACAGCAGGGCGCTCAGGGCGCAGGTCCTGACATGAATGCACAGGCCGGCGGCAGCAACGCAGGTTCTTCCGCAGATGATGATGTCATCGACGGAGATTTCAGAGAAGTATAAATAACTTCACAAACAGAGCAATCCGTGGTATAACAGTAAATGCTGTGTAACAGTGATTGCGATAACAGGCGGCACAGGGTATGCGAAAGCGTGCCCTGTGCATAACCGTCTTAAGATTTATGTGATAGAGGTGCAAAAATGGCAGAGCAAAAGAGAGACTATTACGAGGTCCTCGGTGTAGATAAGAATGCAGATGATGCTGCAATAAAAAAAGCATACCGTGTACTGGCGAAAAAATACCATCCCGACATGAACCCCGGAGACAAGGAGGCAGAACAGAAGTTTAAAGAAGCTTCCGAGGCTTATGCCGTGCTGAGTGATCCCGAGAAGAGACGTCAGTATGATCAGTATGGTCATGCGGCATTTGACGGCGGTGCAGGCGGAGCCGGTGGATTTGATTTCAGCGGAACTGATTTCAGCGATATCTTTGGTGATATTTTCGGAGATTTCTTTGGTGGCGGAAGAAGCAGAAATTCTCAAAATAACGGACCCAGGAAGGGCGCAGATGTCCGCATCAGTGTTCAGATTACGTTTGAAGAAGCTGTTTTTGGCTGTAAAAAGGAGATTGAGCCTACGGTAAAAGAGACCTGTAAGACCTGTAACGGTTCCGGAGCAAAGCCCGGTACCAGCCCGGAGACCTGCACAAAGTGCGGTGGTAAGGGTCAGGTAGTATATAACTCACAGTCTCTCTTTGGCACGATGCGTACAGTACACACTTGCCCCGAATGTCAGGGAACCGGCAAGGTGATCAAGGAGAAGTGTCCGGATTGTCGTGGTACCGGATACATTCCGATGAAGAAACGTTATGAGGTAGTAATTCCCGCAGGTATTGATAACGGTCAGGCTGTTCGTGAGCCCGGTCTGGGAGAGCCCGGTGTTAACGGCGGTCCCAGAGGTGATGTGCTGTTAGAAGTGCGTGTAGGTCGTCATCCCATTTTCCAGAGACAGGATTTCAATATCTTCTCTACCGTTCCGATCTCTTTTGCAGTAGCTGCATTGGGCGGAGAAATATTGATCGATACCGTAGACGGTAAGGTAGTCTATGATGTGAAGGCAGGAACCCAGACGGATACGAAGATTCGTCTCCGCGGCAAGGGTGTTCCTTCCTGGAGAAATAAGGATGTTCGCGGTGACCATTATGTAACACTGGTGGTACAGACTCCCGATAAGCTGAAGCCGGAGGCAAAGGAACTGTTAAAGCAGTTTGATGCGCTGACAGGAGATTCCCTGAATGCGGTGAAGAAGACAACGGAAAGCGGAGAGGGAGACAACAAGGAGCCGAAGGACGGCAAAAAAAAGAAATTTTGGAAATAAGATTAGCAGCACTTTTTGCTGACAATCTTATGAATAACGAGGCTCATAGCGTAGAGCTCTGTATTTAAAATCCTATTTTTTACTAAAAAAATACAAAAATATGAGATTTTGCCATGCAAAAAGCCGTTATTTTCGCTGAGCGTGCAAAATGAAGAAATTCCGTACAAAAATTCCGGATTTAGGAATTTTTTTGTACGGAATTCATTGTTTTTAGAGTTTTTACACCAAACTAACTTGAGAGTTACGAGCCATGCAAAAATAGAACGGAATACCTCGGTGGGAGCTTGCTCACACAAGAGGTTATTTCGTTCTATTTTTATACCGTGCGTCCAACGGACACACTCGACAGCCGTCAATGAAATAAATGT
>OBZC01000887.1_pt1 | contig 26066 bp, 20 predicted proteins | sample 1538231 | NCBI WGS metagenome assembly OBZC01 (sample SAMEA2580225, study PRJEB22360) | human gut metagenome | biome: human gut; feature: human-associated habitat; material: faeces | place: Denmark | collected 2008/2010 | reverse complement strand
CGTTCGATGCTGATGGGGGATAAGGTCCGCTTTATCCGTGTGTGTCCGGAGTGCGGGACTCCTTTGGTGCGTCCGGAGGGAGAGGCGGCGCATTACTGTCCGAACGAGTCGGGCTGTCCTCCTCAGATCAAGGGGCGTATAGAGCATTTCGTGACCCGGAAGGCGATGAATATCAATATAGGACCGGAAACGGTGGAGGATTTGTACAACGCCGGTTATGTAAAAGACTCGGCGGACTTATATACGTTGACGGTTGCCGATTTATTGCGTCTGGAACGGTGGGCGGAGAAGAGCGCCCAGAATCTGATGTCGAGTCTGGAGGAATCCAAGCAAGTTCCTTTTGAGAGAGTCTTGTTCGGTCTGGGGATTCGTTTCGTGGGAGAGACGGTCGCTAAACGCTTGGTCTCGGCTTTCCATTCGATCGAGGCATTGGAGCAGGCGTCCTTAGAGGATTTGGTAGCCGTGGACGAGATCGGCGAGCGGATCGCCCAGAGTGTATTGAGTTATTTCTCGGACGAGAAGAACCGTACGTTGGTGAACCGATTAAAGGAACAGGGCTTGCGGATGGCGGTTTCCGAGGAGCAATTGGCGAACCGTTCCGAGAAGTTGAAAGGATTGACGATCGTGATCAGCGGGACATTTTCCAAGCATTCACGTGACGAGTATAAGGCGATGATTGAGCAACATGGCGGCAAGAATAGCGGCTCCGTCTCGGGGAAGACCGATTATATCCTTGCCGGCGAGAATATGGGACCGGCCAAGCTGGAGAAAGCGGCGAAGCTGGGTGTGAAGATTATCAACGAGGATGCGTTCTTAAATATGCTGGAATAAATGTTTACGAATTATTTTATCAAGAAGAAGATACAGGCTTTAGTGTCGGACGCTGGGGGGCGTCCGCATCGTTCCCTTTCCTTGGATGAGGCACGTTCGCTTTTGGTCTTGTATAATATAGAGGATCACGAGGACGTCATGAGGGCCTTGGAGCCTTTGCGCAAGGCGAAGAAGGATATCAAGACGTGTGTGTATGTGCCGTCCGGAGGAGCGGATATTCCTTTCGACGATTCCAATATTCCTGTACATTCAAAGAGCGATCTCAATGCGTGGGGATTCCCTTCAGATAGTGTCTTGGAAAAGGTGGGCGCTCTCAAGGCGGATATCTTGATCGATATCACCCGGCCGGGTTGTTATGCCTTGCAATACATCGCTCTCCGGCATCCATCCGCCTTCAAGGTCGGGATTAAGTATCCGGGCCAAGAATGGTACGACTTAGGCTTGACTGTAACAGATAAGGACGATATTCAGTATTTATTCGGACAGATATTATTTTATTTGCGTTCCATCCGTGCTAAATGATATAATTTCCTTATTTTTGCAGTGCTAAATAACAAAAAGGAATATTTTCCCCATGGCAGACATAAATTTAAAAGGAATGGGTGTGGCGTTGATCACGCCATTCAAGGAAGATGAGAGTGTAGATTACGAGGCGTTAGGCAAGCTGGTGGATTATCAGGTGCAGAACGGTACGGATTATTTGGTAGTGCTGGGAACTACAGCGGAAACCCCTACACTTACGGAAGAAGAAAAGAAAAACATTATAAGCTTGGTAGTGACTCGTGTACGGGGCCGTATCCCTATCGTATTAGGCGTGGGAGGTAATTGTACACGGTCGGTTGTCGAGAAGTTGAAGACCGATAATTTCGAGGGTATCGACGCTATCCTCTCGGTCGTACCTTATTATAATAAGCCTTCCCAAGAAGGGATTTACCAGCATTACAAGGCGATCGCCAACGCTACCCATTTACCGATCGTACTCTATAACGTACCGGGGCGTACGGGCGTGAACATGACGGCTGAGACTACGCTTCGCATCGCCCGTGAGTTCGATAACGTGATCGCCGTGAAAGAGGCTTCCGGCAATATCACCCAGATGGATGATATCATCAAGAACAAGCCGGCCCGTTTCAACGTGATCTCCGGTGACGATGGTATTACTTTCCCTTTAATGACATTAGGTGCGGTGGGAGTGATCTCCGTGATCGGTAACGCCTTCCCTCGTGAGTTTAGCCGTATGGTACGTCTGGCCTTGGCGGGTGATTATGATAGCGCACGTACGATCCATCACAGCTTCACGGAGCTGTTCAGCCTGTTGTTCGTGGATGGAAATCCTGCCGGAGCGAAGAGTATGCTGAATATGATGGGCTTTATCGAGAATAAGCTTCGTTTGCCTTTGGTTCCTACACGTATCGTCACGTATGAGAAGATCCGTGAGGTGTTGCGACAGTTGAGCATTAAGTGCTGATCCGCTTTTAACGGTAACGATTCTTATTATTTATATAGGATAACAAAAGGGGCTTCATGTGTCATAGAGGGCATGTGAAGCCTTTTTCTATAGATATGCTCCAACTCCTCATACCGATACTTCAACCTTGATTTCGGTCACTTCATTATTTTATGTCGGGCAGACAAACGCTTACCTTTTATTTTTGTAACCATTATATTAAATAAATGAAGTGATGTTTAAAGCGATTGTCCATTTTTCTATTCAGAAGAAACTATTCGTTGGGTTGACAACCTTGTTTCTGCTTCTGGGAGGAATCTATGCCATGATGACTTTACCGATAGATGCCGTACCGGATATAACGAACAATCAAGTGCAAATCGTGACGGTATCGCCAACCTTGGCCCCGCAAGAGGTAGAGCAATTGATCACCATGCCTATCGAGATAGCGATGAGTAATATCATGAACGTGGAAGAGATCCGCTCCGTTTCCCGCTTTGGCCTGTCATTGGTAACGGTCGTGTTTAAGGAAAGCGTGCCTACCTTGGATGCCCGCCAACTTATAAACGAGCAGATACAAACCGTGGTGGGAGAAATCCCCACGGAACTGGGTACGCCGGAGCTGATGCCTATCACGACCGGCTTGGGCGAGATTTATCAATATGTATTGAGCGTGGAGCCCGGTTATGAGGAGAAATACGACGCCATGGAACTCCGTACCATTCAGGACTGGATCGTGAAACGGCAACTGAGCGGTATACCGGGTATCGTGGAGATCAATAGCTTTGGCGGCTATCTGAAACAGTATGAGGTGGCGGTAGATCCGGATGCCCTTTATTCCTTGAATATTACGATCGGCGAGGTATTTGAGGCACTCAACCGGAATAACCAGAATACAGGCGGCAGTTATATCGAGAAAATCAATAAGGCTTACTACATCCGTAGCGAGGGAATGATCGGCAAGATAAAGGACATCGAGCGCATTGTGATCACGAACCGTGGAGGGATACCGATTCATATAAGCGATGTCGGCTCGGTTCGCTTTGGTTCCGCCAAGCGTTTTGGAGCCATGACAAAGGATGGCGAGGGAGAGTGCGTGGGCGGTATCGCCATGATGTTGAAGGGTGCGAACGCCAATGTCGTGACCAAGGAACTGGAGGCACGGGTCGAAAGGGTACAGAAAATGTTGCCGGAAGGTGTTCGTGTAGAACCTTATTTGAATCGTTCCGAATTGGTAGACCGAAATATATCCACCGTGATCCGTAACTTGATGGAGGGAGCGTTGATCGTCTTTATCGTATTGATCATCTTCTTGGGGAATGTGCGGGCCGGCTTGATCGTGGCTTCCGTGATCCCGTTGGCGATGCTTTTCGCTTTTATCTTGATGCGTGTTTTCGGGGTCTCCGCCAACCTGATGAGTTTGGGGGCCATCGATTTCGGTATCGTGGTCGATGGATCGATCGTTATATTGGAGGGGATGTTGGCGCATATCTATTCGAGGCGGTTGATGGGGCGTACGCTCTCTGCCGAGGAGATGGACCGGGAGGTCGAGGCCGGAGCCGGTCATGTCGCCCGGAGCGCTACCTTTGCTGTATTGATCATTTTGATCGTCTTCTTCCCGCTACTTACGCTGACCGGGATAGAGGGCAAGTATTTTACCCCCATGGCGAAGACCTTGGTATTTTGTATTATCGGAGCTTTGATCCTTTCGCTCACCTACGTGCCGATGATGGCCTCCCTGTTCCTAAAGCGTACGATCTCTTCGAAGCCTACATTCGCCGATCGTTTCTTCGGGAAATTAAATGGGGTTTACAGGCGTACGCTTCATTTCTGTCTGCGTCATATCTGGGGAACGATCGCTTGTTCTTTTGCGGCTCTGGCTGTGTCCCTTTTCTTATTCACGAGGTTAGGGGCGGAGTTTATCCCTACGCTGGATGAGGGGGATTTCGCCATGCAGATGACGCTTCCCGCCGGTAGTTCCCTGACGCATAGTATCGAGCTATCGAAGCAAGCGGAAGAGACCTTGATGAAGAGTTTCCCGGAGATCAAACACGTGGTAGCCAAGATCGGAACGGCCGAGGTTCCGACCGACCCGATGGCGGTGGAAGACGCGGATATCATGATCGTGATGAAACCTTTCAAGGAATGGACCTCGGCCTCCAGCCGTGCGGAGATGGTGGAGAAGATGAAGGCTTCCTTGGAACCGATTACGGGGGCGGAGTTTAATTTCAGCCAGCCGATCCAGCTTCGCTTCAATGAATTGATGACGGGAGCCAAGGCGGATATCGCGATCAAGCTATATGGAGAGGATATGGCGGAGCTTTATAAGAAGGCGAAGGAAGCTTCTCTTTTCGTGGAGCAAGTACCGGGAGCCGCCGATGTGATCGTGGAGCAGGCGATGGGGCTGCCGCAATTGGTCGTACACTACGACCGTGCCAAGATCGCCCGTTACGGGATGAATATAGAGGAGTTGAACACGATCATCCGTACGGCTTATGCGGGAGAGGCGGCGGGTGTCGTTTTCGAGAATGAGCGACGTTTCGACTTGGTGCTTCGTCTGGATAATGATAAAGTGGCGGATCTGAATTTGGATAAGCTCTTTGTACGGACTGCCGAGGGAATCCAGATACCGGTTAGCGAGGTCGCTACGATCGAGCTGGTCAACGGGCCTCTACAGATTAACCGGGATGCCACGAAACGCCGTATCGTGATCGGGGTGAATGTCCGTGACGCTGATATCCAGAAAGTCGTGCGTACTATCCAAGAAACCCTTGACAAGCATATCAAGCTGGAACCGGGATACTACTTTGAGTATGGCGGCCAGTTCGAGAACTTGCGGAATGCGATCGATACGCTTACGATCGTGATACCGGTCGCCTTGTCATTGATCTTATTGCTATTGTTCTTTGCCTTTAAGAGTGTTACCTACTCGCTGGTGGTATTTTCTACCGTCCCGTTATCCTTGATAGGGGGTATTCTGGCCCTTTGGTTACGAGGGTTGCCTTTCAGTATATCGGCGGGGGTCGGCTTTATCGCCTTGTTTGGCGTAGCGGTCTTGAATGGTATATTAATGATTAATCATTTTAATAACTTACGGAAACAAACTAAATATCAAATGACAACGAATCGTATCCTCACGAAAGGATGTCCGCATCTACTTCGCCCCGTATTCTTGACCGGCCTGGTAGCTTCTCTAGGATTCGTGCCGATGGCGATAGCGAAGTCTGCGGGCGCGGAGGTGCAACGTCCGTTAGCGACGGTCGTGATCGGAGGGTTGATTGTCTCCACGATCTTGACGTTGATTATTATCCCGGTATTTTATCGGTTGGTAAATAGCTCGGCCGCTTGGAAGCGCCAACACTGGTTGAAGCGCCTATTGCCGTTTCTTCTTTTTTTAGGTATCTTATTCCCCACGCATGCCCAACAGACGGTGTCGTTGGAAGAAGCCGTGACAATCGCCTTGGAGAATCATCCTCGCCTGAAGACTGCCACGGCATCCATTGAACGTAGTCGTGCTTCACGGGGAGAGAGCTGGGAGGTGTCACCGACCACCTTTAATTATTCATGGGGACAGATCAACGGTGAGACACGAAACGACAATCAGATGGAGATCACGCAATCCTTAGGCTCTCTATTGACCCCATTTTATAAGAACGCCTTGGTGAACCGTCAAGTCGCCACGGGAGAATATTACCGGGACTTGGTGAAGAAGGAGATTACGGCCGAGGTAAAACGGGCATGGGCTTATTATCAATATGCCTTTCATCTATGTGCCTTGTATAAAGAGCAGATCGAGTGGGCCGGACGTTTGCGAAAGGCAAGTCAGTTGCGTTATGAGCAAGGGGATATCACGCTATTGGAGCGGAATATGTCATCTACCTTGGTCGCCGATCTGCAAACCCGTTTGTCGCAGGCGGAGGAGGAGTTGCAATTGGCTGCCCGTCGTTTCTCATGGACTTGTTATTCCCATTGCTGCCTATGGATACGACATTGGTTTTATTCCCCGCTCGCGTAGCCGAGATCGCTCCGTCCGATATCCATCTGAATTATTTCCGGAGCGTGGCCGATGAGAAGAAAGCCATGCTTCGTATCGAACGAAGCCGTTTCTTCCCGGAACTATCGGTAGGATATGTGCGTCAGAAAATAGCCCCGTTGAGCGGTCTGGACTCTTGGATGGTCGGGATCTATTGTTCTTCCCGCAGCATAGCCGGGTAAGGCAAGCGAAGATCGATTCCTATATCGCCCGCACGGAAGCGGAGAGTAACATCCGTCAATTGAACAATAAGGTGGAGGAGTTGAGCGTTGCGCTTCGTAAGGAAGGAGAGCATATCCGCTATTATACGACCGGCGCTTTACCGGAAGCGGATGCTTTGTTGAAGAGCGCGACGGTACAGTTCAAAGAGAGCGAGACAGATATCACGCAGTTTGTTCAAAGCCTGAACGCCGCCCGGGAGATCCGGCGGGGATATATTGAGGCCGTATATGCCTATAATATATCGGCGCTTGAGTTGGAGTTGTATAGTAGATAACCAGAAAAATAGTATAAGATGAAAAAGATATGGATTCCTGCGGCTCTTATGGCATTGGCCGCATGCAGTATGACAAACAACGCGGAGAAAGGACAGGGCGATTCGCAAGACATAACTGCCCGGCTCGCTATTACTCAAGTAGCGGAAAGCGTACCGTCCGAACCATCCGTGGATAGCGTAGAGGTGGATGGGATTTCCTCGGCAACGGCCCTTCCGAATCACTCCTCTTTCAACGGGATCATGGTAGTTCCCCCGCAGCGGCAGGCTACGGTTACGTTGACGATGGGAGGCACGGTTCATGCTACTACGCTGCTTCCGGGCGATTATGTGAAGAAGGGCTCCGTGGTCGTCAGCTTGGAGAATCCGGATTTTATCACGTTGCAACAGACCTATTTGGATGCCCATGCCCAAACGGAATACTTAGAGGCTGAGTATAAAAGGCAACAGCGTTTGAGCGAGCAAGAAGCGGCCTCGCAAAAACGTTTCCAGCAAAGCAAGGCGGATTATCTTTCCATGAAGAGCCGTCAAGATGCCGCCGCCGCGCAACTCGCTATCCTAGGTGTCTCCGCCGGCGATCTTCTGGAAGACGGTATCCAACCTTATTTGGAGGTAAAAGCGCCATTAAGCGGTTATGTCGCCGGGCTGTCCATTAATCTCGGTAAATACGTGAACGCGGGCGAACCGATCTGTGATGTGATCGATAAAGGCGAGACTCTCCTTTGCCTGACCGCTTATGAGAAGGATTTAGCGGACTTATCCATTGGGAACCAAGTACAGTTCCGGGTGAATGGAATGGGGAAGGAGACCTTCCATGCGGTCTTGGTCTCGATCGGACAGGAGGTGGACGAGACGAGCCGTTCCTTGGAAATGTACGCTCGGGTGAAAGAGACGAATCCCCGTTTTCGTCCCGGTATGTATGTTTCCGCACGGGTAGAGAAGAAATGACTATCTTTGTCTTCATGAAGAAAATGAATATAAAGAATAAATATGTGTTCTCGTTGGTCATCATATCGATCATGGTGGCCTTCTTGATCCATTTCCCGGAATTGGTGTCGTTGTTTGACGTTACCGGGCAGAACGCTCTTTTTCCGGATATGTCGGTATTGGATGTAGCGAATGAGGTCTTTTTCACCTTCGTGTCCCTCTTACTGTTATTTGCGATGAACACGTATGTCTTTGGTTTCAATCGGCAGAAAGCGCGTATCTCTTGGCAGAAGGTTCTGCTCTCGTTCGTAATGACTTGGTGCGTGAATAATTTATTAGGAAAGGGTTTCGTGTTCTTGCACCATCAGTTTGATATCCCGGCGATCGACGCCTTGGTGCATCATTATCTGCATCCGTTGAGGGATTTTATCATGTCGTGCGTCGTTACGGGTAGTTGCTATATGATTTACCTGATTCGTCAAAGCCAGCAAGTACAGGTCGAGAACCAGCAATTGCGGGCGGAGAATTTATTGAACCAATATGAGGCCTTGAAGAGCCAGCTTAATCCTCATATGTTATTTAATTCCTTGAACACGCTCCGTTCCTTGATCCGGGAGACTCCCGGGAAGGCACAAGAATATTTGCAGGAGTTATCCCGTGTCTTACGTTATACCTTGCAAGAGAATGAGTGCCGTAGTGTTACTTTACGGGAGGAGATGGATTTCGTGAACGCTTATATCTTCCTTTTGAAAATGCGCTATGAGGATAATCTAGTTTTCGATATAGACTTAGGGAAGGAGCACGAGTCTAAGCAACTGCCTCCTATGTCGGTGCAGCTTTTGATCGAGAACGCCGTGAAGCATAACGAGATTAGCAACCGCCATTCATTGACCATATCCGTTCGTTCGGACCATGATTCCTTGACGGTTAGCAATCCCATCCAACCGAAATTGACACATAGCGGAGGCACCGGTATTGGCTTGGTGAACCTGAGTAAACGTTATAACCTCTTGTATAAGAAAGATATTTCCATAAAAGAAGATGCTAGTATATTCAGCGTAACAATCCCTTTGGTATGAAAGCTTTGATAATAGAAGACGAGAAAGCGGCTGTCCGTAATTTGATGGCATTGCTGGGAGAGGTTGATCCGGATATCGAGGTGATCGATGTCCTAGATAGTATTACGGATAGTGTTGAATGGTTTCAATCGCATCCAATGCCGGAACTTATCTTTCTGGATATCCATTTGGCGGATGGTTCGGCTTTCGAGATCTTCGGTCATGTAGATATCTCTTGCCCGATCATTTTCACGACAGCCTATGATGAATATGCGCTGAAAGCGTTTAAAGTGAATAGCGTAGATTATCTGTTGAAACCGATCGACGCGGATGATATACGGAAAGCTTTGGATAAGTTGTCACGGTTACAATCGACGGCTGTGGAGAAAGAAGCGATCGATTATTCCGCTGTCATGCAAGCCTTGAAGCGGGTGGAAGGATATAAAACGCATTTCTTGATCCCTATGAAAGGGGATAAGCTGCTACCTGTTTCCGTGGATATGATCTTATTTTTCTATATAGCGGACGGAAATGTAAAGGCGGTGATGACGGACGGGAAAGAATACCTTTTCACGCAGACCTTGGATGAGCTCGCCGATAGCCTTGATCCCGCCTTGTTCTTCCGGATCAATCGTCAGTACTTGATATCCAGAAAGGCGGTGCAAGATATCGATCTCTGGTTTAACGGACGCCTTGCGATCAATTTGATCGTACCGACCTTGGACCGTATATTGGTTAGCAAGGCGAGAGTGCCGGATTTCAAGACGTGGTTTACGTCATGATGGATTATCAAGAGGGTTGTAGGGATGGAGTACGATGAACCGGGCTCCATGCTTATACGTCGGGTCTAATTGAATGGAGCCACCTAAATGCTCGATAATTGTTTGGCTGATGGATAACCCTAAGCCTGTACCCTGCGCATATTCATCTACCTTTTCGAAACGCTCAAATATGACTTTCTGCTTATCCTCCGGTATTCCACATCCGGTATCGGTTACGGTGATACGTACATGCTGCTTGTCCTCATCTATTTGATAAGATAGGTTGATCTCTCCTTCTTTCGTGAACTTGCAGGCATTGGTCAATAAGTTTATCAATAATTGTTGGAGACGTATCGAATCTGTCTGGATATGTAAGGGGTCTTCAGAAGGTGTATAGGTCAATTGAACACCCGGAAAGACCCGGTGCTCTACACTTGCCAAAGCGTTCCGGCAACAATCCGATAAGCTTGTCTTCTCTATAATGAACTTCATATTCCCGGATTCTAGGCGAGAAAGGTCAAGAATGTCATTTATCAGATTAAGTAATAAATAAGAGTTATTGTTGATAATGGAGAAAAACTCTTTCTTTTCGCCAGCGGAAATAGATTCATCGGATATTAATTCCGAAAAGCCGACAATCGCGTTAAGTGGCGTACGGATCTCATGGCTGATATTGGCGATAAACGTGCTTTTCATCTGGTTGGCGTGTTCCGCTATCTCTTTGGCTGTACGAAGTTGACGCTCGGACTCTACTAAGGCTTCCTTGTCTTTCATAAGTTCTCGTTGGTAGCGGCGTGCGGAGCGATAGGACTTGTATACGATGTATAGCATCACTAAAAGCACGATCGATACTACGAGTAGAATAATCATTAACAACCTTTGGGTATGCAGTTGTTGTTCACGTAGCTGTAGTTCATATGCCTGCATCTCTTGATTGTTTAGATCATGTAATGTCCGGAGCTGATTGATCTGCCGGTTGAAGGCCTCGTCATGCAACATCTTGGTATGTTCTACAACTTCTCTACTAAATGCGAGCGCTTCTTTATAACGTCCCAATGCTTCGAGTATCTCGACTTTCAGCTCCGAGGTTCGTATATCTTCTTCTGTTAATTTATTTTTATCTATGATATTCAGCGCCCTTTCATACATACCTATTAAATAGTAATACTTGGCGAAAACGAAGTTGTAGCAGAATTCCGTATAATCATCTCCGGTTTTCTCTACGATCGGTGTCGCTTTCAACAAGGCGTCCAATGTCTCCTTGGGCTTGTCTTGAAGGACATACATATCCGCATAAAAAACATACATTAACGCACGGCAACGATCCACGGGGAAAGCGGTTCCTTGCTCTTCATTCTCTCTTTCTCTATCTTGGATCATTTCATCGTAACGAGTTAATAATTCCTTGGCTTCGGTGAAATGGTCGGTTCGAAGATAAGATTCGATGAGGTTTCCCATGTATTGCATCTCGAATTTCGGATTGTCACCTCGTTTCTGTAATAAATCGAGACCTTCCCGATAAGCTACTATCGCATCACTATCCCGATGTATCTCTTGATAGATTAAACCTAGGTTCTCATTGCAACAAATCAATCCATATTCACTTTTTGTATCACGGGCATAGTTGTATAGGCTGATCGCCCCGTTCATTGCTAACTCATAATTGCCGTCCCATAGATCCATTTGGCAAATGAATCCTCGTGCATCGAATAATGCGTCTGGAACCTCATTCTTGGCCGCGGCCAATGAATCTATCTTATGCGACCAGTAAATCAGGCTATCCCTGTTTTGTATATTGTAATAATGGCGGGATAAGTTGGCCCATGCGTAATATAAAGAAGCATGACCTTTCAAAGTGGAGCTTGCCACATCCGCCATTTTGTTTAGGTAAACAATCTCCTTGGGCGTTTGCCTGTACATTGTCGCTAAATCTTTATATAACTCGATCTGTTCATCTACGGTTGGCGAGGACTTTAATAGGGATAAAAGACTATCTTCCCTTTGTTGGGTAGTATAGGTGTTTTCCGCTAAAGAAAACATTGGGATCATTAAATAGATAAATAATACTAAATAGGTATTTCTCATGATATTGTATGATGTTCAATACAAAAATACATTTTAATATTAAATATCAAGCGTATGTTATGGAATTTTCGAGGTCTGCCTTATAGTTTCTTTTTCAAAGTGAAGAAAAAAGTAACCCCTTTTCCCGGACTGCTCTTCGCCGATATTTGTCCTTTATGAAAATTAACCCCGTTTTTAACGATAGATAATCCTAATCCGGTTCCTCCGATCTTACGACTGCGTCCCTTGTCTACCCGGTAGAAGCGCTCGAATATGCGATTGATATGTTCTTCCGGGATACCCACTCCATTATCGGAGAAGCTAAAGTAATAATATTTAGGATCTTCTTTATAGCAGTTGACGGTAATCTTTATGTTTTCTCCCGCATAAGCGATCGCGTTGTCATATAGATTCCGGAATATGGAATAGAGTAGGGAGTTATTCCCGAACACGGTCGGATCTCCCGGGAGGATAATTTCCGACGTGATGTGTTTTTCTTCCATATCTTGGGAGCATTCTTTTTGTATCTCGGCGATAAGCTTCGTGATATTTACTTCCGTGAGGTCGAACATCTCGGATGCCTCGTCAAGTCTGTTTAATACGGAAATATCTCGTAATAATCCTGTAAGGCGGGTACTTTGGGAATAACAACGTTCCAAGAAAAATTGACGTTTGTCCGGACTCAAATCTGGGTTGGATAGGATTGTTTCCAAATACCCTTGAATGCTGCTGACCGGTGTTTTCAGCTCGTGAGAGACGTTCTGCGTAAGCTGTCGTTTCATCCGGCTTTCTTCTTCTTGACGGGATATATCATTAATAGAGATCTCATAACTATTATCGAGGAATAAAATACATTCGATCAAGAATATTTTACCGTTCTTGTCAATAGTCACGGACTCTCTTAATACTTTCTTTTTCCGATTCAGATTCCGGATATTCTTATTCAAGAAGGTACGGATTGGTTCTAATTCGGCTATATCAGTAACGTCTTCCACTTGGTGGATCTGGGTGTCGGATATGACATTTATGAATTGAATGAATAGGATGTTAGAAAGAATCTCCCGCCCTTCACTTGTAAACATGGCGAAGCCTTCCTTGGAATATTGGAAATGTTTGATAAGCTTTTCCCGCTCCATGGATAACTCGTTTTTCGCTTTCTGCTGCCGATGGTATAAGGTTACGATATTCTGTGAGATGTCACCTAGCTCATCATTCGGGAAAACATAATCGACCGCAGGCATTCGATCTTTCTCTACGTTTAAGGCGAAATCCCTTAGTTTGGATATCGTTTTACCTATGCTGAAAGTAAAACGGGAAAGGACAAAGAAGAAAATCAAGGTCATCAATGCCATGAAATAAATGAAGTCCTTGTTTACCGTCAATATCCCTCTTACATATGGATCATAGGGCAGGGCTGAGCGGTAAATATAACCTCCTATATTCGATGCCGAATAGAAATACCTTTTTCCCGTAGATTCCGAGGAACGGATAGCGAACCCTTCATTATATAATCGGGCTTTGCGTACCTCGCTTCGATCGTTATGATTATTGAACTCATCCGTCCCGCTATTATCAAATAATACGTCGCCGGACGGATCTATAATGGTTACCCGCAAATCCTTTTGAGGGATGTCGTCCATGAAACTTATTACGGTCTGGTTGATGTCCGTACTTTGTTGGCATTTGCGGAATAATTGGTAATTATAGTTACTCAACACATTGTTCAACTTTTCTTGCGCGAACTCCCTTTCCCGCTGATATTGGAATAGCAGGAAACAGACCGTAAAGCCCAAGAACATAAAAAAGACCGACCAGAAAAGCCGTTGGCTAAACGGTATCCGGTGTCTTTTCTCACCATCTATCTTTACCATGATTCAGCGACAATATTAGCATTCAAAACAATAACCGAAACCTAAGCGAGTTACGATGTTCTTTCCATAAGGACCTATTTTCTTACGTAACCGGGTGATGTTGACATCGATGGTACGGTCTAGAACATATACCTCGTCTTTCCAGATGCGAGACAGTATTTCCTCTCTGGAGAAGACGTTCCCTTTATTTTCCAATAGAAGTTTTAGTATCTCAAACTCTTTTTTGGTCAATGGAACTTCCACCCCGTCTACCGTAGCCTTGATGCGTTTCGTATCAAGAGCTAATGTCTCATACTCGAGTTTCTCAATCTCTTTTTCTTTTGATTTCTTGGAAGTTCTTCTTAGTACGGCCTTAACACGCGCTATCACTTGGCGGATGGAGAAAGGCTTGGAGATATAGTCGTCCGCCCCGAGATTGAACCCTGTGAGCATATCGTTCTCCGTATCTTTGGCCGTGAGGAAGATGATAGGGGTATTGGCCGTCTTCTCATCTTGTCGCAGGATACGTGCCATCTTGAAACCGGAGATTTCTCCCATCATGACATCCAACAATAATAAATTGTAAACGGTCAGATCCTTTTTCAATGCCTCTTCCGCACTATAGGCGGTATCTACTTCATAACCTTCTATTTCTAAGTTGAATTTAAGGATCTCACATAAATCCTCTTCATCATCCACTACAAGAATACGAGTTGTTGCCATAAGCTGTTCTGTTTTTTAAAGAGTGCCTTACGGCTCTCCATATACAAATATAATTATTTTTGGCAAAGAACGGATATTCTTATTTCGGAGAAATGAAATATATGTTACATTGCTGTTAAGATCGCTCATATAACATTTCTGCCGCAGGATATGTGTTAGTATAATAGATCATTAGGGATGCTACTTCCTATAATAATTATAATCCGTGACAAAACCCTCGCAAAGCCAGTTGGCCAAGGCTTGCCGATTGTTGCTGAGGATGATCCGTTGTTGGTCGTATTGGTTTTGTATGTTGCCCAATTCGACGAATACGGAGGTCGGGGTCGTGTGACGTAATACATATAAGTTACGATCGTCTACCGTGCCCGAGAATCCCCGGCCCGGCTGGTGGCGGTTGTATTTGCGCGAGAAAGTGGATTTCATCGTTTTAGCCAAGCGCTTGCTCGCTTGATCCTTGGGCTTATGATAGAAAAAGACATCGGTCCTTTGATGCCGGCTCCGGCTGTCCACATGGATGAATATCGCTCTCTTATAAGTTTCTTTATCTTTCCGGCTCAAGCTGTTTATCTTGGCGCAACGCTGATCCAGACGGCTTACTTGGCTGAGGGGGATCGGACTACCCATACAAGTTTCCCGTTTGCTGTTATTGAGAAATTGCTGGTCACGTATTCCGTCCTTTGCGTCTTGGATGATAATATGTACCTTTGCGCCTCGCGTTAAAAGATTGCGTGCCAGACGTAGCATGATGTCGTAAGCGTATTCATCCTCATGCAATTCATGGGAGCCCATTTTACCGATCGCTCCGGGGTCCGGACCGCCATGACCGCTGACCAGATAAAAGCAAGCTCCCTTTAAATCGGAAGAGGTTATTTTGTAACTGGCTAGCGACTTGCCGAATAGGGGCTGATAATTCTTCTTCTGAGGGGCGGAGGCGAGCGGAGGCAAGGTATATTTTACGCCCATGCGCAGACTGTTATTTTTACCCAACTTCCCTTTATTAAGCTCGATAAACTCTTTCTGATACGTCCCGCCGGTACGGTTGAAGCGTTTGAGAAAAAGAGTGATGCCCTCTCCGTTTTTCGGATACGCCTTTTCTTGGGCAGTCAAGGAACCTGTATATACGAGAGCGATAATAAAGATGAAGAAAATACGGATACTATGTTTCACAGACATCTTAAAAATTGATTCTACGCCGTAAAGATAATTAAATCAACCTATAGTCAAAAACGATAATTTATAAAAAGAATCAATCAACCCATAAATGAGAGGGAGGATATCCTATTATAAATTTCTTTGGTTAATTGAATATCATAGGATGCGTCATGCAATTTAGCGGAATCTATTTGTATGCCTAAAGCCCTTGCCACTGTTTCCTGCTTGAAATCTGTCATCTCATGCCGTTTGCGCATCAAATGCTGGGTAGACAATACCATTACGTCGATCGAGTTCACCCAGAACCATGAGTAGAAATAATTATCTCCGTTCTGTACGAAGAAGGCTTTCAAGAAGTGATTATCGAAAGAGGCGTTGTTGTATCCTACGAGAAAGAACTTGTCTTTTTTATCAAACTTGTCCACGTATTTGGACAGCATGTTCACGAATTTAACGTACACCTCTCGCATGGGAGGATAAGCTTGTATCTGTTCCTTGGACACGTTGCAAATGCGAAGCGCTTCTTCCTCTATCTCACATTGGGGGTGTGGGCAGACATTGAAATTAAAAGATTCCTTCGTAACCCCATCAATTACGATCTCCCCACTTATTTGGTGGACGCCATTTCTCCAGTATTTTATGCCGGTAGTCTCTAAATCAAAAAAAAGTAGTTTCATAAATGCTTTTTGGTATAGGATGCAAAAGTAAGTTTTTTATTCTTAAATGAGAGGATCTATAAGGTTTTCTCCGTTTATTTTATTATCTTTGCGAAAGTTTGAGTCTAGAATCATTATCGACATAGTTCTTCTTTTTATATTATTATTAAGCGGATCTCTCCTTTAATCATCAATTCTCACGCTAAGTTAGTATAAACAACGCTTCACGGAACGTGAGGCCCTAGTATAAATTAAAATCGACTGTATGGCAAAATACGCATCATTTGGTAAACGTGAAAACGAGAAAAAGAAACAAGCCCGCCGAGTAGAGAAACAGAACAGGAAAGAGGAAAGAAAATCATCCGGTAAGGCGACTAGCTTTGAGGATATGATCGCTTATGTGGATGAAAATGGGATGATCACCTCTGTCCCTCCCGAACTTCGTCAAAAAGAAGAGATAAATCAGGAAGATATCTTGATCTCGACTCCTAAGAAAGAGGATGTGGCTCCCGTTATCTTAAGGGGCAGGGTAGACTATTTTAATGAGGCAAAAGGGTTCGGGTTTATCCGTGACTTGTCGGGGACGGAAAAGTATTTCTTTCACGTGAACAATGTTGTGGATGATATCTCCGTGAACGATATCGTGACGTTCGACCTTGAACGTGGCGACAGAGGCTTAAGTGCCGTGAATGTTTGTCTTGAAAATAAATAATAATACTTACCTTTGCGGCCGAAACAATTAATAAAAATATAATATGTCTGTCGCAAAAGTAGATGATAATAGAAAGGTGACCACACATCGCTTGATAGAGATGAAGCAGCGTGGCGAGAAAATATCCATGCTTACCGCCTATGATTATTCGATGGCGAAATTGATCGATCAAGCAGGAATGGATGTGATCTTGGTGGGAGACTCCGCTTCTAACGTAATGGCTGGAAACGTGACCACTTTGCCGATTACGCTCGACCAGATGATTTACCATGGTAAATCGGTCATGAAAGCGGTGAATCGTGCGCTGGTGGTGGTAGACCTGCCTTTCGGTACGTACCAAGGAAACTCTAAAGAAGCCTTGGCCTCCGCTATCCGGGTGATGAAAGAGACGCATGCCGATTGTATCAAGTTGGAAGGCGGGGCTGAGGTTCGGGAATCTATCGAACGTATCTTGTGTGCCGGTATTCCAATTATGGGACATTTAGGATTGACGCCGCAATCGATCAATAAATTCGGTACGTATACGGTACGTGCCCGTGAAGAGGCCGAGGCTAATAAACTGATCGAGGATGCCCATTTGCTAGAGGAGATAGGTTGTTTCGCCTTGGTGCTGGAGAAGATCCCGGCGGAGTTGGCAGCTCGTGTCGCTTCGGAGCTTACGATCCCGGTTATCGGCATTGGCGCCGGTGGAGGCGTAGATGGTCAAGTATTGGTTATGCATGATATGCTCGGTATCAATCAAGGCTTTTCTCCCCGTTTCTTACGTCGCTACGCTAATTTAGGGGAGGAGATTACCCGTGCCGTACAAGCGTACATCGAGGACGTGAAATCTCAAGATTTCCCGAACGAGAAGGAGCAATATTGATTTTTAAATCTACCAAAGCATGATATTTACCGATGCTCCGAGCGTCAAGGCCTGTAAGGTCTTATGATGCTCGAAGCGATCGGTTTCTTTTTTGGGGTTGGCTATGTATGATACGAATCGTGAGGGGATAAAAGTATAATCGAGAAATACCCGCACATTTAGATTAGGATGCAATATGTATGAGAAAGAGGCGTTTGTGCTATATCCTATATTAAACGCTTTATTCGTGTTTACGATCTCTTTCTCAATCGTTTCCGGTTTGCCTTCCTCCACGCCCAATGCTGATATTCGGGAGGCTGGGCTGTAATTACATCCGATTAGCAGTTTCGTGCCCAAGAGAAATCGATTGGTCACCGGATACGATAGGTAGGAGCCGATGTATCCGCCGATCATGTCGAGAGGATCGGATTTTAGGGCGTTCACTTGATAGGTCGTACCGGGAACTGTCGGATTCGCTAAGGGTTTCGTAAGGGATAAAGGCATGCTTGTCGCCGAGATGCGTCCGCCGAAGCCTATATAACGATTCATGAACCAAGCGCCTTCAAATCCGGCCGTACTTCCCGGCGATGCTTTTAATCGCACATCCGGAGCCAGATTAAACTTTGTCGGCATCAAGCTAAACCCCATATAGATTCCGAAAAAAGAGGGATTTCGCTGGTAATTGAATGTCTCGAATCCCAGATAGCTATGGGTGATACCTTTGTCCTTGAAGATCAGATCCGTTAGAAAATATCCGACCTCGGTCGATAAGATCCCGATTCCGGCACCAACCATTACATCCGATAGCCAGTGCTTGTTATTGAGCATACGGGATACGGCCGTGGCGGTCGCTACCGTATAGCCTCCTATACTATACCAAGGACTACGGGTCGTCCCGTATTCTTTATGCAACATGGTGGCGGCCATAAATGCCATGGCCGTGTGCCCGGAAGGGAAAGAATGATTGTTCGAACCATCCGGACGGGTGACATTTGCCGTATGTTTCACCGTATTGATGGTCGCTCCCATGATACTGGCGGTGATGGCTTCGGATACGAGCATTCGGGACCAAGAGCTTCTTCCTTTTTAAGCCAAGCATCGCTACGGCAGGTAGATATTGCAGGTAATCGTCGTAATGGTATCGGAAATTTGGAATATATGTATTGCGCAAACTCTGAAAATGATCGTCCTCATTCTTGATAATCAAACCGCTAACGATCAACGGTACCCCGATATAGGTCATTTGGAAAACATTGCTGGTAATTATCTTGTCGGTTTGTCTTTGGATTCTTCCCCAAGTAGATAAAGGCGCTAGATTGGAACTGTCGTTTCGGTGGGTAAAAGTGCTTGTTTGGGAAAAAGTCGTGCCCTGAAACATTGATATGCAACAAATACTATATAATATGGTTAATCTTGTTTTCACTAACTACTTATTCTTTTTGTTTCATGCAGCGAATATAATAGGATCGATTTATAGTATAACAAGAATTTATGTTATTTCTATGTTACATTTACGAGTTGGTTTCATATCTTTGTTTCCCAGATATATTAGAAACAGAATACATGAGATCTCATTTGCTAATAGGTGCCGCTTCGTCGGGAAGCGGGAAGACTACTTTTACCTTAGGATTGCTTCGTGCCTTGAGAAATCGTTCTTTACGGGTGCAGCCTTTTAAGTGTGGGCCGGATTATATAGATACTCGTCATCATAAAATGGCGGCTGGTTGCGCTTCCGTGAATTTGGATGGTTTCATGATGTCGGAAGGGCATATCAAGGATTTATATGCCCGGTATACCTCGAATGCGGATGTAGCCGTGACCGAAGGGGTGATGGGGCTGTTCGATGGCTACGATGCCATGCGAGGGAGTAGTGCGGAGATCTCCGGTTTATTGCGGATACCGATCGTATTGGTGGTGAACGCTAAAAGTACGGCTTATTCGGTAGCTCCCTTGCTTTATGGCTTCCGGAATTTTCGGAAAGATCTGAATGTCGTGGGGGCGGTATTTAATTTCGTGGCGTCGGAGAGTCATTATTCTTTCTTGAGACAAGCGTGTGAGGATGCGGGTGTGGAAGCGTTTGGCTATCTACCGAAGTGTGCGGATGTAGAGATCCCGAGCCGGCATTTGGGGTTGTCGTTGGATGAGGATTTTTGCTTTGAGGAGTTTGCGGACCGGGTTGCTTGCTTGGTGGAGGAGCATGTGGATATAGACCGCCTGTTGGCAATCACGGCTTTGCCAGAGCGACAGCCAGTTCCTCGGGTTAAGGAAGTCATGATGACTGTTTCAAAGGCAAACTTAAATATAGCCATCGCCCGTGATCCCGCTTTTAATTTCTCATATGAGGAAAATATACATTTCTTATCTACTCTAGGCAAGATTACCTATTTCAGTCCATTGAGGGATGATTGTTTACCGGAGGCCGATTTTGTCTATTTGCCGGGTGGATATCCCGAGTTATATTTATCGGAGTTGAGCATGAATTCCGGGATGCGTGAATCGATTCATTCCTTTGTGGAAGTGGGGGGCAAGTTGCTGGCGGAATGTGGGGGGATGATGTATCTCTGTAAAGAGATTATCGGTACGGATGGGAATGCCTATCCAATGGCCGGTGTATTACCGCAATCCGCCACGATGGAGAACATGAAGTTACGTTTAGGGTATCGGACTTTATGCTATAAGAATGATGTCTTACGAGGGCATGAGTTCCATTATTCCCGGATCGTGCCTATGGAAAGCCCGCTGCCTTCGGTAGCGAAAGCCTTTACGGCGAAAGGAGGTCAAACGGATACCCCGCTATATCGCTACAAGAACGTATTGGCGGGGTACACGCATTTATATTGGGGAGATCCCTGTCGGAACGATTGGTTTATTGATTTTCTGTATGGGGAAGCCCCAGATTGTTCTCGATAAACATTTTCAATATATTGATGGCGATCTGGTTGCTTCCTCCTTCGGGTATAATTAGGTCGGCATATCGTTTGCTAGGCTCTATAAATTGCAGGTGCATAGGCTTTAGTACCCGGGTATAGCGTTCCATTACCGCTTCCGCCGTGCGTCCTCTCTCGATCATATCCCGTTGGATCACACGGATAAGACGTTCGTCCGAATCTGTATCGACAAATACTTTCAAGTCCATCAAGTCTCGTAATTGAGGGTCGCATAAAGCGAGGATCCCTTCGATGATGACAACATCACGAGGCTCGATATGAATGGTCTCGGGCAATCGGCAGCAGGTAAGATAAGAATAAGTCGGCTGCTCGATGCATTTCCCCTCTTTCAGCAAGGTGACTTGCTCTGAGAGGAGCGGCCAATCAAATGCGTCGGGATGGTCGAAATTAATATATTGACGTTTCTCTACCGGCACATGGCTGTTATCTTTGTAATAAGAATCTTGAGGGAGTAATACGACCTCACCGGGAGGTAAACTTTCTATGATCTTTTTTACCACTGTAGTTTTCCCGGAACCAGTCCCGCCCGCTATACCTATAATTAGCATGATTTCTTATATTAATCCATATTTATGTTTATAAATGCAAAGGTAAGAAATATTTATAGTGGTAGTATTTCGCTATTAATAGAAAAAACGAGATAAAAAGAGCTGAATTCTATGTTGTATAGCATGTTTGTCTTAAATAAAGTTAATGAGTAAGCTTTTCTTGTTGGAAAATTATGCTGCATAACATAAAGTCTCTATATTTGCACTGTGTTTTTCATGGTATTAGATTTAAGGTTAACAATGAGATTGGCTGTCCGTGACGGATGGCCTTTTCTTTTATAGTAGGTCACCTCAACAATAATGATAGTTAGATGCGTTCCCCATTGTATTCATGATTTATTACTGTAGAACCTTCCTGTTGGATAAAGGTATTATCGGAAGTAGCTTGTACGCCTGTATCCAAAGATCATTTCACGGATGTGAAATGATCTTTTCACAAGGGTGAAACGATCGTATCACGAGCGTGAAAAGATCTCTTCACATCCGTGAAAAGATCAGATCGTCCGGAGCTTGGCTATACTATCCACCGTTCTTATCCCGTGAGTGGGATTACTTGCGGCACAGATCTTCAATTGATTGTTACGATATCACGAGTCCATCCCCTTTATTTACTAAAGATGGGAATCAGATAGGTTAGTTTCGCGGATATTATTTGGCTGGAAGATTTAGAGAAAGTGTCTCCTTTACGGCTATTGAACATATCGCCCAGCGCATAGTAATAACGACCTTCCAACAGGAAAGAGCCTATTCCGGTGCGGAGCTCGATTCCCGGTCCGCCGCAAAGCCCCCAATCGAACTTCTTTTGGACTTCCAATGTATGTTGTTCGTCCGGACGGTTCGCGTTCGGGTTCTCGCCATTAAGGTTCGACTCCGTGCTTTCGCTCAGCGCATAACCGATTTTAGGCCCTAGATTGACGAATACACGCACTCGCTTGCTTCCGAAATGGATGTGAGTCAAGAACGGAAGCTCCATATAGTTTACCGTACGGCTATATTTATATTGAGGTTTCTCCTCAAACTTCTCTTCCCATCCATGTTGGGTAAAGTTCAATTCCGCCTGTATACCTAAATTGGGTTCCGTATTCCAGCGTATCGTCGCTCCCCCGTTAAATCCAAGTTTCATCTTCGTAGGGACTTTTGGGGCAAAACTTACGCTAGAGAAATTTAATCCGAAGGACGCTCCAACCGCAAGCTCTTGCTTAAAAGTACTTTTCTGCGCATGGCAAATCGATAAGCTTGCCATGCACAGAAATATCGCTACAAATATCTTTTTCGTCATCATATCAATTATCTTACTTCACTGCGGGTTACCGTATAATCATTCTTGTAATGTACAATAAACAAGTTCGTATTGATAAAACCGCCCCAATTATTCACTCTATGGAAATCGAATCCGGTCTGGATGCTCTTATAATGGATCTTGTCTAAATTATTCTCGAAGTTCGAGCCATATTTATTGATGGCGCCTAGGAAATACATACCCGTGTCAAAGCCTAGGATTCCATATTTCGGGAATGTGTTGATTAAATTCTTGCTGTACCAGTTTTTATAATCGGAATAAAAACCATGGACTTCCGGAGATAAGTTGTCCGCATAGAAATTACTATAGATATAGGTGTTCAATGCGTAGAAGTCCTCCAGACACTCTCTTGTATAGGTCTGCCATTCCGGATAACCGAATAGGTTGACCATATAAGGCTCTTTCTCATCCTCTTTCAACTCGGAAAGCATACGGAGCGGTGCCTTGATCTTATTCACCGCATCTAAGGAGGCGGAGGTTGGCAATACCACATTCCGCTTGTCCCTTACCATGGCTGCCTCTATATCCGTGGCGAAAGTATCCCCTTTATAAGTTACTTCCTTGAACGGGATATCGCGTTGCTGCATCTCCGTCTTGAAGGCTTTGATAAATTCCGGCTTTTCTTCTTTATCCTTTATATTGACAAGTATGATATTGTAATCCGAGAATAAATCGCATCCGGCTTGCGCCGCCTTGGAGTATAAGTAGGAATGAGGCGTGTTTACTTGATAAACATTTGCGTTTGACAAGACATCATCATTCTTGGAGGTGAAAGGGATCACGTATTTGATATTGTGCTTTTGAGCGAAATCTGCGATCAATCCGATTTGGTCGTTCTGTACGGCACCAATGATCAAATTAGCGTTTGATAACGCATCTTCTTTCAATATTTCCTTGACTTTCTTCGTACCGTTTCCAGTATCATATACCGATAGCTCGATAGAGGTTCCCATATTTCGCAAGCTGTCAACCGCCAATAGCAATCCCTCGTAATATTCCACGAAACGGGAGGTTGCGGATGATTGCGTTGTCTCGTTCGTCATGAACGGCAACAATAAGGCGACTTGGATACGGTTCACCTTCTTTATATCTTTAGGAGTAGAGAGGAGGGCGTTCACCTCACGCTCTTCCGGCTGCCGCCTGTTCTGGGTGATCACTTCCTCGCTAGCTACCGGTATCTTGATAACCATGCCCGCTTTCACTCCGTTTTTCAGCTCGGGGTTGAGTCTTAAAAGCTCCACGCTGGAAATATCGAACTTCCGGCAGATACGGTACATGGTCTCTTTTTTCTGTATGGTATATTCCATTTCCTTCTGTACGGTCTTTTTTTCCGTAGTAGGCAAGGTCTCCAGTCGTGTCGGCGGGATCCGGATATTCTTGCCAGCCGTAAATGTCGATGTGGAGAGGCCCGGATTGGCGGCGATAATATCCGTGGCGGGCACTGAATATTTAATGGATAAAGAGTACAAGGTCTCTTTCGGCTGGATCGTATGGTATGTATAGTTATCTGCTTTGCCGGAAGGTGCGATAGCGGAGTTCTTCTGCGGGATTCTTAACGTAGAACCTGCCTTGATCCCTTCTTTACTTTCCGGATTCAACCGATAAATATCCTCTACGCTTACGCCATACATGGTCGCTATGGCGTATACGGTTTGTCCGCGTTCGATGGTATGATAAAATATATCGCTCCCTTGTTCGTTAGTAAAAATAACTTGCTTATTATTCTTTTGGGAATAAACGGTTACGCTCGATAAACTTAAAAAGAACGTCAATGCGTATATACTAATCTTGTTCATTTGCTGTTCGGAGTATTTTGTGACAAAGATAGTGAATTTTGCTTATCATGCTACGTATGTCCTTTTATTTCCCTAATTTTGGAACCGTAATTTTTAGACTATATATGCTAAAGAAGGAATTAAGAAAGATACTGTTATCGCTAAGTTTTGTGTTTGTAGTGGCTGTCTCGTATGCTCAATATGTGGTCACGGGAGGAAGTGGTAGTCCGATGAAAGCATCGCAGAGTTCCGGCGATTCCGCCGAGCGGCTTGAGGTCTACTTGGTGTATGGAATGGATAATGTGACGATTAGTTATACTTCATCTTCTTCTTCGCATCAATGGTACCGTTATAAAACCAAACGATTGGAGGCTGAGAAAGTCGCTTCCACCCAAAATGGAACTACTTCCACCATTCGGAATGTAGAGGAGGGATATGGCTATTTTGTTGAGGAAGGAGCCGTATCTCGTTACGTCTGGATCGTTGATTACAGCAAGTACACCTTAAACATATCCAACCTGCATGTCTCCGATAATAGCGATCCATGTAGCGGATTGGTCTTGGCTGGGACAGGTACGATCCAACCTATTTATTATTATTGGCCGAATACGGGAACAAGACGTGAACTGTCTCGCCAATTTGATGTTATTTATAATACATTGGAATATAATTCGGATAAAAAAGAATATACCTCTAAACAAGAGACGGCGGTCATCGAGGGCAATTTGTTCGGTAAATCCATTCCCGCTCCTTGGTGTGATACGGAGATCTGTGTGAAAGGCGATTATTTCGCTCGTCATTTTGGAAAGGAGGTTACGCTTTGTATCGATGAATATCAGGCCGCTGCGGTAGATGCTCATATAGACACGTTGCTGATTGAGCAAGAGGCCCCGAATATGAATACGACGAAGAGCGGTTATTGCGCTCCCGCCACTGTTCAATTTTCGGCTATCGCGAATACGCCGACAGCCGCCCTGTTTAATTGGAAAATCTATCGGCAAGGGGAAGAAGATAATCCGGTTGTTCGTTTTACGGGTGAGGAGGTGGATTATACGTTCAACCAATCCGGGACTTTTATCATCAAGTTGGAAGTAAGCGACCAAAGCACTACTTGCAGCACGGAAGATGAGGTTCAGATTGATATCTCGGAGTCTTATCTGATGATACCGAACGCATTCTCCCCGGGTACCACGCCCGGAATTAATGATGAGTTCCGGGTTGCCTATAAGTCGTTGGTGAAATTTAAGGCATGGATATTTAATCGCTGGGGCCTACAGATGTATTACTGGACAGATCCGGCCCAAGGATGGGATGGAAAGAAGGGCGGTAAATACGTTCAGCCGGGTGTGTATTTTTATGTGATAGAAGCCGAAGGTTCCGATGGCATTAAGTACAAGGAAAAAGGCGATATAAACATTCTTAGACCTAAAACAATTCAAGATGAAAATGAGAATATCCAAGAATAATTTAGCTAGTTTTTTATGTGGAGGCGTCGTTTGCTTGACCGCATGTATCTCGATGAGTTCGAATGACGTGGAAAAAGTGATAGAGAGCCGTCCGGTTGTCTCGTCCATGACCCTGTCTCCGGATGTTCCGTCCTCGGTTCCTTTTTGTGGGAAACTAATCGATATTACCCGCTATGATATGCGGGAAGCCTATGACCGTGAATTGAGTAGCTTTACTTATTTCCATTCTACGACGATGCTTCTGATCAAGCGGGCGAACCGTTATTTCCCGGTGATCGAGCCGATCTTGAAGGCGAACGGCATTCCCGATGATTTCAAATATCTAGCGGTGATAGAAAGCCATTTGGACCCCCGTGTATCCTCTCCGGCTCGTGCTGTCGGGATGTGGCAATTACTGGAGGGCACGGCAAGGGAGTATGGTTTGACAATCACCCCGACGGTCGACGAGCGTTGCCATGTGGAGAAAGCTACTGGGGCC
>OBZC01000881.1_pt1 | contig 26355 bp, 23 predicted proteins | sample 1538231 | NCBI WGS metagenome assembly OBZC01 (sample SAMEA2580225, study PRJEB22360) | human gut metagenome | biome: human gut; feature: human-associated habitat; material: faeces | place: Denmark | collected 2008/2010 | reverse complement strand
CCCGAGAGCCGCTGCGCAGCGATAAGCAGGCCCTTTGTCAGAGCGATGCTATCGCTGCGCCTGCGCTTCACCGGCAGCGTCCTTGCCCTCTCAGGCGCTCCGCGCCAGCTCCCCCAAAGGGGGAGCCTCTGGCGAAGAGGCAAAGCTTTGCGGTATGCGAAAGCCTCTCCCCTTGGGAGAGGTGGCTGCGAAGCAGACGGAGAGGGCAAGCCCATCTCCCGAGAGCCGCTGCGCAGCGATAAGCAGGCCCTTTGTCAGAGCGATGCTATCGCCGCGCCTGCGCTTCACCGGCAGCCTCCTTGCCCTCTCAGGCGCTCCGCGCCAGCTCTCCCAAAGGGAGAGCCTTTTGCATCCCGTAAGGCAGCAAAAAAGCACCCACCCTCCCGTTTCACGGGAAAGGATGGGTGCTTCTGTTTTATCCAGTCCTTAGACCTTATGCATCCTGCAGCTCCCCACGGCTGGCGGCCTTGAGGTAGGCGAAGATGAAGCCGTCGAGGTCGCCGTCCATGACAGCGTCCACGTTGCCGGTCTCGTAGTTGGTGCGATGGTCCTTGACCATGGTGTAGGGCATGAAGACGTAGGAGCGGATCTGATGGCCCCATGCGATCTCGTTCTGGACGCCCTTGATGTCGTCGATCTTGTCCATATGCTGCTGCTTGGCGATCTGGTAGAGCTTTGCCTTCAGCATCTCCATGGCGTAGTCGCGGTTCTGGAACTGGCTGCGCTGGGTCTGGCAGCTGACCACGATGCCGGTGGGCTTATGGATGAGTCGGACGGCAGAGGAGGTCTTGTTGATGTGCTGGCCGCCTGCGCCGGAGGAGCGGTAGACCTGCATCTCGATGTCCTCGGGGCGGATGTCCACCTGAATGGTGTTGTCCAGCTCGGGCATGACCTCCAGCGAGGCAAAGCTGGTCTGACGGCGGGCGTTGGCGTCGAAGGGCGAGACGCGCACCAGACGGTGGACGCCGTTCTCGCTCTTGAGCAGGCCGTAGGCGTTGGCGCCCTTGACCATCATGGAAGCGCTCTTCATGCCGGCCTCGTCGCCGTCCTGATAGTCCAGCACCTCCACGGTCATGCCGTGGGCCTGCGCCCACTTGTTGTACATCCGGTAGAGCATCTCGGCCCAGTCCTGTGCCTCGGTGCCGCCGGTACCGGCGTGGAAGGTCAGGATGGCGTTGCTGTGGTCGTACTCGCCGTTCAGCATGGTCATCAGCTGCAGCTCGTCCACCGCCTTGCCCACTGCGTTGACGGCCTCCTCGGCCTCGGGCACCATCTCGGGGTCGTACTCCTCGTCCAGCATGACCAGCATGGTCTCGGCGTCGTCGTAGAGGCCCTGCAGCTTCTCGAAGCGGTTCAGCTTGCCCTTCAGGTCGCCGACCTCGTCGAAGACTTTCTTGCTCAGCTCCGCGTCGTCGTAGAAGCCGGGGCGGGACATGGTGTGCTCCAGCTCCTGCACGCGCTTGCGGGAGGCGTCGATGGCCAGCGCCTCTTCCAGGTCTTTCACAGCCTTGCCGTAGTCGGCCAGCTGTACTTTCAGTTCGTCCGTGGTGATCATCGTTTTATTCCTCTCGTCTCAATCTTTTGGGAGCATCTCTGGCAGTAGCCCTCCTCGTCAGAGGCTCCCCCTTTGGGGGAGCTGTCACCGAAGGTGACTGAGAGGGCAAGGACGCTGACGCGGACTTGCAGGCGCGGCAACAGCATCGCTCTGACAGAGGGCCTGCTTATCGCTGCATGGCAACTCTGTCCTGCCGGGCTTGCCCTCTCCGTCATTGCTCCGCAATGCCACCTCTCCCAAAGGGAGAGGCTTTCCGGCGGGGGCGCTCCCAAAAGATACAGTTTATACACAGATACTTCATTAGTATACCCAGAATCCATGATAAAGTAAAGAGGAAAAAATGCCATCGTGCTGGAAATTTGAAGATTTCTGGCTTTTCTTTTCTCTCTTTTGAGTGTATAATACTGATAACTACCATAATCATTGGAGGATGTTATGCCAAAATACTATGGCTGTCCGTGTGAGGGTTGCGGCGAGCCGCTCACCCTTCAGGATGACATCGTGGTCTGCCCCGACTGCGGCGCGCCCTATCACCGCACCTGCTACGAGAAGCTGGGCCAGTGCATCCACCGCCCCGCCCATGCCGCCGGTTACGAGTGGAAGTTTCCCTACGAGGAGAGCCAGCTCCGCACCTGCCCGGCCTGCGGCGAGCGCACCCTGCGGGATGCAGAAAAATGCCGCTGCTGCGGCGCAGTGCTCCCCCCCGAGGAGCAGGAGCCGTTCCCTGTCTCCGACACCACGGAGGACAGCTTCGACTACTCCCGGATGTACCGCCAGTTCGGCGGCGCAGCCGACCCCGAGAAGGAGTTCTTCGAGGAGGCCTTCGGCAAAGAGGCCCGGATGGACGGCATCGCCCGGCAGGACTGGCTGGACTACATCGGCCCCGCCGCCCCCGCCTATCTGGCGGCCTACAGCCGGATGCAGCTGCAAAAGAGCAAGATCTCCATGAGCTTCTCGGCGCTGCTGTTCGGGCCGTTCTATTTCTTCTACCGCAAGGCGTGGAGACCGGCCTTCGGCTTCCTTGCCGCCGAAATGCTGCTGGCGGCCCCCACCTTCATCGAGATGCTCCAGCTTTCGGGCAGCAGCTTCGCCCCGGCCCTCAGCGCCTCGGCCCTGACGATCCTTGCCCGGGTCTGCTCCCTTCTCAGCTTCCTGCTGATGCTGGTGCGGGGGATGTACGGCAAATGGCTCTACCGCCGCAGCGCGGCCAGCCGCATCCGCCGCATCCAGTCTGAGTTCCCCGACGCCCGCCAGCGGCAGGCTGTCCTCCGCGCACAGGGCGGCGTCAGCTTCGGGGCGGTCTTTCTCTGCCTCCTGCTCCTGACCGTCGGCGGCAGCCTCTTTACCCTGCTGCTCGGCCCCGACCTGCAGGCCCTGTTCAACGCTTTTTACGGCTGATCGCACTCAGCTGTAAGACGATTATAGTGAAGGAGTTTGAATCATGAAAAAAGTCACCAAGGCAGTCATCCCCGCTGCGGGCCTCGGCACCCGCGTCCTGCCCGCCACCAAGGCCATGCCCAAGGGGATGCTCCCCCTCGTGGACAAGCCCGCCATCCAGTATCTGGTGGAGGAGGCCGTCCGCTCCGGCATCACCGACATCCTCATCATCGTGAGCCGGAATCAGGGCATCATTCAGGACCACTTCGACCGCAGCCCCGAGCTGGAAGCAAAGCTGGCCGTCCCCGGCAAGGAGAAGATGCTGGAGGAGTGCCTCGGCATCTCGAATCTGGCCAACATCTTCTTCGTCCGCCAGCACCAGACCCTCGGCCTCGGCCACGCCGTCAGCATGGCCAAGCCCTTCACCGGCGACGACCCCTTCGTGGTCATCTACGGTGACGACGTCATCTGGGGCGAGGACCCGGTCTGCGCCCAGCTCATCCGCGCCTACGAGGAGTTCGGCCGCCCGGTCGCGGGCGTGTCTGCCGTGCCATGGGCCGACGTGAGCCGCTATTGCAGCCTCAAGACCACCCCCATCCACGACAACTACTTCTTCGTGGACGATATGATCGAGAAGCCCAAGAAGGGGCAGGAGTTCAGCAACTACTCCATCCTTGGCCGCGTCCTGCTGACGCCCGAGATCTACGACATCCTCGCCCAGACCAAGCCCGGCGCAGGCGGCGAGATCCAGCTGACCGACGCCATGGCCGAGTATGCCCGCAACCACGGCGGCATGACGGCGGTGGAGTTCACCGGCAAGCACTACGACATGGGCAACAAGCTCAAGGTCGTGGAGGCGCAGGTGGAGCTGGCCCTGCAGCACCCCGAGATCGGTGAGGCCTTCCGCGCCTACCTGAAGGAGTTCTGCAAGACGCTGTAAGCGCCCGGCACACCAGTTGGCTCCCCCTTTGGGGGAGCTGGCGAGCGGAGCGAGACTGAGAGGGCAAGCCCGTTTCCCAAAAGTATCTGCACAGCGATAAGTACTGGCTTTTGTCAGAGCGATGCTATCGCTGTGCTTTTTTATTTTTCTGTAGCGTCCTTGCCCTCTCAGTCACCTTCGGTGACAGCTCTCCCAAAGGGAGAGCCACTGGCGTGTCGGGCAACTCTGCGCTGACCGCTGGAAGCTCAATATGGCATAAAATATAGTGCCCTGCTACAGAGATTCACAACAGCTTGACAAGGGATATTGTCCCGAGGCTGCTGCCCTCTGTAGCAGGGCACTACTGTTTTCGGATAGAGTAAGCTTTGCTCGTCCCGTGTGGGCCTGACCGGCACGCCAGTGGCTCTCCCTATGGGAGAGGTGGCATTGCGAAGCAATGACGGAGAGGGCTAGCCGCTGCGATAAAGCTGTTACTGAAGGTGACTGAGAGGACAAAAAAGCGCCCCTGCCTTGTCATCGGCGGGGGCGCTTTGCTGATCGCTGATTATTTTGATTGGGTTGATAAGTTCAGATTAGTCGCTGACGTAGGGCATCAGGGCAACGTGACGAGCACGCTTGATGGCCACGGTCAGGGCGCGCTGATGGAAAGCGCAGGTGCCGGTCACACGGCGGGGGATGATCTTTGCACGCTCAGAAACGTACTTACGCAGACGGGGCACGTCCTTGTAATCGATGGTGTCGATGCGATCGACACAGAAGCTGCAAACCTTCTTGCGGCCGCGGCGGATGGGGCGCGCGGGGCGAGAGCCTTCGGTTCTTTCAAAAGCCATTGCTTATTACCTCCTGTTGGATTTTTACGGTTCACACCGGTTCGGGATCAGAACGGCAGGTCGTCGCTGTCGTCAATGACGGCGAAGTCGTCTGCGTTTCCGGCGGAGTAGCTGGGAGCTGCCTCCACAGCAGCCGGGCGGGCAGGCGCTGCGTTCTGGTAGGACGGCGCAGCATTCTGATAGCTGCTGCCGCCCTGATTGCTGCCATTCGAGTTCTTGGGGCCTGCAAAGCTGATGTTGTTTGCCACGACCTCCACAGCCGTGCGGTTGTTCCCGTTCTTGTCCTGATACTGGCGGGTCTGGAGGCTGCCTTCGATGGCGATCAGACTGCCCTTCTGGAAATACTTGGAGACGAACTCTGCCTGCTGGCGCCATGCGACAATGTCGATGAAATCGGCCTGACGCTGCTCGCCCTGACGGGCAAAGTTGCGGTCGCACGCAATGCGGAAACTGCACACATTGGTGCCGTTCTGGGTGGTGCGAAGCTCGGGATCCGCCACGAGGCGGCCCATGATCGCTACAACATTCAACATAATACGGACTCCTTTTTCGTCACGAAAAGATTACTCCTCGTGGGCAACGATCAGGCTGCGCATAACGCCCTCAGTGATCTTGTACACACGGTCAAGCTCAGCGGGGAAGCTGGGATCGGCGGTGAAGTTGATCACGGTGTAGACGCCCTCCTCCTCATCGTTGATGGGGTAGGCCAGACGGCGCTTGCCCCACTCATCGATGGAATCGATGGTACCGTTTGCCTCGATCAGGGACTTGAACTTGCCGATGAGGGCGGAAGAAGCCTCCTCGTCGAGAGCAGCGCTGGTAATCAGCATGGTTTCGTACTTTGCCATTTTGTAGCACCTCCTTTTGGACTTAAGGGCCTCAAGGTTATGAGGCCAAGGGTACACAGACCGCGCGGCGTCGCGCAGGCTGTGCGGCGTGTCTGTTCAGACAGCAACTTATTATAGCAAGCCCAGCGAAAATTGTCAAGCTTTTCTGCGCGATTTTTTTCGCACTCTGCACTGCCATTCTCTTTATGGTTTCCCGGTATGCCTGTCATATCTTCTTTACATGGTATTCTTGGCCGTTTCTGAGGCGGTTTTCCTTTACATTCCGGCGAGAGGAGTACTATAATAAAAAGTGTTCTTCTCCCCTTCCGCCTGCCTGCGCGGGGCAGGGCCTCTTCGGGGAGCGGGACGACTGCTAACGTCAAAGGAAGGATCATCTATGTATTCCATCTTTCGGAACCTCGCCATCATCCTCATCAGCGCCAAGTTCTTTGCGCTGCTGGCCCGCAAATGCCGGGCACCGCAGGTGGTGGGCGAGATCATCGCGGGCCTCGTCATCGGCCCCTGTCTGCTGAATCTCGTCCAGCCCAGCGACTCCATCGCCATCTTCGCCGAGATCGGCGTCGTGCTGCTGATGTTCAACACCGGCCTCGGCACCAACCTGCAGGAGCTGATGCGGGCTGGCCCCATCGCCACCCTCATCGCCTGCGTGGGCGTGGCGGTGCCTCTAGCGGGCGGCACCCTGCTCTACGGCCTCTTCTACGGCTTTGCGGCGGTGGGTAGCACCGAGTTCTACCGTGCCCTCTTCATCGGCACCATCATGACGGCCACCAGCGTCTCCATCACCGTGGCCACCCTGCAGGAGCTGGGCAAGCTCAAGAGCTTCCTCGGTACCACCATCGTCAGCGCCGCCGTCATTGATGACGTCATCGGCATCGTGGTGCTCACCTGCGTGCTGGGTGCCAGCGGCGGCTCGGACACCAGCCTCGTGGAGGTGCTGATGGACACCGTCCTCTTCTTCGCGGCCGCCATCGTCATCGGCCTCATCATCCACAAGGCCATGCTCTGGCTGGACCATCGCAACCCCCACACCCAGCGCATCACCATCGTCAGCCTTGCCTTCTGCTTTGCGATGGCCTACATCGCCGAGCAGTATTTCGGCATCGCCGACATCACGGGCGCTTACATCGCGGGCATCGTGCTCTGCTCCCTTGAGGATGCGTCCTACATCGAGCGCCGGGTGGACATCAGCAGCTACACCCTCTTCTCCCCCGTCTTCTTCGCCAGCATCGGCCTCAAGACCGACATCAGCGGCCTCACCCCCACCATCCTGCTCTTCAGCGTCTGCTTCGTGGTGGTGGCCCTCATCACCAAGATCATCGGCTGCGGCCTCGCCGCGAAAGTCTGCCGCTTCAGCTGGCCGGACTCCCTCAAGGTAGGCGTCGGCATGATGACCCGCGGCGAGGTGGCCCTCATCGTGGCCCAGAAGGGCCTCGGCGTGGGGGTGGTGGACTCCGTCTTCTTCACGGCAGTCATCCTCCTCATCGTCGCGTCCTCCATCATCACCCCTCTGGTGCTGAAGGGGTTGTTTGCGAAGGGTTAAGCCGCCGCAGGAAGAAAGCCTCTCCCCGTCAGCGGCCTAGCCCTCTCCGTCATTGCTTCGCAATGCCACCTCTCCCAGAGGGAGAGGCACTGGCGTGCCGGTCAGGCCCACGCGGGACGAGCAAAGTTTGATTTTATCGGAAACAGTAGTGCCCTGCTACAGAGGGCAGCAGCTTCGGGACAATATCCCTTGTCAAGCTGCTGTGAATCTCTGTAGCAGGGCACTATTTTTTGCGTTATATTGAGCTTCCAGCGGTCAGCGTAGAGTTGCCCGGCCTGCCAATGGCTCTCCCTCTGGGAGAGCTGGCGCGTAGCGCCTGAGAGGGCTACTGCCGGGAAAGCACTCTAAATCCCTCAGACGACCTGAATGCGTCCTGCGCCATGCGGATCCTCATAATCCAGCAGGTAGCCGGGGTAGCTTGCCAGCGGGCTGTTGGCGCTTGCCAGAACCGGCATACCCTCGGTCGCGCCGTCAAAGATCATGGCGTAGGTGGACATGACGAGGTAGTCCTCCGCGACATAGTCCTTGATCAGCTCTGCGCCGTCGAACATGGCGAAGCCGTCGCCCAGATTGCGCAGGGTGTAGTTCATACCGGCCAGCGCGTAGGTGCGGTTCAGGTCCAGCGGCTCATAGGTACCGGTCTTTCGGTCGTAGATGCGCACGTTCTGGACGCGGGGCGTGCCGGTGGCGCTGCCCTGCCAGACGTTCTTGTCGTCGGTGCGGACGGTGTTGGGGATGTCGGTGTGGATCTCATAGGTCGCACCGGCAACGTGCAGGAAGCCGCCGTTCTCCTTGCCCTCCGGGCCGACGAAGCGGGCACCGAACTCCAGCGCATCCTGAATCTGCTGGCCGGTGACGGCCATCAGGCAGGCCACGTTGCCGAAGGGGCTGATCTGCTTGCAGGTCTTGAAGGACCAGTCGCCCGCGCTCACGTCGGTGCGGATGCCGCCGCCGTTCATCATGGCGATGTCGCAGTCCAGCTGCTCGATCTCGTTGAAGTAGGTATAGATGCCGTCGGCCACAAAGTCGCCGAGGTTGGTCTCACCCGAGCGGATGCGGCGCTTGCCGGTGGCGGGGTCGCTGATGTAGAAGTTGATGTCGGTGACGGCGATCTGCTCGCCCAGCATCTCGTCCACTTCCTTGATCCACGTTGCGGCGGTAGCGGCCACGGCGGCGTCGGAGACGTCTGCGGTGGAGATCAGCTCGGTGGTGATGGTGCCGTCCTCGGCGAGGGTCATCTTGCCGACATTGGCGAGGTAGGAGCCGGTCTGGGTCAGGGTGACGGCCTTACCGGCGGCGTCGTAGACCTGCTTGTTCTCCATAACGGTGTGGGAGTGGCCGTCGATGAAGGCGTCGAAGCCGGTGGTGTTGGCAATGACCTCTTCGCTGGTCCACGGAGAGGAGGAGGGGTCAACGCCCAGATGGCCCAGACCGATGATGACGTCTGCGCCCAGTGCCTTGGCCTTGTCGATGCCCTTCTGCACGGCGTCGTACAGCTTCTTGCCGTCGTCACCGCCCAGAATATCGTAGATGTACTTGGTCTGCTTGGCGTTCATGAAGTAGGCCGGGGTGGACTTGGTGAAGGACTCGGGGGTGGTGATGCCCACGAATGCGATCCACTTGCCGCCTGCGGGGAACAGCTTGACGGCGGGCAGGACGCGCAGACCGGTGCGCAGGTCCACCCAGTTGCAGGAGACATAGGGGAAGTCCGCTTCCTTGATGACGGCCTTGGCGCGGGCCATGCCGTAGTCGAACTCGTGGTTGCCCAGCGTGGCCACATCGTAGCCCGCCTCGTTCATCAGCTCGATGATGGTCGCGCCGTCGTCCATCGAGCCGTAGGCGGTGCCCTGAATGTGGTCGCCTGCGTCCACCAGCAGGACGGGCTTGCCCTCATCGACGTAGCCCTGCTTTAGGGCGGCGATGGCGGCATAGGTCAGCTTGGGGGACTTGTTATCAATGTAGGTGTGTACGTCATTGGTGTACAGGATGGTGACGGCGGCGTCCTTGCCCGTCAGCCAGCCGGCAGAAGCCTGCGGGACGGCAGCGGCCATGGCCGAGGCAGCGGCGGTGACACCGGCGGCCTTCAGGAAATTGCGGCGAGAAATAAAGTGTTTCACGAGAAATGACCTCCTTTATGTTCCGGACCTTTGGCGGCACAGCCTCTCTTCTGCCGTGCCGCGCTCTTTGCTCTAAGCTTACCACAGAACCGCCGAAAGGGCAAGCCCAAATCTGGTCATCCTGTACAATAATCTCCTTTATGGGTACGACTTTTTATGAAATCTCGCGCAAATCAGCACAAAAGACCGGGCGCTGCTTCCTGCCTCAGGCGTGCAGCATCCGGTCTTCTGTGTTTGGGAGGAATATCGTTCTGAAAATGAGCCGTGCTCAGATGGCGTTGTAGCGGCGCAGGAGCTTTTCGAGGTCGGTGCCCTCGATCTTTTTCAGCGCTTCCTTCAGGGCGATGCGGCCCATAAGGGGCAGCTCCATGTCCGTGAGCTTCCTGCCGTCCCGCAGCTTGACCGCCGCGTCGAGCAGGGCGCGGACGTCGTAGGTGCTGCCCCAGACCTCCGGCACGCCCCGGTCGATGTCCAGCAGGGTGTACACGGCCTCCATGCCGGTGCGCATGGAGTATTCGGTGGTGAAGATGGTGTCCCGGGCCGTCTCGGCGAACTGGCCGAGGAAGGCGAAGTTCACTGCTCCCTCGGGCACGATGTCGGGGCGGTCGCCCTTGGCCCGGGGCATGAAGAAGGCGTCGATATAGGGCATCATCACCGGCACGGTGTTGGCGCTGTTCTCGGCCATCGAGGCGATGTCCTCCACCGGCACGCCCAGATGGTACAGCCACTCCATGCAGATCTCCCGGCCGGTGCAGTCCCGCATGGGCTTCCTGACGTAGTCACCGGGCTTGTCGCTGAACAGGCCGTAGACCCAGACGCAGAGCTGGTTCCGGGGCTGGTCGCGGAACTGCTGCTGGCGGTTGAGGGTCCAGCTCAGCAGCCAGCTGGAGTCCTTCACGGTGACGATGCCGCCGGTGACGGTGCGGCCGCTGAAGGGGTCGCGCTTGCAGATCTTCTGGATATACTGCGGGATCTTCTCATCCAGCGTGGTGATGGTGGCGCTCTCCCAGTTGCTCCGCTCCGGCTCCGAGCAGAACTTTTCCGGGTGTCCGAAGGCGGGGTCCTGCGCCGCGATCTTCTTCCACAGATCCCAGCCGTTGCCCGGCCGGATGGCGGGGTCGAAGCCCGCCGCCTTGTTTTGTGCACCCACGGTGCAGCTCTCCACGCAGCCGCCGTTGGTGATGAAGAGCAGGTCGTTCTCGGTCAGGCCGATGGTCGTCACCTCGCCCTTGTGGTCCACTGTAACGCCCACGGCCTGCTTCCTGCCCGGCTCAAGGCTGAACTGGACGTCCACCACCTTGGTGTCGTAGTGGAACTGGACGCCGTGGTCCTTCAGGTAGGCCACCATGGGCAGGATGATGGACTCATACTGGTTGTAGCGGGTAAAGCGGAGGGCGGTAAAGTCGGGCAGGCCGCCGATGTGGTGGATAAAGCGCTTGAGGTAGAGCTTCATCTCGAGGGCGCTGTGCCAGTTTTCGAAGGCGAACATGGTCCGCCAGTAGAGCCAGAAGTTGGAGCCAAGCACCTCGTCATCGAAGTAATCGGTGATCTTCTTATCCTGCAGCGCCTCGTCGGGCGTGAAGAAGAGCTTCATGATCTCCATGGCGCCTTTATCGGACAGGCCGAACTTGCCGTCGGTGTGGGCGTCCTCGCCGCGGTTGACCGTCGCGCGGCAGAGGGAGTAGTTGGGGTCGGCCTTGTTCAGCCAGTAATACTCGTCCAGCACGCTGGCCCCCTCGGTCTCCAGCGAAGGGATGGAGCGCAGCAGGTCCCACATGACCTCAAAATGGTTGTCCATCTCGCGGCCGCCCCGCATCACATAGCCCACGTCGTACTTATAGCCGTCGCAGGCCCCGCCGGGGATGGGGTCCTTCTCGAACACGTGCACACGCCCGCCTTTCATCTGGCCGTCCCGCACCAGATAGCAGGCCGCCGTCAGGGCCGCCAGACCGGAACCGATGAGATAAGCCGATTTGTGATCGACGCCCTCCGGCTTTTTCGGCGCTGCAAAAGCCTCATAGTTGCCACTGGAATAGTACATAGAGAAACCTCCCTGTTTCGGTCGCTTTTTCGACATCTCTGTGCCGTCCTTATGGCAACAGTATACCCTGCGCACCCGCCGCGGACAACAAGCAAAACCATCCAGTTGACGCACTTTTCAGCAAACCGCCCCGTTTGCATAAAAAAATCCGCCCCCAGCGCACCGGGGGCGGACAAAACAATATGAGCGTTCCTGTTATTTCTGCGCCAGCGCCTTTTCCAGCGCCTGCTCCACGCAGTGGTTGAGGGAGACATCGTGTTCCATCGCATAGACGGCCAGCTGCTTGTGCAGTTCCGGCGAGATGCGGACGTTGAAGCTCCCCTTGTAGGCCGTCTCCGGCGTTTTTCCCTCCGCGCGGCACAGTTCGAGGTAATCGTCCACCGCGCCGTGGAAATCCTCCAGCAGCTCCTTCGCGCTCTCCCCTTCGTAGGAGATGAGCGAGCGGATGCCCATTACACGGCCAAAAAGCAGGCCCTCTTCTTCGTCAAATTCCACGCTGCCAAGATAGCCCTTATACTCCATCGTATTCTTCATATCAGGCCCTCCTGTTCCAAAAAATCGACCAGCTGCTTGACTTGATAGCCCTTCAGCTCTTTCTGAGGATGGGGCTTGTGGAGCAAGATCGTCCCATGCTCCGGGCTGCTGAACATCACCCGCGACCCGCTCGTCCTGCCCTTGTTGGAGCGGATAAATTCCAGATAGCCCAGAAGCGTCTCCGCTTCTTCAAAGGTAAAATCCCGCGGCCTCTCCTTCAGCCTGCGGATGAGCTTTTCCTTCTGTCCCATAAGCCTTTCCCTCCTCTGCCTCCATTATACGCTTCTTTGCTCCATTTTGCAACTGTTATCAGTTGCATTTCTGACAAAAAAGAAATCCGCCCCCAGCGCACCGGGGGCGGAACAGAAACAGGTTCAGAAGGTCAGGCGCATCTGATGCCAGACGACGTCGCCGTGGGTGGAGGCAGACACGCCCTCGTCCACGAAGCCGAACCGGGCGTAGAAGCCGATGAGCCTCTCCTTGCAGGTGAGCACGACGCCCCTGCGGCCAGCGGCCTTTGCGTCGGCACAGACCTGCCGCAAAACACGGGACGCACAGCCCTCCCGCCGATGGGCCGGGGCGGTGACGACGCTGAAGATCATCTGCCAGCTGCCCTCCGGCGTGTGGAGATGGGGGTCGTCGTACATCGCGTCGGTGAGGTCGGGCTGGTCGGTGACGAGGCCGTTGACGAAGGCTTTCACCCCGCCGTCCTCCTCCAGCAGCCAGAAATGATCCGGGTAGACGGCCACCCGCCCGGCGATGCTCTGCCGGGACGCCCCCTCGGCAGGCGGATAGGATGCCGCTTCGATGTCGGCCAGCGTGTCCACATCGGCGGGGACTGCATGACGGATGCTCATGTTTTCCCCTCCTCAGTTCTTGGCGGCAGGGGCGACCTCGAAGTCGATCTTGCCCAGATTGACGTCGGCGCGGACGATGGTGATCATCATCTTGTCGCCGAGGCTCCAGCTCTTGCCGGAGGCGGGGTCGGTCAGACGGACGCCCTCGGTGAGGCTGGTGCCGGAGGGGGTCAGGCTGGAAGCGGGCACGAAGCCCTCCACGCCGTTGTCCAGCTCGATGAAGAGGCCGCGCTGGGTCACGCCGGAGATGGTGCCCTCGTAGCACTCGCCCAGATGGCGGCGGGCATACTCGGCCTTGTAGCAGTCCTCGGCCTTCCGCTCGATCTGCATGGCGACGACCTCCCGCTCGCTGGACTGCTTGGAGGCGCGCTCTGCAAAGTCGGTGTAGCGGAGGATCATGGTCTCCTTCTCGGTGCCCTTGAGCAGGTCGGTCATGATGCGGTGGATGGCGAGGTCGGGGTAGCGGCGGATGGGGCTGGTGAAGTGGGCGTAGTCCTTCAGCACCAGACCGTAGTGGCCCTTGGGCTTTTCCTCGTAGAGGGCCTTGGACATACAGCGCAGCATCCCGGTGTTGATGATCTGCTCATACGGCGTGCCCCGCACCCCCTCGAGGATGGCGCTCAGCTCCTTGGGCGTGGGCACCTCCTTGGCGAAGTGGTCGTTGATGCCGCAGGCCTGCAGCAGGGCGTGGAGACGCTCCAGCTTCTCGGCGTTCGGCTCCTCGTGGACGCGGTAGACGAAGGGGATCTGCTTGACCCGGGCAAAGTGGGCAGCGCACTGGTTGGCCAGCAGCATGAACTCCTCGATCATGCTCTCGCTCTCGCCGGAGGTGCGCTTCTTGACGTCGATGCAGCGGCCGTTCTCGTCGAGGATGAGCTTGACCTCGCCGCTCTCGATGTCCATGCAGCCCCGCTCCTTCCGCAGGCGGGCGCGGTGGCCGTACAGCTCCTTCATGGCGGGGAGCTGGTCGATGACGTCGGCATACTTTGCCTTGATCTCGGCGTCCGCCGTCCCGGCCAGCAGGGCGTTGATCTCGGCGTAGACGCCCTTGACCCGGCTGCGGATGATGGACTTGACGAAGCGGTAATCGGTCAGGTTGCCATCCTTGTCCAGACGCATCAGGCAGGAGAAGGCCAGACGCAGCTCGTTCTCGTTCAGGCTGCAGATGCCGTTGGACAGGGCCTTGGGCAGCATGGGCACCACCTGATCGGCGTAGTAGACGCTGGTGGCGCGGCTGAAGGCCTCGTTGTCCAGCTCGGTGCCGGGCTTGACGTAGTTGGAGACGTCGGCGATGTGGACGCCCAGCTCGAAGCCGCCGTCGGAGGTGCGGGTCAGGCTGACGGCGTCGTCGATGTCCTTGGTCTCGGCGCTGTCGATGGTGAAGATGGGCAGGGCGCGCAGGTCCATCCGGCCCTCGCAGTCCTTCTCGGAGATCTCTGCCCCCTCGAACTTCTTGGCCTCCTCCCGGACCTTATCCGGGAAGCGGGTGCGGATGTCCTTGGCGTAGAGCAGGGCCTTGGCGCAGCGCTTGGCCTCGTCGGAGCTGCCGAAGCGCATGGCGACGCCCACCCGGTGATCCTCCTGCCGGTTGCCGCGGTTCAGGATCTCGACGGCCACCTTGTCGCCGTCCTTTGCGCCGCCCTCGCAGTCCCGGGCCAGCGGCATGGTGATGGCCGGGCAGTCGTCGGGCACGAAGCGCAGACGGCCCTCGACCCGGCGCACCGTGCCCACCAGATCGTTCTTTTCGGTCAGGACGGCGAGGATGGTGCCCTCGTCGCTGCCCTCCATGCGGGGATGCTCGAACTTCTCCACCAGCACCTCATCGCCGGGCATGGCGCCCTTGGTGAAGCGGCCGGGGATGAAGATGTCGCTGGTGCCGTCCTCCAGCATGACGAAGGCAAAGTTCTTGCCCAGCTTGACCACCTTGCACAGCAGAGCCTTGTCGGCACGGCCGGAGCGGACGGTGAAGAACACGCCCTGACGCTGGCAGACGACGGCCTCCCGCACCAGCTCGTCCAGAGCCTCCATCACCTTGCGGTCTGCGCCGCGCTCGCCGCCGAACTTCTGCTTCAGCTCCTTGACGGTGCAGGGCTGGTTCTGGATCGCGTGTTCGATCTTATCGCGCATTGACATAGATTTTCTTTCTCCTTAACTACCTTGGCCCGCCCTCCCACCGGGGCGCGGCTCTTCCCTCTTATCCATACAAACAGAAAAACAGCCCCGCTTTCATCACGGGGCTGCGGGCGCGTACTCAGGCCAGACGGCTTGCGAACACGCAGGCCAGAATGGCCACCACAAAGAAGACGACACCGGCGATGCGGGTCACTTTCGCCAGCATCTGATCCGCAGGGGTCAGACGGGTGTTGTTTGCGCCGTAAGCGCTGCCGTTGATGGCACCGGACAGACCCTGACCGTGGGTGTGCTGCATCAGGGTAAGGGCAAAGATGGCGACCGAGACGACGAGCAGGATAACGCCGCCGACGATTTCATTGACTGCCATGGATGAAAACGCTCCTTTTATTATCAATTTTGGGATACAAACATACAGATACAAGTATATAGTAACATACCCCGGCCAAAAAAGCAAGCAAAAACGCAAAACTACCCGTCCTCTCCCGCCGCCAGCGCGTCGCACAGGCGGGCAAAGACCGCGGCGCTGGACACCTCCGGCTCGGTCTGGGCGTCCTGCATCACCACGATGGTCCAGCGGGGCCTGTCCGCCGGGTAAAAGCCCGCGAACCAGTAATTTTTCAGCTCCTCGCCCTCCCGGAACTGTCCGGTCTGAGCCGTACCGGTCTTTCCGGCGGCAGTGCCCTCCGCAGGGGCCGCCTGCTGGCCCGTCCCCTCCGCCACGACGCCCGCCAGCAGGCCTTGCAGCCTCTTTGCCGTCTCTTCGGAAAACACCCGCCGGGCCGAACCGTGGGCCAGCGGCGCAAGCTCCTCGCCGGTGGCCTCGTCCACGACGCACTCCACGAAAAGGGGGGTGCGGTAGACGCCTCCCGCCGCGATGGCGTTCATCATCCCCGCCGCCTGTAAGGGCGTCGCCAGAAGCTCCCCCTGCCCGAAGCAGAAGTTGGCGAACTGCCCCTCGTTTTCCAGCGTCTCCGCCTCGGGCAGGACGCCCGCCGAGGCCCGCAGCCCCGCCGCGATGTCCTGCCCCTTCCCGAAGCCCAGCGCCGCCGCCATCTGCCGGACCCGCTCCGGCCCGAGACGCCGCCCCAGCTCGATGAAGTAGCCATTGCAGCTCTTTTCCAGCGCGCCGCCCAGCCCCACAAGGCCGTGGGGCACGCTTCCGGCGCAGCGGTAGACCTGTCCGTTCCGGCTGTCATACCCCGGGCAGTCCCGGACGAAGTCCCCCTCCCCGGCTTCCAGCGCCGCAGCCGCCACCACCGGCTTGAACCCCGAGCCGACCGCATAGGCCGAGAGGGCGCGGTTCAGGAGCGGGCTGTCCGGGGCCGTCAGGCTCTCGCCCACATGGGCCGGGTCGAAGCCGGGCCGGCTGACGCAGGCCCGCACCTTGCCGCTGCCGGCCTCTAAGATCAGGATGCACCCGGCGGCTATGCTCTCTGCCGCCACCCCCTCTGCGGCCCGCTGGGTGCTGCGGGAGAGGGTCAGCCGCACCCCCTGCGCGGCGGCGGATGCCTTTTCCAGCACCGGCTCACTGCCCCGCCGCAGACGCCCCTGCGCCGTGACTGCGCACCGGAGGATGTCCTGCCCGCCGGTGGAAAGGATGTCGTCCAGCGCCGCTTCGAGGCCCGCCGCGCCGCGGCCCTCGCCGTCCAGATAGCCGATGAGATGCTCCGCCAGCGGGGCGGCGGCGTACCGCCGGGGCACAGCATAGCACCGCACGCCCAGCCCCCTCACATCCTGCGCCACCTCCAGCAGGAAGGGCCGGGAGGCGTTCCGCTCCCGGTAGAGCACCGCCTGTCCGTCGGCGTCCGCGTAGGGGTAGAGCCGCGCGTAACTTCCCTCCCCCGGGAAGCAGAGGGCCAGCCACTGTTCCGAAAGCCCCGTCAGCGGCAGGCCGTCGCAGTCGTAGAAGTTCCCCCGCGCCGCAGGCAGGCGCAGGACGGCCTCGCTCTGCGCCGATGCCCGCGCTGCGTATCCGGTGTTCGAGCAGAGCCAGTACAACCGGCAGACCACCGCCGCGAACCCCAGCAGAAGCGCCCCATACAGCGCAAGCACCCTCCGGCCCGACATAAAAAAGCCCCCTTCCCTGCCCCGTAGTATGGGCAGAAAAAGGGGCTGTTACGCAAAAGAGGCAGGGCCTCCGAAGAGACCCTGCCTCAAAAGACATCGGGATGAGATGGGGCTGCGGCTTAGTACATGCCGCCCATGCCGCCCATATCGCCGCCGGCAGCAGGAGCAGCCGGGGGTTCGGGCAGGTCGGCCACGAGGCTCTCGGTGGTCAGCACCATCTCAGCGACGGAAGCTGCGTTCTCCAGAGCGGAGCGGGTGACCTTGGTGGGGTCAACGATGCCTGCGGCGATCATATCCTCCACGTAGACCTCATTCTGGGCGTCGAAGCCGTAGTTGGGCTTGTTGGCAGAGACGATCTTGTCGATGATGACGCTGCCCTCGAGGCCGGCGTTCTTGGCGATCTGGCGCAGAGGAGCCTCCAGAGCCTTCAGGACGATCTTTGCGCCGGTGCGCTCGTCGCCTTCCAGCGTGTCGCACAGCTCACGGACTGCGGGGATGGCGTTGATGGGGGCAGTGCCGCCGCCAGCGACGACGCCCTCCTGAACAGCCGCCTTGGTGGCGTTCAGAGCGTCCTCGATGCGGAGCTTCTTGTCCTTCATCTCGACCTCAGTGGCAGCGCCGACCTTGATGACGGCCACGCCGCCCGCCAGCTTTGCCAGACGCTCCTGCAGCTTCTCGCGGTCAAAGTCGCTGGTAGCAGCCTCGATCTGGTTGCGGATCTGTGCGATGCGGGATGCGATGGCGTCCTTGTCGCCTGCGCCGCCCACGATGGTGGTGTTCTCCTTGGTGACCTTGACCTGACGGGCGTGGCCCAGCATATCGACGGTAACGTCCTTCAGCTCGTAGCCGAGGTCAGCAGACACGACGGTGCCGCCGGTCAGGATGGCGATGTCCTGCAGCATCTCCTTGCGGCGGTCGCCGAAGCCGGGGGCCTTGACGGCGCAGACATTCAGGGTGCCGCGCAGGCGGTTGACGATCAGGGTGGACAGAGCCTCGCCCTCGATGTCCTCTGCCACGATCAGCAGCTTCATGCCGTTCTGCATCACCTGCTCCAGCAGGGGGACGAGATCCTGAATGACGCTGATCTTCTTATCGGTGATGAGGATGGCGGCGTTGTCCAGCACAGCCTCCATCTTGTCGGTATCCGTGACCATATAGGGGGTCAGGTAGCCGCGGTCGAACTGCATACCTTCGACGATCTCGTTGTAGGTCTCAGCCGTGGTCTTGTTCTCCTCGATGGTGATGACGCCGTCGGAGGTGACCTTCTCCATGGCCTCTGCGATGAGGCGGCCGATCTCGGGATCACCGGCAGAAATGGTGCCGACGCGGGCGATGTCGTTAGAGTCCTTGACCTTCTGGCTGTGGGCCTTGATGGTCTCGACAGCCTTGGTGACAGCCTTGCTCATGCCGCGGCGGATGTCCATCGGGTTTGCACCGGCGGTGACATTCTTCATGCCCTCGGTGACCATTGCCTGTGCCAGAACGGTAGCGGTGGTGGTGCCGTCGCCTGCGGCGTCGTTGGTCTTGGTGGCGACCTCACGCACCAGCTGTGCGCCCATGTTCTCGAACTCGTCCTTCAGCTCGATCTCCTTGGCGATGGTGACACCATCGTTGGTGATGACGGGGGCGCCGAACTTCTTGCTCAGCACCACGTTGCGGCCCTTGGGGCCGAGGGTGATCTTAACGGTATCTGCCAGAGTGTCGATGCCGGCACACAGTGCCTTGCGGGCTTCCTCGCCCTGCTTGATCTGCTTAGCCATATTCTTATCGCTCCTTTATAAAAGCTTGATGATCCAGTGATGAGGGAAAGACGCTTACTCCACGATGGCCAGGATGTCGGCCTGACGCACGATGGTGCACTCTTCGCCGTCCACCTTGACCTCGGTGCCGGAGTATTTGCTGGTGAGCACCTTATCGCCCACCTTGACGGTCATCTTGACTTCCTTGCCGTCCACGACACCGCCGGGGCCAACGGCCACGACCTGTGCCACCTGCGGCTTCTCCTTGGCGCTGCCGGTCAGGATGAGGCCGCCCTTGGTGGTCTCCTCGACCTCAACAGTCTTGATAACAACACGGTCTGCAAGAGGAATGATCTTCATCGTTCTTGCCCTCCTATTATAAAAATAAAAGTGAAACTTTTTCATGGCCCGGGGCTTCTCCCTCCGGGCGTTTAGCACTCCATTTCCCTGAGTGCTAAGTGTATTGTACTCATCTCCGGCAGAAAAATCAAGGGTTTTTGCAAATTTCTTTGTTAATATTTTATGACAGCAAAAAAGCGCCCCCGGCAGGGCGCTTCGCAGTCTTTCCGTTTATACGCTGGCACGCTGAGCCATGAACCGCTCGTAGGCGGGCTTCGGCAGCAGGACGCGCCCCGCCAGCGGCCTGAGCCGGGCGGTGATGGCCTCGCAGGGGGCGCACTCGCCGTCCGCCGTCGCCACGATGGGGCCTCGCCCATCCGCAGGGCGCAGGGAGACGCACTTGGCCCGGCGGTAGAGGAAGTAGGGCTTCGCCTGCTCGGTCAGCGCACCGTCCCGGAAGTGCTTCCCGCCCTTGTACATCCCCAGCAGCCGGGCGATGGTCAGTCGGCCCACCCTGCGGATGATAAAGACGTCCAGCCAGCCGTCGTCGGGCCGGGCCTCCGGCGCGGCATAGAAGCCGCCGCCGTAGGTGCGGCCATTGCAGACCGCGCACATCAGGCAGTCCACCGTCAGCTCCTCGCCGTCGATGGTGAACGCCACCTTCCGGCCGATGTGGCCGCAGAGCTGCCTGACGATGGAGAGGGCGTAGGCCATCTCGCCGCCGCAGAAGGGGATGCGCCGGAACTGGGGGATGCCGTAGGCCACCTGTGCGTCCAGCCCGGCGGCGCAGATGGTGGCCGAGAGGCCGAGGTCGGTCTCCATCAAATCAATGTCCACCGCCCCGCCCGCGAATTGCGCGTCAAGGTCGCTGAACTCCTCCCTCGTGCCGTAGGTGCGGAGGAAATCGTTGCCGCTGCCAAAGGGCAGACACCCCACGGCGGCAAGGGCGCACCCATTGGCACCCGTCAGTGCCTCATTGAAGGTGCCGTCGCCGCCCGCCGTCCAGATGCGCACCGGCTCGCCCTCCGCCCTCTGCTCTGGTAAGAGATTTCAAAAATCGGCGGTGCGCGCCGCCTCCGCAGCCAGCGCACGGGCATGGCCCGCGTACTGAGTCACGACGACCTGCAGCTTCTCCGGCGGGATGCCCGCCCGTCCGGCGGCGGCATGGATGGCCGGGGTCAGCCCGGTGGTGCAGTCCCGCTTGCCTGCGGTGGGGTTGAGCAAAAACAGATAGCGCATTCAGCTTCCTCCTCTGGTGATTCCTGCTCTCTATCATAGCGGAAAACCAGAGCAGATGCAAGAGCTTTTCACCCGACGCCCGCCGTCTGCGTCTCCTCCACCACGATGGTGCCGTCGGCGGTGCAGTCTGCCGTCCAGCGCTGGCCGAGGCTCACGCTGCCGGAGGCGATCTGGTCGGCGAAGGCCTGCTCCACGGCACGGTCCACCTGTCGGCGCAGTTCCCGCGCCCCGTAGGGCGAGCGGGCCTTTGCGGCCAGCGCCGGGCCGACCCGGGCCGTGTGGGTAAGCTGGTAGCCACTGCGGGCCGCACGCTCTTCCAGCTGGCCCAGCAGCTTTTCGGCGATGGAGCAGAGGCTCTGCTCCTCCAACGGGCGGAAGACGATCAGCTCATCCAGCCGCCCCACCAGCTCGGGCCGGAACCACTTTTTCGCCTCGGCGACGGCGGCCTCCGACTGCTTTTCAAAGGCGGCCTCGCTGCCCGCCCCAAAGCCCAGCGGTGCGCTCTGCCCCGCAAGAAACCGTGCCCCGAGGTTGGACGTCAGCAGGACGATGGTGTTCCGGAAATCGGCCTTCCGGCCCATGGAGTCGGTGAGCTGGCCGTCCTCCAGCATCTGCAGCAGGATGTTCTGGATGTCGGGGTGGGCCTTTTCGATCTCGTCGAAGAGGACGACGCTGTAGGGGCGGCGGCGGACGGCCTCGGTGAGCTGACCGCCCTCGTCGTGGCCCAGATAGCCCGGAGGCGCACCCAGCAGACGGGCCACCGTGTGCTGCTCCTGATACTCTGACATATCGAACTTGAGCAGGGCTTTCTCGCTGCCGAACCAGCTCTCGGCCAGCGCTTTTGCCAGCGCCGTCTTGCCCACGCCGGTCGGCCCGAGGAAGAGCAGCGCCCCGATGGGCCTGCCCGGCTCGCCCAACCCTGTGCGGCTGCGCCGGATGGCTCCGGCCACCGCAGCCACGGCCCGGCTCTGCCCCACCACCTCGGCGTTCAGCCGCTCCTCGAGGCGGGCCAGACGCTCCCGCTCCTTTTCGCTCACCCGCTCGGCGGGCACGCCGCTGGCCTGCGCCACCACCCGGGCGATCTCCTTCCGGCTCAGGACGGGGTCCTTCTCCCCCTCCCGCTCGGCCCGGATGCGCACCGCTGCGCAGGCCTCGTCCACAAGGTCGATGGCCTTGTCCGGCAGGCAGCGCCCCGGCAGGTACCGCACCGAAAGCTCCACCGCCTCCCGCAGGGCCTCATTGGGCAGGCGGACGCCGTGGTAGCGCTCGTAGCGGGGGGCCAGCCCTTCCAGAATCTCCACCGCCTGCTTCGGGGTCGGCTCTTCGATCTGCACCCGCCCGAAGCGGCGCTCGAGGGCGGCGTCCTTCTGGATGTGGGTGCGGAACTCCTGATTCGTCGTCGCGCCGATGAGCTGCAGCTCGCCCCGGGCCAGCACCGGCTTTAAGATGCTGGCTGCGTCGATGGCCCCCTCTGCCGCGCCTGCGCCCACGATGGTGTGGAACTCATCCACAAAGAGGATGGCGCTGCCGTCCCGGACAAGCTCTTCCAGCAGGTTCTTGAACCGCTCCTCAAAGTCGCCCCGGTACTTGGTGCCCGCCACGAGGCTGGCCATATCCAGCGCCAACAGCCGACGGCCCTGCAGCATCCGGGGCACCTGCTTGTCGGCGATGCGCTGGGCCAGACCCTCGGCCAGCGCGGTCTTGCCCACGCCCGGTTCCCCCACGAGACAGGGGTTATTTTTCTGGCGGCGGCATAGTATCTCTACCATCCGGTCCAGCTCCTTTTCCCGACAGAACACCGGGTCCAGCTCGCCGTCCGCCGCCCGGCGGGTCAGGTCGCGGCAGTATTTGTCGCTGGCTCGGCTCCCCCGCGGCAGAGGCGGGGATGTCCGGGGCTGGATGGGCAGGATGAACTGCCCCGAGAGCTGGCGGCACTCCCGCACCGCCTCGGTGAGCTGGACGCCCATCGAAGCCAGCATGACCCCGGCGGCGCAGTCGGCGTCTTCCAGCATGGCGCAGAGCAGGTGTTCCGGCTCGGCCCGGCTCAGGTGGGCGTTCTGTGCCCCGATGACGGCGTAGTCCATCGCCCGGCGCAGGTCTGCCGCCATGTCGCCCCGAGCCAGCCGGAGGGCCGTGCCGCTCCGCCCGGCGGAAAGCTGCCGCCGCACCTCCAGCTCCGAGATGTTCTTCCCGGCCAGAAAGCGGGCCGCCGGGCCGCCGTCTGATTGCAGCATCGCCCACAGCAGATGGCCGGTGTCCGCCTTTTTGCAGCCCAGCCCTCCGGCCAGCTCCACCGCCTTGTCCAGCAGCTGCCCCGCCTCCCGGGAAAAGCCCTTGTACCGTCCTTTGCCGAATGCATCCCAAATGCTCATTTGCGTGGCTCCTATCTTCTGCATGGCTCCTGTCTTCCGTATTGCCCTGTTGCATCAAAGAACAGTATAGCCCCGCCCGCCGGAAAAAAATCAGAAGTTTGTGTCACACCGGCCCCAAAGCAAAACAAAAAAGCCACCTGAATGAATCAGATGGCTTCTTGGTTGGGGATGAGAGAATCGAACTCCCACAAGTAGAGTCAGAGTCTACCGCACTACCACTATGCAAATCCCCATTATTCAGTTTTGTCTCGCGGCGTCGAGCCGGTCAACGTGTGCTATTATACCCGCCTCCGGGCGCTTTGTCAAGCGGAAATCTGAAAAAATTTGCGGATTTTTGGAAACAGACGCACTTCCGAGATAATTTTTCGGCCTTTGCACCCAGAGGCGGCGGTTTCTTTTTGTGCTGACCAGAATCCAGCATTTTCTGCGTCCTCTGCACCATATAATAAAGTAAACTATGTTATTCTGCCTTTATTTTATGGTACACAAACTTCAAAAGGAGGACGCCTTATGCTGCAAGCCCACCCCAAGACCGCCCAGACGCTGCTCTCGCCCCGTATCCCCCGCGACAGCGAGCACGAGCGCTATGACCCCGAGCTGGAGGAAGAGCTGAAAGAGTGCCTGTTCTGCCTGCGGCGGAACGCGATGATGTTCGACCTCGAGGTGGACTCCGACCTCATCGAACAGCGCATCTACGAGCGGCAGGCCCTTTTGTGCCGCTACCGCTACCTGCTGGCCCGCGCCCGGGAGCTGGGGCTGCACACCATCCTGAAAAAGTATCAGCCTCTGGGCTAAAAAACGCCGCGCGGAATCTTGACAGAATCCCCACATCGTGTTATCATATATAAAGATAACACTGTATACAGAGCGCTGTATGCAAAACTTTGGAGCTTAGAGAGGTTTTCAATTATGGAACGTATTAAGACTATCGCTACTCGTGACCTGACCAAGAGCGTCGTGACCGGCGGCTGCGGCGAGTGCCAGACTTCCTGCCAGTCTGCCTGCAAGACCTCCTGCGGCGTCGCAAACCAGCAGTGCGAGAACAGCAATAAGTAATCATTGCAGACCCTATGCCGCCTTTGCAGGGCGGCATTTTTTTATGGCAACAATAGATTGGAGAATGAAATGGTACACCAGTATCAACTGAACGGATATAACATCGTGCTGGACACCTGCAGCGGCTCGGTGCACGTCGTGGACGACGTGGCCTACGACGTCATTGCGATGTACAAAGAGCACTCTGCCGACGAGATCGTGGCCGCTCTGCTGGCCAAGTACGGCTCACGCCCCGACGTCACCGAGGCCGACCTGCGCCAGTGCCTCGAGGATGTGGCCTCTCTGGAGTCTGCAGGCAAGCTGTGGGCACCCGACGTCTACGAGAACATGGCCTTCGACTTCAAGAACCGCCAGACGGTGGTGAAGGCCCTCTGCCTCCACGTCGCCCACACCTGCAACCTCAACTGCTCCTACTGCTTCGCCTCGCAGGGCCGCTATCAGGGCGACCGCGCCCTGATGAGCTTCGAGGTGGGCAAGCGGGCCATGGACTTCCTCATCGAGAACTCCGGCACCCGCCGCAACCTCGAGGTCGATTTCTTCGGCGGCGAGCCGCTGATGAACTTCGACATGGTGAAAAAGCTGGTGGCCTACTGCCGCGAGCAGGAAAAGATCCACAACAAGAACTTCCGCTTCACCATGACCACCAACGGCGTGCTCATCGACGACGACGTCATCGACTTCTGCAACAAGGAGTGCCACAACGTCGTCCTGAGCCTCGACGGCCGCAAGGAGGTCCACGACCGCTTCCGCAAGGACTACGCCGGCCATGGCAGCTATGACGCCATCGTCCCGAAATTTCAGGAGTTCGTGAAGAAGCGCGGCGACAAGAACTACTATATGCGCGGCACCTACACCCACTACAACACCGACTTCACCAACGACATCTTCCACATGGCCGACCTCGGCTTTACCGAGCTGAGCATGGAGCCGGTGGTCTCGAAGCCCACCGACCCCAGCGCCCTCACCGCCGAGGACCTGCCCATCCTGAAGGAGCAGTACGAGATCCTGACCAAAGAGATGATCAAGCGCGACCGCGAGGGCCGGGGCTTCACCTTCTACCACTATATGATCGACCTCACCGGCGGCCCCTGCATCTACAAGCGCATCTCCGGCTGCGGCTCCGGCACCGAGTACATGGCCGTTACCCCGTGGGGCGACCTCTACCCCTGCCACCAGTTCGTCGGCGACCCCAAGTACCTGATGGGCGACATCTGGAAGGGCGTCACCAACACCGCCGTGCGGGATGAGTTCAAGCACTGCAACGCCTACGCCCGCCCGGAGTGCAAGGACTGCTGGGCCAAGCTCTATTGCTCCGGCGGCTGCGCGGCCAACGCCTACCACGCCACCGGCAGCATCACCGGCGTCTACGAGTACGGCTGTGAGCTGTTCAAAAAGCGCATCGAGTGCGCCATCATGATCAAGGTCGCCGAAAATCAGGAGCTTGCCGCGCAGGGCATCGAGGTGCCCATCGAGCTGGGCGCCACCTGCAGCGCCTGCGCAGACGGCGAAGCCTGCGAATAAGCGCCTATGGACACTCCCATCGTTGATTTTGTCCGCCGCTACGCCCAGCAGCGCACCACCCGGATGCATATGCCGGGCCACAAGGGCTGCGGCCCTCTGGGCTGTGAGGCGCTGGACATCACCGAAATTGCGGGCGCGGACGAGCTGTACGAGGCCGAAGGCATCATCGCCCGGAGCGAGGCCAACGCCGCGCAGCTCTTCGGCACCGCCCGCACCTGTTACAGCACCGAGGGCAGCAGCCAGTGCATCCGGGCCATGCTCCACCTTGCGCTCCAGATGCAGCCTGCGGGGGCATCCCGCCCCGTCCTGCTGGCGGCGCGGAACGCCCACAAGGCCCTGCTCTATGCAGCCGCCCTGCTGGACTTCGACATCCGGTGGCTCTGGCCCGCGCCGGACGCCGCCGGGGCGCTCTGCACCTGCCCTGTGGAGCCGGAGGCCCTCGCCTGCGCATTGGACGGGCTGACCGCCGAGGGCTGTACCCCCTTCGGCGTCTACCTCACCAGCCCGGACTATCTGGGCTTCGTGCAGGACATCGCCGGGCTGGCGGCGGTCTGCCACGCCCACGGCGTCCCCCTTCTGGTGGACAACGCCCACGGGGCCTACCTCCACTTTCTGAAGGAGGGCAGCCGCCACCCCATCCAGCTGGGTGCCGACCTCTGCTGTGACTCGGCCCACAAGACCCTGCCCGTCCTCACCGGCGGGGCCTATCTCCACCTCGGGCCGTCGGTGCAGGCCGACGAAGCTGCTGTGCGCAATGCGCTGGCCCTCTTCGGCTCCACCAGTCCGTCCTACCTCATCTTACAGTCGCTGGACGCCGCCAATGCGCGGCTGGCAGACGACTTCCGGGAGAAGCTGGCCCTCTGCCGCTGGCGTCTGGGGATGCTCTGCCGGGAGCTGGATGCCTTCCGGCCCGGGCTGGCCCTCCCCCTCACCGGGGCGCACCGTGAGCCGCTCAAGCTGACGCTGGACGCCGCCGTGCTGGGCCTCTCGGGCCAGCAGCTGGCGCAGGCTCTGCGGGAGCAGGGCGTGGAGTGCGAGTATGCCGACCCCCGCTATCTGGTGCTGATGCCCTCCCCCGAGAGTTCTGCCGAGGACTTCGCCCGTCTCCAGAAAGCGCTTCACGCTCTCTGTGCCGAAGCATCTTCCGCTGCGCCCGCCTCGGACAGCGACGCCGCCGCCTTTGCGGCTCTGGCTGAGGCGCTTCAGGCGCAGGCCCCCCCCCCCCCCCCCCCCGGCGGCCTGCGGGGTTC
>OBZC01000841.1_pt1 | contig 27786 bp, 24 predicted proteins | sample 1538231 | NCBI WGS metagenome assembly OBZC01 (sample SAMEA2580225, study PRJEB22360) | human gut metagenome | biome: human gut; feature: human-associated habitat; material: faeces | place: Denmark | collected 2008/2010 | reverse complement strand
GATCCCTCGACGCACGCCATGGCCACGGGCGTTCAAACTATCGGATCATGTGAATACATATTTAATAGTACCGGCAAGATGATGGCTAATTGCTGGTCAAACGGTGATGGGTCTTGGATGTATCATTCGTCATCCAGCGGCGCAATTGACCTTAAAGGCATCATGACCGATTCGGGAATCCAGCTGATTGACGACGACGGTAATGCCAGAACTGGTTGGATTGAGAGTCAGGGTGCTCGATATTATTGTTCTGCTAGTGGAGTAATTCTGACTGGGTGGCAGCAAATTGCTGGGTCTTGGTATTACTTTAACCCGGATGGTCGAATGGCGACCGGCTGGCTTAACGATGGCAGCAACTGGTACTGGCTGGATTCCGCTTCTGGCGCGATGAAAACGGGATGGCTTTCCCTTGGGGGCACATGGTATTACCTTGATGTCGCACGTGGGGGAGTAATGTTGAGTAACGGTTGGTATTGGATCGGCTCTACTGACTACAAGTTCAGTTCATCCGGCGCAATGGTTGGCGCTTGGGTCGATGTCCCGTGCTATTCGCAGTACCCGGAACTTCCTACTGGCTGTGAGTCGGTTGCCCTTACAAACTTGCTTAACTACTATGGTTTCGGTTTAGGTAAGACGATTATTGCGGATTACTATTTGCCCAAGGGAAGCAATGGCAATTTTGTTACCGCTTTTGATGGCAATCCAAGGCGTAGCAGCGGGGGTCTCATGGGGTGCGTCGCCCCTGCGATTACTATTGCTGGTAATAACTTTCTGCGTGCTGCTGGAAGTGGCAAGCAGGCAAAAGACGTTTCTTTCTCGTCAATTTCTTCCATTAAGAACAGGCTGACCTGTGGTCAACCTGTTGAGATGTGGAATACCGAATGGGGAAGTTGGCCAGGAGGCCGTTATGCTGCGCGTTGGTATAACGGGCATTCCTATGGTCTGTGGGGCGGTAATCATGCCGTAGTCCTTAAAGGCTATGATGACGAGCAGGGAATTGTCTATCTTTCGGATTCGATTAACGGCAATGTTACGCGAAATGCCCAAGTGTTCTTCGGCACGTGGCAACAGATGGATAGCCAGGCCGTGGTAATTGAATAGCCATGATGCTAAAAGGGGAGAGCTCGACGAGCTCTCCCCTTTTGCTACTTTGTTAATCTAGCTACGCCGTCTTCTTACGTCCAAATAGTTCGTCCCAGTTACTGGCTGCCAAAACTGTTCCGCATACAATTACAACGCAGCAGATTACGGATGCCATGTCGGGAATTGTTCCAAGCAAGATCAGGCCAAAGACCACTGACCATGCCGAATAGGAGATATTCAGAGCCATCGCACGCGCTGCTCCGATTGCCGCAATGCCCTTGTAATAGAACAGATAGGATGCAGTTCCTGCGAGTCCGGCGAGTGCAATAATCAATGTGGGCATGCTTGGGATAGCGCCCAACGTGAAATGCCATGCTCCGAAGAGGGGGAGTACGAGCGCTCCATAAACAAGCGCACTTGTAGTTTCGCGGATTTGCAAAGCTGTTTCGTCATCAACGGCATCATCTTTCATTCCCCATGCGCACAGCACCGCTTCGGATCCCCATCCAATAACGGCAAGCACCGCGCCGAGTAAGCCGAGGGGGGCATTTGCAATCTCGCTCGATCCGGCCGATAGATAGCCCATCGTCATTACACCGCAAAGAGCAACGAGAAGGGAAAGAATCTGGCCTTTGCCCATTTTCTCCTTCAGCAGTACGAAGGAAAGGAATGCTCCGACTGCGGGATAGAAGGCGGAGATGATTGCCGTGTAGGCAGCTCCGATGTTATTAATTGCCAATACGTAGCCGGTCATTCCGATAGGTCCACCGAGTAGGGCGCCGGCGATGACGACCTTGCCCGAACGAGTTTTAAGTGCAGCGAGCGTGTCTTTTAGTCTGCCTCGGACTCCCATGTAGCCAAAGAGCCAAATTGCACAGAAGGCATCATGGAGAAAGGATCCCGCAATGGAGGCGCATGCAAGCGCTTCCGCCGATCCAATATAGGGCGCAAGCGCCAAGCCGATTCCAAGAATTACTGTATCAAGGCCCCAAAGAAGACCGCTAAAAAAGCCGAATTGCATCGTTACTCACCTTTCCGATAGATCTCCAGTGCCTTTTTGAGGTATTTGGCACCGTAATTGAAGTAGATATAGAGCCATTCGCCCACGAAGTCGCCTTCGGCTTCTTTCAGAAGAGACCAGAGGTACCAGCACCATCCTGCAAGGGCAATGTGCGCATAGTTATGCGCAATTTCGTTGTTTGTTGCCTTGCGCCCAAAATATGCATCAAGCGCGCGGTCGACTTCATCTTCGGAAAGCTCACAGCAGACACTGCACGTTCCAAAATCGTTCGCGTAATCGCTCATGCCAGCATATTCCCAGTCAATGAGATAGTACTTGTCGTTTTCATCGATAAGGAAATTGAGGTAAAAGAAGTCATTGTGACAAAGGCATTTTGGCGCATTGTCGGCCTGAACAAAGTGCTCCAATTCATCGATTTCGGCGGCCATTTCCCTGTAGCCTGGAATGTCGATGGGACCTTTTTCCAGAAGAAGTGATTCGTAGCGCTTCGCTTCGAGGTAGAAGTCAAATTCGGTTTCGACATTTGCACCGCTCTCGTGAAGCGAACGACACATCTGCATCATTCGATTCATTTGGGCAGCATCGTGCGGATCAGGCTGCTTTGCGTTGGGTACAAACTTCGAAATTTTCCAACCGCGCTTTGGGTCCTCATGAATGAACGTATCGTCAAGGCCGAGTTCCTTGGCCTTTTTAAGTGCGGCTACTTCTCCATTTCTGTTAATAAGCAGTTCGGTTCCGACTCCCGGATGGCGGTAAACGTACTCTCCATCATTGGTTCTAAAGTGGCACGATAGATTCGTAAGGCCTTGTTTAAGGGGATAAACGTCGTGAATCTCTGATTTGGAACAGCCGAGCACTTGCTCGATGTTATCGAAAATGTCGGAGTCAACGTTTTCGATAAAATGCGGATCAAAGACACGCAGCTCATCAAGAGAATCGAATTCGTTAATCTCGCCCTCAGGATACTTTTTGATCACCATATCGAGCTCCTTGATGTGCTCGATATATAGATCTTCCCAAAGCTTGTCCGTTGTTTCGGGCTTGTTATATTCCGTTTCAAGAATCTGCTTAAATGCAAGTGAGAAGGCTTTATCAAAGTAGACATGTCCGAGCATATACCAAGCATCGGAACCGCCAATCGTAACATTGGTGATTCTATCCATTGCTCCCGTTTGAATGCACCATTCTTTGGTGGCGCCTTCAGCATATTGAGCAGAATAAAATGCTTTCCAAACATATGCTTCAAACGGATTGTTTAGAAGGTAATCATCGCTTGAGCAAATGTAGGTGTTGCCAAGCCGCTCTTTTACGCACATAAGCGATGCGTGGTTATTTTTGGATGCGTATTCGTTGTTGACGACAATCGAAACGCCGAACTTGCTTTCAAGATAGAAGAAATACTCTTTTTTATAGCCGACAACGACGGTGATATTGCTGATACCCGCGTCTTGCAGCTGCCTAATCTGACGCTCAATGAGAATCTCACCACGTACTTTTAAAAGGCCTTTGGGCTTTTCATACGAAATGGGAGCAAAGCGGCTCGAAAGCCCCGCAGCTAATATCACTGCGTTTTCAACCTTATAGGGGTGAAGTGCTTCGTAACCGCTGTCGGTTAGGCTGTCCGATTCGAGAAGGCCTTCATCCGTAAGCTCTTTATTTGCTGCGTTTACCGATCCAAGTGAGAGGCCAGTGCGCTCGGCAACTTCTCGCTGGCTGGCATATGGGTTCTTTAGGTATTCGTACAGAACAGTAAAGTTACGCTTGGTCAGTTCCACTGCAGGCCTCCAATTAAGATGTTCATTGCTTAGGGAAAGAATAGAATGATTGAACGTTATGTTCAATTTAATATATTTATCTACATAGACTGAACAGACAGTAACGAAAATCAATCCTGGAATGTGGATTAAAATAAATAAATGAGATATCTGGGAGGGTCGCTTATGTATCGATTCGAAAAGAAGGCCACGCTTGTTTGTGCTGCTGCGTCATTAATCACTGCTTGCTGCTTGCCCCTGAGTGCGAATGTCGCGTTTGCACAGGATTCCGTTGAGGCTCAGAGTATTGAGTCAAAATCGGATTTTTCTTCTGTGGTTTCCGATGATTTGCAACCTGATAATTCTTCCGTCATAAAAGATGGCTGGCAACGAGACGAGTTGTCTGGAGTTTGGTATTACGGAAAAAACGGTAAACACCAAACTGGCTGGCTGCAAAGCGGGGGCTATTGATATTGGCTTGATCCAGCCAATGATGGTGCAATGCAGACAGGTTATTTCAGTGTGACCGATGCTGGCGGATCGACTACTTCGTTTTATGCGAATGACGGTGATGACGCTACACCTTATGGCGCGCTATATCAGAGCTGCTGGTTACGTAACTCTGACGGAAAATGGTTTTATGCCAATGCTGGAGGCGACTTAGCTGCTGGTTGGTTTTATCAAAACGGCACATGGTATTACCTGGATCCTACCACCCATGTAATGCAGGTTGGTTTTGTCGACCTCGGGAGCGGGAAATACTATTTAGATGCCTCGGGCGCTATGAAGACTGGCTGGATTCTCGTTGACGGGAATTGGTACTGGGCTCATTCATCGGGCGTACTTGCCTCGTCATGGCAGACGATAGGTGGGACTCGCTATTATTTTGACCCACAGACGCTCATCATGCTCAAGGGTCGCCAAAAGATTGATGGATGCACCTACATTTTTGGTGACTATGGCCTTGCAAATGGATGGTACAAGGATGGATCAGATTGGTATTACTGCTCCAACGGTATTGCGGCTACTGGCTGGAAACTCGTTAACGGCGCTTGGTATTATCTCGACCCAGCTTCCGACGGCAAAATGTTCGTTGGGTATTTAGACCTTGGTAACGCGGCATATTATTTGAACCCCAATGGGGCTATGGCTGTTGGTTGGGCTCAGTCCGAGGACGGCTGGTATTTCGCCTCCCAATCTGGCGCACTTATTTCTGGCTGGTATAAAGAAGGCGCGAGCTGGTATTACTTGGACCCTGTTGGCCATCTCATGAAAACGGGCTTATTTGAGGTGGGCGGCAACGATTGTTTTGCAAACCAGAGCGGTAGGCTTGTGGTTTCAAGCTGGGTTACCGTTAATGACGGCGTTCAAAGATACGCCGATGATAATGGATATCTTTGCAAGGATGTGATTCGCGAAAACGGCACTATCCTAAAAATCGCTGGAGCTGATGGTTGGCAGGTTGCTTCCGGCTGGGTTAATGTCGCAAATTTAAGGTTTTACGCTGAGCCCGGAACGGGTGCCATTCATCGTGGATGGCTGAAGATTGACGGCGATTGGTATTGGCTTGATGCCGATTCTGGCGTGATGAAGTTCGGATGGGTTTTTACTGGCGGTACATGGTATTACCTAAACGCTGACGGAAAAATGGCAACTGGTTGGAAAAGCCTGAATGGAACATGGTATTACCTTGAGTCCAATGGAAGCATGCATGTTGGCTGGCTTAAAGATTCGGGTAAGTGGTATTGGTTAGACGGCAGCGGCGCTATGGCAACGGGCGCAAGGACCATCGATGGCGTTCGTCGAGTTTTCTGGAGCGATGGCCAGTGCGACAAAGTTGGCTGGCAAAATCCATCCCAGTATCCTCAGGTCAGTTCTTGGACTGTTCAGCTGCCTAGCTATTGCACCGGATACTTTACCTATGTGACCCCTTCTCGCATTTCTGTCGAAGCAACGCGGGAAGATTGCGTGAACGCCTTTATTCAGCGCGCCTATGAGTATATCGGTACGCAATATATTGAGCCTTGGTCTACCGCTCCCGGTGGAGCTGTTGATTGCTCTGGTTTTGTCTTGCAGTGCCTTTATGCTACTGGCATGGATATGGGTGTTTACAACCCTTATAACCATCGCTGGGATCCAAGCCAAACCTATAATTCCATGAATTGGTATCGAAGCAATATCTTTATGCCCGTGAGCACGAGCTCGATTCAACGCGGCGATGTGATTTATTACCGCGGTCATATTGCAATTGCACTTGGCGGCGGTATGATGATCGACTCCTGGCCTCATCAGGGTGTCGGAATTCATCCTATTAGCGCAAGGGGAAATGTAATCGGCGCAGCTCGTCCGTTTATTTAATAGATTCCCTGCAAGACAGTCGGTACCGGTTGGGGGCCTGAAATGAATACTCGGTTTGATCATCGAATTTGCTGGCGAGTAATTGGCTTGATGCTATTTTCCGCCTTACTCTCAGTTACAGCCCCCGCATTTTCTTGCACTGCTTATGCCGTGGAAGAGGGGGCGGATAACGGTGTCGTAGAGCGCGACTCGACAGGAGGGTCGGGAGCATTTGTCGATGGCGGTTGCTCTCAAGATTCCAGTGATTGTGCCGGCAAAACATCGGAAGATTCGAACCAACAGGTTGTCGAAAGCCAAGAACCGTCGAGGACAGAAAAGCTATCTGGATGGCAATGGAACGGTTTGTCCTGGTATTACTATCTTGACGGCTGTCGTTTGACCGGAATGCAGAATATTGACGACTCGTTGTACTATTTGGACCCCGCTCGTGACGGTGCAATGAGCTGCGGCTGGATTTTTACTGACAATAAGTGGTATTACGCGAGTCCATCAGGCGCTTTGGCAAGTGGCTGGCAGTTTATAGGAGGTCAATGGTACTGGTTTGACTCCCTTAACAGCTGTTCTATGGCTACTGGTCGACGTGTTATTGATGGGCATCCTTATCTTCTTGGAGCCTATGGGCTGATTAATGGATGGTGTCTTGATAACGGTTTATGGTATTGGGGTTGCAATGGTGAAGTTTTAACAGGCTGGCTCCAAGCTGACAATAGTTGGTATTGGCTTGATCCCGCCAATGATGGCGCCATGTCTAGGGGTATCGTTTCCGTCGGTTCGTCTCGTTACTATTTATCTGATTCCGGCGCAATGGTTGTAGGCTGGGCGTTTGATGGTACGGACTGGTATTACGCTGACGGTTCCGGCGCACTTGCGTCGGGCTGGCGTTCGGTGAATGGCGTTTGGTATTGGCTCGATGTCGCAAATGACAATAGAATGGCTACCGGCTTTTTTGTCATCGGATCCAATCAGTATCATTTTTCTTCAACGGGAGCGCTGTCACTCGGCTGGTTTATGAGCGATGGAGACTGGTATTACGCTGAGCCTTCTCATGCGTCGGGCATTGTAAAGACGGGATGGCTGAAGGACAATAGCCAATACTATTATCTCGATCCTGCTGCCGACGGTAAAATGCTGCTAGGTCATTTTTCTGTAAATGGGAAAAGCTATTATGCAAAAGCTTCAGGCGCTGTTGCTTGCCGTGAATGGGTAGATGTCCAGGACTCGGTTCGGGATGAGCCGTCTAAGGCTTTTGCTGGTTCTGATTGCTCATTGTGTGGAGCATTGCGTAGTGGAAAGCTATTTACAACAAACGGTGATGGCGAATTAACCGAAGCTCACGGGTTTGTGACGCTTGGAGGGTGCAAGTTCTATGCTGATCCAACCGATGGCTCCCCCTGTGCTGGATGGAAGAACGTTAACGGAAAATGGTACTTCTTTGATGAGACTGCTGGCTATGCACGATCTGGCTGGCTGTACAAGGACGGCTCCTGGTTCTATTTGGACCCATCTACCTACGTTATGAAAACCGGCTGGGTTGCCGTTAACGGATCTTGGTATTACTTGAATTCGTCTGGTTATATGCAAACAGGGTGGCTTAACCTGGGGGGTACCTGGTATTGGCTTGACGCTAGTGGCGCCATGGCTACTGGCTGGCGCGTTGTGGACGGATCCTGGAATTACTTCATGGCCAACGGCGCGTGGGTGTCAGACTATATGGATGCTAAGGCTCAAAGTTATTCAAGCAATACAAATTGGCTGATACTTGTCGATACGTCACGTTGCGTTACGAGTATTTACACTGGATCATGGAATAACTGGTCCTTAAACCGTCGATATGTATGTTCGACGGGAAAAGCTAGCACTCCTACGGTGATAGGGGAGTATCAAGTCTACGGTAAGGGATACTCCTTTGGGCATGGATATACTTGCTATTACTACACGCAGTTCTATGGTGATTACCTATTCCATTCCTCACCCTACTATGTTAACAGCAATCGCGTGATGGATCCTACAATGGGGGTCCCATCCTCTGCCGGATGCGTACGTCTTGAGATCCAGAACGCAAAATGGATTTACGATAATATTCCTTATGGAACAAAAGTCGTTACGTATTGATTATTTGGTTTATGTAACTACTTTCGCTTAATTGGCTTAACCGTTCGAGATCAGGTGGAAATCTTATTATGAGAACGTGGTCCTAGCCTCCGTTTTATGAAGAGTATTCCTTTGTTGGTGATTTGTTGATTGGTCGCTGTAAATCATATGACGGCGTGTGGGCCGTGTTCCGCTATTCGGTTGTCATTTTGCGAAAGAAATTATGCGTTCCCTTGCGTTCTGGGTCGACATAGGCGAGGTATGCATGGCGCTAATCCTTCTCGCCATGTGAATATTTTCATTCACTCGATTGCAAGGCGGCCCTGGCGTAGCGGGACGCTCTGAAGGACGTTTGATGGCGGTATTGAATGGTAATATCCTGCCAGGTGGACGGCAGTGCCGGCCTGCAATACAGGTGGTGTCGAAATGGGCTAGGACTCAGCTAGGGCGGTAATGGCTAAGATAAAGCTTGTATAACCAATTCGCGGAATCCTTAATATCAAAACCGGCAACTTGGGCATTTATGAAAGCCTTATCCCTTGTTGAAGCGTCGCACTCACTCAGAGCTTTGATTGCTTCGGATGCCCATTTATTTGCTCCAAGGGATAGATCAAGGAACTCTGTTTGCTCGCGTATTTTAACCGAATTGGGAACTCCAGTTGATACTATGCATGGCAAGCCTGAAGACTGAGCTTCTACTACCGCTAATCCAAGTCCTTCCGAGAGGGAAGGGAACAGGAATACATCAACCGCGCTTAAAACTTTGGGTATGTCATCTCTTACTCCGAGAAATTGTACCGATTGGTCAATTCCGAGTTCCTGAGCTTGAAATTTGAGCTGTTTTTCCAATTCTCCACGACCGCAGAGCAATAGTATTGAATCCGGCTGCCTTTTGAGAATTTCACTAAATACATCAAGCAAGAATCTGTGGTTCTTTATCTCGGTAAGACGACCAACGTGACCAAATACAGGTGCGTTTAAGGGGATGTTTAGCTCATTTCGTATCAAAGCTCTCGCAGCTTGGTCGTAGTGCATTTTATTTAAATCAACTCCGTTTTTGAGCACTGCATAATTTGGGCCACGAGTAATTGCGTTTCCAAAACGATCGATACCAGCATGTTCGGAACAGGCAATAAAATAGTCTGCAACGTTTCGGACAGAGCTGGAGCAAATTCTAAATGCTAACTCAGATGGATTTAACGGAAAGTTAGCTCTATGGCTGTGAGCAATCGTGAAAGCGCCATTGTGTTTGGCGATATTAAGGTAGATTGCAGCGGGCAGTCCTATATGTCCATGAACAATGCTGTAGTGATGATTTGAAAAAAACTTCCTACATTCCGCTTTGTAGTGAAAATAATTGAATATTTTGTATCTAGGAATGTAGTAAATCTTGCCGCCAAGTTCCTTGATTTCTGAGTCGAAATCGCATTCCCGTTTTTCGTTGACTAGAAAGTCGAATTGAATTCTACTTCTATCGATATTTCGGTAAAGGTTCATGACCAGCGTTTCGGCTCCGCCACGGTCCATTGCACCTATAACTTGTAATACTCGGATTGGTTCTGCGGTTGACTTCATTGGAATCTATTCCTCTATAGTTTCGTTTGGGATTTCTTGGGTTGTTTCGTTTCTTTTTAGCGCGTAGAACAAGTAACAAACGCCTAAACCACATGAAACTGCTCCTGCGATGCTTACTCCATTCATGCCCCAGTTGTTTATGCAAAATACTGATAAGGGGATAACGGAAATGAAGGCAATCAGATTACCAATAAGGTTGGCCTTGAAATCTCTAATAGTAATGAGAAGATCGCTGAAAAACCAAAGAAATGCTGTCATTATTGTTGAAATAAGAACAGGCTGTAGTAAGTAAACGTATGGTTCGATGGTATTTCCAAATACCAGCATGAGTAGCGGTTTGCCTAAGAACAATAGGGCAATGCAACACAGTGCGGCTACGGTTAAGATGGAAATTACTGTTCGAACAAGAAGATTGTCGAAAGCCTTGCGACCCTCATTGAAGTATTTCTTTGGAAAAATATCCAATAGCGGTACGTATAGGTACTGTGCTCCCATTTGGACGATGAGGGCGGGGGCTGCAATTGAGGAATAGATTCCCAAAGCTGCATCGCCGGAGACGCTTAGCAAGTATTGCTTGGGAATCGTGAATAGCGCGCTCGCAGCCACTGATGCAATGACGGCAGGCAGAGAGGTTTTAAGGAGATTCAGTGCCTTAATTATTCCAATACGCGCGCGAAAATCTTGAAATTGAGATGTTTTTTTGCGATCGAAAAACAGGAGAACGAGTGTTACACCTAGGGTCATTCCGATTATTGCCAGGTTTAGATTTTGAGTGGCAATAAATACAACTATAAAAGCTCCAATGGAAAAAGCGCCCTGCAGGATAAAAGACTTGCCAATGTAGTCCATACGACGATTGAGCTGATTTTCTCCGTGCAAGATATCAATTATTAGGCCAACAGCTTTATAAATGTAGTAAATAATAACCGTCGCTATTGAGTAGGCGGGGCATGTTATGACTGCATAGATTAGGCATGCAATGAAGGCTAGGGCTAGAGTGAACGCCCTGAACCCCATATATTCGGAAAAAGAATACTGTCGATTAATATCGGAGACTTGGTATGTGCCAATTTTATAGTTTGCAAAAGTTCCGAACGTATTTACGACAGACGTCGCTAGTGAAAAAAGCCCTGCAGCATCAAAGCTCGTTGACAGTCTTACTACAAGAACCGTAATAAGCCACTGACAGCCAAGGTAGAACATCGACCCCAAGGAGTTCCAAAGCATATTTTTCTTTAGAGATAGTGGTTGGACAGTGTCGGTCACATCTACTCCTCGTCTTTTAGAAAAGCATTGGGAAAATGGACGGCTCGCTTATCCTCAGGCGGCACCTGCTTCCAGTTGCCGTATACCGTCGCAAGGTAGTCGTCAGGGTTTGCGGGGCATGGAAATGCTCTGCCTTCAAATGTTCCTGGTTTTGCGGGGAATATAGAGCTGCGTTTATAAATAATTCCTCCTCCGATGCAGTCAATGAGATAGGGTGACATTTCGGAGTTATGGGTTGAAAAGTCCCGTGCAATAGCATCGAGCTTTTCGTTCATTTTTTTAACGTTAAGATGCTTTGCAAAGGGGCAGACGAGTTTTTTAATCAGCACGATCATTCGCGTTGAGCCCGTATTGGTGTCGGCAACGGCGAAATTGCGCCATAAGTTATAAAAGCTATTCAGTTTAAGCGTCTTCTTCAGTTTTTTATCGTTTATTGAGTCCAGTGGTTCAAGAGGAAAAATGTCAATCCAGAGTCCAATGGAACGGCTAGGGCCAACAAATGTTTCGTATGCTGTCGTTTTTTTATCGACAAGCTTAGCAAACTGATAGATAGATGAATCGTCTCTATATGAAACAAGATCACAGCTTGATTTTAGTCCTTCAGAAAACAGATCAAAGAGGCGCTCGTAATCTTTTCTAGGCATGTGTACATCGATATCATCATCCCAAGGAATAAAGCCATTGTGCCGTTCGGCTCCAAGGGCAGTGCCGTATGCTAAACAATAAGTGAGGCCGTTGTCTTTACAAATGCGGTCGAATTCGATCAATATTTCGTATTCAATTTGTTTAATCTGGTCTGCAGCTAGGCGTTTCATGGGGCTCCTTAAATAATCAATTATTTATCGAGTGTATTATAGTTTGTAATTTAAGAAGAACTTGAATACGCTGAGTCTTTCAACCTTGTCCACAGTTTTTAATCGCTTGAGATTTGATTGGTTTTGCATGGCCGGTAGCTTTGTTTTATTTTCTGCGCTGTATCCACCTCATATGGGTGGCATTGAAAACTTCACCTACGGTTTGGCACACGCAATGGTTGATCGTGGCGATGAGGTGCTGGTGGTTACGAACGATACAAATGGTTTAGGTGCCGGTATTACAGATGAAGATGGAGTGTGGGTTCTTCGCCTGCCCTGTTTTCCCTTTTTTGCGGGTCGTTTTCCCGTTCCTAAGTTAAATGCTGTATCACGTAAATTGTGGAAGTGTATTGAGTGCCAGCACTTCGATGGCGTTCTTGTAAATGCTCGTTTCTATATTCATTCGCTTGACGGCATTAGGCTTGCAAAGAACATGGGGATAACACCTGCTGTCCTTGATCACGGCTCGGCTTTTCTTTCATTCAGTAATCCAGTGATAGATCCCTTGGTCCGTACATATGAGCGCCTAATAACAGCCTTGGGCAAGCGGTTCCATCCAGACTATTATGGCGTTTCGAGCAAGAGTGTTGAGTGGCTTAGGTCTTTTGGTATTGCAGCAAAGGGAGTTATCCCCAACTCAATCGATGCCAAGTCATTCAGAGAGATGTCGTCGGGACGAGACTTTCGTAATGAGCTTGGTGTGGGCGCTGAGTCCTTCTTGGTCTGTTTTGTAGGGCGGCTAATTCCTGAAAAAGGCATCAAGGCCATTCTTGAGGCTTCGAGAAGCCATAGGCTTGTCGAAGCTGGCGTCGTCTTTGTTCTGGCGGGTGATGGTGCATTATCAAAAGAAGTTGATGATGCTCAAGGTGAATCGCTTAGATGGGTTGGACGGCTTTCATCTTCCGACATCTCCTCACTCCTTCAGCAGTCCGATCTGCTGTGTCTCCCTACACGGTCGGAGGGCTTTGCTACAACTTTGCTAGAGGCTTCTTCGTGCGGGTGTCCTTCTGTTGTTACGGATGTGGGCGGGGCGCGAGAGCTTTTTCCAAACGAGCATTTCGGAACAATTATTAGCTCTATGGATTCCGATAATGTTGAGCAGGCCATCTATTCGCTTGTCAAAAACCCTGATAAGTTGGCTGAGCAGTCTCGTTTATGTCGACGCATGGTTGAAAATGAGAGTTCATGGGATAAGACGGCGTCTTTGGTTGAAAAAGTGCTTTCTGGAACTAATGGGTAAAACGATCGCATGTCACCATTGCTTCTCAAGAACATCATCGTCACGGGCGGCTGCGGCTTCATCGGCAGCAACTTCGTGCACTACGTGGTCAACAACCACCCCGAGGTGCACGTCACCGTCCTGGACAAGCTGACCTACGCCGGCAACCCCGAGAACATCGCGGGGCTGCCCTCCGACCGCGTGGAGCTCGTCGTCGGCGACATCTGCGACGCCGCGCTGCTGGACCGCATCGTCCCGGGCCACGACGCCATCGTGCACTACGCCGCGGAGTCCCACAACGACAACTCCATCTCGGACCCCGAGCCCTTCCTGCGCACCAACGTCGAGGGCACCTTCCGCCTGCTGGAGGCCGTGAGGAAATACGGCGTCCGCTACCACCACGTCTCCACCGACGAGGTCTACGGCGACCTGGCGCTCGACGACCCGGCCAAGTTCACCGAGGAGACGCCCTACAAGCCGTCCTCTCCCTATAGCTCGACCAAGGCGTCCTCCGACATGCTGGTCCGCGCCTGGACCCGCACCTACGGGCTTCGCACCACGATCTCCAACTGCTCCAACAACTACGGCCCCTACCAGCACGTGGAGAAGTTCATCCCCAGGCAGATCACGAACATCGTCGACGGCGTGCGCCCCAAGCTCTACGGCCGCGGCGAGAACGTCCGCGACTGGATCCACACCGAGGACCACTCCAGCGCCGTCTGGGACATCCTCACCAAGGGCCGCACGGGGGAGACCTACCTCATCGGCGCCAATGGGGAGAAGAACAACATCACCGTCCTGCGCATGATCCTGGAGGCCATGGGCCGCGACCCCGAGGACTTCGACTGGGTCGCCGACCGCCCCGGCCACGACCGCCGCTACGCCATCGACTCCACCAAGCTCCAGCGCGAGCTGGGCTGGAGTCCGGCGCACACCGACTTCGCCGGGGGCCTGAAGGCCACCATCGACTGGTACGTCGCCAACGAGTCCTGGTGGCGCCCGGCCAAGGAGGCCACCGAGGTCCGCTACCGAAGGCTATTCCATTCATTCTTTGTGGCAGGCTAAGACTAGGGGGCTTGTTGGAGCTTTTACTCCAGCGTGCATCTGATTTTTACTGGCTGGATTCCGCGAGCGAGCTGTCGCACTTGTAATTCTTGTCGACAACGGCTTGGCTGCATTTTGAGTTTTATTAAAGTGCCTATGGTATCTGACGACTGATATGGATGCTGTTAGGAGTGCAAACAGCCGTAAATTTGCTATCGTACTAAGAGTTATCATCTATCTTGTTTATCGAATGTTTAAAGAATCACTAGATGATGCCGTAAAGCATCATGTTGATATTAAAGGACGGTTCGTACGTGACGAATTTGGCAAAAGTTCTTGTTGCGATTCCTGCTTATAACGAAGAGGAATGCATAGAGGGCACTATTCTTGAACTAAAGAGAGTGGCCCCGGAGTTTGACTTCGTCGTCATTAACGACGGCTCTCGAGATTGCACTCTCGAGCTTTGTACGAATTTGGGATGCAATGTTATTAATATGCTAATTAACTGCGGCTTGACGGTTGGATTTCAAACGGCAGCTTGTTATGCGCTGGAGAATGATTACGACTACATGGTTCAATTCGATGCGGATGGACAACATCGGCCTGAGTATATTTCGGAGCTTGTTTCGAAGGCTCAATTTGACAACGCTGACATAGTAATTGGTTCTCGTTTTTTGTCGATGCGTAAAGATATGTCAATGCGCATGTTTGGTTCGAGAATGATTACTTTCCTTATTAAAATGTTAACTGGTAAAAGGATTAGCGATCCTACGTCTGGATTTCGACTTTTCAATCGAGACGTTTTAAAAGAATATTCCTGCAACGATACGCTCAATCCTGAACCCGAGTCCATCGCCTTCTTTATCAAGCAAGGTTATAAGGTATCGGAAATACAGGTATCCATGCGCGAGCGGCAGGGTGGAGAGAGCTATTTAAATCCAATTAGGTCGATTCAATACATGGTTCGAGTATTTGTCACGCTTCTTATTGTTCAATGGTTTAGGTGATTGCATGTCAACTTCCTTGCGCGTGTTTCTTGTTGCCTGCGCTGTGATTGTTTTTATTTTCGTTGTACACAACCTCAAAAGATGCAGAATGCAGGTTTTGGATTCTGTTTTTTGGCTTTTATTTAGCACGAGCTTCGTGGTGCTTGGCGTTTTCCCGGAAATTGCCTCATTTTTTTCAAACTTGTTGGGATTTATGTCTGAATCAAATCTTGTCTTTCTATATGTTGTAGCAGTCCTAGTGGTCCGTGATTTCAGAATTTCGTTACGACTGTCAAAGCAGGAAGAGCGCCTTAATTCGTTGGTTCAGGCTGCGGCGCTTGATGCAAAGAGGAAATGAAGTAGTTTGGTTTATTCGATACTATATTGAGTATCTTAAAGTGTCTTAATTATTGCCAAGACTCTCTTAGTGTCTTGGCATCTCATTCATCCTTCTTGCTTCTCTTTATGGCTGTTTTGCTTTGTGTAGCATATGATCTCTCGGGCGTTGTCCATTTGAAATAGAATTAGTTTACAAATTGTTTATTCACTTCGTTCGTGAGGTATTTCATGGGTTGGTCGATGTTATTCGGCGAGGCTTTTGTTGTCGCCGTTGTTTTGATTTTGCCAGGCATGTTGGCTTCTCGGGCATTTGGTGTTCCCTTTAAACAATCTCTTTCCTTTGGTCCTGCAGTCACTGTCTTCTTTTTGGTCTTTATGGGCATCGCTCTCCGGTTTATTAGTGTTGCCGAGGGCTATTTTGCTTTATTGATTTCGTTGTTCCTTTTTGCTGCGGTCAGTGGCGTGGCATGCTTTTTTCGATTTCACGGACGAAGCGCTTTTTTTGACACCGATATCGTTTCTCTACTGCCATACCTGTGTACCCTTGCCTTGTCCGTTCCTGTGACGGTTTATCTTTTTGTTCGCGGAATTGGCTTGCCAGATAACTTTCTTCAGGTATATGACAATTCGTTTCATTTGAGTGTTGTTCAGAGTATGAAGCATGCCTCTAGTTATTCGATTCTATCTATTGGGTCCTATCTCGAGGCTGGATCCAAAGTGTTCAGCCCTAATGCAAGTGCTGGTTTTTATCCCGCCGCTTGGCATATTGTTGCCGCTTTGGTTGCGCGTGCTTTTGATATTTCTGTCATGGCGTCAATTAATCTCACTAACTTTGTGTTCGTTGCTTTCGTATTGCCTTTGGGTGTCCAGTCTTTAATTGCAGTTCTTACCAAGGGCGATGTGCAAAAGGGTATTTGCGCCGCGGTTGTTACGCTTGCTGCGATTGCTTTTCCTTGGACTCTGCTTTATTGGGGCCCCGTTTACCCTAATTTCGCAGCGTTCTGTACTGTTCCTGCTGTTGCCTCCGTTTTTATTTGGTTTATGCAGGGCTTTGATGAGCGTCGTTCTGTTTGTTTGACTGATCGTCCCGTCTTGGTTGCCATGCTCTTTGGTTTGGCGTCTCTCGTGTCCTTGCAGCCGAATGCGTTATTCACGCTCGGTATTCTTTTAGTGCCTTCGATTGTTCTTTGCTTGGGGGGCCTATTTGAACGGCAGCTGCTTCGCATCCAATCGATCTCGGTTAAGTTTGCCTATTATGCGTCACGCGGCATTGTGCTTTTGGCTGTTGCTGTCATCTGGTTTTTAATGACGAAAGCAAGTTTTTTGCAGGGAGTCATCAACTTTCACTGGCCTTCATTCACTTACATCTTTGATGCTTTATGGAGGGCATTCTCGTTCTCCTTTAACGAAAGTACGCCGTGTATTCTTCTTGCGTGCCTGGTCGTTCTTGGTAGCTTTTGCGCGCTGGGCAACAGGTCCTACCGAGGCTATTTCTTTGTATACCTTTTTTCGATAATGCTGTTTGTTGTCGATGCTACTCAGGAAGGCTTTATCAGACATTTTCTTACGGGCTTTTGGTATACGGATCAATATCGTGTAGCTGGGATGACCGCGCTGTTTAGCATTCCGCTTTCGACGCTTGGTCTCGACTTTATCTTGAGAAAAGTTCAGAGCGCATTTTCCGTTTCTGTTGGGATGGACCGTTCTGCCAGGTATCTCCCCCAGGCGTTCTGCATCGTCCTGATTGCCTGCGGCTTGTTTTGGCCCGAAAGTGTCAACCCGTCCATTAACAACTATTCCCCGGTCGGATTTACTAAAAGCGTACTTAATTACACGTACAGCATTTATGATGTCGATAATAATCTGACGTCCGATGAGTTGGCGTTTCTTGGCGAGGTCAAGCAAATAGCCGGTGATGAGCTGATTATCAACAATCCCTTTGACGGCAGTGTCTACGGATATGCCACAAACGACCTTAATCTTATGTATCGAAAGTTCGGCTCTTTTGGCAAGGACGAGACAACGGTCAGCAAGCAAATCCGCCATGGACTCGACCGCATTTCATATGATTCGCTGATTGCGCGTGACGTTAAACAGTCTGGTGGTAAGTATCTTCTTGTTCTGGATTATGGCGAGAACGGCCGTGAGGGCGTAGATATGCCTGGCTATCACAAGTCTGGCTGGACGGGCATTGATTCGATTGATGATTCCACCCCCGGCTTCTCACTTGTTTTAAGCGAGAAAGATATGCGCCTCTACTTAATTGAATAGAAGCGCTGTTCTCAATTCGGGGGTATTTAGGTTTTATCGCCTTGCTTGACTCTTTTGTCTTGACTGGAAATACCATTTCGAAATCGGGCGTGGAAGCATGTATAGGATGCTCGTGAGTAGTGCAATGATAGCGAAACGGACAATCAGATATCCGATCCACGGCGTTAGTGGAAGGCTCTCGACGATTCCAGAAACGTGTTGATAGGGAAACACATTCAACTCAATAAGGTGCATGCAGAAGAGCGGGAGTGTGTACTTTCCGATCCAGGCAATGGGTTTTGTGATGCTTGGAATATGCTTGCAAGCCGTTTGACATAGCTTGAGTATTACCAATGAGCCAAAAATGCCTCCGATGACATCCTGTGTCCCGTTAACGTAGGTGTTTGTTACCATGTAGAGCTTTCCAAAGCGTAGGGCTGAGTAGCCCCAGATTCCCGCCATGAATAACCAGCAGATGGGCTCAATCGAGTTCTCTTCAAGCAGGGCATGCTTTTTAATAATCTGTCCAATGTACAAAAAGAGCGTTGCACTCAAGGCCTGAAGGATACTCCAGGGAAGCCAAATGATTTGGGCCAAAACGTTGCCGCAGAAGAAGAGACCCAGAACTAAAATCGCGGGATGGCGAAATTGGTTTACGACTGCCAGGAGCATTTTGCCAAAGAACAGCGCGAAGAGATACCAAAGGGCACCAATGGCGGATACGAATGCCGGGGTTGCGGGTGTGATTCCTCCGCATCCGTAAAGACCTGCCATAAACCAGTGGCTTGCTATCTCTGCCGGGTTAGTCTTCCCCGTTAAGATTGCCCCTAAGAATGAGCATCCAATAACGCCTATACAAGTAATCAGATAAGGCATCAGAAGCGATTTGGCATTCTTTCTAACGTAGTCGGGTGTGAGTTTAGCCTCGGGCTTGCTGAAGAATCCACTGACAATAAAGAAGAGAGGCATATCAAATGAGTAGAAAGCGGAGGCAAGCCGGTCTGGTGTCCCCAGATATGTTGAGTGGCCAATGATGACACCGGCAAGTGCTATTGCTTTTGCGACATCAAACTCGGGATATCTTTTTTTCACTGAATACTCCTTATCGGGGATCGAAATTATTTGAACGTCCTTGTCCGTTCACGCCGTTAACGTGGGCATTTCCATAAATGTTTAACTGCTTGTATTGAGTTTAGCTTACGGTCTCCTTGTTTGCAGGGTGCAGTCTTTGGGGATTCGGTCTCGTTCGAGGCCATTTGTTATAATCAATTCATTTGAGTTGCATATCATATGTGTCATGCTTGCATAGGAGTCATTGTGTCGCAAAACCAGCCACTTGTATCGGTTCTCGTGCCCATCTGTAATGTCGAGAAATATCTCGACGAGTGCCTCAGCTCTCTGCAGAATCAGACACTTAAGGATATTGAAATCATTTGCATCAATGACGGCTCTACGGATTCTTCGTTGGATATCATTAATGAATTCGCTTCCGAAGATTCTCGCTTTGTTATTATCGATAAACCAAATTCCGGCTACGGGGACTCAATGAATCGCGGTCTTGAGATCTCGCGCGGTAAGTACATCGCCATTCTCGAGTCTGATGATTTCCTGGATGCCGATGCCCTTGAGTTTATGGTTCAGCAAGCTGAGGACAACGCGCTCGATTTGTTTAAATGCAATTTCTGGCTCTATTGGTCGTCTTGCGATAGTTCCAGGCTTAATCGTCATGACGCCTATTTTCCCGCGATGAGCCAAGAACTGATCGGCATGGGCGTTCATAGGCCCATCGATGCGCCTGACGCCTTCTGGGCCAAGCCGTCCATCTGGTCTGCGCTGTACCGGAAAGACTTTTTGGCTTCCAATAACATCTCGTTTCTTCCTACTCCAGGAGCATCCTTCCAGGATACGAGCTTCACTTTTAAGGTCCTTGCCTGTGCACGGCGCGCAATGTATTCGGGAAAGGCGTTTTTGCACTATCGCCAGGACAATGAACACTCGTCGGTGAATAATCCGGGCAAGGTATTTTGTGTTTGCGATGAGCATCATGAGATGACGCGCTTCCTCAATGAGGACCGCCCTGATCTCAAACCGGCGCTGGATCCCATTCGCGCAAAGGTAAAGTTCTATAACTACGATTGGAATCTTAATAGGTTGGCTCCTGAACTCCGTCGTGATTTCATCGCCGTCTTTTCGTCTGAAATGGCCGAAGAGCTGCAGTCGAATAACATTATTTGTGCCGAGGCTCCGTTTGATCGTTATGGGTTTAATTCTGTTGAGTTTGCTCGTGCTAAGGACTTTGCTGAGAATGCGGATCTTCTCGCGGTCCAGTATTCACTTATGGGGTCCGGTAAATTCAATACGATTCGCGAGTACTTTGCGGCTGGCGGCTTTTCTATGGTGGTTCGTATGATGAAGAGAAAGCTTCGTCGTTAATATGTCTTCTTCATATTGCCCGTTGCTGTCGATCGTTGTCCCTGTTTATAACGTCGGCGGCTACTTACTGGATACCCTCGACTCGATTGCGGCTCAGTCATACAACAATATCGAGATTATCTGTGTTGATGATGGATCCACAGATGGGTCGGGCGAGCTGCTCGACTTGTATGCCGCTCGCGATTCTCGATTTGCTATCTATCACGAAGTTAACCGGGGAGTTTCCGCTGCTAGAAACTTTGGTATCGATAAGGCTCGTGGTGAGATTATCCTTTTTGTCGATGCCGATGACTTGCTTAAGCCTAATGCCTGTGATGTCGTTCGCCAGGCCTTCGACAATGACAGCCAGGTGGATATCTTAAAGTTTTCCGCCGATCCCTTTCCGATCGAGCTTTCCAATCCGTGGCTTACGTCGACGTTGTCATTAGATGATGAAGAGTATTTCGGCTATAGCGACAAGCTCGTCTTTTATGCTAAGACTAGGCCGTTCCCCTGGAATGGAGCTTATCGCCTTTCCTTCTTGCGCGACCATGAGCTCTATTTTCCTGTCGGATTGACTCTTGGCGAGGACCAGGTGTTTTCGTTCGCTACACTTGGAAGGTCTTCTCGCACAAAGCTTCTTTCTGATTCACTTTACGAATACCGCTTATCTCGCAAGGACTCTGCGATGTGCGTGATGGCGCAGGATGAGAAACTGCGCCTGCAGAAGCATTTGCAAGTGGTTGATCGAATCATGGCGGATTGGGCCAAGCAGGGGAGATTCGAAGGAGAGTCCGGCCGTTCCATGCTGCTCTTTGTTGCAGACTTTCTCATTTTTGATGTTCTTAATCTGGAAGATCAGGAAGGTCGCAAAGAACTTCTAAGCGAGCTGCAGCGCATTTTGTCCAAGCATTTGACGATTGATGAAATTGCACAAATGTTGTCGTGCGATAGAATCTTGAAGTTTTACCAGCAGCTTCTTGATCATGATGGGCCATCCTCGTTTGGCGCATCAAGCGTTTATTCGTTTGTTGCCGAGCTAAAGGGTTATAAGGCGGCGGTGTTTATGTTTATCGATCGTGCTAAATCTTTGCTACTCGCTGCCTGCGGCGTCTCGCCTACGAAGGATGTGCGGGACGATTTATTTGAAGATGCGCCAACTGTTTCCGAGGCGATTGAGGCGCTTGAAACTCGCTCATAATATGTTTACAGCTGAGGTGCTGTTCGTTTAGAGTTAAAAAAGAGGCGGCTAGGATATTGATCTTAGCCGCCTATCTTATCATGCAAATTGGTTTGAAAATCCGTTCGCTGTTGAAACGATCTATCCTGAGGTTTTCAGGCGGCGCTGTTTAAGCTTTGTCTGAATGGGTTCAATGACGAACGTGTCGACAATCGAGGCTATTGTCAGCGCCGTACCATATGCCAGCACTGTCGCTGATACCCAAGTGATCAGCCTTAATGGCCATGCGAGCGTCGCGTAGCCACTGTGTAATGCGCCTATATAGATGACGTCGATGGCAAATTCAATCGTTGCGTATTGTAGGAGGTAGATGGAATAAGATCTTTTTGCGGCCCATTCGATAAGTTTAGAAAGCGATTTCGATTGGTGTTTAATTCCATCAAACGTGATAAATATGGCGACGGTAACGATCATCCAGTTGAAACTTGGGTCAGATCTATCTAGTCCAAAATATGCGCTAGCAATATCAATGATGAAGAACAATGCGCCTGACGCCATAATAAAATGGGTTTCACGCGTGCCCAGCAATGGGGTAACCCTCTTGATGAAATATCCCATGCAAAAGAATGTGAAATACGTTCCTCCGAGAAGCGATCGTGGAATAATGCGTTGAAGCATGCTTATGGCCGCCGCAAAGGTGACATGCTGAGAGTTGATGAGCAAAGAGTTTGCAGCGGATGACAGGCCACCCCATGCATAGATTCCTAAGGTCACAAACAGGGCAATTTTACAGGTACGATCATCGAGGGCGTCGAACATTTTAGACAGTACCGGTGCTACTAAAATGAACGGAATGAGTGCCGGGACAAACCACCAGCCACCTTGAATCAAGCCGCTCGTGTATCTGATGAAGTTGGTGTCCGTAACTGAGCCTGTCGTAGCCTTGTATGCGTACAGAAGTCCTGCATATACAAAGATGGGAAGCAATAATGATAGGGCTTTTCCAAAGAGGTAATCCTTGTAGCTTTTCTTTAGGGGCCTTAATGCGAAATAGCCCGACAGACAGAAGAAAATCGGGTCGCAAATAATGGCGCCTGTGCCTACTATCACACCAGCGTTAATGCCGTGAAAGCTGCCCAGTTGCGGTGCGATGTGAACAACAACAACTAAAAACATTGAGAGGGCTCTTAGAAGATCCCAGTTTGTTAGACGCATATTAGTGCTCATTGAAGCCTACTCACCTATTGAATTGCGCGTTTTGTATACCTGAAGCTCCCATTGTTTCTTTTCGACCTTGGCGACCGAGTCGAGGATGAGGCCCGTTGCCAGGCTGAGGCCGCATAGGAACATGAAACACGCGGCGAGCATGGCGGTTGGGAAACGGGGCACCAGCCCGGTATGGAAGTACTCAACAATGATGGGGATGCTGAGCGCGAGGCCGATAGCGGCGAAGATCAGGGCGATGAGGCTGAAGAATTTGAGCGGTCGGTAGTCCTTGAAGAGCGTGCCGATCATGGCGATGACCTTGATGCCGTCGCCGACCGTGTCGAGCTTGGACACTGAACCGGCGGGGCGGTCCCGGTACTCCACCGGGACATCCTTAATTCGCCAACGGTGATCGACGGCGTGGATGGAGAGCTCGGTCTCGATCTGGAAGCCTTCGCTCAGGACGGGGAACGTCTTGACGAACGGCTGGCACATGGCGCGGTACCCCGTCATAACGTCTTCGAAGCTGTAACCGTAGATCCACTTGATCATGGCGCGGACCAGGTTGTTCCCGAAACCGTGGAAGGCGCGCTTGTTCTCCTCGGTGTAAGTGCCGTTGGAGAGGCGGTCGCCCACGGTCATATCTGCCTCTCCCGCAAGGATAGGGTCGCAGAGCGCTCGGGCTGCCTCGGCGGGATACGTGTCGTCGCCGTCGACCATGAGGTAGCAGCCTGCGTCGATGTCGCGGAACATCTGACGGCACACGTTGCCCTTTCCCTGGCGCGGTTCGAGCCGCACCGTGGCGCCGTGCTCCAAGGCAATCTGGGACGTCCCATCTGTTGAGTTGTTGTCGTAGACGTAGACCGTGGCTCCGGGGAGTTCGCGGTGGAAATCGTCTATGACTTTACCTATGGTGACGGCCTCGTTATAGCAGGGAATGATAACCGCTGTGTTTGTATAGTCCAAGATGAATGCCCCCATAACTTATTACGGGTTGTTAGTATACCTGTCGCCAGATGCCTGTATTTGATATGGGGTACTTTTCCAGATTTGCATCGCTGGGTTAGTTGCCGTCTTTGAAGGCTATACTTTCCACTGTTATGAATTACGAGACAAGGAGATGGTCCGTGACTGACAGCGTAGATAGTCAGAAAGCGGTGGCTAAGCCGGCCTCTCACGCTAAAAATGATTTCGAAAAAGACAAATACATCCTGAGGCAGCTTGTCACTAAGGATTTTAAGATTAAGTATCGTCGCAGCGTTTTGGGTGTTGCGTGGTCGGTACTCAATCCACTTCTTATGATGGTCGTCATGTCCATTGTGTTCTCGACCATTTTTGGTCAGAGCCGCAATGGTTCCATAACGCCCGAGATGTATCCGCTGTACCTGATTGTCGGCAACATTACGTTCTCGGTTATGTCCGAGTCGACGAACCAGGCACTCATGTCCATCATCGCGGCGTCGTCCTTGCTTAAAAAGGTTAAGGTTCACCGCTGGGTGTTCCCGGTTCAGAAGGTGCTGTTCTCGCTCGTTAACTTTGCCTTCTCTCTGGTTGCCGTCGCGCTGGTTATGCTGTGGTTCCATGTTCTTCCTACCTGGCATTTAATCTTGCTGCCGGTTTGCCTGTTTTTGCTTATGTGCTTTTGCATGGGCTTGGGCATGATGCTCTCGGCGCTTGCCGTTTTTTTCCGTGATGTTATGCACCTGTGGACCGTCGTTATCACCGCGTGGATGTACCTGACGCCTATTTTCTGGACCACCGATTACATTAGCCAGATGGCCCATTGGATTCAGGTGTTGGTTGTTGTGAATCCCATGTACAACTACCTGCAGTTCATGCGCGATATATTCTTGTTTAACACGACGCCTTCCATGTTAACGCTAGGATTTTGCGTGTTCTGGGCCGTTTTCGCTTTAGTTGTTGGTTACGCCGTGTTCCATAAGACCGAGCACAAGTTTATTCTCTATATTTAAGGAGCGCTGTTATGTCTGCGACTACGGTTGATTACAGCAAGCAGCCTCTTGCTGTTGAGGTTAAAGACGTCACTATGATTTTCAATATGGCGTCTGAGTCTTTGACGAACCTCAAGGAATACTTTATTAAGCTTGCAAAGCACGAGCTCTTCTTTGAAGAGTTCCGCGCGCTTAAGCACATCTCCTTTAATGTTCATCGTGGCGAGGTTGTCGGTCTGGTTGGTACCAACGGTTCCGGCAAGTCTACGATGCTTAAGATTATTGCTGGCGTTCTGGAGCCCAGTGAGGGCGAGGTTAAGGTTCACGGCAACATCGCCCCGCTCATCGAGCTGGGCGCCGGCTTTGATCCCGAGCTTACAGCACGCGAGAATATCTACCTTAACGGCGCTCTGCTTGGTTATACCAAGGAGTTTATTGACGCGAGCTTCGATGACATCATCGAGTTCGCCGAGCTTAAAGACTTTGTCGACATGCCGCTCAAGAACTTCTCTTCGGGCATGGTTGCTCGTATTGCCTTTGCTATCGCTACTATTACCGAGCCCGATATCCTTATTGTTGATGAGACGCTTTCTGTTGGCGACGTGTTCTTCCAGCAGAAATGCGAGCGTCGTATTCAGCATTTTATTGAGAGCGGTGATGTAACTGTGTTGTTTGTTTCTCACTCCATGGAGCAGGTTGAACGCATTTGCCAGCGTGCGGTTTGGATCGAGAAAGGCGACCTGCGCATGGATGGTCCCGTCGATGAGGTGTGCAAGGCATACCACGACCAGTTTAAGTAGGTTATAATTTGTTTTGCTGTGTAGACACGCTATTGGCGTGCTTGCATGGCTTTATGCTCCATTAGCTCAGCCGGATAGAGCAGGGGACTTCTAATCCCAAGGTCGACGGTTCGAATCCGCCATGGAGCACCTGTATTTATCGAGCCGTCAAACCGACGGCTCTTCTTTTATGGAGTAGCTGATGGGCACACTTTCGTCTGTTCGGATTGAGGCCAATTCCGATCTTCTTGAGACCGGTTTATCGGGTGCGGACGATCGCCATTCCTTAAAACGAGTGCTCACGTACGGAACGTTTGATCTGCTTCATTATGGCCACATTCGCCTTCTTCAACAGGCATCTAAGCTCGGCGACTATCTTATCGTTGGGCTCTCAACTGATGAAGTCAATGCTCTAAAAGGGAAAAAGAGCTTCTATTCCTATGATGTACGACGTGAGATGCTTGAAGCGCTGCGTTATGTTGACTTGGTAATTCCGGAAGACAATTGGGATCAAAAGCCTCGGGACATAGAGATGTATCACGCTGATGTTGTGTGCATGGGAGGCGATTGGGCTGGCGACCCTCGCTTTGAATCATTGAAAGATATTTGCGATGTTGTCTACTTGAATCGAACTCCTGGAATTTCGACTACTGAGGTAAAGGGCAAGCTTGCTCAATAAAATTGCCCCGCGTATTGCATGGTAAACACGGGGCATTTTTTAACCATTAATCAAGCAGGTGTTTCATGGCAAGATTTGGGGACCCACTTTCCAGCTCGTTATGATTGACGTGTTGGAAGTGGCTGTTAATGTCATTTGGAAGCTCGTAGATATCCCCATAGCTGCTCCAGAGGAATAAATCTGGGTTATTCGGCTCCTCGAGCTGTGTGCCCTCAAACGCTATGGCTTTAGTGGGGAAGAGGTCTGCAATGGGGTAGACCCATTGTTTCTGCTTTCCATCATCAAGGTTGTCGATAGCCCACATGATGGCCTTGGCGTGCTCCTTATCGCATATGATTCCGGCCGCTTTGGACTTTTCGAGGCATCGGTCGTAATGCTTCTGAATCAGGCTATTGTTCTCGCCCGAGTAATAAGGCTCGTCATGCCAGAATGCCAACGCTCTGTCTGACTCCATTTCTTCGACCATTTGAACACGGAGTTCTCGCTGTTCTTCGGCGAATTTGTTGTCAGTTGACGGAGCCCAGTCATAAATGAACAAATCTAGAAAACAGGGTATGTTTTCGTCGTTGTAAAGAAATCTAACTTGTCGACAGTGGACAAACCGGTCGTAAGCAATTGAAATTTTATAGCGGTTGTCATCTTCAACGACGTCGCATAGCTTTTCTAGATCATCGCGCATGATTCCAAGGTCAGTATCATCGTCCCAGGGAATGAATCCTTGATGTCTAATTGCTCCGATCAGTGTTCCGAAGTTAATCCAATACTTGATGTCGTTCTCTTTACAGAGAGTGTTGAATTCCTCCAACAGTTTTACGCATCCAAGCTGCAAAAGCCTTAATCCGCCAGTTGCTTTTGGGAGCTCTTTAAAGAAACGCTCCTTTGCTTCCTGGATAGTTTCTTCTGGTCGCTTGTACTCTTCCCACGCAAACATTTTCATGTGCTCGTCATGGGCGTCGAGGTTCTGCGCAATCGACTCAATAAGTGGAATTGTCATATTGTCGAACTTGTAGTTGATGTTCGTGTTGATGCCGTTATCGGCGACTTCAATGCGATGATAAATTCTATCTAGCTCTTCTTGCAGCCTATTTATGTCGTCATGCATAGCGTGAAGCGATCTGGATGATGCTGGCAAAAATTGTTTGATAATGCTGAGCATTGGATACTCCTTTCAATTGAATTATCTTTTTGAACAATCCGAGCGATGATTTGCTAGCTATAGCTGCTTGAAGGTGAATTAGTGAATGTTATTGGGAACAGAAATAGCTGTTTTTCAAATTGAAATAAAGCTTCATTCTTAGTGAAGAAGCAGACTAGTAAAATCGTAACCTCTTCGCCAGTCTATAGAGTCATTTAGTAGTGACTTTGGGTCTCTTGTCCTTTACGCCTCCGTGGGTTCCACGCCAAGCTCGTTGCGGACGAGCTCGAAGGCGGCGGCGATGGCCTTGTCCATGTCGTAGTACTTGTAGCCGCCCAGGCGACCGGCGAAGACCACGTCGCCCTCCTGCGCCGCCAGCTCCTCGTACTGCCTGTACAGGGTCTCGTTCTTGGCGTCGTTGATGGGGTAGTAGGGCTCGTCGCCGGGCTTCCAGTCCGCCGGGTACTCTCGCGTGATGACGGTCTTGTCCTGCGTGCCGAACTCGAAGTGCTTGTGCTCGATGATGCGCGTGTAGGGGACCTCGCGCTTGTTAGCGTCAATATAATTTTCACCATTTCCACCAACGCATTTTCGCCAATCGCG
>OBZC01000831.1_pt1 | contig 28100 bp, 17 predicted proteins | sample 1538231 | NCBI WGS metagenome assembly OBZC01 (sample SAMEA2580225, study PRJEB22360) | human gut metagenome | biome: human gut; feature: human-associated habitat; material: faeces | place: Denmark | collected 2008/2010 | reverse complement strand
CGCTGGATTCCACGATTTAGCTATCTTTAAGCAGGGTGTAACTCTCTAATTAACAGGGGTTAAGCTTGAGTTCAATGTAAAAGCAAAAGATTGTATATAAATATGGTGACATATAGATATAAGGCGGGCGGAGATTTTTATTTCTGTCCGTCTTATTATAATGTGTGTTCGAAACCTTCCACACATAAAACAAAACTAAAGGAGAATGAAAATGAGTATATCAGGTAAGGATAAAGAGGGTACAGATAGAAGTATTCTTGAAAATAATAATAAAAATAATAGTGACAATAGAAATAATAGTGACAATAGAAATAATAACAGCACACAGTTTAAGGTTGCATTTATTACACAGGCGGCTGCGATTGCGGCGCTTTATGTTGTGCTTGTTATTCTGTTTAACTATTGCAGCTTCGGACCAATACAGTTCAGAATAGCAGAAGCGCTTACAATTCTGCCATATTTTACACCAGCAGCCATACCGGGACTTTTCGTAGGCTGTCTGTTATCGAATATATTAGGCGGTGCGGCAATATGGGATATAATATTTGGAAGTATCGCGACACTTATCGGTGCTATAGGAACTTATGTGTTAAGAAAGAATAAGTGGCTTGCACCATTACCACCAATCATAGCCAATACAGTTATAGTACCATTTGTATTAAAGTATGCATATGGTTCAGAGGGTATATTTGCGATGTTCTTTGTGACAATCTGAGCGAGTGAATTCATAGTGTGTGGCATTATTGGAATGTTACTTTTATTTGCACTTAATCCGGTAAGAAATGTGATATTTAAGGGTGTGGAGTAAAAGGCAAATTACAAGAGGCAAAAGAGGACTATCATACTAAATAATAAGTATGGCAGTCCTTCTTTTAGTTCTTTGGCAAGGGAAAGGGTAAAATACGCACTTTCACATACATGCCTGAAAGTAAAACACTCCATCTTTAGTAAAAAAGTCATATACTCCATTATATTTTTCAATAACCGATATTATGCTTCTTACACCGATGCCATGTCCTGATTTGTCCGATACGGGTGTGTTATTAACAAATATAGGTTCAACAGCATATGTGTTTGTAATGTTGATACATAATTTATTGTTCTTATCAAACACCTTTACCGTGATAATGCGGTTGGAATTAGCTGAATTATAATCAGTGGAGTTATTCACAGTCCTGCCGTTATATGAATTGTAATCATTCTTTGAGTCAGTCTGTACAAGTCTGCATGCATTTATAGCATTCTCAAGTGCATTTGCAAAAAGACTGCAGAGGTCAGTTGGCTTGTAGTCGGCAAGGTTAGCGGCGGTAACGGATATATGTGTAGTGATGTTATGTTCATTAGCTTTCCCGATGTATGAAGAAAGTATGAGATTAACAGCTTCATTATCACAGTACTTTGTTATTCTGCTGTTATCCAGATTAGTACATATTTCACTGATATATTCCTGTGCCTGCGTATAGTTATTGTCATTAAGGCAGCTCTGTATAAAGTTCATATGATGTCTTAAATCGTGACGGTATATAGCTGCCTGACGTTGGTAGTCAGATAACTGTTCAATTTCTTTTTCTGCTTGCGCGGCTGCAGATAAGAGAATAATATTTTCACGTTCGGCAGTATTTTTCTTATTAGACAGCGTGAGTGTAACGATTGATAATATAAGGTAGAGTATGACAATAAAGCTGTCCATAAATTCAATGACAACCGGTTCTCCACGATATAAAATGTCCGTGTATACAGTAAAAGCATACTCAAGGATATAATATGTAAGAGGCAGAAGAAAAAACAGGGAAATAATTGTTTTGGACTCATTCTTAAGCCTTATCATATAAGGTGACAGATATTTTATGACAACTAAGATAAGCGGAATTGTCACAATAATCGTTGTGATATCCGATATCATAGGTATGTCGTTGAAAATGTATGCAGCAACCGTACCGAACCATTTTCTTGGTGTGCACATAAGATAAGCTGACAGAACAGCTATTGAGGATATGTATATGTTCCTGTGGCAGATAAACCTTATAACAAGAATTAAAGGAATGTGTATAAGGAAAGGATAACTTTTGTACAGGGTGTGCTCACCAAGAAGCATATAGTATACAGCCTGCAATAGGATAAAGCCCATAAGAGTATATATGTGCAGCTTTTTGTTGTCTTCCCATGGTATATCAGCAAAGTAGAAAGATACAACAATTCCGAATATAAGCACGAAAATGTAATTGATAAGATTGAGTACAGTTGCTAATTCTGCCATATATTCACCTCCTGGCATATTAATTAATATAGTGGGTGTCAGTTGTAAGTGTTTACGTATTGTCATCCATCTGGAAACTGAGATACTGTTTTTTTATATCGCTGACACGTCTTTGTGCAAGTGGAATGTTGTGGTTATTAATCAGGTGTATCTCACTTGCGTTTATACTGCTGATATAATTCATATTAACTATAAAAGAGCGGTGTGCAAGCATGAATTCCTTATGAACTGAAAGCATATCGCATACAGAAGAAAATACATCTGTTGATGTCACCTGTTCACCCGTTTTGGTATATATAATAACCTTTCTGTTAAGGGCTTCAGCATAGATTATGTCAGCGATATTAATCCTATGTATGCCGGAGTTGTTCTTTATTATTATGTTATTGGTCTGTTCAATGCGGAATGTTTCTAATATATCATCAAGAGTTGCATATAGCCGTTCGTTATGTATGGGTTTTACGAGATAGTTAAATGCCCTGACAGTATAGCTGTCTACTGCGAATTCTTTTGATGATGTTAAAAATATAATGGGTGCAGACTTGTCAAAAGTTCTTATCTCTCTGGCAAGTGCAAGACCATCCATAACAGGCATAATGATATCAAGAAAGTATATATCAAACTTTTCAAATCCCGCAGTCGATGCAAGCTCAACGCTGCTGTTAAAGTATTTGACTGTAAAGCTGGTATTGTTGTCTGTCTGGTAGATATTAAGATAATTTTTTATTATATCCAGTTCTTTGTTGTCATCATCGCATACCGCTATTTTCATATATGTTTTCCATCCTTATAATAAAAATCTTTTCGTTCAGATACGAACAACTTTTTGGTGCTGCCATCATAATATCAAAATATATCTTTTGCATTTTATATAGTTTATTAACGAAGTATAAAATGATTATGAACTAATTATATATGTCTTTCGTATAAAATTCTATAAAAAATTCAATCGTTCGTGTCGGAAAAACTGTAATTCGTGCGAATTGTTCCACAGAATTAGATTAATTCAGTATTATACATACAACATATAAAGTTGTTATCTGTAACAATTAATAAATATATAAAATAATTATTAACTTTACAGAGTGACGACACAAACGGAAAAATAGAATATCGGTATGTTAATTCCAAAACATATAAGGAGGCGTTAAGATGAAAAGGTTACTGAGTATACTTTTATGTTCGGCAATGCTGGTTACGGCAGTACCCGGAATGTATTATTCGCAGGGTTTTGGCTGTGAAACTGTATATGCACAGGAGAATGAAAGCACAGTACAGGAAATCGATTACCAGCTCAACGGAGGACACTATGTAAGCGGATATAAAGCTCCGCTGAATTATCCGGTTGCAGAACTTCCTGATAAGGACAAAGTGATTAATCAGGGATATGAGTTTGGCGGATGGTATGATAATGCCGAACTTACCGGAGAGCCGGTTACTAAGATTAATCAGGGTGATTATACAGGCGTGGTAGTGCTTTATGCCAAGTGGGTGGAAAGATATTATTACATTGATATACCGCAGAGTGTTGATACATTTGCAGGTGGCACAGGTGAAGTACAGGTAGCAGGACATGCAGGTGGTCTGTATGAAAAAGATAAGGTAAGTGTATCGGTATCTTCGGATAATGAGTGGAAGCTTATTAGTAAGAATTCCGCAAATGTTAATATAAGGCTCGGTTATGGCCTCTATACGGATGATAACAATGAGGTGCTTGCAGACAATTCAGTTGTATCAGAGCTCACGGCAACAGGTTTTGATAAGGCAAAGAAGTACTTTATAAGATTAACAGATACACCGGAGTATGCTGGTACATATTCAGACAGTCTTACATTTGACATAGCATTTGAAACTACAAAATATAATATAAAGTATGTTACCAATGGCGGAACTCTATATTCTAAAGAGAAGGATGAGCAGCAAAGAAGCATAGAACTTAAGGAGGAAACTTATGAGGCAGGCACAAGCCTTTCTTCACTTCCATCACCGGGAAAAGAAGGAGCTGTATTTCTTGGCTGGTGCTATGATTCCTCATGTACAGAATATGTAAGCTCAGGTGACAGGCTGTTAAGCGATGTAGTCTTATATGCAGCATGGACTGATACACAGGAGCTTAGGACAGTAAGCCTTGAAACATATGCAAGAAGCTATGATGTCGATGCCAACGACTTCTCTATAACTGTAACAGATAAGACAGGAAGTCTTACGGCAGATGAGGTAAGTGGTCTTATAAAGATAAAGAATACAAGTGATATGCTCGATGAAATATCTGCTTTCGTGTCAGCAAAGGCTGTTTTGGACGGGGAATATACATTTTCAATTAATAACTCGGGAGGATGGCAGCAGGGAAGCTCATATCGTCTTGAACTTGATGATGACAGATTATATTTTACAGGTTATGACACAACTATAAGAGAGTATGACTTTACGGTGTATAAGCCGGATGTAAGAAATACTGAATTAAATAAGGATATAAAGTATATAAGCTCAGGCAGTATTAGTGACCTTATGGTTGATGGAAAGGCGGCGGACAGTATATCTGTTTCAGCTATGACAGTAGGTGTTGATGGAACAATAACCGACTCCACAAAGGTTACAGGAAGTTTTACATATGTCAATGATACATTAAGTCTTGGAGATAAGATGGCTGTATATGAAGGGAATGTTATTCCTTCTCTTGATACAGAAGCGGTTACAGATGATGATGTGTCGTTCTTTGAGATAACATCGGCAGATGACAGCCGCTATACATACAGGGGTCTTGCTGCTAAGGAGATACTTTTTGTTCCGGATGTGCTTCCGGTTAATATTAAGGATGATAAAGATAACGATGTGGGGAACAACAGTGTTATCATAGCACAGGATAAGCTGACATATGATAATGTTGATGCGAAGGATAGTCCATCACTTGGTGAAGACACAACCATAGATAATGGAGATTATCTGGCTTTATATAATGATGGCGATGATAATATCCAGTATGCAGTTATAACAGAGGTGTCCAAGACGGATACAGATTATATAATTGTATACAGTGAAGTAAGCTGGGAAGAAGTACAGGCTGCTATGGATATATATCAGACTGACAACATTAACGGCGATACAATATTAAAAAATCAGGATACAGAAGAGATTGAAAGAAGTGTTGAGCAGCAGGCAGTTGACAGCGGCTTTGCACAGAGTGTTGCAGATGAAGTCGCAAGGGCAGTTGTTATGACAGACTCTTATCAGGAACTAAGTGAATATTTATCAGACAATCTTGGGGCTGATATAAGTGTCAGTGCTGCTGATGGTTATAGTGAAGATGCTGCTACACAGGTTATGGATGATGGCATAGCATTGTATGCGGGTGATAATAAGCCGGCAGTAAAGCTTGACCACGTTAATGCAGACCTTTCGACAAGACTCCAGCATTTTGATGATATAAGCGGATTAAGACTTGCGCTTGATATTGGTGTTGAGATTGAACTTTCTAATATAAAAGTAGTTGTTTCTGCTACATTTGAGCAGGAAGTAAAGATGAATATCAATGTAAGTGGTAAAGCTGTATGGAAAAAATGGAAAGATATAATTCCATATATAGATGATTATAGTGTTGCTGTTTCATTAGACCTTTATGATTATACGGGTATTAACTTTAATGTTGATGTGACAACATCAGAGGGCGATGATGAGGAAGATGATGAAAATACAACAAAGCTTGATACTATCATCAATAATATAGCAGAAGAATTAAAGAATATGATGGAGCTTGGAACTACATATATTTCTGATAATTCTGATATATCTACAAGGCTTGAAGATATAGGTGATATCGGTAAAGATAATGATGACGATGAAGATAAGGAAATATCAGTAGCAAAAAGTCTTGCCGAAAGATATTCAGATATGCTTGATAATGAGTCAGACTGGGTTGAGCTTTACAGCAAGGCACTTACAGAGTCACACGTAAGGGTTATAGGTATTATTGATGTAGAGTTTAAGGTTGAATTCGTGGTATCAGCTAATGTCAATATATCAATGGGAATGACTTACTGGTATAAGAATGGCAAGAGATATGTATACAGCATACTGGTATTTAGTAAAAATGTTACAAGTGATACTATTGACTTAAGCGAAGAACAGTATGAATTTTCGGTATATGCCATAGGAACTGTAGGTATAAGGGCAGGCATACGTTTAAGTGCCGGTGTTGGTCTTATATCGACCAGGCTTGCAAGTGTCGGATTTTCATCAGAGGTTGGTGGATATGCCCAGATATGGGGGTATCTGTATTATCAGCTTAAGTATGCGGCATCTGCTGGAAGAAGTGCAAGCTCTATGGGAGCTATATACATGGAAGTAGGTGTATATATGCAGGTCGATTTCCTTGCACAGGCATTTGCAGGTACATTCAGTTATAATCCGACACTTTTTGAGAAACAGTGGCCATTATATAGTGTCGGTGTTGTTGAAAATGTATGCGATTTCACATATGGACAGGGAGAATATAAGGATATAAAGCTCAAGCGTGATATCAAGGCAGTACGTATTCCATCTACATACTTTAGTATGCAGTATCTGGATATGAAGGAGGGTCTTGATGATAATGATGAGTACTTTAATAAGATATATGATGATGACAGCAGATATTATGTAATTACAATGACTAATCCTGCTTTCACATATGACCCATTAACCAATGTAATATCGGTTGACCCTGGGGATGAACCAGAGCAGGATGGAGAGATGATAATAACATGGAAGAGCCAGAAGGGTTCGTTCAATACGAAGCCTATTACAAGAAAAGTTTCTCTTCACTGGGATAACTTAAGGGATGGTTATTACATAGCATTTCAGACAAATGGAGGTTCTATAGTAGATACAGTTGTCGCAAAGTATGGTAAAGAGATAGCAAAACCGGCTGACCCGGTTAAGGCTGGTTATACATTTGCAGGCTGGTATCAAGATGAAGCATTCACAAAGAAATATGAAGTGCCGGATACAATGCCTGATGAGGACAGAATAGTATATGCCAAGTGGGAAGCTTCAGATATGACATATAGTGTCGTTGATTATGTAGAAGGTACAGATGGTGTATACAATGTAGCTGCTACAAGAAGTGAAACTGCAAAGACAGATGAAACAATATCTGTACAGCCGGCAGAAAGAAGTGGATTTATTACGCCACCAGCATTATCGCAGGTAATTAAGGCTGATGGAGGTACAAAGTTTAATTACTATTATGCAAGAAATAAGTACAATATAAAGTTCATATCAGAAGGAGAAGTTGTTTCGGAGGGCAGTTATACATATGGAACACAGATGCCAACACCGTCTGTATACAGACCGGGATATGATTTTGCAGGCTGGGAGCCTGAGGTAAGTTATACAGTTCCTGCTTCAGACATGACTTATACTGCTGTATGGAAAGAGTCAGATGATGTTGTATACACGACAAAGTATTATCTTGAAAATGAGAATGGCGGATATGTACTTGACAGAATTAACCCTGCAAAGGGAACAACAGGACAGGCGGTTACGGCTGCTGTGGCAGATTATGATGAAGACAGCTATACTATAGTGAAGGATATGCCTTCCGGCACAGTAAACGCAGACGGTAGTCTTGTACTTAAAGTATACTATGACAGAAGTACATACAACATTACATATGATACAACAGGCGAAAAGCTTGATAATACCACACAGGCAGTCAAGTGGGGAACAAAGGTTATTACACAGGTTCCTGAGAAGGCTGGTTATGCATTTGCAGGCTGGTACACCGACAAGGAGTGTACTGAAAGCTTCAATGAAGTTATGCCAAAAGCCGATATAACACTTTATGCAAAGTGGGATAAATCAAAGGTAAATTATACTGTAGAGCACTATATGGAAACTACAGATGGAAGCAGCTATGAGCTTGAAGACAGACAGGTATATGTAACTGATGTGGAAAGTGAGGTTACTCCTGAGGTTAAGAATGTAAAAGGCTTTACAGCACCAGATAAGCAGACTGTAAAGGTCAATTCAGACAGCTCAACAGTTATTAAGTATTATTACAAGCGTAACATACATAAGCTGACACTTAAGTATAATAATGGTGAGGATGACGGAGTATATGAGTACCGTTATGGAACCAGATTATCAGTAGGGCAGCCGTTAAGAAAAGGTTATATATTTGCAGGCTGGGATAAGGATATAGCCGGGGTTATGCCGGATGAGGATGTTACATATACAGCAGGCTGGAATATAGCACAGTTTACTATAAGCTTTAAGACAGATGGCGGAAATGAAGTGGAGTCTATAACACAGGATTATAACACAGGCATTACTGCACCAGCTAATCCAGTTAAGAAGGGCTATACTTTCACTGGATGGGATAAGAAAATTCCAGACTTTATGCCGGCAGAGAATATGCTTCTTACAGCACAGTGGAGTAAAGATGTATACAACATAACATATAATCTTAATGGTGGAGAAGCTGATAATCCAGACACATATCAGGTTGACAGCAGTGTTATCACTCTTAAGACCCCGGTACGTAAAGGTTATACATTCACAGGCTGGAGTGGAACAGGCATAGATGGTATCAGTGAAAATGTTGTTATAACAACAGGTTCTACAGGTGGTAGGACTTATACAGCTAACTGGACAGAAAACAGCTATACTATCCAGTTTATGCCGTATGGTGATGGAACAACAGGTTCGATGGATGAGATGTCACTTATGTACACAGACGAAACATCACTTAGTGCCAATGTATTTGCAAGACCTGGTTATACATTTGAAGGCTGGTCTGTCGAGGCAGGCGGTGAGAAGAAGTATGATGATGAAGAGGTTGTGAGCGGACTTAAGTCAGGTAATGGCGAAAGAATGACTCTTTATCCTGTATGGACAGCAAATGAATACACCGTACACTTTGATGCAGGCAGCGGAAAAGAAATAGAAGATGCTGTGTATACATATGATAAAGAATATGAACTGCCAGTTACTACAAGAAGCGAATACAGGTTTATGGGCTGGTGCGTTGAAGACGGAGGAGCAGTTATATACTTACCGGGTGTATCGGCATCCAACCTTGCAGAACAGGGAGAAGTTACGCTGTATGCAAGCTGGCTGAAGGTAGAATTCAACTACAGTGATTTTAATAGTTATCATATTACAGATAATAGTAAAGAGGAACCTGTAAAATATCATTTTATCATTGGCGGCAGCAGTGCGGATAATAGTTCGACAAATGGTGGACGTACTAATACTATCTTTATGGATGGAATATCTTTGGAAGAGATAAAACGCGTATGCAGTACAATGACATTCACTATCACATATAAGCTTGATATGGATGATGATGGATATGTAGATATGGATACCACATATAGAAGAGCCTCTGATGGTAAGTGGTGTAGCTTTAAGGAAGAGGATATAGACATAAAAAAGAATAATGGTAATACATTAACTTATACTTACAGTATAAATCTTTCAGATGTTGATGCTATATGCTACAGATTTGATGCACATGGAAAGGGAAGCGACAAATACTGGCTTCGTAATATAAGATTTAATGCAAGGTTTAATTAAAAAGCTTAATTATTACACAGATGACTAAAGGGTTTGTGCAGGCTGGCTGTATAGCTGGTTTGCACAGACCATCGTGGAAAGTGCCGGAGGTATTTAAACTATAACAGAAAAATATTAAACGCATTATAAATATATATCTGGTATTATAAATAATAAAGTATTTGAATGATAATTAGTGGTAAGTAAATGCAATAAGAAAAAAGGAGGAGTTGTATGAAACTGTCTAAAAACAAGATAATGGCAGGCATAATTGTAGTTCTGTGTGTGATTATTGCAGGTCTGATTATATATATGGCTGTTGGAAGAAAGGGTAAAGATACAGGGAATGATAATACATTTACACCTTCCATCGATTCTAATGCGGGTGATATAGGTTCGGGTGGCAATGTATCAGATAATAAGCAGAGTATAAGAATTCCTGGATATCCATCTATAACAATAGCAGCTGATAAGGAAGAGGTTACGATGAATCTTATGAATCCTGAGGGTAATCCATGTTATTTTACATTTGAGATAGTTCTTGGCGACACGGGTGAGAGTCTGTATAAGTCAGATATGGTAGAGCCGGGAAAGGCGATAACTAATGTAAAGTTAAATCATAGTCTTGCAGCAGGAGAGTACAGGGCTGTTATTAAGATAAGTACAGCATCACTTACAGATGGTACGGCTATGAATGGAGCAAATGTGGAAACTACACTTGTTGCGAAATAAAAAATAGTATAGACAATATAGATGCTTTAGAATATGTGGGATTAGTATCTGTGCGCACCCGATATTAACTCATAAAAGCCTGAAAAGTGCGCAGAAATGAGGATTATTATGAGAAAGCTAGTGGCAGCAGCACTTAGTGCAATGCTTGCGGTGGCAAGTGTTGTGCCTATATGTGCTCAGGAAACAAGACAGACAACAATAACAGTATCAATAGATCCGGAATATACAGTCACTATTCCGGCAAGTACTTCAATAGCCAGTGGAGTAACAGAAAGCAGCATAGGAACAGTTGCTCTTGAGGGGGCAAGACTTGAACCGGATAAGAGTGTGCAGGTATCGGTGGATGCCAGTGGAAAGTTAAAGAACAGCAGAGATTCGACAAAGACTATTCCATATAAGCTTATGAATGGTAACAGTGAATTCAGGTCGGCGAGCTATTCTGCGAGTGGAAACAATACACAACTGACACTATCTATCAATAAGACGGACTGGGATAATGCATGTGCCGGTTCATATTCCGATACGCTTGTATTTACAATATCTTATAAATAAAAAGAACCATTAAAAAAGAGTTGCCCGGATAACCGGACAACTCTTTTTGTGGTTAAATTGGTTGAACCAAAATATTGAATTAAATCAATGATAATTAATAACTGATTTATTAAATCGTTTATTATTATCTCTGAACTCTGGCACCAGCGCCACCAACGATACCTTCAACTTCCTTAAGAGAAGCCATTGTTGTATCACCAGGAGTTGTCATAGCTAATGCACCGTGAGCTGCACCGTAGTTAACAGCCTTCTCAGCATCTTCAAATGTCATAAGACCATATACAAGACCTGAAGCGAATGAATCTCCGCCACCAACTCTATCCATGATCTCAAGTCCATCATACTGAGCAGCCTTGTAGATTTCTCCATCAGCCCAGCAGATTGCTGACCAGTCATTAACTGTAGCTGTCTTAACCTGACGAAGTGTTGTAGCAACAGCCTTGAAGTTAGGGTATGTAGCAGCAGCTTCGTTGATCATCTTCTTATAACCATCAAGGTTAAGAGTCTTAAGGTTCTCATCGTTACCTTCGATTTCGAAACCAAGGCATGCTGTGAAGTCTTCTTCGTTACCAATCATAACGTCAACATACTTAGCAACTTCCTTATTAACTTCCTGAGCCTTAGCTAAACCGCCGATAGCTTCCCACATAGATGGTCTGTAGTTAAGATCGTAAGATACAATTGTACCGTACTTCTTAGCTGCCTTACAAGCTGCAATAACAGTCTCGCAAGCCTGCTCAGAAAGAGCAGCGTAGATACCGCCTGTATGTAACCAACGAACACCTAAACCACCATCGCTCTTGTTCTTGAAGATGTAATCAAAATCGAAATCTTCTGGAGTAGCCTGAGAAATAGCTGTGTTAGCTCTATCAGAGCAACCCTTAGCACCACGGATACCAAATCCTCTTTCTGTGAAGTTGAGACCGTTTCTGCAAAGACGTCCGATACCATCTGTCTTCTTCCAGCAGATAAGTGATGTATCAACGCCACCCTGCTCGATGAAGTCCTTCATAAGAAGACCTACTTCGTTATCAGCAAATGATGTGATAACAGCAGTTCTCATACCGAAGCACTTGTGAAGACCACGGATAACGTTATATTCTCCGCCACCTTCCCATGCTCTAAAGCTTCTTGCTGTACGAATTCTTCCTTCACCTGGATCAAGACGAAGCATAACTTCACCTAATGATACAGCGTCAAATGTACACTCTTCAGCTGGTCTTAAATTTAATTTCATTTTTTAGATACCTCCAATTAGTTTATTACTTAAGTATTCTACCATATAAATAAGATTTAATCCATAAGTTTGCTTAAAGTTTTAAGGAAAAATGCAATATTTTGTGGGAATATAGTCATGTTAATTGTTTTTTGCAGATTTTCCTGTTTTAAAAACAGGTAAATATGTATTACTGTTCAGGCATCTGCCATTCTCTGGCCTGGGAATAGTAGTCATCTGCCATTTCTGCATACTGTATGCGGTCATAATCATCCACACATATATCAGCCATATTTTTATAACAGTCACCAAGCAGTGACAATGGCTTTCTGCCGCTGCTTGCAACATCAAGTATGCTTTTTGCCTCAAATGCAGCATTATACAGCCATATGGCAGCCTCCTCATAATCTTTTTTATCAAAATAATACTGTCCGAGAGTGAGGAATATTTCCGATGAAGGGTTGTTTGCAACAGCTTTAAGTGCTGTCTTAAAAAGCTTATCATCATCACCGCTTATCTGGTATATGCGCACAAGTATGCAGGTTATATCCTGTAAAGTGTTGTCGCTTCTGTTCTCATAAGGGAAAATATTTTCAAAAGCATCCTTAAAAGCTATGAAATCGTCTTTTTCACCTGATATAAATAATTCCTTACAAAGCATTGTAACAACGTAGTCCTCAAGATGTATCTTATTATCAAGAGCCTTGAAATATGTGGAAAAATCTCTTTTGCTGTGGTCGCCTGTCGGCTTGTGCATAATCTCAATATTGCTGTCATATATGACCGGATTGACCTGTATGGTTTCGTGGATAGGTGAAATCCAGTTAAAGGTGCGTATTCTTTTAAAAAGCTTAGGGCGCAGCTCTTTGTGTACATTGTATACGGAATTAAAATCAGATCCATTAACATAGTACATCTGTACAATGTCTATTTCTGGAAGAATAGCAGCCTTAAGGTCACGCAGAGCTTTATTGTTATATGTATCAAGTTCTTCGTCTGCATCAACGCTTAATATATAATCACAGCCAGCCTTTGAGAAAGCAAAGTTTCTTGCAGCCGCAAAGTCATTACACCATACATAATCGTATACTTTATCGGTATACTGGCGTGCTATTTCTTTAGTATTATCAGTAGAACCGGTATCTATTATAATAAGTTCATCATAAGTACCAGCATATGAGTCAAGACATCTTTTTAATATATCCTGTTCATTTTTAACAATCATACACATACTTACTGATATCATATGTACCTCCTGGTTTTATAATTCAATACATTTATTATAAGAAATAAATGTGTAAAAATAAAGAAAAACAGCCGTTAAATATGCTGATGGTATTAATTAATCATAAAAAAATGCCGATTATATAATAAATTTATTAAATGTTCTGTAATATTGTGACGTATTTATTTAAGAATGTGACTATATGCTTATTGAAAATACTGGAAAAATATTGTAGAATAAAAACAATTATGATACAAGTAATATATACTAACGAAATGAGGCATATATATGAGTAGTATTAAGAAGTTCAGAAAGCTGAGAGTGCAGTGGAAGATATTAATATCGGCACTTGTGGTTTTGTTTGCATTCAGCGGGTACATGGTATTTGCCAATGCAGACTCAAGCGTGACGGTATCAGTTACCAGCACGACATCTATTATTAATGAAGGAGCTACATCCAATGGTATCACAGCTACTATGACGGGTACTGATGAGAACAATGTAGTAGGTCCGGATTCACCGGATAATTACAAGCCGAATGTAAGAAACCTTAAGTGGACAGTATCTGATTCAGACATACTTAAGTATGTGGTAAGTGATAGTGCAGGAACTAAATATGCAGATACAGTAGAAGGCGTAGCAGGACCAACTGTATATGGCAACAGGGCTGGTAAGGCGAGTGTTACAGCTACATATTATACTAAGATGTATGGACCGGATGGAAGCATCACTTATGAGCAGGCATTAGGAAGCGATTCGGTAGACCTTATAGTACCTCTTAAGATAACAAGCTTTAAAGCATACCGTAATGGTGTGGAGCTGAACAGTGAGCAGATGCTCTGCTATCAGGTAGGAGATATTATTGAGATAACATCTAATGCAAGTGAGTCTAATAAGTTATTTGTTGAAACAGACAGCGATAAGACAGGTAATCTTGTTAAAGATGGTATAGTACAGAAGATTGCAGCCGACTCATCAAAAGTCAGATTAAAGATTGTTGGTGGCGGTAGAACTAACCTAAGGGTAAGAACAGCAGATGGCGATGGTATATCATCATTAACAGCTTCTTATCAGATAACAGCTGAAGTAAAGTATGTTGATGGAAAAGCTAACTCAGCAGGACATTCTATACAGAAGCTGGCAGATGGTACAAGATATATTGTATTATCTGACGAAGACTTTACAGAGTTTACAGAGGAAGAACTTCCTTCTAATATCATATATCCAACAACAGCAGGAATTACATATCTTACAGGCGATAAGGATATATTTACATACAAGGATGGCAGTGTAAAAGGTGTACATGCCGGTGTGGCTAAGGCTACAGCGGGTGTCGCAAGTATAGATATTGAAGGTAATCTTGGATGGTCAACAAGAGATGAAGTTAATGTAGTTGTACCATTTAAGAAGCTTGGTAATAATGTAAGCAATATGAATGTTGGAGATACTCTCCAGCTTAAGACATCTGCTAAACCAACAGAGATAACTTGGTCAACATCCGATAACAGTGTAGTTCAGGTCGACCCAACAACAGGTCTTGTTACAGCTATAGGTGCTGGTAAGGCTACTATATATGCAACAAGAGTTGATGATGCACTTTCAACAGTTTATAAGCAGAATAACCAGTTGGCATATGAAATTACAGTTATTGATGGATTTGGATTAAGCCTTACTTCCATGAGTGTTAACGTAGGAGATACACAGACACTCGAGGCACTTGTTACGAATTCACCTAATAAGGAAGATATAGCGTTTACGATTGTGAACCAGGCCAATGCTGCAGGTGTTGTCCCTACAGAAACTTTAATAGAAGTAACACAGTCAGATGATGGTAAGTCGTTCACTGTAAAGGGTGTTTCACCTGGTGTGGCACATATCAATGTTACACAGAATATCAATGGTGTTATAAAGAAAGCAACATGTGTTGTATATGTTACAACACCAGTAGGAGATATAAGTATTAATCCTTCATCTATACAGGTTGACAGGGGTGATACAGAAACTGTACAGCTTATATTTAATCCATCGGCACCAACTAACAATAAAGTTTTATGGTCATCATCTAATACAGCAGTAGCAACTGTTGAGGGTGACAGCTATACAGCTACAATTACTGGTGTTTCAGGTGGCTCAACAACTATTACAGTTATTACAGAGGATGGACTTAAGGTCGCAACCTGTGATGTATATGTAAGAGAGCCTGTATCAGGTATTAAGCTTAATGAAACAACTGTTGAGTCGTCTATGGCAGTAGGACAGTTCCAGTTAGTGGCAACAGTACTTCCAGAGGGTGAAGGTGTAAACAGAAATGTAACATGGACATCTTCTGACCCATCAGTAGCAACAGTAGATGAGAACGGTCTTGTAAAGTATGTAAAACCGGGATATTGTACAATCGTATGTAAGACAACAGATAATGCATATATTGCAACATGTAACTTTATCATAAGTATACCAGTTGAAACTATCAAGCTGGATTACACAGATGAAATTATGTCAATAGGCGGCAAGTTAAGAATTACAGCAGAAGTACTGCCAGTAACAGCTTCTAACAGAACAGTTGTATGGGAGTCTTCTAACACTAATGTATGTATAGTCGATTCTAATGGTCTTGTTGAGGCGGTTGGAACAGGCAGCTGTACAATTCTTTGTAAGTCACTTGATGGTAATTACACAGCGATGTGTAATATATATGTAAGGCAGCCTGTAACGCAGATTATTCTTAGTACAACAGACATAACGGTAAGGCAGGGACAGATATTCTGGCTCAGTGCAACTTGTCTTCCTGAGAATGCTGATAATAAGATAATTTCATGGGAAAGCAGGGACGAAAGCGTATGTACAGTAGAAAGCGATGGTAAGGTTACAGCAGTTGGTGCGGGTACAACTTCTATCATAGCAACTAATGTAGATACAGGTCTTACTGCTTACTGTGTTGTTACGGTTACACAGCCGGTAACAGGCATCACACTTAATTCTGATTATCAGGAATTATGGGTAGGTGCCAAGTATGCAATTATTCCTGTCATTGAACCATATGATGCAGAGAATAAGAATGTAACATACCTCTCAAGTGACCCAACAGTAGCAACAGTAGATGAGAACGGTGTTGTTACAGCATTAAAGGGTGGTTCGTGTGTTATTGAGGTAACAACAGAAGTTAATAAGCTGACGGCAGCTTGTACAATAGTGGTCAAGGAATATGTATCATCTATCGAGCTTAGCGAAACAGATAAGTTTATGAACGTAGGTGCTACAGGAACTCTTATAGCAACGGTTGGAACAGATACAGCTACTAATAAGAATATTATATGGTCATCTTCTAACAATGATATATGTTATGTTGACCAGCAGGGTAATATAAGTGCCGACTCGGTAGGTAATGCAGTTATTACAGCAACAGCGGCGGACGGAAGCGGTGTAAGTGCTTCATGTATAATCAGGGTTGTTGATCCTGTAACAAGAATTGATATTGAACCAGATACTGTAAGACTCCTGGTAGGAGATTCAGCTAAGGTTACAGCAGTTATTACACCGGATGATGCGACAGTCAAGGATGTAACATGGACTTCATCTAATGAGGCAATAGCAACAGTAGATGAGTCAGGCGAAATATTCGCACTCAGCACAGGTAAGTGTAAGGTAACAGCTACATCTAAGGATGGCAATAATATAACAGGTACCTGCTGGGTATATGTAACACCAGTTATCAATATATCATCACTTAGAATTAATTCTAAGGAAATATATATGCTGACTGGAAGAGCAAGACAGTTATCAGTTATTGTAAGACCTGTTAATAATACAGACTCTTATGAGTGGTATTCAACAGATACAGGTATTGTACAGGTTGATCAGAATGGTGTTATAACAACAGTTGGTCCTGGTACAGCAGATGTATTTGTAATAAGTAATAACAGCAGTGTTGAAGCCAGCTGTACAGTACATTCACTTGCTATGAGCAGGTCAAACATAACACTTGAGCAGTATGACAGATATACTCTGGATGTTATAGGTGCTACAGATTCGATTACATGGCGAAGCAGTAATCCAAGAGTATGTACGGTTTCTTCTTCGGGTGAGGTTATAGGTAGAAGAGCTGGTACAGCGACAGTTACAGCGGTAGTTAATAACAAGACATTAAGCTGTGTTGTAAGGGTAACTAATATAAGATAATATAATGATACCATGGTCAAAAGGTCTAAAACCATATGAGCTTGCTCATAGGTGGGTGAGGTATCATAGTTGCATTAAAGAAAATGCAGTGTTTTAATGGTTGAATTAATCATTAAGACACTGTATTTTTGATTTAAAGCCATGACGGTTTTTGGGTTTCTTTTCGGGGGGATGGGAAATGGCTTTTTGTTTGCCTGATTTATGGTTTACAGTCTGAATAAAGAGACTTATTTACTTTGATTTAGTCAGTAGTATTAGCAATTGATTGCTCAAAATAAAAAGAAACAGCAGCCGACCATCAAGGAAGACTGCTGTTCTTTTTATTTTAATATGAGGGGGAGATAGAAAGAATTAACTTACTATCTGATTATTAGTATAGGCAATATTTGTGTGCAAAGTATGTATATTTTATGAAAGAATAATAAAAACAATAAAATAATAGAGAATAAAGAGAAAGACAGATGGAAAAGTTTAAAACTTTGGTTTGTTAATTTATTGATTATTGAATATCAATATGTTAGAATTTATACGTTAAAATATAAAGGATGGGAATGTCTATATGGGTATGGATGATAAAGAAGAATTGGATGATGAATTAGTTAAATCACTGGAAAGGCTTGTTGAAGAGGAAACCAGTGTAGCTAAAGCATTTGTCGATAACCAGAAAGAGATATCCTCTGAAGGTGCTGCTGGCACAACAGCTACAGGGGATGCCGATATGGGAAAGACTAAAGTTATACCTAAAGTTACGCCGGATATGATAACAAAGACAGAAAAAGATATGCAAAAGACAGGCATATATAATTCTGATGAAGTCAGAGCCAGTGTAAGACGTGAGCCGCATAATCCGATAGAAGATACAAATACAGATATATATTCAGATGATAACAGAAACAAAGAAGTAAGAAATGTTTACGATGTTGATAATGCTGTAAGAAAAAATACAGTAAAACCTGCTACAGTAAAGTCAGCGGTTAAAAGTGAGGATGGCAACAGAAGACCTGCTGCAGAGATGAAAGAAAAGGCTGATACAGGTAAAGGTATGGATGCTTCCAAAAAGAGACTTATAATAACAATATCATGTATTGTGGCAGTAATACTGGCGATTGCTGGAGTTACAGCTGGTGTTATTAATCATAATAAAAATAAAGAATCATATAAGTATAATTATGATAAAGGAATGGAAAGTTACAAAAATAATGAATATGATACAGCTATAAAGTATCTTTCCAAAGCTTCAAAGCTTAATGAAGGCAAGAAAAATGCCGAACTTAAGTACACATTGTATGAGTGCTATAAGGAAAAAGATAACACAGATATGCAGATAGAAGTACTTAAGGATATTCTTTCATTTGATGAGAACAATGAGAATGCAATAAAAGTTCTTGCTGCTATATATGAGAAAAAGAAAGATGGAACATCACTTACAGAACTTATTAAGTCGTATAAAGATAAGGATGGCTATAAGTATCTGTCTGATTATATTGTAGAGGAACCAAAGCCTTCAGTTGAGGCTGGTACTTATGATGATGAGCAGAAGCTTCAGTTTGCGGAGAGTTCATCTTCGACAGTATATTATACACTTGATAAGTCAGAGCCTACAAGCAAGAGTACAGCCTATAGTGGAAGTGCTATTGATATAAAGAAAGGAACTACGACTGTAAAAGCAGTTGCAGTGAACTCAATAGGGGTATATAGTAATATTGTTGAACTTGTGTATACAGTTGATTATAAGAAGCCGTCAGCACCTTCTGTAAGTCCGGAGTCTGGAACTTATTCACAGGGACAGCAGGTTACGGTAAGCAATATTCCAGCTGGAAGCAATGCTTATTATACACTTGATGGTTCTACACCAACTGTTAATTCAGAGATGTATACAGAACCGTTTGATATTCCTACGGGTAATAATGTTATATCAGTTATTATAGTTGATGCGCATAACCAGACAAGTACAGTGGTTAAGCGTAATTATGTAGTTAATAAGGCGAAAACATTTTCATATAATGAATGCCTTGACATATTAAAGGAAAAACTTATAACGGATGGCGTGCTTAAGTCAGATGGCAGCACAACTAAGGAGGGTAATGAAGTAACGTTCGTATACCAGCCTAAAACGACAGTCGACTCAGTTGAAATGTATATTGTAAGATTTGATGTCACAGAGAATTCCAAGACGACAACAAAAGGATACTACGGTATAGGTATTAAGGATGGAACCTGTTATAAGGTTACAAAAGAAGATGGCTCATATAGTGCGAGCGAATATTAATAAGTTTTGATGTGTGATTAGCACTTCAGATAATATAACACTGAAAGGGGTATTATAATGTACAAGATTCTTAAGGCTGAAAAATTAGCAGAAAAGATTTTTCTTATGGATGTTGAAGCACCTAGAGTTGCTAAACACTGTGAACCTGGCCAGTTCATTATTGTAAAAATGGATGAAAAGGGTGAAAGAATTCCTCTTACAATCTGTGATTATGACAGAAAGGCTGGAACAATTACTATTGTATTCCAGATTGTCGGAGCATCAACAGAAAAGATGTCACATCTTGAGGCTGGGGATGCATTTAGTGATTTTGTAGGACCTTTAGGATGCCCTTCAGAATTAATTCATGAAGATATCGAAGAATTAAAGAAGCAGAAAATAGTATTCATAGCAGGTGGTGTTGGTACAGCTCCTGTATATCCACAGGTTAAGTGGCTTCACGAGCATGGGGTTGATGTGGATGTTATCGTTGGTGCAAAGAATAAGGACCTTATCCTTCTTGAGGATGAGATGAAGGCAGTAGCTGGTAATCTTTACATAACAACTGATGATGGAAGTTATGTAAGAAAAGGTATGGGTACAGATGTACTTAAGGACCTTTATGCACAGGGTAAGAAGTATGATAAGTGTATAGCAATCGGACCATTGATTATGATGAAGTTCGTCTGTCTTTTAACAAAGGAATTAGGTATTCCTACAGTAGTTAGTATGAATCCTATTATGGTTGATGGAACAGGAATGTGTGGAGCATGCAGACTTCAGGTTGGTGATGAGATTAAGTTCGCCTGCGTTGACGGACCAGAGTTCGATGGTCATCTTGTAGATTTTGACCAGGCTATGAAGCGTCAGCAGACATACAAGACAGAAGAGGGCAGAGCTATGCTTGCTGCACTTGAAGGCGACACTCACCACGGTGGATGTGGCAACTGCAATTAAATCTTACTGTGACAATTAATCGATGGAAAAGAGGTATATATAATGGATGTTATGAAGAAAGTTCCTGTAAGGGAACAGGCTCCAGATGTAAGAAACAAGAATTTTGATGAAGTTTGCCTTGGTTATAATGCAGAAGAGGCACAGGAAGAAGCAACACGTTGTCTTAATTGTAAGAATGCAAGATGCGTTCAGGGATGTCCAGTATCAATCAATATTCCTGAATTCATTCACAATGTAAAAGAAGGCAATTTTGAAGAAGCATATAAGGTTATTGGAAAGTCTTCAGCACTTCCAGCAGTATGTGGCCGTGTATGTCCACAGGAAACACAGTGCGAGGGTCAGTGTATAAGAGGTATTAAGGGCGAAGCCGTATCTATCGGTAAGCTTGAAAGATTTGTAGCTGACTGGGCAAGAGAGAACAATGTAGCACCAGAGATGCCAACAGAAAAGAAGGGCAAGAAGGTAGCTGTTATAGGTTCAGGTCCTTCAGGACTTACATGTGCAGGTGACCTTGCAAAGATGGGTTATGAAGTTACTATATTTGAAGCACTTCATGAACCAGGCGGAGTATTAGTATATGGTATTCCAGAATTCCGTCTTCCTAAGAAGACAGTTGTTGCATCAGAAGTAGAAAATGTTAAAAAGCTTGGCGTTAAGATTGAAACAAACGTAGTTATTGGTAAGTCTATGACTATTGACCAGCTTCTTAACGAAGAGGGATTTGATGCAGTATTTATCGGTTCAGGTGCAGGTCTTCCTAGATTTATGGGTATCCCTGGTGAAAATGCTAACGAAGTATTCTCAGCTAATGAGTACCTTACAAGAAGTAACCTTATGAAGGCATTCAGGGAAGATTATGACACACCTATTGCTAAGTTTAAGAAAGTTGCTGTAGTTGGTGGCGGTAACGTTGCTATGGATGCAGCAAGAACAGCTTTAAGACTTGGTGCAGAGGTACATATTGTATACAGAAGAAGTGAGGAAGAGCTTCCAGCAAGAGCTGAAGAAGTACATCACGCTAAGGAAGAGGGTATCATATTTGACCTTCTTACTAACCCTACAGAAGTTCTTACAGATGAGAAGGGTAATGTTACAGGCATTAAGTGTGTAAAGATGGAACTTGGCGAACCAGATGCTTCTGGAAGAAGAAAGCCAGTTGAGATACCAGGTTCGGAGTTCGTTATGGACCTTGATGCAGTTATTATGTCACTTGGTACATCACCTAACCCACTTATCTCATCAACAACTAAGGGTCTTGAGATAAATAAGAGAAAGTGTATCGTTGCAGAAGAAGAAAATGGACAGACATCTAAGGAAGCTGTATATGCAGGTGGAGATGCTGTTACAGGTGCTGCAACAGTTATCCTTGCTATGGGAGCTGGTAAGGCTGCTGCTAAGGGTATTGATGAGTATCTTTCAAGTAAGTAATATATTAAGGAATATTCAAGGATTATATCAACAGTTCTGATATAGTTTTGATATGAAATATGATTTAGACAGGTTCTGAATGCTACTCAGATAAGTAGAGTTTAGAACCTGTTTTAATTATTTTTTGTTATAAGATGGATGATGAGATAAAACTATTCTGAATTTTATTTAATGAGAGGTTTTGGAAACTGATATTTTTAAAGGTACTTAATACTATGAAAGACAGCAATAAGGCTTGAGAGTTGTTTGGGGAACAATACGAAAGGAACACTTGAAAGTTTTAGAAATATCCAATCAACTTTCTGGTGACTGAAGTATTATTCCTGAAACGACTCTCAAGCCTTATTGCGTCCGTTTGTCATCTATTCAAACAATGTATCGATATACTTATCCGCCACTGTATCAGCAAGATTATCCTCAGTTTCCGGGAACTGCTTTAAAATAGCTGACTTTATGTAATCACTTCTGTTAAAGTACTTCATTTCTTCAGCTATATCATTATTGTAAGAACTTTCAATATCATCCCTGCTTACATTTTCATTTAACCATGCTAATATTGTATCAGTGTCTTTGTTTTCGATAGCAGCTTTATTCTTGATGTTCTTAGAGTACTTCAAAGACCAGAAACCGATAGCTATGAAACCTACAAATAGAAGTCCGAGTACAATATTAATAAGTATGAAGTTAGAGCTTCCTTTAACAACGAACTTAAGTATACCTAAGTCGTTTAATATAAGTATGATTATTCCGGCTGCACCACATACGAAAAATGTTATGGCAGAGGAAAGATTATCTTTGTACTTATCTTCGCTGTTTTCATACATATTGGCAGAGTGCATAAGAAGTTCGTTGCCTTCTGCTTCGTTGCTGCCTAGTTCATTCATTTTTGAGATACTGCTTTGAATGTCTTCTACATTCTTTAAATCATCTTCTTTTAGAACATTCTCATCATCAGAATATGTATTCTGTTCATTCATATAATAAGCCTCCTTGTTACAGAATGTAAAATAAAACGCAGAATGTGCTGCTTTACTTACATCTGTTAAATCAATATATGATATTTCGGGAATATTAATGTATAAAGTATTTTACTGCCCGATTGATTTATTATAAAATATAAATGTGAAAAATTAAAGAACAAAGGAAGGTTATCAATAAAGTTATGAGTAAAATGTTAATAGTAACGGGTGGGCATCTGGATATTGACTGGGCGAAAGAGTGGCTTTCTGACAAAAAGTTTGACTATTGTATAGCGGCGGACAGTGGGCTTGCTTATGCAGACAGGCTAGGACTTAAGATAGATTTTCTTCTTGGCGACTATGATTCTGTAGATGCAAATGTGCTTGAAAGATATAAAAAGCAGGTCGACTTTAAAGTGTATCCTAAGGAAAAGGATTATACAGACACACATCTTGCAATAATAACGGCAGTTAAAAAGGGCGCAACAGATATATATATTCTTGGCGCAACTGGAAACAGAATGGACCATACACTTACAAATATAGGAAATATGAAAGCAGCATTTGACTGTGGCGTGGACTGTCATATCATAGATGAGAATAATTATATGTATCTTATAAGTGAGAAGACAGGAACACATATAATAGGAAGAGATACGCAGTATGGCAGGTATGTTTCGCTGGTGCCTATGAGCGAGGAAGTGGTTGTAACTCTTAAAGGGTTTAAGTATACACTTAATGAATATTGTCTAAAGCAGGGACTTAGTATCTGCCAGAGTAATGAGGTGGCAGAGGATGAGGCTGAGATTATAATTCATAAGGGTCTGGCGGTTATATTTGAGACAAGAGATTAATCTGACAGGAATTCTGTGCAAATTTAATGAAAAATACTTGTGAAACATTAAAATACACGTGGAATAGTACAATTATTTACTTGAAATTAATGGCAGATTGTTATAAAATAAACAATAGTTGTTTGCACTAAGCAATATATATTAAAGAGGAGGTCTCGGTAATGAGTAATACTACACAGGCTTTATCAAGAATCGAAGCTATTCTTGATGACAGCAGTTTTGTTGAAATCGGAGCCGCAGTTACAGCTAGAGCTACAGATTTTAACATGCAGGAAAAGAAAGCTCCATCTGATGGTGTAATAACAGGTTATGGAGTAGTTAATGGAAATCTTGTGTATGTATATAGCCAGGATGCTGCCGTATTAGGTGGTACTATTGGTGAAATGCATGCTAAGAAGATTGCCAGCCTTTACGAGAAGGCAATGAAAATGGGAGCTCCTGTGATAGGTCTGATTGACTGCGCAGGTTTAAGACTTCAGGAAGCAACAGATGCACTTAATGGTTTCGGTGAAATCTATAAGAATATGTCACTTGCTTCAGGAATTATTCCACAGATTACAGCCGTATATGGTGAATGTGGCGGAGGTCTTGCCGTACTTGCAGAACTTTCAGATTTCGTGTTCGTTGAAGAAAAGAAGGCTAAGTTATTTGTTAACAGTCCTAACGCATTAGATGGCAACTATGAATCAAAGCTTGACACATCAAGTGCTAAGTTTATGGCAGAAGCAGGTGTTGCAGACTTTGTTGGTGATGAGGAAACTATCGCAAACGGAGTAAGACAGCTTGTATCTATGCTTCCTTCTAATAACACAGAAGGTACAGTATGCACAGATAATCAGGATGACCTTAACAGAGTATGCGCTGATATGGCAGCAGAGATAGCTGACCCAGCACTCGCTCTTACAGATATTTCAGATGATGGAGTATTCGTTGAAACAAAGGCAGAATATGCCAAGGAAATGGTTACAGGATTTATTCTTGTTGACGGAGTTACAGTTGGTGCAGTAGCTAACAGAACAGCTCTTTATGATGAGAATGGTGAAAAGGCAGAAGAATTCGCACCAGTACTTACAACAGCAGGTGCTTACAAGGCTGCTGAGTTTGTTACATTCTGTAATGCATTTGAAATTCCAGTTCTTACACTTACTAACATCAAGGGTTTTGAGGCTACAGTTAAGTCAGAAAGAACTATTGCAAAGGCATCTGCAAAGCTTGTATATGCATTTGCAAATGCAGATGTACCTAAGGTTAATGTTATCACAGGCGAAGCATATGGCAGCGCTTATGTAGCTATGAACTCTAAGTCAATAGGTGCGGATATGGTATATGCATGGCCACAGGCTAGTATCGGTATGATGGATGCTTCATCAGCAGCTAAGATTATGTACGCTGATGATATTGCAGCTTCTAAGGATGCTGCAGCAACAATCAACGAAAAGGCAGCAGAATATGCAGCTTTACAGTCAAGTGTTGACCAGGCAGCAGCAAGAGGATATGTTGATACTATTATCAATCCAGAAGATACGAGAAAGTACGTTATAGCAGCATTTGAGATGTTATTTGATAAAAGAGAGGTTCGTGCAGATAAGAAGCATGGTACAGTATAATAAAGAGGTGATAATATGAAGAAAGTTAATATTAAAAAGTTCTTAGTGTTATTTTCACTGCTTGTATGTGTATTCTGCATGACAGCCTGCGATTCATCTAATGGTACTATATCGACAGCAAGCGCAAAGCTGGAACATAAGAATATGATTATTCAGGTGTATCAGTCATATTTAACAGACTGGACAACTGATATGATTACATATCTTGATGCAAATGATTCTGACAAGATAACATCAGATGCAGAGTCAGCTTACCCACTTGCACTTGTTAATGGCAAACAGTACATTATAGACCAGAATGGTCTTACAGCAAAGACTATAGGTTTCTATAACAGCTGGAACAGTACAAGAGGTGAGTTGGGTGCTCTTGAGAGCATTGGAAATATTAACATAGCAGTTAATAAGGACACTGGAAAGTTATGTACTATAACAGTTGATGCAGCATACGAGAAGAATAGCAAGGTATCATTTGAATTCGTAATCAATGATGACTTTACACTTGAAAATGGTGCTATCAATCCAACATATACTACAGGCCAGAAGATGACTAAGGCAGTTATGAATACAATTATCGGTATGGGTACAGTATTTATCGTACTTATATTCATTTCATTCATAATTGGTCTGTTTAAGTATATAAGTGTTTTTGAGAATAAGAGCAAAGCTAAGAATGAAGCATCAACAGATGCTCAGGGTGTTAATAATGCAATAGCACAGATAGTTTCTAATGAGGAACAGGAAGAAGAGGTAGATGACCTTGAACTTATTGCTGTTATAACAGCAGCTATTGCAGCATCAGAGAATACATCTACAGACGGACTTGTTGTTCGTTCAATCAGAAAGGTTAATAGCAGGAGGAAATAATTATGAAGAATTATACAATAACAGTTAATGGTAATGTATATGATGTTACTGTAGAAGAAGGAACAGGAAGCAGCGCACCTGCAAAGGCAGCAACACCTAAGGCAGCTCCAAAGGCTGCACCAAAGGCAGCAGCACCAACAGGTGCACAGGGAGCAGTTAAGGTTAATGCACCTATGCCAGGTAAGATTCTTAAGGTTAACGCAGCAGCAGGCGCAGCTGTAAAGAAGGGTGACGTATTAGTTGTCCTTGAAGCTATGAAGATGGAAAATGAAATCTGTGCACCACAGGATGGTACAGTTGCAACAGTTGAATGTGCAGCAGGTGATTCTGTAGAGTCAGGTAAAGTATTAGTTTCTATGAACTAATTGTTATATCAATTAGATGTGTAGAGATAATATACGGAGGTAAAAAATGGAATATATTTTATCAACATTGGGAAACCTCGTACACCAGACAGCATTCTTTAACCTCACATGGGGTAACTATCTGATGGTTCTGGTTGCACTGTTTTTCATGTATTTAGCGATTAAAAAAGAATATGAACCTCTGCTTTTAGTACCTATTTCTTTTGGTATGTTACTTGTTAATCTTTTCCCTGATATAATGTTATCTATTGAAGATTCAAGTAATGGAGTAGGTGGTTTATTACATTACTTTTATTTATTAGATGAATGGAGTATTCTTCCATCACTTATTTTCCTTGGAGTTGGTGCAATGACAGACTTCGGTCCTCTTATTGCCAACCCTAAGAGCTTCCTTTTAGGAGCTGCTGCACAGTTTGGTATATTTGCAGCATATATAATGGCTATATTTATGGGATTCCCAGATAAGGCAGCCGCAGCTATATCTATTATCGGTGGAGCTGATGGCCCTACATCAATCTTCCTTGCAGGCAAGCTTGGCCAGACTAAGTATATGGGACCTATTGCGGTTGCAGCATATTCATATATGTCTTTAGTACCTATTATACAGCCACCTATTATGAAGTTATTAACTACTAAAGAAGAAAGAGAAGTCAAGATGGAACAGTTAAGACCTGTATCTAAGCTTGAAAAGATTCTTTTCCCTATCGTAGTTACAATAGTTGTTGTACTTATACTTCCAACAACAGCACCACTTGTAGGTATGCTTATGCTTGGTAACTTATTCAGAGAATCAGGAGTTGTTAAGCAGCTTACAGAAACAGCATCTAATGCACTTATGTATATCGTAGTTATTATACTTGGTACATCAGTAGGTGCTACAACAAGTGCAGAAGCATTCCTTAATCTTGATACATTAAAGATTGTTGCACTTGGACTTATTGCTTTCGCCTTTGGTACAGCAGCAGGTGTTGTATTTGGTAAGATTATGTGTAAGGTTACACATGGCAAGGTTAATCCACTTATCGGTTCAGCAGGTGTATCTGCGGTTCCTATGGCAGCAAGAGTTTCACAGAAGGTTGGTTCTGAGGCAGATCCTTCTAACTTCCTTCTGATGCATGCTATGG
>OBZC01000825.1_pt1 | contig 28508 bp, 21 predicted proteins | sample 1538231 | NCBI WGS metagenome assembly OBZC01 (sample SAMEA2580225, study PRJEB22360) | human gut metagenome | biome: human gut; feature: human-associated habitat; material: faeces | place: Denmark | collected 2008/2010 | reverse complement strand
TTAACTGTAAATGTTGAGGCCAAAGTCAAAGAGCAAATTATTTTGGACAGCAGTGTTCGATCTTACAAGGAAGTCTCAGGACTGAAGTTGCGAAAGGATTCTATGGTTTTCAGCTGTCGACACTCGACTCGTCCAAAGACTCCAACGGTCTCTATTTAACCTATGGGTTAAATGAGGTTCAGCTGCTGGGAAAAGATGATAATGCTCTGACGTTACTTCCATCGGAATCAACCGCCTCAGGGGGAAAGGATCTAAGGGCAAAAGTAACCGGAGACGGTGATCTACGAATTGACGCGCCTAATGACTATATCTCTTTGTCGAACCCCAATAACGACTATACGGGGAAAACATTTGTTGACCCTGATAGTACACTGAAATTATTAGCTGATTCGGCATTGGGAAGTACCTCGGAAGTTCTTTTGGAAGAAAACGCTACTCTGGATCTGGCAAATACCTCTCAGACTGTCGGGCGCCTGAACGCCGGAGAGAATGCAAAAGTTCATTTCGGTGAACCGAAGGAATCCGATGACCGTCTTGATCAAAAGCCTTCTCAATTAACCATTCGCGAAGGCGGTCAGATCGTGTCTGCAGATACCTTAACGGGAAGCGGGACATTGACAGTGGAAAGCGGAACTCTGGATATTGAAGCCTCAAACCCAAATCTTCATACGAATAATGTTCTGTTTACGGAAGCCAAAGTTAACATGAAGTCTTCTTCTGGTCTGGGAGACGGGACGATTGAGCTTGATGGTGAATTAAATTTGAATGGTGTCAATGACGGTCCTATTCAAAATCAGTTGTCAGGAATGGGGCGATTGAACCTGTTCAGCAGTGATTTAGCCCTCACGGCGGATAACAGCGGCTTCGAAGGCGATATTCAAATCGATCCTCAGTCTGAACTTACTGTGTCCAACGCCTCGAATCTGGGTAAAGCGGCCGCTTCGAATAACGGTTATCTAATCATCAACAATTCGGACGACTGGACATTATCGAACGATATTACCGGAAGCGGCTCCGTGCGTAAGGAAGGGCATGGAACACTCTCGATTATCAATGACACACTTTGGAACGGAAAAACAGAAATCAACGAAGGGGAGTTGCACCTGGGCACGCCGAATTCTGTCGTGACTAGCAATAGCAGTTCTGTTGTAATCGGCCAGAATGGAACTTTAAGCGGATTTGCTGTCTTAAAAGGAGACTTAGTTCATGCCGGAACATTGAATATCGGTACACAGGACAGTGAGCCTTCCGTTTTTTTAGTGGAAGGAAATTATATCGGTAACAACGGCTTAGTTAATTTTAAGGGATATTTAGAAGGTGATTCTTCCCCAGTGGATAAACTCATTGTCAGAGGAAGTACGTCAGGGACATCCAGAGTGGTTGTCACAAATATGGGGGCAATGGGCGGAAGGACATCGAAAGGCATTGAACTTATTCATGTCGATGGACAGTCAGACGGTACTTTTATCCAGGAAGGGCGAATAGTCGCCGGCGCATTTGAATATCGTTTAGTACGCGGAGAAGGTGCGAATTCAAATCATTGGTACCTGAAAACTGAAGACGATCAGGTTCGTCCGGAGATAGGTTCTTATATTGCAAATGAAGAAACCGTACAAACATCCTTTGTAACGCGACAGCTGGACAGAGGCGGTAAGACTGAATATACGGACTTCTTCACAGGAGAGAAAAAATCTACAAGTCTGTGGTTAAGACAAGCAGGTCGATATAACTCTTGGCAAGATTCCTCGGGAAATACCAAAACTCGCTCTAACCGATATATTTCCCAGATCGGAGGAGATATAGCAGCATGGACGGATGCTGAAAACCAACAAGCGTTGCACTTAGGATTGATGGCCGGTTATGCCCACTCCAGAGCGATTTCTCATTCGGTGGTGAATGGTCAGCGTTCCATTGGTAAAACTGACGGTTATGGACTGGGAATGTATGCAACTTGGTTTGAGGATGAAATTAATCAACAGGGTGCTTATGTCGATGCCTGGTTCAATTACAGCTGGTTTAAGAGCTCCGTGAATGGCAATGACAATCCGAAAGAAAAATATAGATCTAGAGGTTTAACCGGATCGCTGGAAGCCGGTTATACACAAAAACTTGGCTCTAATAACTATGGCGACTGGTATGTCCAGCCTCAGGCTCAAGTGATCTGGATGGGCGTAACCACCCCGAATAGGACAGAGAAAAACGGAACTCACGTTCGGTTTAACGGTCACGGCAACATTCAAAGCCGAATAGGTACTCGATTCTATATCCAGGGCAGAGTGCCCGGTTCTGATCAAGGAGTCGGAAGTTTTCAGCTCTACACTGACGTGAATTGGATTCATAACACTCGCAAGTTTGGGGTGACGATGAACCAAGACGGATTTACTCAGGCGGGTGCTTCCAACTTGGCTGAATTGAAATTCGGCGGCGAAAGAAAAGTCGGAAAGAACCTCCACTTATGGGGCAACGTGGGTTCAAGATTTGGCTCTCACGACTATCGAGAATTGTCGGCAACTATTGGAGCGAAGTTCGTTTTCTAACATTTTGTTTCATAGGTGAGCTTTAACAACATAAGACGAAGGAAGTAATAAAGCCTTCGTCTTTTGCTTTGTTCATTGTGCGGCTAAGAGAACTTTTGAGACGAATGGTGTAAATAAAACTCTTTCTATTCTCTTATTACCCTATCGGAAACCCTGATTAAGTTAAGGCTTATTTCTCGCTATACCTATTCAAACAGGGTATTCCGTGCGAATATAGAAACATAAAAAATCACCAAAATTATCTTCAAGGAGATCGGTATGAATTTAAGACTAACCGCTCTATCCGCACTCGTTGGCATCTCACTTGCCGCTTTTGCACTCCCCTCTAATGCATGCTTTACTGTAATTGTCGGAAAGAAAGTTTCTTCAACTGGTGAAATTCTTGTTGGTCATAATGAAGACAATGAAATGCGCATTATCACCAGTCAGTATTGGGTCGATCCGGCAATGCATGAAGACGGAGAGCTCATCGAATTTGAGCCCGCTGCCGCCAAAATTCCTCAAGTCAAAAAGACACTGGGATTTTGGTGGTCGCAGACTTTGGCGCCTACCGGCTATTCATTCTCCGATGGCTTCGTGAATGAGAAAGGTGTTGTAGTTGTCTCCAACAACTGCAACCAGACCATTGAAAAAGGCGAAAAGATCAACGAAGGCGGCATCGGTTACGGGATTCGCCGTTTAATTGCTGAAAGAGCAGTTTCGGCAAGAGATGGAGTGAACCTGGCTATCGATCTCGTAAAGAAGTATGGCTATTTTCAAGAAGGTCGGACATATACCATTGCAGACGCTAATGAAGCTTGGCAGCTCGTGCTTTTGCGCGGCAGCCGATACGTCGCTCGTAAAGTTCAGGATGACGAAATTGCCTTCCTGGCCAATGCAATCAACATTACGAATATTGATCTGAAAGACACTGCAAATGTAATTGCTTCTCCGGATTTAATTGAGAACGCTATAAAGAAGGGTACTTATAAACCAAAAGATCCGAAGAATTTCTCTGACTTTAATCTGAGAAAAGCCTATCAACTTGACGAAAGAACCTCAGCAGATTGGACCAAAGAGCGTGTTCGCGTCCTTCTCAATTACCTTACAGGCAAGGACTTTAAAGATGAGCATGCTTTCCCGATGTCTATGAAACTGAAGAATAAAGTTTCAGCGGAACAAGTTCGTCAAATGATCAGCGGACACAGCAAACATGAAGTCAGGGACTCCGGCTGGTATCACCAAGGGATGAACGACATTTGTAATATCGGTACTTATGACAGTGTCGTTTATGTTCTGCGTCCGAATCCTCTATTTACACTCGCTTGGAGAACCAACGGGAGACCATCTCAGCAGTTTTCTTATCCGCAGTATCCGCTTGCCGGAACTGCGATCGGGCAGAATTTCATGGATCCCAAGACTGCAACTACGGCTCAGTTTCACGCAACGCCGGAGCAATTGTCTTATCGCGCAGATCGTCCACTCTATACGTTCTTGACCATGCAGAATTTCTTAGATTGGCAGCATCAGGATTATCCGATTTTTGCCAAGAATAAGAGGGCTTTTGAAAAACAGGCAGCGGCTGAAGTTCAGAAGGCTGATAAGGAAGCTAGAATGCTTTATCGGGTAGATCCGGGCAAAGCTAAAGCTTTCCTGCACGAATTTAATAATTATTCTTTCCACAATGTGCTTCACGCCACGGAACAAGAACTTCACGAGCTTCATCATCTTCCGATTATCATCAACAGCAAGGAGCTGAGTCAAAGTTCTGACGGTACATTTACAGTCACAGCGCTTTCTACTCCTCAAGTACACATGACAAGGGTTGATAAGGAAGCAACACGTTTCGGATCTCCGTTCTCTAATGCTGATTTGGAGGTTAACCGCAAAATGCCGAAACCTCTCAAGGTTGAGTTTATGGATGTGAATAAAGATGGTCTGAAAGATGCGGTCTTTACCTTCCCGATCAAGACAGCGGTGGCTTTCACAGTTCCAGATGTCGATACTGAACTATATCTCTGGACGAAGGTCGGTAAGAAACAGCTGGCAGGCTACGATATCGTCAAAATCAAAAAATAAACCTAAAAGTTAAATATACAACTGATCCGGGAGCGGCAAAAGGCTGTTTCCGGATCCTTTTAGTGTCTCTGTCCATGAAAAACCATAGTTTGTTTGAAAAATACCGCTCTGTTATTGTTTCCTTTAGAGATGTGAAAGACAGGAAGAATCTTCTCTTGGAAGATTCCGGAGAAGAAAGGATCTATTACGCGCCGTTTGATTATGTAAATCCAGAAGCTCGTTTATTCATTGTCGGCATTACGCCGGGTGAGATCCAGATGAATAACATGCTGGTTGAAGCAGCTCGATTAATTCATCAAGGCTTGTCCGACGATGAGGTTCTGAGGCGATGCAAAGCGGTGGGAAGCTTCAGTGGGCCGATGCGCAAGAATCTCGTTGAATTAATGGACGAGGCCGGAATTGCAGAGTTTCTGGATGTTGAAACTACAGCGCAGTTATTTTCAAATAAGCAGGAGTTAGTGAATCTGACATCGTGTATTCGTTATCCGACCTTTGCGGTCAAAAACGGCAAGGAGTCGAATTTCAACGCAGAAATTAAGCAGGGCACTGAATTATTTGAATTTGCGTCAACGCTGACATTAGAAGAGTTGAGCAAAGCACCCAACGCAGTGCTGCTTCCGTTAGGACCAAAAGTTCAGCATTATTTAGAAAAGGTCGTGAAAGGCACGCAGTTCGAGAATCGTCTTTTGCCGGAACTCCCTCATCCCTCAGGTGCAAACGCAGAAAGAATCGCTTATTTCTTGGGCAGAAAAAACAAAGAAACGCTCAGCAGCAGAACAAATCCTGAAAAATTAGATAACTCTAAGAAAAATATAAAGAAAATCTTGAGGTCTTTGAAAACAAAAGGCTCGAAATAACTAAAAAAATACAGCGAAAAAAGGTCGGAGAGCCTGAATATCAGGCTTTCCCGTTAAAAACGAATGAAAATGAGACGCGTTTTAAAGCCTCAAAGTCATTTTTAGTGAACGTTTGTCTGAGAGGTTGCCCGAAAACGCGTCAGCAATTCTTCGCCAAAAATGCACCTAAAGCAACGGCGAGGAGGCCGCCTAAAAAACTGGCCAAAACATAGAAGGCTGCTTGTCCGATGTGATTGTCTAAAACCATGGCATAGACTTCAACGGAAAAAGTACTGAAAGTCGTAAAGCCGCCGCAGAAACCGGCGGTTAGCCCGAAACGAAGGTCCGGCGGAACCTCAGGGCGATCCAAAAAGAAGAATGTTAAAAAGCCGAGAATAAAGCTGCCGACGATATTGATAAAAACGGTGGCGAACGGAAGAAAGCCGAAGGAACTAATCAGAAAGCGCAGTAAAGAGCCAAGACCGCCGCCGATCATCACGGAAAGATAAATCATTTTTTGCTGAAATCCTTTTCAAAGTCATCGAACAACAAAATTTTATTCTCCGAGCCACTTGGCTAAGACAGATCAAAGTGAAATTAAGAAAAGGGCTACAGAAAATCTGCGAAATTGTAACTTAACTAATTGAATAAAAACTACAAAAATATTTTATTCAACATAACTACTATTATGTTGAGTTGAATTTGGAGGTTTTTAGTCTGTTTTTTAATTATTGTTTGAACGATTTGGCACTGTCTGAACTCGTTTTTTCATGTTTTGAAATTTTAGATACCTCTATTTATTCTTTTCTACCACCGTTATTCATAACTTATTAGTAGAAACGCAAAATTTTTTGTCTGTAACTATTTATTTCCGTCGGGTTTTAGCCTATGATCAGAGTCAGGGTTATGGGGGATTCTATCTTGTCGCCCACAATGCCAATCCTTTGGAGGTAAAGATTCTATGTCAACTAAGAAAAACTTTTGGATAGGACTGCCCATGCAGATGATGTATGGCTTGGTCCTAGGCGTGATCGTAGGTACGATGGTATCTTCCGAATTCGGTGCCACCTACCTGCAGCCGCTTGGCCAGCTGTTCATTCGTTTGATCCGCATGGTCGTAGTACCGTTGGTTGTTGCGACTTTGATTGCAGGCTCAGCCGGCTTGGGTGATGCCAGCAAAATCGGCAAGATCGCTGTTAAAACAATTCTCTTCTTCGCAATTACGACGGCTATTGCAGTTACGATCGGTCTGATCGTTGCTAACTTCATGGAACCGGGTACCGGTTTAACGATTTCCGTCGAAGGTCTGAAGGCTAAAGCAGCTGCTGCGCCTCCCCTTTCTAAGGTCCTTCTTGAGATCGTCCCGATTAACCCGATCGAAGCGTTTGCCAAAGGCAACATGCTTCAGGTTATCTTCTTCTCCATCTTCTTCGGTTTCTGCCTCTCGCTTATGGGCGATTCCGTACGCATGGTTACAGACTTCTTCCAGAAAGTCGGCGACGTCATGATTCGGATGACCAACTATGTCATGCTTTACGCTCCGATCGGTGTGTTTGGCTTGATCGCTTACACGGTTACACGTCATGGGTTAGCTGTTCTGCTTCCGCTGGGCAAGCTCATTCTTACCGCTTTCATCGCAACGCTTATCTTCGTCTGCATTACCTATCTGCCGATCATCAAACTTATCGGCATGAAGATTTCCGATTACCTCAAAGGCGCTTTCGAACCCTGGCTTATCGCTTTCACAACTTGCTCTTCTGCCGCAGCCTTGGCTGTCAACCTTGAAGCTTCCCGCAAGATGGGTGCCTCTAAAGCTATTGCTTCTTTCGCGATTCCTCTGGGCAACACCATCAACATGAACGGTACCTCCATCTACATGGGCGTAACCGCTGTGTTCGCTGCCGAAGTTTTCGGTATTGACCTTACTCTGGCTCAGCAGTTCCAGATCGTTTTGATGGGCGTTCTGGCTGCCGTCGGTACAGCTGGTGTTCCAGGTGCCGGCCTGATTATGACAACTCTGGTCTTTACAGAAGTCGGTATTCCTCTTGAAGCCGTTGCTCTGATTGCCGGTATCGACCGTATCCTTGATATGATCCGTACATCTGTCAACGTCCTCGGCGACAGCTTAACCGCTCTAGTGGTTTCTAAGTCCGAAGGTGTTCTCGGCACAGAACTGATGGATCAGGACACAGTTGTTAAAGAACAACTTTAATCAATAAAAAGTAAGAGATTGGCAAGGAAAAGCCGGGCGAAAGCCCGGCTTTTTCGTGGCTAAAATAGGTTTTAGCCGGCTAACTAATCGCGGCATTTTGTTATGCTTATGGACAACTAATATCTAACGAAGACGAAGATGTTTCCTAGCTTTTGGGCACAATTTCACGATTTTTTTGAAACCGCGCTTTATTGGTTTGCCAGCACGTTTAATCTCACGGCTGAGTTTGCCAAGATAAGAGGCGGTTTGGATGAATTTTTTTGGGCCATGGAAAGTATCTTCGAGGGTTTATTTCACTACATCCCTTCACTTTTATCCGGCGGATTCCTCGGTTACTAATAAAATAAAAGCGCCCTCTTAAGGACGCTTTTACAGCTTAACTTGTTCTTTCTATTAAGAAATTCCGAGAGCTTTCTCTAAATCGGCAACGCTGGTTTTGGCTTTTACGTCTCTGAATTCAGCTGTCAAAATACCGTTTTCATCGATCACAAAAGTGCTGCGGACAATGCCGAGGTACTTTCTGCCGTACATCGATTTCAACTTAAGAACCCCGTAGAGTTTGGAAACTTCAGAGTCAGCATCGCTCAGCAGCGGGAATTTGAGCCCCTGTTTGTTTCTGAAATTGGTGTGGCTCTTTATGCTGTCTCTAGATACTCCGATGACCACATATCCGGCTTTTTCAAATTTATCTAAAGCGGTCTGGAAGTTCACGGCCTGCATGGTGCAGCCGGAGGTATTGTCCTTCGGGTAAAAATAAAGAACGACTTTTTTGCCTCGAAGATCGGAAAGTCTAGCCTTTCCGCCAAAGTCGCTTTCTAATTCAAAATCAGGAGCGGGTTCGCCGACAACAGCTTTGCATTCGTCTTCGCTAGGAGCCACAGGCTCGCTCTTTCCTGTCAAATGACACATTCTTATACTCCGTTAATCAGTTGCAAACTGCATTGTAGGAATTCGCAATGATTTTGTTAAGCCTGTGGCTGCTTTGGGCTGGTCTTCTTGAATTGAATTTTGTTTTTTAACAACGAGACGAATACTGTCGCCGTCTTTCACAAAAGAAATTAAATCGCCTACGCCGGCACCGAGTTTACGAAGAATTTCTTCGGGGATACGCACGGCACCGAATTCATTGACATCTGCCGTGTCTGTCACAGAGGGATGGATCATTGTTAATTAGCAAATTAAGAATCACCAGTCTATTGCTGGCATTCTATTCACTTAAGCGCAAGTCAGATGGTTATCCCCTTCAAATTGGGCCTAAAAAATCCCGCCGGAGCGGGATGAGATACTTGGTCTTATTCGGGTCGTTTTTCCGGACCGTGTGTTTGTTCGGGAGGCACCGGAATGATGGTAGCGGCAGGTTCTACTTTCTCTTCTTTCTTGGCGCCGAAACCGAAACGGCTGGGTTTCGGAGCTTCAGCTTGAGCTGCAGGTTCAGCTTTCGGAGCTTTTTCCGGTTCCTTCTTAACGGGCCTTGTAGCGGCATCAATCGGTTTGCGGAAAGCATTGAAGAAAAGAAGCAGGCTTAAAAGGGCCGCCAAACCGCACATGGAAATCACAAGGTACCACTGCGGGAAAGCGAATTTAATGTTGAAAATGACAAGAGGCGTGTTGGCAGGCAGGAAGAAGTAGATCGATCCGCCTAAAGCCGACCAGAAAATCAGGTTGAAACCGAACACCCAGCGGGATGCAGGCCCTCTTCCTTTGACGCAGCAAATCGAGAAACCGAGCAGGAAAAGAATGACGGTAATCAGAGCATTTTCAACCTGGAGGAATCCGGACCAACCGGTGCTGAAAGGAAGGTAATGCGTTTCTTCTTTGGCTTTCGGTTCGTCAGCCGGCTTACTTTCAGTCGGAACCGGAGAGGGAGCCGCAGTGGCCACTGCAGGAACTGTCGGCTCAGTGGCCGAAGATGAGGAAGAAGAATTCGGCGAGACATTCAGCTCAGTCTTAGCGCCCTCTTGTTCGGTTCTTTCTTCTGTTTTGACAAGGCCGTCATCAGGTTTTTCGTAAAAGGCAGCGTTTTTAGCTTGTTCTTTTACAACGGGATCATCGATGTGATCACTCTTTTTCTGGAAAATAGAAAGCTTGTTGGTGTTGACAGCAACTTTCTTTTGAATCGCAACAATCATGTTGTCCGGTTCAAAGACGCTCTCGCCTCGGACGTAAAGGTAATAGCCGAAGAAAGCGTGCATAAACATTGCGATAAAGCAGATAAGCGCCAATATGATACGCATAAGAAAACCTCTCGTTACAATGTGTAAAGATTAGCACACTGCCAACCTTGTAAAACCTTCAATCTCCCGAACCGACCGTAGTTTGCTGATTTTTGCGGAAAATCAGGTATAAAACTAAAATCTTGTATGTTTAGTTTCCGGCAGGAAAATAAGATGGACATCAAAAAAGACAATGAAATGTATATGACGATTGCGCAGATCGCTGCGCAGAGAAGTTATGCCAAGCGCTTAAAAGTAGGCTGCGTCATTGTCAAAAACCATTCAATTATTTCTTTCGGCTGGAACGGAATGCCGACCGGTTACGACAATTGCTGCGAGTACGAAGTCGACGGAAAACTTGTCACCCGCCCCGAAGTTCAGCATGCTGAGCTGAATGCCATCGCGAAACTTGCTCAAAACGGCTACAGCTCCAACGGCGCTAAGATTTTTATCACGCACTCCCCTTGTATCCATTGCTCTCTATTAATACAGAAGTGCGGAATTAATGAAGTCTATTATCACGAGAAATATCGTGATGACGCCGGGATTCAATTCCTTAAGAAAGCCGGCATCAAAGTAGAGCAGCTCTGATTAGTTGTCTCCGGCTGTCAAGAGCCTTGCCTGTTCTATTGAGAATCAACGAAACACAAAAAAGAAAAACTTGCCGATCTTTCGGTCTGACAAGTTTTGCCGAGGGTGTCGAACCTTATCTCGTTCTATCTGAGCGAGCCTCGGTCAACCCGGCACCTAATCTCGGTGCCGGTACCTCAATTACTTACCTAATTTTTTCTTCAAAGCATCCACACCGCAGTTGACCATGTCGTTGAACTGGCCGGCGGTAATACCGGAATACTTTTCTTTCGTCTTCTGAACGGCGTCGTTAATGATTTCGCGGAGTTCGCCTTCAGTCAGGCTGGAATACTTTTCCTTGGTGCGCTGAACGGCAACGTTGATGAGATCATTGAGTTCACCTTCAGTAACGTCACTTTCTTTGTCCAGAGCGCGCGGATCCTGAACATATTTGCCAACGGCGTTTTCAACCAAGTTGGACAAGCCTTCAACGCCCTGTCCGCTCTTGGCAAGATAGGCCATTACGGCATCATTAAGTTCATCAGATACTGTCACGCTCCATTCAGCTTTTCCCATTTCGATCACCTTTTAAGTTATTGGATCGGAGTTACTTCCGATCTGTCGATGGTTAGACTATAAGGGAAACCACGCATGAGCGGACAATATCTACCCCATTTAGAGTAGGTTGCTAAGCGAGATACTTCTCCAGTCCGAGAATGGCCGCCAATTGAGGAACGTTGTCTGCCACGCCAAGGGAGGCTGTCTCCAGCAAACGCTCCCTCGGGCTGGCGCCATAACTTACGGCAACGGAATCTGCTCCGGCGTTTGCAGCCATCTGCATATCGAGCACCGCGTCGCCCACCATGACCATGTCTTTGGTTTCAAGACCGGATTCATCGGCAATTGCCAAAAGCATTCCCGGATTCGGTTTAGAGAAATTAGTGTCGGCGGTCTGTACGCATTCAAACAAATGCTCGATTCCGGTGGCTTTAAAAACTCGTTGCATCCCTTCCCGGCTTTTACCGGTTGCAATGGCCAGACGTTTTCCGTCTTTGTACATGTTCTCCAGCAGCTGCCTGAAACCCGGAACAAGCTCCAGCTCAGCCTCTTTCTTCGCGTACCAATCCATATACGCTTGAATAAATTCCGCATATCTGCCCTTCGGACAGTCGCAGCAACACAGTGCAATGGAATCCGAACGGTTAAGGCCAATGGTTGACAGCACTAATTCGTCAGACGGTACAGGATAGCCGAGCGCTTTAGAAGCATGCTGATATCCTTTCATGATGAGACGGGTTGTGTCCATCAGAGTTCCGTCCCAGTCAAAGACGTACATTTCGTAAGGTTTCGCCATTAAAGCACCAATACGTCATATTGTTCTTGGGTATATTCCGTCTCAACCGACAAGGTAATCGGCTTTTGGATGGAATCTCCGACAAGCGCTAAAGCTTCGCTTTCTTCATCAAGGAATAAATCGATGACCGATTGTGAAGCAAGAATTCGGAATTCTTTGGCGTCCTTGAATTGATGATATTCACGCACTACTTCACGGAGAATTTCGTAGCAGACGGTTCGGGCTGTCTTGATTTCTCCTCTTCCTCCGCAGGTCGGGCAGGTTTCGCAAAGCGTGTGTGCCAGGGATTCCCGAGTACGTTTACGCGTGATTTGAACCAGGCCCAAAGAAGTGAATTCCGAAATCGAAATGCGATTGCGGTCTTTGGCAACGGCTTTTCTTAATTCCGTCAGAACGCCCTGCTCATGCTCTTTGGAATCCATGTCGATAAAGTCGACGATAATGATTCCTCCTAAGTTTCGTAAGCGGAGCTGGCGAGCGATAGCCTGAGAAGCTTCTAGGTTCGTTTTGTAAATGGTGTCTGAGAAATCTCGCCTGCCGACAAAAGCACCGGTGTTGACGTCAATGGTCGTCATAGCCTCTGTCTGATCAATAATCAGGTAACCGCCGGACTTCAAATCAACTCGACGGCTAAGAGAAGCTTCGATTTCTTTTTCCAGATTGTATTGATCAAAAAGCGGTCGTTCGCTGTTATATAAGCTCAGCAACTGAACGGCCTCCGGTACAAATTTTTTGCCGAATCTTGTCAGTTCCTCAAAAACTTCCGGATTATCAACAATAATTTTTCCGGTTTGCTCCGTCACAATATCTCTCAGTACCCGCTGGGAGATCGAGACGTCGGAATAAAGTAGGCAAGGCGCACCGGCAATATGCGTTTTAGCCTCGATGTCTAACCAAAGTTTTTCCAGATACTTCATATCGTTGACGAAGTCCTCCGGTTTGGCATCTTCGCCGCTCGTCCGGACAATAAATCCGCCTTTCGGAATGCCTTGTTCTTCCGTTAATTTGGCAACCGCTTCTTTAAGACGTTCGCGTTCGGCTTCATCCTCGATTTTTTGGCTGACGCCGATGTGGGAGGTATAAGGTAAATAGACTAACAGGCGCCCTGCTAAGCTGATTTCGGTTGTGAGACGGGCGCCTTTTGTTCCGATCGGATCTTTGGCCACCTGTACGAGAACGACTTGGCCGTCATGAAGAAGGCGTTCAATCGGGAGTGTGCCGCCGTTTTCCTGGTGAGCCTGGCGCATGTCGCTGACATGCAGAAAGGCGGCTCGCGGAAGTCCGATTTCAACGAAGGCGGATTGCATGCCCGGAAGCACTTTTCCGACCACGCCTAAATATATATTGCCGATTAAAGAGACGTCCGCATTTCTTTCAATGCGGAGTTCCTGTAAGACGCCGTCTTCTAAGACAGCAACTCGCGTCTCGTGAACGGCATTGTTAATTAATATTTCCTGCATTATTTGTCCTTATTTTTTGTTTCTGAAATTTTAATATTTCTGCTGTCGCCGAGACCTAAAATCGTGCTCAAAGTCGCACCCAACAGCTGTCCTGTTGGATAATGTGGTTTGTTGATCAATACAAGAAAGTAATGGCATTTTTTAATTTTGGCAGTCGGTCCGATCTTTCCTCGCCGTTTACGGAGGAACAGGCGCGCCTGTTGACTTGGACGAAAGTTCTGGAAGAAGAAGCATTAAAGCGTCAGAAGATCACGATTTCCGAACTGAAAGAAGTCACGGCTCGGTGTGCGCGAGAAGTCGGAGAGCAGGCTGACTTTAAAAAGCTGCTTTTGACAAGGGCAGAAGGCGTTCTGGAATTACTCAGATCGAAAAGTGCCGTTCCTTTGAAAAAACCTCAAGGCATTCCGTATCTGGGAGTTGGTTCTGTCCTTGCCGTCCTAGCCTTTGTCGGCGGCGTTCTGACCAATGAATTCTCCGTCACGGACAATCGGATTAACCTGCTTTCTCCTCCTCTTTTAGGTGTCATTGCCTGGAACATCATTGTCTATTGCTGGATTGCGATTGCGGTTTTATTTAACCGCGGCAAGTCTCCGGTCGGGATGTTCCGTCGTTTCTTTGCGCGTACACTTTTAAAACTTCAGACGCGCGGAAGCCATGGTCAACAGGCGCTGGTGACGTTTTACTCTAAGTGGACAGAAGCCGAGATGCCGCTTTTGCGCGGACGCATTGCAGAAATTCTTCATTTCTCGGCCGCTCTTTTCGGCTTGGGACTCATTGCTTCGATCGGCATTCACGGCTGGGGCACGGAATACACGGTCGGCTGGGAAAGCACTTGGCTTTCCGATAAACCGTCTGCAGTGCTGACCTTTATCAATCTGTTTTACGGAATGATTCCGGTCAATTCGGAACTGTTTAATTCGTTGACGCCGCAGGTCATCGAGTCGATGAAGTTCGGTGTCGGACATGGACAAAATGCCGCCCCTTGGCTCGTTCAGCTTTTTTACATTATTTCTTTGGTCGTTGTGATCCCTCGAGTCCTGTTGGGGCTTTATGCTTTAGCAAAGACCCGATATATTGAGAATCACTTCCCGGTTGATCTTGAGTCGGTTTATTACTCTAATATTCTCCGTCAATGGAGAGGACAAACTATGTTGATTCAAATTATTCCGTTCTCTTATCCTTTAACGGAAAAGGTAAAGGACGGGATTCAGAAATTTGCTTCCGAACTGCACCCGGAAAACTCCCGCTGTGTCTTCTCTGCCGCTCAGCATGAAGATACCAAGCTTCCTGAGATTCCTGCAGGTGAGCAAACGGAAGTTATTGCGGTTTTTGCGATGACCTCTACACCGGAGACCGAAGTCCAGGGCCGTTTTATTAATGAGCTCAAAGAAAAGGCTCAGGATTCGAAAGCCCTTTTACGTATCGTTATTGATACCTCAGGCTTCTTAGCCCGTTTTGCCAATACTCCTCAGCGAATTGCAGAACGTAAAAAGAATTGGTCGAACTTCCTTGCACCGTACGGCGTCAGTTTCGCTTTCGTGAATCTGACCGATGCAGACACGAAGGACGCAGCCGCACAGTTCGAACAAGCTATATAAGGACAACTCATAAAAATGAACAAAGATCCTCAAAAAATTAATCTCTCTTTGGTCAGTCACACCAATGTCGGAAAGACCACTCTTGCCCGTACTTTATTAGGCAGGGATATCGGAGAAGTCGGTGACCGTTCGCACGTCACGACCGAACCGGAAGATTACGTTCTTTTGAGAGCGCCGGATGATTCCGAACTCATTCTTTGGGATACTCCGGGATTCGGCGACAGCGTCCGCTTGGCCGAGCGTTTGAAAGCCAGAAGCAATCCGATCGGCTGGTTCACGAGCGAAATTTGGGATCGACTGACGGACAAATCCCTCTGGCTGAACCAACAGGCCATTAAACATGTCCGCGATAAATCTCTGGTTATTCTTTATCTCGTGAATGCCAGTGAATCGCCGGAAGCCGTGCCCTACGTAAAAGCCGAAATGGATATTTTGGCTTGGGTTAATAAACCGGTGATTGTTCTTCTGAACCAGATGGGTGAGGCTCGTCCTCCGGAAGAAGAAAAGGCGGAAGTCGAACTTTGGCGAGACTATTTGAAGCCCTATTCTTTCGTCAAAGCTGTGATGCCGATGGATGCCTTCGCTCGCTGCTGGGTTCAGGAATATGAACTTTGGAAAGAAATTGAGTCCTGCCTCTCAGACGCCGACAAGCCGACATTTGCTTCTTTGCATGCAACATGGATGCGTCAGAAGCAGGCGCTCTACTCTTCTTCCTTAGAAGCCATGGCTGCTTATATGGTTAAAGTCTCCAACGACAAGGAAGTTTTAGCCAGCCAGTCTTTGATTGAACGACTTCGTTCGATCGGCCGTTCTTTGGGCTTCATCAAAAAAGATCTGCACGGCGCGATGGAAGATGCTCAAGTCGCGTTGTCTACCAGAGCGGCGGACTGGCTCTGCACGCTGACCCAGCGCCTTATTAATATTAATGGTCTTGAAGGCAGCGGAACTAAAGCAGAAATCTTGCGCCGTATGCGCAGTGACTGGGAAACTCAGGCAACGATTGATCCGAAAGCGGCCTCCCTTCTCGGCGCGGTTGCCGGCGGAGCGGTCAGCGGTATTGCTGCTGATATTGCAACGGGCGGAGCAACTTTAGGTCTCGGCGCTTTAGGCGGCGCAATTGTCGGCGCCTTGGGCGGAGCCGGTGCAGCTGCGGCTTACAACGTTCAGAAAGGCCATAAAGAAAATATCATTACTTGGTCTCCTGCCTCCATGGAAGGATTCCTTCTGGATACGGTTCTTCTTTATTTAGCCGTTGCACACTTCGGCCGCGGCAGAGGTCAGTGGGAAGACAGCGAATCTCCGGCCTTCTGGAAGAAACTGGCCGAAGATACCATTAAGGCTCAGAACATTGATTTCAAGGCTTTGAAAGAAAAAGCGGCAGACGCCGATCAGCTTAGAGGCGAATACACGAAGATTTTGGATAAAATTTTGAGAGAAATCTTCAAGAGCCTTTACGGCGTCACAATCTAAACTTTCTCTTCGGTTCTGAGCTTTAGGCTCAGAATCGAATTTCGAGTGGTTCGTTTTCAGTCGGATACGAAATATTGTATTTCGCGGAAAACGACTATGAACCTTAGAACGTATAGCGCCTCGGATCTGCGTGATAAAATTCTTTCGTGTCTCTAAGGACCGAGCCCGGTAGAAATAAGTACGTTAAGAGGCGTTTTTTAAAAGTGACCTAAGAGAACGCGGGATTAAAGAGTGTATCTTTTCTTTTTTCTCGTCCGAGCGGATGGAATGCTCGGTATTCGATAACTCTGCATGTAAGGCAATCTTGTCGAATGTTGGAAAGGAAGTCTGACTTCTTTTTTTGAAACTTCGTGCATGCACGAAGGTGTTCATGGATAATGCGGTTATTCACAAGCGCACAATGAAGTGCAGAATAAAGGATGACAAATGACGGATATTAAAGACACAACATTGAGGGGTGTTAACCTTTTAAGAAATCCCTGGTTCAATAAGAGCAGTGCTTTTACAGAAAAAGAGCGCGATGAGCTGGGTTTGAGAGGTCTTCTCCCTCCGAGAGTGTCTACTTTCGACGAACAAGTTACTCGCCTTAAAGGCATCATCGACACGTACGAAAAACCCATCAACAAGTACATCGTTCTTGAAGGAGCACACAACTCCGACGAATGCCTGTACTTTGAACTGCTGGTTCGTTATATCGACCAATTCCTTCCGATTGTTTACACACCGACAGTCGGACAGGCCTGTCTGCAGTACAGCCATATCTTCCGTTACGCCCGCGGTCTTTATGTTTCCAGTGAAGACAAAGGCCGTGTTCGCCAGTTGGTTGCCAACGTTCCGCACAAAGATGTCGACATCATCGTCGTCACCGACGGTCAGCGCATCCTCGGTTTAGGTGACTTGGGTGTCAACGGCATGGGTATCCCTGTCGGTAAGCTCGCCCTTTACACTGCCTGCGCCGGTGTCAACCCGCAGAAGACTCTGCCGGTCTGTATCGACGTCGGTACCAATAATGAAGAACTTTTGAACGACCCGCTTTACATGGGTCTTCGCCAGAAACGTATTACCGGACCGGAATACGATGCTCTGATTGCCGAATTTGTGGATGCCGTCAGAGAACGCTGGCCCAATGTTGTGATCCAGTTCGAAGACTTCCACAACAGCCATGCTTATGACCTGCTCGATCAGTACAAAGACAAAGTCCCCTGCTTCAACGACGATATTCAGGGAACGGCTTCAGTAGTTGTGACCGGTATGTTCTCTGCCATGCGTGCCCTCAAGCAGCAGCTCAAGGATCAGAAAGTCTTGTTCTTGGGCGCCGGTTCCGCTGCAACCGGTATTGCTCATCTGATTGCTGACGCCATGGTTGAAGAAGGTTTGACCAGAGAAGAAGCTCTTGCCCGCATCAAGCTTTTCGACTCTAAAGGACTTGTCACCAAGAAACGTACTGCTCCGCTGACTCCAGCCAAGATGCCGTTTGCAGCTGAAGACGCACCGGCAGATACTTTCCTGGATGCCATCCGCGAAATCAAGCCGACCGCTATCATCGGTGTTTCCGCTCAGGGCAGCGCATTCACAAAAGAATGCTTGGAAGAAATGGCTAAGATCAACGAACGTCCGATTATCTTCGCTCTGTCCAACCCGACTTCCAAGGCAGAATGCACAGCTGAAGAAGCCTACACCTACACCGACGGCCGCTGCCTGTTCGCTTGCGGTTCTCCGTTTAAACCTGTTGAATACAAAGGAAAAACTTTTGTTCCTCGTCAGGGCAACAACCACTATGTCTTCCCGGGAATCGGTCTGGGCGCCATCTTCGCTCATGCCAAACTGATCCCGAACGAAGTGTTCTTGGTTGCTGCCAAGGTTCTGGCCGATATGGTCAAACCAGAAGATCTGGAACGCGGCAGCTTGTACCCTGCACTTTCCGAAGTTCGTGAAATTTCTGCAGAAATCGGTGCAGCTGTTGCCGGCTACATCTTCGACAAGAATCTTGCCGGAATTGAAAAACCTGCCGATCTGAAGAAAGCGGTTAAGGATGCAATGTGGGATCCGAAACACGCTCACTTCATCCAGGAATAATCTTTCTTCCTGATTAACAAAAATCCTCCGATGCCCAAAACACCGGAGGATTTTCTTACCTCTTTAATCAATTGAGAGAAATACAGTTCCTTTTAGATCTATGCCTTTTACATCTACAGGTTTTGATTAACCAATCTCAGAGTATTTCTCATTTCCGGTAAGAAATTTTCTGACTTTCTCTAATATTTGGGTGGCGTTCTTTTGCTGACAAATGCAACCCCAGATTACTAAAACCCTCCAACCCATTTTTTCCAGCTCTTCATATTGAAAATGATCTCGTTGAAGGTTTTTCCTTAATTTTTCAGTCCAAAAATCTACATTTGTTTTGGGAAGAGCAGCTTTTTTGCATCCCTTATGCTGATGCCAGAAACAGCCGTTAATGAAAATCACCGTCTTATATTTAGGCATGCATAAGTCAGGAGAGCCAGGTAACCCTTTTTTATGTAGGGAAAAGCGAAAACCTGACTTATGAAGAAGTGACCTAACAAACATTTCGGGCTTGGTATTCTTTCCAGTAACTGCCTTCATGTTTAGCGAACGGGCTTCTGGCGTCTTATTGTCCATTTTTATTCTTTTTGGTTATCCTCAATTATTGCTTGCACCGCCTCCTGTGTTTCCTCCCTGTTTAGGAATGGACATTGTGCATAAGTAATTCGCGATCCAATCTTAGCCGCTAAGTGGCCTTTGCCAAGTAAAAATTCGGCACCGGACTTGTCTAAGGCAATTTTGGAACTAGCTTCTGTCGGAAGTTTCAAAGCAAGTCGGTTTCCCAGGTTATCTCGAATCTGTGGTGGCAGAACATCCTTATCAGGTCTTTGAGCCAAAAGAATCATGAAAATTCCTGCAGCTCTTGCTTTGGTTGCCAAGGTTTTCATCTTGGGACTCATTTCCATGTTGTAGTCCTTATCGGACATGACTTGAGGTAACTCGTCATGGATTAACCAAATCACAGGAAGTTTTGATTCAGGGTGGTGAACGTTATAATCGAGGAGGTTTTCATTGCCTTCTTCTGCAAAAAGAGCATAACGCCTATTCATTTCCGCAATTACTTCATCGAATATCTGGAAAGATTGATCAGGCTCAGAAACGATCGGAGAAGCCATATGGGGTAATTTTCTCAAGCTTCCATAATCTACACCCATTTTCGGGTCAACTATATAAATCTTTGCCTGTTCAGGATTATTAGTGGCCGCAATGTCAAGAAGCATCATTCTCATCAAAACAGATTTTCCTGAACCAGTCCCACCAGCTATTAATGTGTGTGGCTCATTGTCCATGCTTAGAGGATCGAGATACAGAATTGTCCCGTCGAGTTCCTTCAACCCTAAAATCAACTTAGTATTGGTTCCGTCCTTATTTCTCTCTAATTTTCTTTCCTTCCATAAGTTCCACATGGGAACAGCTTCACGTTTTTCACTTTCAATGAATATTCTGAACTCGCCTTTTGCTGCTTCTGTGAAGCCAATTTTTAGGCTTCGAGTCATCAAGATTTTTTCTTTTAAGTTTTCGATGACTTTTTCTCCTAATTCCGAGCTTCCCTTAAAGACAACCAAGCAACCGTTTGGAGTTGGTACGTGTTTTAATTCCGTTACTGAAAGGCCATTCTCTGCCAAGGCAATACGTAAAGTTCTGGCCGCTTCATCAGCCCATTTAATTCTCCCATCAGAGAATCTTAATGGTTGAGCATTTTCAATAATTAACCTATCCAAATGTTTCCCATATGGAAGACTTTTAATCGCATTTTCTTTATTTGGTTTCACTTCATTAGTTACGGCAGAAGATGTGGGGCTCTCTGTTTCATCTTCGATTTTTGTTAGTACAAACTCTTTCAATGCAATTGTTTTTTCTTCTTCTAATTTTGGTGGTGTTGCTGAAGTAAGAATCGTCTCATCAGTAGTCGAAGGCTGGGGGGAAGATATTACTTCACCAATTTTATAGGTGTTGACATGAACGAATTTATATGCTGCCCTATAGCGTTCTCCTTTGTTTAAAATAAATTCATATGCATTTTCTTTTTCTGCAAGAATCTTTAGAAGCTCAAGAATGTCAGTTTTATTGAAAATTTGTTGAAATACCTCATGCGTTCCAACGTTGTGGCTAGTTATTTCAGATTCGATAGAATTTCCGAAACAAAAATAATGTGAAAACCCATTTAAAGTGAACTGAGCATTCCCTTTTCTAATATCATTCAATAAGTCATAAAATTCCGAAGTGCTAACAGAGATTGAAGAAAGATCTGCGCCCATAATCATGTCGGAGAATTTATAGAAGCAACCTTGAATACTGAGCGATATCTGCTTTCCTCCTTCTATAGGAGAAAGAATATCTATGAATCTCGTGAAAGTATTTTTTGTTTGCTCTAAAGATCTCTTTAGTTCAGTTTCCTCCTTGCAATACTTGCACTCTGTAATAATGATGTGAACAATAGTCTTTCCTTCGCTGTTCTTCGAGACTCCAAAAGCTAAGATATCTGCTCTTTGGTCGTTTCCGCCTTTGTCTTTTTGAGAGAACCAGGAGACATAGTCGTCAAGCATAAGAAAGGCCGAAAACTTAAAATTTTCTCCGGCATCTTGACTTTGAATCTTTAAAAGATCTTCAACGATAATTTTAGAGAGCGATAAACCTATTAATTCGCCTGCTGGTTCGATTTGTTTTGCTGCCCTTAACCCCACACAACCAGATATTGTTAATGCTTCCTTGAATAGTGCATTTCTTATCTTTTCTGGAGAGGGTTTTAGTTCATTATTTCCCAGTTGCTCTAATCTTTCGTCAAGTTTTTTATTGAGAGAATTAATTGAAGCTGAAGAACTTACTATGACAGAACTATCTGAATTCTTCGCCTTTTTACAACGAATGATTAGCTTTTCATTTTGAGTAAGCTGTTGTTTTGTAAGCATTTCATCACAAGTTACTACCCAGTCAGCTAACAAATGAGAATTCTTTATTATCTTTCCTAACGTGTTGGAATTACTACCATCTGCTCTTAACTCTTTGACAGGGAAAAAAATAGCTTCAGGACTGTAACAGCTCTTATCGGAAATATTTTCTGAAACTCTGTAGACTGATCTCAAAAAAATCTCGTCAATAGGTGTAAGCAGAGGATCAATTAAAAAAACTTGAGAAAGTGTTTTCTCGGAAAATTCGAATTTTTTACGGTCGACGGGAAACAGTAATTGCTCTTTGGGTATAGTTACATTCCAATCAACTTTTGTCCATCTAAACCTGGCGCGTTTAGAACCAGCCATATCCAATAATGCAATATGGTATGGACGAATCTCTTCATTCTTAATTGTATTGTGCTGCTCAAGAAGTGTGTCGAGATCTCCGTTAAAAACTCTCGTTTTTACCCTTCCCCAGAAACTCTCATTGTCGAGAGTCCTGAACTGGCTGCTTGCGGCTATAGAGTTATATATTTTTGCAGAGATTTCTTCATTTTCATTCTGGAGAGTTAAGAAAATCTTATTTTCATTTTTTCTTGTATCCGACCAAAACTTTTCTTCATATTCTTCAGAATCGGCTCCTATTACCAGCAAGTTTGGTTCAATGCTTATAGATTCGACGCTTTCATAATACGTCAAAGAATCCAGGATCTCACGGACAGATTCTCCTACTAAGTAACCTTCTGAGCGGGACCAACTTTCTTCAGATTTATTTTCCCTAGAACAAAGGGAAAACCAATGATTATGGGAAGTGGGCAAGGAAATCGTGCCACCACTTTGAAGACTTTTATCAAGACCTAAGAGTAAAGGTGGCTCAACTGGAGATTCTGCCTCTCTTTTGATACCTTCTGAAAATTCAGGGCCAAATTTTAATGTCTCATTATTTAGAAGGATAGTATTAATGGCATTGGCAATCTGTTTATGTTGTTTGGCTATAGCAAAGAAACGAATTGGTTGCCAAGGTGGAATAATATCGAAAACGGACCTTCCAACTCTGCACTGAATTGTTCCGACGGCAATTAAAGGCCCCAAAAGAAGTTTTCTCACTTCTTCAGAATCCGAAATGGTCTTAAAGGCGTTTAAAAGCTCCAAATATTTAGAGTATAAATTGCAACCAGTTGCATAATTAAAACCTTCCGTAGGAATAGAATTTATAGCTTTTATATAAAAATCCTTGAAGGAAAAAAAGATTTTTTTAAAGTCTTCGTTAACCAAATAAGTTTTTTCTTCGAAAGTCTTCTTTATAATTTCGTCTATATTTGTTATCTCCAATCGGCTAGTTAGAGTTAAAATTGAAGTCTTCTTTTTTAAAGAGACTGTTTCGAAAAGTCCGCTAGAGCCTGTAAACTCTTGTGGCGATGTGTGCAATACCTGAAGTGGTTTAAAAGAGACGCAATTAGGATCGGCCTTTTTCTTACCTACCTTACCTATAAAAAGTCCGAGGGCAGAAGCCAGAGAATCTTTAGTAAATTTCCATTCTAAAATAATTTTTTTTGGGTCGATTACGTTATCTTGAGAAATAATAAAATTAATCGACCAGGAGCCTTCTCCATTCTTTGTGCGATTTTCTTTTATATCATTTTGTTGTACCCAGTCATCCCAATCCAAAAGAGGATCTCCTTTTTCTGGCCCTCTGAAAAAGTTTGTATTCCAACTAACGTGGCTATTATCAAGGCTTTCTCTTAAATCTTTATAAATAATAGAGAAATATTGCATCATTTCAGCCCTGACCTTTTCACTAAATTTTCTGTACTGGTGAGGCTTCAAACTTATCGAAATTTTTTTTGAGCTGGTCGAAGAATCATTTTTTTTCAATTCAGGAGGAAATAGATGGATCACTGATTTGAGAAGACCCTCAGCAAAATCAGTGCATTCTATCTTTTCAGGATAAATAAAATTTTCCCAGTCTCTGGTTAAGGCAGAGTCTCTAGAAATTGTGCTGTAATAGTTATTGAAGAAATCGGAATCCTTAGAAATATCTTCTGATTTTTCGGGGAGTGAATCGAGATAACTCTTAATTTCTTGTAATTTTTCTTGTTCTTGAATTGACGAAGATGGTAATTCATTCTCAAGAATTTTCCAAGTTCTTGTTGCAAGAGATTTCTTTTTTACGCTTTCCTTCTTTATTAGAAATTCAGAGACATAATCAGAAGACCAATCCAAATCGAGCAAAGGGAGCATTGCTTCGTTGCTCTCTGGAAATTCTGCTGCCTTTTTAAATATTTTTTTTATTTTTTCACGCCCGTCAAGTTTTTTTTGTATACTTTTTAGATTATTTTCAAGATATTCTCTAGTAAAAATATTGCCGTTATAATTTCCATTTATTATGCCAGAACGTTCTGTTTCAGCTTTATTAAAAAGTGATTTCCATTGATGATAGTTTGTGGCATCCTTTATATGATAGAAATATAATTCATCTTTTGGCAGCTTTAAAACGGGGAAAGCAATTCCAAATGCTTTTTTTAGTTCCGTTCCATCTTCATATAAGTCTCGGACGGCAATGATGTAGTCAGCAGCCCCTTTCAACGTTTTTGGATTATCTGAAAGGAAACCGTCGATCGCAGCACTTAGAATTTTTTTTGTTTCTCCGAGAGGTATTGTCTTGCTAACGCCAGCCTTGTCCCCATTTTCGAAACGTTCAACCCAAAATTTGACTGAATTATGGAGGAAAGAAGATTTATTGATTTTCTCTAAGTGCCTCAGAGTGTCCGTAGGATTTTCGCGATTGCCAACCGCAGTAATCATTACGTCTTTATCCTCTGGAAGAGGCTTATTTCTCGCACTTCCAGCATCTCCAGAAAACCAGATGCCTTCAGGAAGATCTTCTCTTGGCAAGTTTAGATCTTTAGGTATTCTAAATACAATCCTTTTTGCTAAGTCAGTATCTGAACAAATAGATTTTATAATGGCTACAAGAACATTATCTTCTAGTTGCTCTAAAACAAAATAAGAATCTCCGACTTTTGTTTTTATTGTCTGCGTTATTATTTCTCTTCCTATGTCCCCTAACCATAACAGATCTCTAGAGGAAGAATTGCCAGATACAATTGTAGGTTTTGATTGATTAGACAGGCTATCGGTCATCTTTATTCTGCCAGAATATAAGGGTTTAAAACATAGTCGCAACCATCAGAGAGATGGTAGAGCAGTCCGAGGCCATTGAGTTGCCTGAGAAGACGTTTGTAATTCATTACTAAATCGTTGGTTTCGATTTCTAATTGTCCGGAAAATGCCTGCGCGGAAGTCTCATCTATTATTATTCCGTATCTTGATTTTATTTCTCTCAGAAAAATTTTCATCGGGACAAAGCTTTTCTTTACAACGGAGTAGACAAGTGTTAATAACAATTCATCACTTAGGGTATATCTATAAGTTATCGTGAAGTCGCGAGAGGCAAGACCTATATCTATAGCCATCCTCTGATGAAAATATCCAAGGTGTTTGATAAATTTTTTTTCGAGAGATTTTTTTATTTCATTCTTAAAGAAAGGAAAATCGTATTCGATCTTATCCTTTTCATCATCATACAATCTTTTCTTCGTATTGAATTCTAATTGGTATACTGATTCGCGATTCTCAGGTTTCGCATTTTCAACCGCAGATATTTTTTTATTAAAATTTTCTAAAAGTACTTGAAGACCTAGTTTCTGATTTTGTTGAAAATTTAGGCGTGCTTGCTTCCTTACAGGAGTTGATTCTGGCTGGACAATCTCACAGAGCATGAAAATATTTCCGTCTCCCTTCAAGCGAAGATCTTGCGCGATGTACTTTGCCCTTTCTAAGTAATAACAAATGAGGTGGAGGCCGATTATCCTACTCAAAAAATCTGCGGAATCTTCGTTTTTCAAGTTTAAATTCAACACGGACAAGATGTCTTCAGCCATCCATTCAGCTCTTATTTTAACGTTAGGATCTTGTAGAGAATTTCCTGGAAGAAAGGTTCCGTTTTCGGGCAAAGATACGACAGGATTATCAGAAAAGCCCTCTTCAACTAAACTACAAAGACGTGCCAAGGGATTGGATGAGGATTGGAATTTAACTTTTATTGCATTTAATAAATCTTCGTGTTTGTCACTGAGTAAACAAAGCAAGTATGCAAGTTCTCCAGTATGGACAAAATAATGTCGTGCACATAACAAGTTAAAGGCCTACGAATTCTCCCGATCGTATTCAACGTCTGGAAAAATTTGATTCTTTGACCAAGGGAAAAGAAATTTGTAGTACCAATTTCTGTCTGCGTCTTTTTTATCTAAAGATTGTCTAATGACTACTAATACTTGCCTAAATTCATCAAATGAAATAAAAGTTTGCTTAAGAGAGTTAGCATTCCAATTCGTTAAAGAAAAAAACTTATCCTCCATATGTTTGGAAAACTTTTCAATCCACTCGTCCCAATTAGAACAAAAGTTAATTTCAGTGTTTGAGAAAAGGAGCGCCCTTAACACCAGATGAGAACTACCAGAAATTAAAGGCGTCTTTATCCCCTTGTCTGTCGGTTTTCCTGAAGCGTTGAAAACAGCAAAAAGAAACTCTAAAAACACTAATTGCCGATCCTGTTGGTCGTATAACCTAAATCCCCAGATTTCCTCTTCTAATGGAGGAGCTCGAAACATCTTAATTTCTTTGCTCATAACTTTTATAATTCGTTTCGAAAGTTAACTCAATTGATTGCCGCTTATCTGTAGGCAAAAGGGTCAAGTGCAATTCTTCATTATTATCAAGATCGGAATTAGGTAAGAAACGTACTAATTGACCTTTAATTTTCATTGCCCTTTCACCAGCTTCCCTAGAAAAACTATTAAATGTGAAACCTGTTGCTAGGTCCATAAAATATTCGAATAAAAAAGGAGAAAGATTAAATGAATATATTACTAGTCTGGAGTTTTCAGAACCATTATTATCTTTGAACACTACGACAGAGATTCCTTTCAAATTTTCCTTGAATAATTTAACCTTTAATTGGTTCCCAAAAGATGAAGAAATAGAAAGTTTAACTACAACAAGCTCCCCCTGCAGCTTTCTAGAGGATGTTCCAGAAGTTGTGACCCAGAGATCATCTTTTTCTTCCCTAAATTGACCGGTAAATGCCCTGTTCATCCCCTTAACGAGTTCTCGAGGAATGGAAACAGAACCAGAAGGTGAATTTTCTGCTCTTCTCAAGTAATTAAAATAATTTTTTCCATGCCTAAAAGAAGAAAATTGCCATCTGTCAACCTCAATCGCTGAGTCTCCTTCTGGAATAGAAAAGAAAAAGGCCTGGCGTTTCATTTTTTGCAAGGGTTCTTCCAAGACTTTGTTGTTAAGAATTAATTGCTTTTCCCATAATGCTTCAAAGGCTTCCTTTGGAATGTGTTGTTTGAAATTTGAAACGTAAGGTTCTTCCAATAAAGATTCATAACTTTTCTGTGAGTAATTTCCTATTTCAAATTTTGAAAACTCTCTATAGACCAAACTATCTTTTCGGTAGTAACCGGGGAGATTTTGCCCTAATAAATTTGAAAATAAATAGCTTTCAACAGGCATATTTCTTTCAAATTTTTCCTTGATGAGCTCACAAGTCATTAATTGTTTACTTCTTGGCGTCTTTCCAAGTTTTTGTGTTCCTAAAATATCGTTAGAAGCGATAATGAGAAGGTCTCTAACTGGAATATGGATCTCAGTACACTCCAATAATTCTAAGAGCTCTAATTGTCGTAATGCTGGTGAACGAAGAGTAAACTTTTGGTCGTCCCATAAACCATTACGATTTGCGAGAATTTTACAATTGCCATGAAAAGGACATGTTTTACATAAGTTCCATTCTTCCCTATTACATACCTCGGTGATAATTTCTTTAAATCGTTTTCTTACAGGGATAGTGCTTAGATCGAATATATTTACTTGAAGATTATTAGCCAGTCTAAAATCACTGCTTTGTTTTTTTTCGAAAAAACTTTTTTCTGCAATTTGAGCTAGTTCATGGTCAGAAGAGGCTTTGATGTTTTCTCTTCTTAGATGATCTAATAACATTCCATGATTACATGCTACTACGAGACAAGTATTGTCTATGGGCTCTGTTAGGGCTTGTTTGAGAAAGTATGGGGTATCTTCTTTACTTAATTTTGGAGATAAATCTTTAACGAACACAACGTTGTAAACTTTTCCAGAGGAATTTTCGAATTTTAAACTTGGGAAATCCTTTCCTTCCCAACCTCCTTTACTTTCAGAAAGCAACTTAAAATCCTGTTGTGTATCGACAAATCTTTCCCAGATTGTTCTTTCTGTTCTAGTTTTTCCTTCACCTGCAGTCCCTGAAATTAAGATCAACGCAGGAGAATTTGAGCGGATTCTAGAAAGAATTGTTTCGGAGATTTCCTCGTCTAAGGGGACTTTTAAGCTTATTGGAGAAACATTCCCAATTTTTCTAAGAGAATTCATAAGTTGTTCGTCAAACAACCCAGTGTTGGATGATGTTGGTCCAAGTTGGCTCAAGTATTTAATCCATCTGCTGACTTCAACTGGAACTCCTGAGGACATACGAACTCCTTTTATTTGAAGGGTAACTAGGAGGGTCTTTTAAACAGAGGAGCCGCACCCCTCTCTGCTTCATTCCTTGTAACGATTGTACTCGATTATTACAAAATGCCCATGGGTACTAAGTACTAAGTCCTCAACTGACGCATGAATCAATAAACTGAGTGTTGCATTTCCTTAGTAGGACTTTTCCGGCTAAAATTTAGCTGAAATTAAAAAGAAAGACTGTTTAAATGGCGTTTAATCCTCTAGCTTTTACATCCATTGATCTGTTTGCCGGTGTCGGAGGAATCCGTCTGGGCTTTGAATTCGCATTTAACAGTAACCCGGAAAGTCGCTCTCGTATCAGCACATCATATGTATGTGAGTTAGATAAATTTGCTAGAGCAACATACTCTCAAAACTTCAACTTATCTGTTGATTCCCCTATTTTCGGAAAAGACGTAAGTACAGATATTGTGAAATCTTCAATTCCTGATTTCGATATCTGTCTCGCTGGATTCCCATGCCAAGCTTTTTCTTTAGCTGGAAAACGAAAAGGCTTCAATGATGAAAAAAGAGGCAAACTTTTTTTTGATGTGGAGGAAATTTGCAGGAAACATAATCCGAAAATTATATTTTGGTGTGCTCGGCATGAGCATTCTCTATAGGGTGAAAGTCCCGAGTCTGCCC
>OBZC01000814.1_pt1 | contig 28835 bp, 29 predicted proteins | sample 1538231 | NCBI WGS metagenome assembly OBZC01 (sample SAMEA2580225, study PRJEB22360) | human gut metagenome | biome: human gut; feature: human-associated habitat; material: faeces | place: Denmark | collected 2008/2010 | reverse complement strand
GTCACTACGCGATCTGCATAGCGTTTAATGGCCCCTGGTGTTAAATCGTCAGGGTCAACGCTCATGCCGCCGGTACAAAAAATAATATCAGCACCAGCTGCTTTTACCTTGTCGATAGCCGCTACAATATCGTCTGTATTATCCGTTACGATTTCATGGGCTACTTTATTTACACCAAACTCTGCACAACGTTCCTCAATGATTGGGGTGAAAGCATCTTTAATACGGCCTTCAAATACTTCGGAACCTGTAGTAACAATGCCCATTGTTTTGCGTACGAATGGTTTTACATTGAGTAAAGGCTTGCCATTAGCAATTTTCTTTGCATCCTCCACTTGTTGTTCCTCTAATAACAATGGAATACAACGCATGCCCGCTAATTTATCGCCTACTTTCACCGGTGTATTATTAAATCTCGTTACGATAGTAAGCTCGCCAATGCTATTAATAGCATGTAAGCGCTCCACATCAACTTTAAAGAGACCGTCTACGTCCGCAATAGCTTCGATTTTACCTTGCGCCATAGGTCCATCGTGCATATTTTCGCCACCTGCCATATTGTACAAAGCACGTGCCACGTCCTCTTCGTGCAAGAATCCTTCATCCTCAGGTTCCATCACAAAGATATGCTCTTTACCAAGGTCTAGTAATTTCGGAATATCCTCTTCCGTAATAACATGGCCACGACGGAATGGCGTATCTTTCACCTCTCCTATGACAATGCGTACTAAATCATGTATTAATGCGTGCCCCACGGCATCTTGTGTTCTAATGGATTTCATAATATCTCCCTTTATAATCTAGAATTCTATGTAATGTATTAGACCAAAAATTATATTTAAACTTTAAATTCTGAATTCTATACAATGTATGTTATAACAACAAAATGTACCTAATCCTATTCTGAATTTCTTGCAAATTAGTTTATAAATATCTTCCGAATAAGACCTAAATAGTCTTATGTATTAATCATATAAAAATAGCTTTATATATGCTGTAACTCAAGTCACCTTATTTAGTAAGATCAGATTGCACCGAGTATACGCGCAAGTAGTACACCAATCCAGCAAAGGATTAAGCCCCCTACAACTTGTACAAAGCCATAGAATAAAGCTTGTACATAGGATTCAGACATCATCAGTTGTAACATTTCAAAAGCAAAGGTAGAGAATGTTGTAAATGCACCGAGTCCACCAACAACGAGGAAAAATCTCGCCAACTGCGATAAATCTGGCTTTTGCATATATAGACCTAGTACAAGGCCAATAATAAGGCAACCAATGAGGTTTACTACAACCGTTCCATATGGAAAGGAACTCACCTTTGTCATAACCCATTCGCCAAGAGCCATGCGACACAACGCACCAACTGCGCCACCAATGGCAACTGCAATGTATTTTTCCATATTGCCTCCTATACTTACAGTAGTATCCTACGATTTTCACAATCCGTGTAATTATCTGAAATAACCGATAAATATCTAGTTTTCTATATTAGTCAACGACCAACAGTCTCAGTATACTATATTTAGAGAGCAGGGAAAAGAAAGGAATCCCTATGAAACCTGCAACAACACCGTTAACTGAGCTTCGAATAAATACCTACGAAGACCCATTTTTACAACATCAATATGTGTGTTTAGGTCATAAAATTGCCAACATTCGCATATCTCTAAATATGTCCCAACACGAGCTAGCACGCCATGTTGGGATTAGCCGCAGTTATCTGAGCAAGCTAGAGTGTGGCACCGGCATATCCGGCATGTCTTTAGAAATTTTATTTAAAATCGCTGAAGCATTCCAAATTGATGTAGCTCAGCTTGTAAGGTTGCGTATCGTAGATTATAAAAGTTGCAATGCTCATCTTACGTCACACTATAAACGATTAGAATTTCTAAGTCATACGAGGAACAGTGCGCTAACTAAAGTTAAGCCAAAGCTAAGTTAAGTTAAGTTAAGCTAATCAAATCAAATACAGTATTAAGCTCGTACAGAAAAAGCCCCGCCAACGGCGGAGCCTTTCATAAAGCATGCCAACAATTGGCATTATACTTCATTAAGTTTTTTGTGTTGCACTTCAGCATTTGCTTTTTTGAAGATAAATGCATTATTAATATGCTGACGCATAGCAGTTTCTGCTGCCACTTCATCATGACGCTCAATAGCATCTACGATATGATCATGTTCATCGTCGCAATCATGAGTACGCACTGCATTAAAAGAGCTAATGTACATGTCGCGGTTAACGCGTTCACGGAAGCTCGCTAAGTATTCTACAACGCGTTCATTACCAGAATAATGAGCAATCATAGTATGGAAACGACTGTTTACTTCAACGCGTTCTGTAGCTTCTTCAATTTCATGCATTTCTTTACAAATTTCACGCAACTCTTTAATTTGTTCATCAGTGGCATGACGGGCACAAAGTCGCGCACCAAGGCCTTCCATGACTTCACGCACTTGATACAGTGCAATAATCTCTTCAGGAGTATCCGCCTTTACAGTAACACCCTTCCAAGGAACAATAACTACGAGATTATCTTTAGCCAATTTACGGAATGCTTCGCGAACAGGTGTAGCACTCACTTGCAATTGTTCTGCAATTTTTACTTCGTTAAGCTTTTCTTGTGGCATCAATTCGCCTGTTAAGATAGCTGTTTTTAATGTTAAATAAACTTGTTCACTAAGTGGTAATCTTTCAATGGAGTCCACAGCGGACAATTTGTATTTATCTTTAGAATCTTGTCGTCCCATTAATATCCCCTAATCTTATATCCCCTCAACTCATTCGTACTTTCAAAGAACGGCTAAAATGAGTATAATATATTGTACGATATATTTTGTATTTTGAATAAATATGTTATATGTGATTTAGTACATATAGTATAATTATAGAGCTCACATCTAAGACTGTCAATTTAACGATAGATAATAGCTATATCTCATTTTTGAAAGTAAGGAAGTTGTACCATGAGCCGTTGTTTAGTTATCATAAATCCTGTATCAGGTGGCGGTGCGGCACGTCGCTATGCCCTCGATTTACAATGGAAATTGAGCACCTTGTTTGAAACGATTGAGGTCAAATTCACTACTGGTGAAGGCGATGCTACACGTTTCGCAAAGGATGCTTGCGAACGCGGATTCGATGCTGTATTCTGCATGGGCGGTGACGGCACCGTAAATGAAACCGTTAACGGTATTGCCCAAGGTGGCTTTAAATCTACCTTTGGTTTCATTCCTGTTGGTACTGTAAATGATATGTCTCGTGCCCTTGGTATTCATCAGAATCCAACACAGGCGATCAAACGTATTGATATCAATCAAACACGTACCATTGATATCGGTCGTTGTAACAACAAATATTTCTGCAATAATATCGCAGCCGGTGTTATTCCAAAGGTAATCGAAGAGGTTACCCCAAAGGAAAAGAGCATCTTAGGCCCTCTAGCCTACTTCTTACGCGCAGGGCAAGCCTTATTTACAACAAAGGACTATACATATCGCATCAAAACAGAGAATGACGATTTTATCTGTAAATCCCCACTCGTTCTTGCATTGCTCACCAATGTAGTATCTAGCTTTGAACGCTTCATGCCGGAAGCATCTGTAGATGATGGTTATATGCGCATCATAATATTCAAGGAATACTTCATCCTCGATATACTCAGCGTATTGCCACTTATCATTAGTGGTGCCATCTACAACTCCCGTTATACAACAACACTAACTGTGAAAAAGGCTCATATTGAGTTATTATCTAATATCGGTGATTTACCTACTAATATGGATGGCGACCAAGGCCCATCCATGCCGGTAGATATCGAAGTATTGCCACGGGTTCTAAAAGTATTTGCCCCAGCAAAACACAAAAAGAAAAAGGCTTTGAATTTGCCTATACTACCACATATCTAATAAATTGTAGAGAAATCTACAGGACAAAACTATATAACAATCTATAACATAAAAGCTCTCTATTTAAGAATAGAGAGCTTTTTATGTTCATTACCTTATAGGAAATACCTACGTCCCTGCATATTTCTCATGCATAGCACTAAGTTAAGCACATACTTACAAGGCTAGTCTATGATGATAGCATCATGCAAACGGAAGCTATAGATATAAGATGCTTTCACAGGCATCCCTGTCAATCGCTGCAAGGCCTCTTTATAGAGATCCATTTGTATTTTATAACGCTTGATGAGATCTTCCCCAGATTTGACGCGGTCTGTCTTGTAATCTACGAGAACCCATTCACCGTCCTCTTCAAAGGCAGTATCGATAATACCTTGGAGGAATAGATCTTCACCATCCTCTAAGGTATCATATACGCGTTTTCCTTCAAAAAGCATACTAAACGGCAATTCACGCTCAATACGCTTCGCATTGATAAGACGCTTCCCAAGGTCGGAACTAAAGAATTTATATAGACTTGTATCACTCAATAAATTTCGTTCTTCCTCTGTGAAAGTCCCTTTTATTACAAGTGCATCAAGCTCTTTCGTTAAAGAAGCTTGAGTATACTGCGCAAGAGGTAACCACTGCATAGCCTCATGCATCAAGGTACCCCATTGAGCCCCCGTCAACACATCCTCTTCGGACTGCAGTGCTTGCGGCTTGCGACCGAATACGGAGTTCGCCAATTCGTCGGATGAAACAGTTACATCTGAAGCCTCCGTAATTGGTAAACCAGCAGCATTGGTATTCTTCGCCTCAACATTTGCAGATGATTTTGGATCTAGCTTAATAGCTTGACCTAAGATTGCATCTGAAACGGCTCGTTTAACCCCTGTATCTACCGTTACAATCGGTTCGTTTAAGGTATCAATAGTACCTGCTTCAAGTTCTCGTTCTTCGAATCGTCGTTTCAATTCACTGACGGAAATCTTAGCCGTGCGCCGCGTAGCGTCACTGTACGGATAGGTATAGTTGAATCGGTCTTCGATTTCCTGTGGCAATTCTACAGCATTAACTGCTTTCAACTCGCGCACCTTATTGATGGTAGTTTCATCGATATCTGCTTTATAATCGAGGTCACCGTAGAGAGAGCCATCGTGGACTTCGACCTTGATGCGACATTTTTTATCTGGTAAGTCAAAATAGGTCGGTCCTTCGTACTCAATGGCTACGCGCAATGGGTTACCGCCGTCCAAATGACGGGTAAAGCCCATAATGAGCCACTCTAAATACGTATTAGCTTGAGTAATAATATCCGTAGGTAGTTGTCGACCCTCTACAGAGGCAGAATTCTTAATGAGTTCACCTAATGTATTCAACCCTCCACTAGACTTTTTAAAGCCTTTTACAAAGCCCGTTAGGAACAATTTATCTCGAGCCCGTGTTAAGGCTACATAGAGAATACGCTGTTCCTCTGCTTTGAGGGCCGCTTCCTTTACATCTTTTACATAGAACCACGGCATAGTTGGGAAGGATACCCGAATATCTGGGAAATATCCCTTAAGACCAAGTCCTGCATTCTTATCGATGAGGAGTTCTGAACGAAGGTCCATCATGTTGAATCCCTTTTGCACCCCGGATAAGAATACTACAGGAAACTCAAGGCCCTTACTCTTGTGGATGGTCATGAGGCGTACTACATTATCCGCTTCGCTTACCACATTAGCTAGGGGCATATCTTGGTTACTATCGCGCAAGCTTTCCACAAAGCGCAAAAATCTAAAGAGTCCACGGAAGCCAGATGCCTCATAGCCCTTAGCTCGGTCATACAGAGCGAGTACATTCGCGCGTCGCACAAGACCATTTGGCATGGCGCCTACATAGTTTACATAGTCTTGAGATTCGTAAATATCCCATAACAAATCTGTTACACCATGACGGCGCGATAAGGTGCGCCAACGCTCCATATGATCAATAAACGCTAATAAGCGCTCATCTTGAGCCTTTTCTGCATAGGCTGGCATAAGAGACCACAGAGAACCCTCTCCAGATAGGCGCAATGCGCCTAGTTCGTTTGCATCAAGACCTACGAGACCAGAGTGTAACACCGCCGCCATCGGCAAGTCTTGTTCAGGATTGTCTATGATAGATAGCAACGCTAACAATAGTTGTATTTCTTGTGCTTCAAAGTAGCCATCCCGTTCATTTACTACCGCAGGGATACCCGCTTGGCGCATAGCCTCTACAGCACGAGTGCCCCAACCGGCCAAGGACCTGCGCAAAATAGCAAAGTCACGCCACTCGATTTGACGGAACGTACCATCTGGATTTTGCACCTTTTTCTTAGCCGCATGGATTTCCTTAATCTTTTGGATGATGAAATCTAGCTCACGCTCGTTGTTTTCAGGGTCATCACCTTCGTCCTCGTCGCTTTCACTAGCGCTGAGGGTATCCTTACTCACATCTAAGAGCTGCAATTCCACGTCTCCTCCAACCCAATCCTCCGGTGCATCCTCTACGATGCGGCCAGGAATAAGGGATTCTGCCTCAGTATAATTGAGCTCTGCCGCCTCTTCCGTCATGATTTGATAGAACAAGAAGTTCGTAGCAGCCAAAATATTTTCGTGAGAACGGAAATTCTTTGCTAGGTCGATACGGCGCTCTACCGCATCAGTGTCACCGTAGGTATTGTATTTCTCCATAAATAGAGAACTGTCGGCCATACGGAAGCTATAAATCGCTTGCTTCACGTCCCCTACATAGAACCTGTTATCGACGCGAGAAATCAAGTTGATAATCGTCTCTTGCACGCCGTTCGTATCTTGGTATTCATCGACCATGATTTCTTTGAAAGTATCTTGCAGCTCCTTTGCCACCTCAGACGGCTGAGGATTATCCTCTGTACCAGGCTCAACGAGAAGGGCTAAACATAGATGTTCCAAGTCACTAAAGTCCATGATACCTTGTTCTTGTTTCATATCTCGATACGCCTTATGGAACGCAATCGTTAGCTCTACTAAACCTTCGATGATTGGATATTGAGCCTTGAACTGCTCTTGCAAGGTAGCTTCTGGCACAGTAAACACAGCCCCTTGCATCGCTTTAAGGTCATCTTTATTTTGGGAACCTAAGGATTTAAACTCAGCTACCAATATAGGATCAAAGGCTTGTGCCTCTTTTGACCCCATGCGGAACTGGTCCTTAATAAACGTATCCGTATGCCTACAAGCTTCACCCATATCATCCCAAGTTTGCGCATTTGAAAGCATGCCTAGTGCGGCTAGTTGATTATCATATATGTTTTGCCATTTATGAGGCCCCACTGGATCCAATAAGATTTGTTCCATCCGCTCTAAACGCTCGCGAATGCGGTCGATAACAGCTACATGGTTATCCCACATATATTGGCCCCATAGTGTATCACTAGGGTTTATAGTCATAGCCTCTTTATAAGGCTCTAAGGCTTTTCGTAACCACCCATCAGGATTGGCGAGAGACATGGCGTAGTTATATAGCGACATAATCTTTGCTGTTAAGCCTGCATCCGATTTATCATCGCTAAAGAAATCCGCCAATTCATAGATATTATAAAGGCCCTCTTCATAGGATTTAGTCAATAAATCAGCTAGCACCTCTTGTTGTAACAATGCCATTTCTGCTTCGTTACCGATGCGAGCAGTAGGGTTAATATCGAGCTTGTAAAAGTAAGAGCGAATCACCCATTGGCAGAAGGAGTGCAATGTAGAAATATGAGCAGACGGCAATAGATTAAGCTGTCGTTCAAGTCGCTCTTGCATGGCTGCATCCTCGGTAGATTCCATGGCTTTCGCCAAAGCAAGACCAATACGAGCGCTCATCTCTTGAGCAGCTGCCTTTGTAAAGGTTACAACCATGAGCTCTTGCACGGATAAAGGATTATCCATGTCTTTTAAACGGGTAATAATACGCTCTACAAGAACTGCCGTTTTACCAGATCCCGCAGCAGCCGCTACTAGCAAGGTTTGATTATCTAAGGACGAGTCCTTCGGCGCTATGATGGCAGACTCCTGCTCTGGCGTCCATTTAACCCCCATGGTTTTCACCTCCTTTATTACTAATACTTGCTACGTTACTTTTATTTCTATCGATACTATTATTTCCATCATTGCTATTATTGCTGTCGTTACTGTTGTTTCCGTCGTTTAGAACCTTTTTCATCCGTTCTAACGCATCATCTTCAGATAAGCCGGACAGATAATTATACTTATTACGGCTAGAGTCAAAGCGGCATACAGTATTGTAATCACAGTATGTACAAGGTCTATTCTTATTTAACTGATAAGGCTGAATTGGGAATTGACCGTCCCCGATATGGCGACCGATGTCAGCCATTACGTGATTGGTGTAACGACACATCACATCAAATTCGCCAGGATTTTTAACCTTACGCATGTCTCTACTAGAAATAGTTTGATCCTTTTTCGTAGCGATTGGTACATATGGACCTCGTTTAGATCCATAGGACAAAAATTTATTGTCAATATGCGTCAACAACTCAATATCATCAGAGAAGTATCCACTATTTTGCCATGCATCGCTTTCCTTAGCCAAAGATACTGCATCTTCATAAGATATAGGTGCATCGGCAGGAATTTTAGGGTTCTTCACATAAGAGTACACCACTGCCGCAGGAGCTATAGATTCGCCTTGCGTTTTACCGTAAGCTGATTCTAAGGCTAGTAGATAGGTCATAAGCTGCAATTTAAGGCCATAGTATACATCTTGGGCCGTCACATGGGCGCCGCCCGATTTGTAGTCAATAACCATGCCATAGGTTTGACCATCCCTTGTATATTCATCGATACGGTCAATTTGACCGATGAGGCGTAAATAACGGTCTTCTCCAAGAGGCACGCGAATCGGATCCCAGCCGCCTTGACGTCCAAAATCTTGCTCCAAGTATTTCGTATCAAAATCACTGCGCTTCGACCACTCCACAAGGCGGTCTACCGTCACATGTAATGTTCGTTGTACACGCTGCTCGATTGCCTTTTGGTAGGCGTCACTCGTTTCCTCGCCGCCCTGATTTTCTTGTAAAATTTCTTCTGCCACGGAGCGGCACAAATTTTGTTGATCCGCTTCGTTAAGGTCACGCCATTGTTTATTGTTATCTAATAGATAATTACCTAAACGCTCTAAATTAGCGTGAAGGAATGTACCAATTTCAGGAGCACCAAAGGAACGTACACGACGCGGTTCTAGCTTTAAGCCATATTGAGCATAGAACTTGAACGGACATTGCTGATATCTCTCTAGACGCGTCACAGAACCAGACATATAGCCTTTAGATAGGAACAATCCATTCACTAAATCCTTTGTAATGACAGGTACATCATTATTATCTCGAATACCACGAGACACCTCACCTAAACGAGGGCGGTAGGTGTCGCTTTCACGAGCCCAGTTATAGAGACCCCACCACAATGGATTGACCTCATGACCACTAAAGAGGGCGCCCCAGCGCTCAGACAATAGGGACAAACTCTGTAAAGGTCTCCATACATAATCCGACTCAGTATCAGGTGCAATGGAGAGTGGAATATCTATAGGCTTATCTACATAACCAAGGGATTCTAATCGTTTCACCACGAGAGATGGCTCAAGGCCTGTTCCATCTTCACCAGAGCTTGCATAGGACAGCGTCAAGGAATCAGATGCTCGCGTCATAGCTAGGTATAATAGGAAATTCTCGTTGAAAGCCTTCGGCAAAGCACCTTCAGCAAGGGTAATACCTGCATCGGCTAACTCTTGACGTTCCTTATCCTTAATAAGGCCTTCATCGCCCATGCTTTGTGGGAATATGCCTTGGTTGAGGCCCATGACGAACACCTTAGGCCACCATTGGCTATAACCACGTTCGATGGTGGTAATCACCACATGATCTAAGGACGGAGGAATCATAGAGTAATTTACATCGCTCAAGCCCTCTTCGAGGAGCAACATCATCTCATCTAGGGTCAACACTTCATCCTTCATGACCATAGAGATTTCATCTATGAAAGAAATAACCGCATTGTACATCTGTTCATGGCTGGCTTTAGACTCTTGATTCCCCACCGTTTCAGCGTCTTGTGCCCATTCATAGAGACGCTCAGGCACTTGTAAGGTTTCTAATAAACCATACAGCTGTTCGCCCCATTCTGCCCCCGTATGACCTTCGCTATGGGCGGCAAAGTCAAACCATGGGGATAGAATGTCCATAATGATTTGCCTTGCTTTGTTAACACGAGCTCTACGCGGTGCATCTGTGTGACTTTCTTCATCTTGCCCCTCATGGAAGCCCCGTAAATACGGCCAGCTTTCACGTTCCCATTTATAATGGTCGATACCAAACTCGAGTACATAGTTTTCTAATTCATCTACGGCCTCACGGGTAAGAGGCATCAAGTCTGTTTTGAGCAATAAGAACATGCTGTCTCGACTGTAGCTATGGCGCACGATATCAAAGAGGGCGGTCAACAATTCGCCTAATGGATGGTTTTTCATAGGCCGCTGGCGGTCGATAAAGTGCGGAATGCCATACCGAGCCAAAACCTTCTCTAAGGTATCACCGTATGTTTCCGACTCACGAAGCATAATACATACATCGCGGTAACGTGCCTCTGGAGAAGATTCTACATAAGCTAAAATACGACGAGCCACCGCATCGGCTTCCCGTTCTCGATTATATCCACGAATGAGTGGAATAGTAGTATCCGTAGAATTTTGCTTACTAGGACTAGTAAAGTAATTAGATTCTAATTCTTGTACGATGTGAGGACCCCGTTTACCATCAAATCCAACCCAATTAATACTAGACCCATAACGAGCCACTAAAGTATCGTAAATCTCTAAAGGACGGCTAAAGAGATGTTCCCCTCGACGTGCCAGGTTTAATGCCTTCGGAGCCATTGGCAAGTCGATAGTAATAACCGCTTCCTTAGCCAACTCAAACAAGGTGTAAATCAACTCGTAGTGTGTGGGCGTAAACCAATGGAAGCCATCGATAAAGACGTGGCTATTTTCCATCAGTGGAGATTGAGGCAAAGCCTCAACGATTTCCATGATAGGATCGATGTCGCGCTCCCCATGACGACTGATTTCCTCTTCATAGGCAGCCATACAGATGGCAAGTTCGCGCAATTTCTTTTGTAATACTTTATTTTTTACGGAATCAGCTCCACGTTCAAGGTCATTAGGACCGACGCGGAATGCGCGAAACTCAGAAAAGAGCTGTTGCAATACAGAAGAAAACTCAGGACGTTTTGTAGCCTGTTCTAAGAGACCTAGCTCCTTTTGTTTTCGTTTCATAACAAGGCGCAACAACATCGACCGGCCAAAGCTAGATAAGCTTGATTGACCGGCCCCTTTGGACCCTATGGATTGATATACTTGGTAACCCAAACGACCAAAACCTACGACGCGAACCGTGGTAAAGCCTTTTTCAGGCATAAATTCAGCCAGTTCCCGCTCTACCCTATAGGTAGCTGGTTCAGGAACGAGTAAGATTATGGGTTCCCCTGGACAATCGGTCATCACTTGACGTATCCGTTCATATACGGCACGTGTCTTGCCTGATCCTGCTCGTCCATAATAGACGCTAATATTCATGAGACCTCCCTAGTGAAACTTTCACCATCTCAGTTTATATAATTTATATAATTTGCAAATTTCATCTTATTTATATATTTCTTGTTCTTAGGTCTAGCCTAAAACTATTTTTTTCGATATAATATGTTACTGTACTAAGTATTATTATATAGTAAATATGACATTCTGTACTTAATTCTGGGGTAATTTTAAGCTAATTGTACAATATTTGACTCATCTGATTATATTTGTTTATAATTAAGAAAAAAATTTATATTTTATTTACAATTAACAGAATTTCATATATAATACATGTTAGTATTTGTGTTATTTGTAAAAAATCATGTATTTAGGAGTGAATTATTATGAACAAAAAACATTTAGCAGCTGCTTTCGCAGTATTCGCAGCTACAACTATGTCCTTCTCCGCTTTCGCTGCATCCATCGATGCTAATGCACGCGCTTACGAACGCGCTGCAGCAGAGCAATATACTTACGCAGCACCTCAAGCGGCTACACCAGCTTACCAATCTGGCTATGTAACAAGTGCACCACGCCCTGGTTACAAACCATTGCCAGCGGTTCCTTACACAGCAGGTGACATGGCTCAACAAATGCCTGTATCTAAAGAATTGGGTGATCCAATCTTCGTAGCACCTCAAACAACTGCTGTAGGTCTTCAAATCATGGACCCTATCGCACCTAGCTACCAACCTGTATACCAAGAAACTGTAAACTCCGTAACAGCTAATGGCAACGGCAGTGCATACGTTTCTCGTTACAAAACTAACCAATTAAATGCTTTCGACTTATTGTTGAACGGCAAAACTTACACATATGACTTGCCTGCATACACTAATGGCTACCAAGTGAAAACTGCTAGCACTTATAACCGTGCTGGTGACGGTGTTGCGAATGTATTCTCTACAAACGTAATCACTGAAGCAGTTGTAAACAACAACTCTTTACGTATCACTGTTAACATGACTCAACCAACAGCTGTAGCAGCTGCTAAATTGCGTTCCATGCAACAAACTGGTCAAGTAGCAGGTGGTGAAGTAGCTGCATTGTTCGCTTACAATGAAAGCTATGATGGTGTAAAACAAGCTGCTCATTACGACGTATTCAACAACAGCGGCCGTTACATCATCGTTAAATCCGGTGCTGTAACTGTACCAAATGGTGCACAACACCCTTACGCAACTGCATTGTTCGCAGTAACTGAAGACACTGTAGCTGCTGTAACAGTATCTGGCAACAGTGCTGATGCTTACGACTTAGTAAAAGGCACTGCATACGCAATCGCTCAATCCGCTAAGGTTGGCAACGCACGTCGCTAATTCTAACTACTAATTCGTTACGAATTTAATTATACTTGTGAAAGCCATAAGCTTTCATGAAAAAAGACTATAAATCACTAAATCCCCTAATGAGGTAGCTCATTAGGGGACTTTTTATAATCTTATGAAGACTTCAAAATCATCTAAAGATCTTTAGGCCTTGTAAAAAGTCTATAATCTTGTAAAAATTTCTAGTGCTTTGTAAGCCATTAAGCGATAGCCTAGCTCATTGGGATGTACTTCTCCAGCAAAGACGATTTGTCCGATTTGGTCGGCTTCAAACAAGGTCGTATAGAAATCTATGACCTTAATATCATGAGCTGCTGCGTATGCTTTTAGCTGTTCATTAACCTCTCGTACGACGAGGTCTAAACCATCCATATCGCTGTCGATTTGCGTTTCTAAACCAATAATAACCTGTCCCTTTGTGCTAGCTAATTCAATGGCTTTCACCAAAGTCTTGAACACATATGCACTATCTCGACCTTGTAAGATATCGTTGGTACCACACATTAAGAAGATATGGCGCGTTGGATCAGATACAGCCGTAACCGCCCAGTTTTCAATATTATAAATCATGGCTTGTACAGAGCAGCCATCTACCCCATAATTCGTAAAGTTTACGCCCTCAATAGATGCATCGCAGATTTCAACCCACCCACGTCCATAAGGCACATCGTAGCCACGTGTAATGCTGTCGCCAAAACAGATGATTTCCATATTCATCCCTCCTGTAACTATGCATTAATCATATAATAAAAGCATGTTATACACAATATACATATTATAGAATTTTATATGCACTCTTCATAGAATTACACCTACGACTATGGTATACTATTTCCACATAAGAGAGGTCAATGATGAGAAAACTATATCCATTTTTAGTGATTGCTCTGGCTAGTCTTCAAACAGCTAGTGCTATTTCACAATACGAATTAGAAAACAAACCTACCCAATTCCAAGTTGCTTATAATAGCCCTGTTGAGACTGTATATATCGACTTAAGCACCATCAATCTAGCACAAGCGGGATCGACGTATAATACATTACACGCTCGTACTATTAGTCTATACAAGCAACAAAACATTATTGCAGACTATATGACTAATTATACATACCATCGTGGTAAAACGTCTAAAGACATTTACCTCATGGACTGGCATGTGGCTCCTGCTAAATTCTACCAAGTAAATGGTGCCCCTATTGGAATGGCAGACAATCACCGCTCCGTTTTATCTACAGGTGCTCGCGTAGCTCCAAAAGGATCGGCCGTCGCTGAAATAGGTCAGTTTATCTTGCACAATGCGTTAGAAATGGAGCGAATCACATATACCTTTACAAACCCCTATGTGCCACCACGCCCATATAAACCGATGAATACCCCTGCCCCTACGGCAGAGAAACCATTATTTGGGGTTCAACCACCTGAAGGTGTCTACAAACCACTGAACCAACTAGAATCGCCATATGCGTATCATCAACCGCGCTTAGCGCCATCTAAACTAGGTGTATATGGACCAGTTCCTCCGCCACCGCCAACAGGACCACGTCCTGATTGGGCTCTTGATATACAAAATCAAGATTTACCAGATCCGAACACACCTATGAGTCAATGGGGCCCACAACCAGATTATAATGCGCCACCTAGACCATAGGAAATATCAATAGAATACAAGACTACAAAAAAGGACCCATACGGGTCCTCTTTTGTTATAGTATTTATATTTTTATGTACCTATATATCCTAATTAGATGCTTTCACATTATTTAAGACGAATGAAGAACAATGCACATGCACCGATAATTGGCGCAATAGCGATGGACATCAAGGACATTTGGTAGCTGCCCGTCATAACGAGGACATTGCCCAAGAGAAGTGGCGCCAAGAGAGCACCGATTTGGTTGAATAAGTTTACGAAGCCCGCTGTGGTACCGCGTAAATGAGGTGCTGCGGATTGAACTACGAGAGCATTAGTCAAGGCACTGTGCATGAAAGCACCAATACCGAGGATTGGACCTGTAATAAAGAGCATATTCGGATTAGATGTACTAGCGAATAAGATCAACGCCGGACCAAATAAGAACATAACAAGCGCCGCTAAATGGTTTTTCTTGATTGGTAAAATATCGGATAAGATACCGATGGTTGGTTTTGCAATAAGTGCTGCCGTACCGAACACACTCATAACTTGACCTGCATAGATAGCAGTTACGCCTAATTGTTTAACCATGTACAAGTTTGCCCATTGCGTTACTCCCCAAGTTGTACCTGTTGCAAAGAAACCAGCAATGGCTAAACAACGAATATTGCGGTTTGAAAGGATGTGCTTTAAGTTCTCTTTCAAGGACGTTTGACCTACGCCGAACTTGGCCGCCGCTTCAGAAGCCTCTGCTTCACGTTGTGCCATGATTTCAGCACTTGGCTTACGCACCGTGAAGTAACATAATACGAGTACCGCTAACGGCAAGATTGCTGTAGCAAGGAATGCTGTTTGCCAACCGTAATGAGTGGCAACATATGGCGCGTAAAGGTTTACAGTCGTAATACCAAAGGACGTACAGCTCATGAAGATACCTACAGCCGCACCACGTTGGTTAGGACCAAAGTGATCGCCGATAGCACTCAAACAGGATGCTTGTACAGGACCGGACATAACACCTAACAAGAAGCGCAAGCCCCAAGCCATGTTGTAGTCTGTAATGGTACTCATAAGAGCTGTTACAGCAGCCATACCGATTAAGCTAAATAAGATAGTTCGTCTATAACCGATTTTGTCGGCCAAGATACCACCTGGCAATACGGTTAAAGCATAGCCAAAGTAAAAGGCCGAAATATGCTGTGCCCCCATCTTTGCAGTAAAGTGCAAAGCCTCATTGAGGATAGGCATAACAGAAGACCAAGATAAGCGCATTACGAAACTCAACAAGAACGTGAGCCATACGCTAAGGAGGATTAAAATCTGAGTTCGTGAGAAACTAAGTCGATTCATACGAGCTCCTTTCTACAGAATAAAAACATATAAAGTAATCATACTATAAATAAAGGGTATTTTACAAACTCCAAAGATTATCAAAATACCCATCATGGCTTCTCAGTTACCAATCTACTATAAATATATATCTACCTTTTAAACTACATTCTTGACAAATAAATTTATATCACCTATCTTAAAACTACAAGTAGGATTATTGGTCTGACTACCTGTACCTTTATGTACAGCAGCAGCAATAATCCTACTTTTTATTTACTAAATTTTTTATACACTAGTTATTCTATTATCATACAATAAAAAGCCCTCTGGGCATAACCTAAAGGGCTTTCTAAGTCATGGCGGAAGGTTGGTAGGCGCTATCCGTTACTCGAGTTTCCTCTTTCAGATGACCCCAAGCGGTGTAATTGCCGAACCACAAGAGATTGCCGTTCTTATCGGTCATCTCGCACGGTATGCCGATTTGGTCGAAGTGGAAATAGGCGAGGTTGTTGCTGCTCTTGCGCACTTTGCCGTCGGTGTCGTAACGGTCGTAGTCTTAGCGCACCAGTTCCTTACCATTGAAGGTGACGGAAGTGAGGCGGTGCGCCGCCGTCGGGAGAGGCGATTTAGTAGAGTTCATCCTTACACAATTTAGATTCTAAAGAGGGTTATCTTGTAGAAATGTGTACCACATATCATCTATATCAGCACCATCAAATATATATTTATATCTACTTCCAAATATATATTCCTCAATAAATGAAGAAAAAGGAATACTTTTTCTACTATCAACATTAAATGTTACTTGATCATTGAGCCTATTAAAAAAAATTGGTTCATATAAAACTTGTCCTATTTCATAAGTATAGTCTTGTAAATTTTTTGGTACTCTATATTGTCTATCCAATATCTCTTCTGTACTCCATAATTCTATATCTCCAAAAGAACCCCCATTACATAATAATAAAAATTGTTTATGTTCAGGTGCCAAAAATTGCTCTAGTTGTTCACTTATCCTATCCGCACCTTGAGGCATATTTCCGTATAAAGGAGCATCAGGCGAGTCAGACAAACAATTTCTGTAATGTTTAATTATTTTAGATAAATTCATAACAATCTCCAATTATAAATGTGATTAATATCCTACAAAATACGGATTTTCATAGGAGTACCTACAGGTAAACTCCTTATTTGAGGCCAAATTTGTTGTGTGCCGATATTTGCAAAGTCTCGATTTCGGGCTTCATATTGTCTCCAAATTCTTTTAAGTAAATCACTTTTGTAACATTTAATTACAGAGGGATCTCGTTTAACTTTTTCTATTGTTACTAATTTTCCTGCATCACCGAGTTTTTTTAATGCTTCTGCTTTTCGTTGGAATTCTCGACGAGACATTCCAGTAACAAATTTTAATGTAATAGCAACAGTTGTTAATGACAAACCTAAAAAGTCAGCCCAGCTTTATATATTGGGCGCAAACTGATAAAGGTTATCCCCCCCACATACCAATCGAATCTTGATTCACAAACCGCCCCGCATCGGTTTCATAATACCTGAAGAAGTTGTAGTGCAGCCCTGTCTCACAGTCGGCATACTGGTTTTGAAGCTGGAACGGATGGTATGCGCTATCCGTTACCTTGGTTTCCTCTTTCAGATGACCTCTATATCAACCAACGCAACAATTGGTAATGGGATTGGATTGTTAAAGAACGGATGTTTCAGAGATGGCCTTACAGGCTTTGTGTTGGATCTTGATCCAACCTACTTGTTATGGCTTGCTTAAAGTTATTTGCTATTTAATGCATCCGAAAATAAATCAAATATTTCTTTTGAAAATTTTGATGTTTCAATAGGCTCGGGCAAAACTAATAAATAATAGTAGGCTTTTTCAAAAATTAAATTAATATCGTAAGGTTCAAAGTCAGATAATCCATCAAATTTGTATAAACTAACCACCTGATTCATCGTAACTCTTTTTCCTTCAAGACCAAAACAACCTTCTCCGTTTTTATTTAAGTGGTAACCTTTTTTTAAATGGGAATTTAACATTTTATTATTCTTATAAAAGAATAGATTTTTTTCATCATTAAATTCTGTATATTCATACTTAAATTTTAGTTTATTTTCTACTATGTCTATAATTTTTTTATAGACATTTTTAATTTCTTTGTCTGTGTAAAAACGATAAAATTCACCTTCTGTCCAACTCATTTTTATCTTCCGCCCTTTCTTTTTTTAGATTTTCCTTTTTTTGATGTACTACCACAAATGCCATGTTGTACATCGCTTTTTAATTTTCCATTGCTATCTCTTAGATGAGTATCTTCTTCAATATACAGTCTTTTTATTCCATCTTGTCTATCAACACGTTTATCATCATCTACCTCAAAAGACCGTCTGAAAACTGAAAAAACGCTGGCGTGCTTTGAGGCACGCACCCTACTTGTGAATTTGGAAATTTATGCAGGCTACGGCTTGCATTGTTTTATTTATTTAAAGGATACAATAGAAGTAATTTTATTAATAAATTTTTTAGCTAAATCTTCATTCTCTTTTTTGAAAAATCGAATATCTAAGCCGTCATCTACATCACTAACTAAAATAAATTCTTCTTTCATAAATAAAAAATACCACATATCAGCATTAGGGCTTATAACCACTTCTTGTAATTCAATATCCATTACCTTTATTAATTCATTGATTTCACTGCTATCAAAAGAAAAATCTAATGGAAGAGACCATAGAGATTTATTAATTTTTAATGCCTTCATAATTATATCCCTAACTCTGCAAGTAATTTGGCGCAATCGACACCATCTAGCAACTTTTTATTTACTGATTCTCTAGATTTTCTTGATGATTCTATAATACCTTCTTTATAATCAATATCGTTACTTCTGTTCAATAATAGTTGGTGATCAAATAAAACTATATCATTTACTTCCATAAGATTCCTTTCTATTTCAATCGGATAATTTCAAATAATTCATCTGAAGGTGACGGAAGTGAGGCTGTGCGTCGCCTTGGGTTAAGCGATTTGACAGAGGTCGTCTGAAAAACAGAAACTGCTTGCGTACGTTCCGCAGTCGGGATTGGAGGTTTTGTGCTGGCTACAGTTTGCTAATTACTTTAATTTAGATATGTATAGAATGCCATTTCCCATCATAACTATCAAATTCTTTTACATTATCTAATTTCCAGAGACCTGCCTGTTTTTTAAATTTATAAAGTCTTTGTGCTTCCATTCCAGCGTAAAGCACATCACTTTTTACAGTTATAGAGCTACCTTTTTCTTCTATCTCAATGATTTTCTCGTTATTCGGATTGAATGTTGGAGGGTAATTAACAGTCATGCATTCTAACTTTCCCATTTTTCTTGGTTTATCTGTTAGGTATTTATCATATATTTCCTTTAGTGTTTGTTTCAATATCTCATCAGGAATATCTGTGCCTGCATCAATATGCTTATTAGCATTATCTTCCCATTTATACATTTCCATCAGAAAACAATTTAATACAGTTTCAATACTTTTATCCATAATTCGATCCTTTCTGGTTTTGTTTAAGTTGTTTGAACGAAGAATAATCCACCAGATAGATCTCGATTTATAAAAATATATCCTATGTTCTCAGTTAGATAAAAAATTTCATTTACTTCTTCAGGCAGATCCATTCCTAAGATTTGACCTATGAAAATATATTTTTCTAGAAAATCATCACTCTCTTGCTGTAAATATTCAGGTTGTCCTCCTAGAAAACTCATTTCATCTAAATTCTCAATAGGATTAATTGGATAAAATTTATCTAGGTTAAACTTGAACTGATTTTTATCTCCGATGATAACTTTCGTGTATCCTTGAATAGCATCGTCAATTTCAGTAATGTAGTCAAGAAAATAATCTTCTTTATCATAATAAGAAAAAACGTAAATTGCTTTATCTTTATATTCCATATCCTGAAAATCCGTTTTAAATTGAGGTGCAATAGTTAATAGATTTTCAATTGGTATAAAAGCAACTAATGCTAACTCATGACCATCTGGCGCTATCACTTTATTTGAATAGTCTAAATCTAGCCCAACTAATATATTATTTATATTGGGTTTGCTATCTAAAAAGTTAAAATTAACGTATCCATTTTTTTCCATTTAAATTCTCCTAAAAATTTAAGGGCATTTCTCACCTACTTTTTTCAATTTTCTAAGAAATTTCTTGGCTTCTTTTCTTAATCCTCCTCCAGAAGTTTTGGGTTTGTAATGATAATCCGCTAAATCTTATTAATTAATTGATATTTATCAATATTTTTAATTCGTCTGGTAGTTTGGCACCATTTCTATATGCCTTTTTAGCCCAAAATATGGCTTTTTCTTTATTGCCTTGTGTGAAAAATAAATCGGCTAAATTGGATTGGGCAATTGGATGTCCATTTTTTGCCGCTATCTCTAGCCATTTAAATTCCAAATCTTGATCTAAAGATACAAACATATGGTATTGATATAATTTGAATGCTGAGTTTTTATCTCCATTGGTGGCGTTCTTTTCGAAAATTTGAATTTCTTCATCTGAAATCCAATAAGTACTACCTGTTGATATAAAGTTAGTCATTTTAAATTTCTTTCCGGATGTTGTTTACATGATATTAAAGGGGTTATTACGTCGGGATTGGAGGTTTCATACGGGCTATGGCTTGCTTTGAAATCTATTTTTGAACGTAACAAATTTATCATATGAATTTAGTTGTTCAGCAGAATAATTTTCCATAATCTCAGAATTATCACTATCTACAATAGAAACAAAAAATATGACATTATTTGTTTTCTTCTTATCTATATTTTCTATCGCTTTTTTAAATCCTTCTATAATTGAATCATATACTTCCGCCTGATATTGCTCAAAATTATCTTCTGATATTAATGTATTTGCATCATTAAGAATATTTTGAATCTCATTATTGAATATACTATCTATTTTCTCAGGAACCTCTCCAAGTCCTATTGCAAATTGAGGGTAATACCATTTAATAAAAGGCTGATCTTCTTTTGAGTAGATTACTTTTTCTATTTCGTAGTGAGAAATAGTGTTAGCAGCCCACCCCAGATATGAACAATAGTCATCAATATATAATGTATAGGCAAAAACTTCATTAGAATTATATCTTTCTAATACAAATTTAAATGTCTCTGTAACTCCTTTAGATACATTCTGGATTAAATCTTGAATTATATAATTACTTAAAATACTCATTTTAACATTCCTTTTATAAGTTTTTGTTATCAATCAGTTTCTATGCACATTTACTACGTGATCCGTATTTTCCAAAAACCTTACCACCAATTCTAGTTAATTGCTTACTCATGTATCTATCTGTTTGAGCTTTGTTATACTTATCCAATACTTTTGAATAAATTCTTTAAATTTAATTAATATGAAAGTCCTTTGGCTATGATGTTTACAGCATATCCTTGAGTTATATTTGTTCATATAAAGTTAATTTCTTTTCTGTGCTTTTATATATATCTGTATAGAAATAAATTCTATTATCTTTTATCTCTTTCAGATAAACCAAGTCTTCGATTCCCCCAATATACTCAATTGATAAATCATCTAAATTTAATATTGCAAGCCTAAATCCCACAACGCAAAATCGTCTAATGAAAACTGGAATATATATTTTTCTATTGAAATACAACAAAGGCCCTCCAAATCCCTGTTCTTTAATAATAACTTGACCGTTAATGGATAGACTTCCAACTAAGGGAGAACCTTGATTTACTTCCATCAAATCAAGGTAACTGACTTCCCATTTGTCAAAAAAATTTTTTTCTTGAAAGTCTAAAGGAGTTTCATTCAAAATTTTTAACTTAGACATTTTTATATTTTCTCTTGTCAAAGAATTGAAATCTTCTTCTAATTCTACAAGGAGTTTACCAACTTCATTATTAAATGGCCAAGAATCAATTACTATCCGAGACAATAAAAATTCTTTTCCTTTTTTTTGTTGAAAAATACTTTCTGAATTTAGATAGTTAATCATGTCATATAGTTCATTTTTTATAGAAATCAACTGCTGTTTATTTGTATAACTATATTCATCACAATTATTAATCATTTTATCAATTTCGACTAAAACTATATTGATCTTTTTTATAAATTGCTCCTGATTCATTGTCTTATTAACCTTTCTAAGACATTAATATATTTTGTGTTTGTCCACCAGGCAACCCCAAACCTTGAGGTGCAACTGTACCTTCAATAATAGTTTGCCCTAATAGCCGGCGTGGCGGCAGCCGTGGAAATCGAATTATTAAAGAACATGATTACTTACGCCGTCTGAAAATTTTTCAGACGACCTTACGGGGGCGTTAGAGCTTGGGAAAGCCTATGTGTTGTACTTAGTATCTCTAATATTCATATTCCCTGGTGAAATACCTTCTTCTGATTCTACAAAAAGTTCTTCATTCTCTACTTTCTTTTTTGAAAAAGGTGTTTGGCATAAGGGAGGGTGTAATTTTAAGTAATAATTGATGGGTGATAAACCTAATTTATTAGTTTGTAAAGGGTCAGCATTTTTCTGAATTAATAAATCAATTAAATCTAGTTGCAAGTTGATTGAATGGTTTTCCATAAAGCAAAAATGAAGACAGTTATTGCCACAATGATCAACAATACTCACATTAGCTCCGTTTTCTATTAGTGAGTTGGCTTTATCTTTATCTCCAGATTTTATAGCAAGCATTAATGGAGTTCTTCCATCGCTATCCTGATGATTAATTAAGTATTTCAGTTTTTTTATAATTTTTTTATAGGTTTTATTACTATTTTCCTTTAAGGTGTTATCTAAAATATTATACGCTAATAAATGTAGTACGGTTTCATTATCTTCTGTAAGTATATCTAATTTAACGCTATGCTTAATGAGAATGTCGACATAGTTCGTTAAGCCAAAACGACAGCAATGTTCTAATAAAGTCTGATTGGAGTCAGACTCATCAAAAGAGAATGATAGATTAGGATCTAATCCTTCATTAAGCAATGTATTAAGCTTATATGTATTTTCTTTATCGTCAATAGATAATATTAAATCTATTAGAATTTCTTTAATTTCTAAGTTTTTCATAATAATTTTCACAACAATTGAATACCCCTGATCTCTTTTGACCTTTCGTTAATCGTCCTGTATTATTTTTTACCTCAATAAAATAGATTTTTCCATCTTTCATTGCGACTATATCAGGACGAATTCGGACCTTTCAATTTTTCCCCTGTTCTATCGAGAACTTTATTTGTTACTTCATCTGATTAAATTTTAAAACCTCTACTTTTTAGTGAGCAGTTCCGGATATGTTGGTTTCACTCTTCAGTTTGCCCCAACCGTAATAATCGCCGAACCAAACCAGATTGCCGTCCTTATCGGCAATCTCGCGTGGGATGTCGATTTGGTCGCAGTGGACGTAGTGGGTTTGTTGGCGGCTTTCGCCTTCTTCGGTTGTCCAGTTGCGTACCTGCGCCAAAGGTTTGTAACTGTCGGGATTGGTGTAGAAATAGGTATACCTGCCGTCCCAAACAAATCTGGTTTCTTCTTCGAGGCCGTCTGAAACTTCTTCGTTTTTCAGATGGTCTTTGCCTATCCTTCTGCCCAAGGCATTGTAGCTGTACACCCAAGTTTCTTTCGTACCATCTTTTTTAAAGAATTCCGCTTTAACCAGTTGGTCATGCAGGTCGTAGAAGTAGTTCTGCACTTTTCCGTTGGCTAGTTCCCAGTGGGTCAGGTCATCGAAGTAGCCGTAGTAATAGCTGCTGCCATTGGAAGCTTCTAAGTCGTTTTTCTGATAGCCGATTATCGTAGGTCAAGTTTTCTTTAGACGTCAGTAGTATCTCACCATAACAATATTTTGCGCAGAAATATTATTTTTTAGTGATAACAATACCCTCTAGTCCAACAGATGAATTTATATAATGAAAATTATATATTTTTTTATCTTCTATAAAGGGATTTATACAAGGAAAAAGTTTAATAATTTCATTTGGAATATCTTCTTTTCCCCATTCATATATATCAAAAATAATATTTTGGTCCGAAACGTTGTTAAAATGAAAAAAAATTACTGAATTAAAAAAGATATTATTTTCATCAGATGAAAGTAATACGAGTAATTGATCATTTTTCTTATATAAAAAACTAACAATTTCCTTGTCATGTATATTCATTTCTTTTTTGCCCCACATTTATCTGGATTTCTCATGGAAAATCTAAATCTTGACATTGGCTAATTGAATTAGGCAATAACAAAAGACTTACTCCACTTATAAATCTGGTTGTTAAGCTACTTAATCAGGGAATACTTGTGCACATTTTCCAAATTTTAAGTTGAATTTTTCCATTTTTGTTAATACTCGTCCTTCTCCTCGGACTTTATTTGGTGCTTTATCTGATGGATATTTCCAGTCACGTGCATGAAGGTCTCCAAAACCATGGTTATGATCAAAGTCGGTGTCTTTTACGGGGTTCCCTTTTGCATCATAGCTTCTAATTTGTATAGGTTTACCTGTTTTGGGATCTAATTTTGTTAAGTTTGCTATGGCTTACTTGTGATTACCAGCTAGTAATAGGTCTATGCAAATTTACCCAAAATTTTAATAATGATTGTTCAAAAAAACGAAATTCGGACAGATCTTTTTCTACAACTAGACCTAATTCTTTGAAAAGATATTTAGATTTCGTTCTCTCAATAACATCATATTGACTTAATAACTCAGTAAGCCCTTTTTTTGATGATATATCCATTTCATTATAGTATATTGCAAACTCTACTTTCTTATCATTGAAAATTGTAACCTCAGTTAACTTTTCATTATCAAACCTTAGTACAAAATTGTTTATCTCTATAATATTTTTTACCTTCGGGATAACATTGTTTGATATGTCATATTTTCTTATAACATCTGATAGAGAACAATTTAATTCAAAATCGCCTATGCTCTTATAAGGAATAAATATTAATTTATCATGATTTAAAGTTGAGTTTTTAAGTTTACTTTTTTGAAAGTCTGAGTACTTTTTACCTTTATTATCATATAAAGCTCTTATACTCTCATCGTAAATTAATATCTGCAGAAACAAATTATCCTTATAGTCAACATATAAAACCAAATTATATTTTGGAAAAATATAAAAATAATTTTCTTCATCCGAAACTTCTATTAGAGGATCCTCCTCTTCTAAAAATTTTTCAAGATTTGAAAAGTTAATAACTTTTCCATTTAAGCAAAATTCATCACAATTCCTCAAGGAAGATACAGTAATCAATTCTGAATCAGATTGTATCTTGTGTTTTTTATCAAACTCTAATGAATAATTAGGATTATTTAAAATAACATCATCAAAGTCAGCCTTTTTTTGACCCAATACAATTCCATCCAAAGAATTATTTAATATTTTCAACATAATATATATCCTTTCCTGTATTTGTCTATGTCAATTAGCTTCTCAGCCATCAGGAAAAACGACCTCTAGATAGAATGCCATTGCTAATGAGATTATTAAAGAACAAATGTTTCAGACGACCTCAAAGAAAATAGTGAGGTCGTCTGAAAAATAGAAACCACGTGCGTGCGTACCGCACACACCCTACGACAGGACTGAAGATTTTCTCCGGGCTACGGCTTGCTGTAATCAATAACAGGAATTGGGTAGTTTTGAATTACATAGACATCATCAACATTACAAGTCTCATATATCCATTTATTCCAGTTATCTATTACCCATTGTCTATCTATTCCAGCAAAGTTATTTGATTCAGCTTCCTTTGGAAGTTTAATTAAAATCAATCCCGCTTTATGACCAGTAGATACAACAAGACCAAATTTTCTATCACTATCTGGAAATTCAACTAATATCAGATCAACATATTTTTCATGTGGATATGAACCTGGAAATCTAAAAACGGTACCATGCGTCAAATTACTATGATAATTTACTAATTTCTGCATCATTTAATCCTTATATCGTGTTCACTACTAGAATCTTATTTACCTCTTTCATTTAAACACATATCAACTTCACCCATGTGTTTACCCTTCTTATTTAGTTTTTCAAACCTACCATGTTGTGTATCTAAAGAATAAAAGTTTGTACCATCAGTATATATTGTCCTCTTTGGATTTAATCTTTCAATATTTTTTGCTCTTGTCCAAGTAGGCGTAGCGGCGGTTAAGTACGGTACAAAAAAGACTGTCTGAAAATATCGAATCTTACTTTTTCTTTTTTTTCTTAGGATTTAATTCTTCTTTACGTTGCTTATAAAATTGCCAATATTTTTTGTCTTCCATAGAGAAAGGTGTGTAACGTAGCTCATTATAAGTTAGGTCAAAATATTTATAGGCATTTTCCATATCACCCAATTCGTAATAAACGATTCCTGTCCATATAAACACACCTGCTGCAGGTTCATCTTTTCGTGCCTCAAGTGCAATTAACATCCACTCAAGGGCTTTTTGATAATCACCTAATTTTTTATAATTTTCTGAAATACCACAGGCGATTGCCGAAGTAGGCTCAACGAATTGAGTGGCTGGTTTGGGTAAAAGTTCCCATACTTGATTAAGAATATCAATGCTTTCCTCCGGCGTAGTAGCATCATTTGAGTTACATACAAAATCATTGATTTTTTTGTTTAATTCATAATTTACTTGATCTAAATACATAATTTATCCTTCTTAGATTAACAACCTTTAGGTAGCTTACCGTTTTTAGGTTTACGGAGTTTCTTATAACTTTCTTTGCTCTTTGCCCCACGGGAACAGTTGCCTAGCCCATATTCCAATCGATAATTATTAGAATCAAGCATCCATTTCCGTACTGTCGGAGATTTAGCTCCATGATATTAAGTATTTTGAATAAAGAAAATACCTGCTTGACTTCCAGATAGCAGTTTTTTCTTAATATTTTGGTCATAATAAAAATAACCAATACCATTCTGAAAAATATGTAACTTTTTATCTATATCTTCTTCTAATAATTGCAAGCAAAAACCAAACTTAGGAGAAGGATATATTATATCTTGTTCAAAATAAGGATTGCCAAAAATTTTGGATACATCCAATCCCATTCCATTATCTTCAAAGAATAAATGTTCATCTTCATTGTATTTTGCATCAGCTTCTTTATCAATTTCATCAAGCCTTTCAAAAAATTTTCTTTCCAAAGAAATATTTCCTAAATCTTGCTTGTTGATAGCTTCTTCCCTTTCATAAAGGACAGCGCAACTAAAACCATCATTTAGTAAAATTAAATCATCCTGACAATTAACAGTATATTTAGATGAAATAGAGTCTTTCACACCTCCTAGTGCATGCGCCTCTATGGAAATAAAAACAGAGATATAATAATTTCTACGAGGGAATACATTGTCAGGTAAAAAGTCAGAATAAAGAGTAAATAGATGCGTTTGATAGGCATCAGAATTTGGAACTTTAGGCCATAATTCTAACGGAATATGTTCAGCTCCTCCTCCAATATAACCAATACTATGTGGCGTTTTAGAAGAAGTAAAAAGTAATTTTGACATTTAAGTTTCCTTTCTATTTCAATCGGATAATTTCAAATAATTCATCTGAAGGTGACGGAAGTGAGGCGGTGCGCCGCCGTCGGGTTAGGCGATTTGACAGGGGGCGTCTGAAAAACAGAAACCGCGTGCGTACTGCACACACCCTACGTCAGGACTGAAGGTTTTGTGTGGGCTACGGCTTGCTTGGGTTACTTTACAGTTGATAATTAAATTTAGAAAATTATGTCTAATACTCTATTTTTTAAAATAAATTCTTTTTTTAAATGTTCTAAAACATTATCTAACTCTTCCTTGCTTAAAATTTGGTTGGTCTTAGTAAATTTTGCTGTTTTCGCATATAGGGAAAAGTGAAACTCATTATTTGGAAAGAACATTTCTCCTTCAAATGAAATTTCATGTCCATTTAAAGAAACAATTAACATACCTCTTGAAATTTTTTCAATTACGAAATCATCCATAGTAATTACCTTTGAAATATAACAGTTGAAATCTTTGTTTTAGGATCTATTATTACTATTTTTGTTATATTAGGATTGTTCTTCAAAGCGGGTAATTCTCTATTTTCCCATATATTTCCTGGTCGCAGATTTTTGCCAATAACGCCTGTTACAGTACCAGAAGCGCATGTTCCATACTCTGATGAAATATCTTCCCATGCTTTAATGCTTGCTTGGTTATTTTGATCCCACGTAGGCATGATAATTTTTCTATCAAACTCTAATGAATAATTGGGATTGTTTAAAATAACATCATCAAAGTCAGCCTTTTTTTGACCCAATACAATTCCATCCAAAGAATTATTTAATATTTTCAACATAATATATATCCTTTCCTGTATTTGTCTATGTCAATTAGCTTCTCAGCCATCAGGAAAAACGACCTCTAGATAGAATGCCATTGCTAATGGTAATGAAACTGTTAAAGAATCGATAGCTTAGACGCCTTCAAAGAAGATTTAGATGTCGCTTAAAAAGTATAAGCCACGTGTATGTTACGCACATACCCCATACCATAATTAAAAGTTTTACACAGGCTACAGTTTGCTTTTTTTCATTCGAAAGAAAATTTTAACATTTTTGATAAGCGATTTATAAAATATAGAATTGCCAAATGTTCATCTTGACAACAATATTCTTCGGTTCTCAATCCTCTTTCAGAATAGAATATATGCCATTTTTTATTTTCTTCAACAATGCATAATGATTCATCATTTACTTCATTGATTGAGTAACTATCTTCTGGTACTCCTTTACTAATAAGATATGAATTCAATTCATTAACTTTTAACATTTTCCTATTTTCACCTCTTCTAGATGCCCAGATTCTATATGATTTAACAGATTTTGGTAATTCATACTGTGTCCCTAATCCGATCTCTCCGAACAACGGCATAATTTTACTTGCAGCTACATTATCAATTGGTTTCAGTACCCTATATATGGTATAAGGCTTT